>Ga0209517_10006973_pt1 | contig 13729 bp, 8 predicted proteins | sample PeaSoiMetSII2010_FD_187695 | JGI IMG/M metagenome (GOLD analysis project Ga0209517, IMG submission 187695) | Peat soil microbial communities from Weissenstadt, Germany - SII-2010 (SPAdes) (version 2) | ecosystem: Environmental > Terrestrial > Soil > Wetlands > Peat | place: Germany: Weissenstadt...
CCGGCGGGACCGCTTTGAGCAGCGCAAAGCAGGCCCACCACTAGCGCCAGGAGCAATGGCACCAGCAATCTGCTTCCATGGGGCATCCGAATCATCCGAAAGCACGGTTTGGCCGTCACTGAACCCTCCTCGAACCGAGAACGGTAGCGGCATCGGAACTTTCGGTTTGGAACACCACTGCCGCGGCGAAGCCCGATTCCTTGGCTTCTCGTCCGCTTATCCGAACTACCGTGCCTTCCCCGTGCAACAGCGCTGCTCGGGCTGTCCCAGTAACTGCGGGCAGGTGCACGTCCAACTCCACGCACTTGCCAACGGGAGGCACCTCCTTCGCCAGGATGAACACACCCCGGTCACAGATGTCGAGTGTGATCCCCTGAGCTTCCTGCAAGGTCCCATCGGCACGCTCCCACCAATAAAAGGCAGGCGCGCTTACAGAGTAGCGTGTGGCTTTTCGAAGCTCCATTTGTGCACCCATACGCTGCTTAGTAGTTGTGATTGTGATCGACAAGGGAACCACCTATAACGGCCGACACCCTACGCAGCTGACACCATTTGCACAATGAACACGATGGCTCCCAACCTCTCATCTCAGTGCATGAGCGCGCAGTCCCACGAGAACGTTATCTCAGCGGATGAGACGAACTTCTCACCTAAGGGCGCAATCACTTAGAGCCCCGACCGGCGGGATCTTGGCGCAAGGCGGCGCATGGGATCGCTCATAGCCTAAAAGGGTTAGGGAGACGGCTCGGTGCGCAAGTATCCTGACCATTCCTCCAAAATGCGAGAGGCTTCGCGCTCAGGGCGTTTACGGCGGTATGGGGAGAGCCGCGTGGGGTCCACGATTTCATCGCTCAAGGATGGAACCTCATCGGTCCAGGGTTGTCGTCTGCTCGCTGTCGAGGGGATTATCGCGCCAACCTGGCGCGGCGCAGTAGATCCTGAAAGCGGGGGTCGCTACGCAGCAGGTCGCAGCCGGGTTCTACCTTGAGCGTAGTCACAACATTGGAGTGCTGCGAGTATGCCTTTTCCAGCCAGGCGAAGGCCTGGTCCCGATTGCCGATGCCGACGTGTGCCCAAAGAATCGCTGCCGGGTCGACTTGCTGACGCCGGCTCAACTGCTCCAGTTTGTCCAGCGCACGTCGGGCCTGCGCGGGCTGGCCCGCGCGGCCATAGACGTATGCCAGCGCCGACCAGATCCACGGTTTATCACCAAGCGCACGGTGTTCCTTCTCGATCGAGGCCAGCGCATCCGCGAACAATCCCTTTTCTACATACGCATTGAACACAATTTGGGCCCGCGGGAAGTGCGGTTCCATCTCGAGCACCGCGCGAAACTGTTCAATCGAGCGGTCATACTGGCGGGAGAAGTACAGAATCACAGCGTTGTCAGCCGCTATGATCAGCGAAAGCGGATCAAGCTGGCGCGCTCGCTCGCTCTCGCGGAGCGCCTCATCGAAACGGCCCTGCAACGCCAGATGCTCCGCATACCAGTGGTGTGCGGTGGCATAGTTAGGGTTCAGCTCGATGGCCCGCCGGTATTCCTTCCCCGCGGTTTCCCAGTCCCAATCATAATTCTGGACAATCAAAGCTAAGGCCACGTGGGCTTCCGGCAGCCTCTCGTCGATCTCCAGCGCGCGCAGCGCTGCGGCGCGGGCTTTCGTCATGAACTCGGCTTGCGGAGTCATGCTGTAGCCGCCCAGCAAGGCGTAGGAATTCGCCAAGCCGGCATAGGCGCGAGCGTAGCTGGGATCTTTGGCCGCGGCCTGCTGAAAATACTCGATGGCCTGCCGCAAATCCTGAGCCGTCCGCTTGTTCCAGAAGTATTGGCCCTTGAGATAGAGGTCATACGCCTCGTACGTCTTAGGAGATAGAGGGGGGTCACGGTCGGGACCGATCCGCTTATGGTCGCCCAGGGTGAGCTGAATTTCATCGGCGATTTCTTGCGCGATCTCGCCTTGCAGCGCCAGCAGGCTGGTCAGTTCGCGGTCGTACTGCCGCGCCCAGAGGTGGGTCTGGTCGCTCACCTGAATGAGCTGGGCGGTGATTCGCACTTTGTCGGAATCGCGCCGCACGCTGCCCTCCAGCACATAGTCCACCCCCAGCTCGCGAGCGATGCGTTCCAGTTGCTCCGGTGAGTTCTTGTAGTGCATGACGGAGGTGCGCGCGATTACTCCCAGGTGTTGGGGATCGAAGCGTCCCAGGTGGGTGATCATTTCCTCAGTCAGGCCGTCACTGAAGTAGTCCTGCGTGGCATCCCCTGTGAGGTTAGCGAACGGCAGGACAGCAAGCACGATTCGTCGGCCAGCGGGCTGGGGCCGGGGACGCAGCCCGCGCCAGCCGAGGTAGCCGGCAGAGCCGATCAGCAGCAGCGCTGCGGCAGTCAGCCATAGCCATTTTCTCCCTACGACCGGCCGGTCGGAAAGGGCAGCGGGAGGTCCAACCGGGGCCGAGGATGGCTCAGCCGCACCATTGCCGTTCGCGATTTCGTGCACGTCGGCTGCGAATCGGTAACCCTTACCCGGTACATTAACGATGTAATTACGATCCTGGGCGGTTTCACCCAGGGCCTTACGAAGCAGGAAAACGTTCTGCGTAAGGTTAGCTTCCTCGACGAAAGTATCCGGCCACAGCGCTTCCATTAGGTCGTCTTTGGATACGACCTCACCGCCGCGGTCCACCAGGGCCACCAAGATTTCCATGGCCTTCGCGGTCAGCGAAATGGTCTCGCCATCGCGCCATAGCTGGCGTTTTTTCCGGTCCAGCCGATACGGACCGAACTCACACAACTTATTGTCTTGCAACTTCATACGTGAGCTGCTGTGGAAATTTGAGAAATTTTGAGGGGCCGCCTAAAGACATCTGATACCCGCCTCTGTCAAATAGAGTGCCTTTCGTGGGAACAGGCGTTGCCATGTCTGGAGTGAGGGAAGCAGGAGTGTACCACGATTGCGGCTGACCAACCTCCTGCCGATAAGGCCCATCTCGCGAGCCTTATCGCGAGCGAAGTGCGGGGGTACTCCGACTGCGGAACAGGTCTAAGTTGAAATTTGCCCGCCCGGCCAAGGACCGGCCAAGGAGAAGACACAGTCATGAAATTCACCGCGTCCCCGCGTAGCCGTGCGCTCCAGTGTTGGCGTTTGTGCGTTGCCGCTTTCCTCATTCTCATCGTGGGGCAGGCGGCGCGGGCCCAGAAATGCCAAGATGTTCAGAAGACCTTAGACGGACTCGTCGCGCAACGAGCTGCACTCACCGAGGAATTTCACCAGCCGGGGAACACGCCCAGCGAGAGATCACGCTTACAGCAAGAGTTAGGCCTGCTGGGCCCACAAATTTCCACAGCCCAGCGCGGCCTCCTAGAATGTCAGCGGCCTGCCGCAACTGGAGCTAGCGGCCCTGTTACGCCGCCTGCCGTACCTGACTGCTCGGCTATCCAGAAGACGTTAGATGGGCTTGAAGCGTATCGAACTGAAATCACCAAAGGATTACAGCAGCCAGGGATCACGCCCACCGACAGATCACGCCTGCAGCAGGAGTTAAGACTGGTTGGTGAACAAATTTCCGCCAACCAGAACGCGCTCCAACAGTGTCAGCAGGCTGCCCCAACTGGTCCTGGCGCTCCTGCTGCGCCGCCTGGCGGAACCGCTCCTCAGAGGATTCTCGAAATTGATTTCAAGAATCCAGCATTTGACGAGACCAAATTCAAATACGACTGGGGAAAAGAGGTGGCGACCGGCACTTCTGATCCCACCAATACGGACACGTTTCCTGTGCAGATCGGAAAGGAATGGATTCAAGTGCTCGCACCTAGCGAGGACTACGACCTGTCGGTGGTTGGGGCTACTGGCTGGGCCATCCACCCCCGGCCCAACACCGTCGATTTTCCCTTCGATCATCCATTCAAGCCCGACTGGGAAACAAGTTTGGCGCTTGACATGAACCAGAACGGAGCGGGACCGTTTACGTTCTTGCTCTCTAACGGGGATAAGGGAACGCTCGATCATCCGGACCAACTTGAGGATGAATCTCGCGCCGCCGCTAGAGGGCTACCCACCTTCCTCGGTCTTCTGGGAATCGAGATGGATGCGAATCTTATCCCTGCCCAGTTCACGAACTCGATAACTGAAGGCAACCGCCTCGCGGTTTTCGGGCGCTGGATTATTGATGCCGGCCACAATAACTACCGCGCGGAAATCCACCCGCCACTGCTGATGGCGGCGGCAGCTCCCATGGGCGCCAACGGCACACGCGTGTTGTTCACGTCTCGACCGTTCCTGGTGGGCCACACCTACACGGTGGATACAAGTCAAATCTATAACGACGCCGCGGCGGACGATGGCACGTTTTTCGCACACATGATCCAGGAAGTAGCCAAGGTGCTCGGCCTGTCTTGTACGGTTCCTGATGTCCCTTGTTCGAAATTGGTGGAAGCTCACGTGAAGGTGAAATCCCACCCTTTTCAGGGCGTTCAACTGTTCCATTTGCTCATCCGTCCGCCCTCTCAGCCCAAGCATTTGGAACTGACGACCTCGAGACTTTCCGTGTCTTTTCATTTCACGGTGCGTGCTGGCTGCGCAGTTCAGGTTACTTCGTCCGCAACCGGTACAATCGACGTCTTTGTTGTCATGAATAGCGCTGGCTATCATCCGCCGCTATTGCCGGCCAGGAGCACACACAACTACTCCAGAGATGAACTTAACAACCTTGACCCTGGCGCTGGCTCGGACATTTTGGATGTGCAGGGCGTGTCAGACGCTGTCGCTACCCTCACCGGCACAGTCGTCAAGGGCGTAGTTGTTAATGAAATCTTGGGCCGAGGCGTACAGGGCGATGTGTACGCCTCGTTGAGCAACGCTGTTGACATGCTCAGCAGGAGCAACGCGGTTGAAAACGCGCCCCCAAACAACATTCCTGCCAACGCGGGAGTGACTCAGGATGACAATCAGCCATTTCCCGTTTCCGGATGGCTCGAGGTCAAGTGGGTGGAACCGATCATTAAGCAGCCGGCTCAGCCAGCGCCGCCGCCGGTGAAGCCGGTTCACCCCGTTGAGCCGGGGAAGCCGTAGTGTGGCCTCCACTCGTGGCAATGAAGGAGGCCGCAGGTTGGCGGATCGTTTGGATACACGGAAGTTGAGGTTCCACGCTAAGCGCTAACAGCAATAGCGTTTTCACAGTAGGTGTGAGCAGGCTTTATGAGCCCGCCCTAAAGGGCCCCTCGACCTTTCTCCCCCGGCCACTCCCCCAGGCCACGTGACGGCGCCTTCGCGAAGCACTCACACGCGGCCCGGCGCGTAGCGACGTTGCGAGTTTAACCCGGCGATTTATCGCCGGGTGCGCAGGAGGATTGAGACGAGTCCCGTGGGGACGACTGAAATTAGCTTTTGGCCAGAGGCTAAGAACTTGCAGTTAGGAGCTGCTTCCAGGCCCCAGAAAATTCACCGGAGAAGCGCCATGACGAAAAACACTCTTGCAGTTGCGGGCGGCCTTGTAGTGCTTGCGGGGTTGCTCACCTTGACTCCGCCGACGTCTCAGGCGGGTTCCAACAGCGGCAAGGCTTCGACCACTCTTTCGCCTGCGCCTGGCCTCCCGGCAGGCAATTCCGCCAGTTTGGCAGCGCAAGAACATGTGGTTCAGCCCTACGCCAAATTGCCTTTGAGCTTCGAAGCCAACCGGGGCCAGATGGACGCGCAAGCGAAATTCATCTCCCGCGGCAACGGCTACACGCTTTTCCTGACGGACAACGAGGCCGTCCTCGCTCTGCGCAGGCCGAGCCGGAAGGCCAGCGGCGATCCAAGGCAACGCTGGGGAGGAGGACTGCCGTTTCGGTCGAGCGCTGCCGTCGAATCCCAAGCCCCTGCCGTGATGCGCATGAAACTGGTGGGCGCCAATCCGGGCGCCAAAGTGACGGGGAGGGATGAGTTGCCGGGCAAGAGCAACTACTTTATCGGCAACGATCCCACAAAGTGGCGGACCAACGTGCCTAACTACGCCAAGGTGAAGTACGAGGGCGTCTATCCCGGCATCGACCTCGTCTATTACGGCAACCAACGCCAGTTGGAGTACGACTTCGTGGTCTCCCCGGGGGCCGATCCCAAGGCGATCGAGCTGGCCGTTTCGGGGAGTTCTGATGGCCAGTCCGCAGCCTGGATGCCGCTGCGCATCGATGCCCAGGGCGACCTGGTGGTCCGTAGCGATGAGGGTGAAGTCCGCTTCCACAAGCCGGTGGTGTACCAACCGGCTGCTAACGGCAGGCGCGTTCCAGTTCAGGGCCAGTATGCGCTCGATCGCAAGGGCGGCGTCAGCTTTGAAGTGGCGCGGTATGACCGCAGCAAGCCGCTGGTCATTGACCCGGTGCTCGCCTACTCAACCTATCTGGGGGGCAGTGGTAGCATCACCGGCCTTGGCGATGTCGGCACTGGGATTGCTGTGGATGGTTCGGGCAACATCTACGTTGCGGGATATACCGGATCAGCGGATTTTCCCACAGTCAGTGCCCTGCAGGGCACTCCCGGTGGCCCTGCCGGCGCCAACAATGATGCCTTCGTGGCCAAAATCAAGGCGGACGGCTCATTGGCCTATTCCACCTACTTGGGGGGAAGCGGCGATGACATAGCTAATGGTATTGGGGTGGATAGTGCCGGCAACGCCTATGTAGCGGGCGCCACGGGCTCCACCAATTTCCCCACCAGCAATGCTCTGCAGGGCGCGCCCGTGCCCCCCTCGGTAGGGGGTGCCTTCGTGGCCAAGATCAGCGGGGATGGCTCTGCTTTGCTCTATTCCACGTATCTGGGGGGTAGCCTCTCGGACTGGGCCTGGGGTATTGCCGTGGACAGCGTAGGGAACGCTTACGTCGGGGGATTCACAACTTCTCCCGATTTTCCCACTACTAACAACGCGTTCCAAAGTGTTCACAGGGGCGTTGTTTGTAGCGCTCATAATTGCATAGAGCCCCCATCCTATATAATCAACAAAGATGCCTTCGTGGCCAAAATTGCGCCCGATGGTTCGTCCCTGGTGTACTCCACTTTCTTAGGTGGATTGGGCGACGACGAGGTCCGCAGCATTGCCATAGATAGCGCAGGCAATGCCTACGTGACTGGAGACACTACGTCGGCCGACTTTCCCACCAACAATGCCGCGCAGTCCACTCCGCACGGAGGCTTCGCGGCCAAGATAAGCCCGGATGGCTCCGCTTTGCTTTATTCCACCTACCTCGGGGGAAGCGGCGGGGACGCGCCCGGCGGCATTGCAGCAGATGGCGCTGGCAATGCCTACGTGACTGGATACACTACCTCGACCGACTTTCCCACCAAGAATGCGCTCCAGAGTGCAATCAATCCTAACGATCCCCACAAAACGGATGCCTTTGTGGCCAAAATCGATACGACCCAAGCCGGCTCGGCCTCGATCGTTTTCTCCACCTATCTCGGGGGTAGCGGCAGCGACGTTGCTTTTGGCATTACCGTGGATGGCGCGGGCAACGCTTATCTCGCAGGGGGGACTACGTCCGTTGACTTTCCTACGACCGCCAATGCCCTGCAGCCAACCCTGGGCGGCTACGAAAACGTCTTCGTTACCGAACTCAGCGCCGACGGGTCGCAGTTGATTTACTCCAGCTACCTGGGAGGCAGTGGTGGCGATTCTGCATCCGCCCTCGCGGTCGGCAGTGGCGGGCACCCACTGGGCCCGGTGATCTACTTGACCGGACTCACTTTCTCCGCGAACTTCCCCACCACGGCCAATGCGGTGCAGCCCGCAACGAACAGCGTAGACAATGGAAACGCATTTATCGCCAAGCTGACCTTTACGCCGAATTTCCATCTGCCTGTTGTCCCGCTCACGGGCCTCTTCTTTCTGGACGGCTCGGGATCTGTGGCTTTCACCGTGAACTCGATCGACGGGTTCAATCAAACGCTGACGTTCGACGTTACCGGCCAGCCAGCCGGGCTGACGGTTACACCGCAGCACTTCGCACTCACGCCGCCAGCCAATGGTTCGGTCTCGCAGACGATTGCGATTGCCGCCGGCCCGGCGGTGCCCCCCGGTACCTACACGTTGCTGGTGACCGAGGAAGGGACGGGCAGCTCCAGGCAGGTGATCGTGGAGGTTGCGGCGAGCAGCGGCAGCGCCGCGCAGGTGATTGGTGCCCTTCAGACTGCGCATTGCATCACCAACTCGGCAGTCGCGAGTGTTCTGACCGGCGAACTCAACCTGGCCCAGAGTTTGGCCCATGGACAGCATACCCAGGCGGCAATTGACGCCTATGGCGCCATGCTGCTTGAGATCCGGGCTCTGGCAGCCGTTGGGCTGATTACCAGCACCTGCACGGTCGGCGGAGTCAGCTTCAGCCCCGGCAATGTCCTGATCGGCGACGTGCGAGGGCTGATGGCGAATCTGAAAGTGGGCAGCACGGCGAATCCCATCACCGGGTACGTTGTTAACTCCAGCGGTGTGGCCGTCGGCAACGCCACAGTCAGCTTATTGAATTCAGCAAACGCCGTGGTCGGTACGGCTACGACGGACATCACGGGGTTCTATTTCTTCCCCACAACCGGTGTCTTGGTTTCGGGCTCAAATTACGTGGTCAAGGTGACGGGCTTTCCTTTGCGCTTCAGCACTTCCTCGCCTGCATCCCAGGCGTTCACCTGGGAGGGGATCGGCTTTGAGCTGGGAAATTTTGGGCTGAACTGAAGCTCGGTAAAAGGACCGATCGTGTGCCGATGGCCGTGGAACGTGCCAGCGAACTGCAAGAGCATCATTTAGAGGAGAAGCGCCATGAGGAAGAGCACTCTCGCAGTTGCAGAGCCTCAGAAGCTGATCTGTTTTTGAGGTTTTTTACGACAGGCGGGTACCGGGGGTGTCAGGGGGGATACCGATCGGATTAAGGGAGCGGGCCGGTTTCAGAGTAAACACTGCGGGTGCCCCACCCTTGGCCGGTTTTGTGTCTACTCCCAGGACATACTTTACAAAGTGTTCCGGCAGATCCTTTGCAGTTGTGGTTGTGGGTCGAGTTCCCGTACGAGTGTCCGGCAGTAGTAGACCAAGACCCGTTGCCCAATTGTCACTAACCCTACGCGATACCAGAGTTGCCCACTAGCGCCGGGGGCGGCGCGCTCAAATGCGACGGCCAGCCTGCTGAATTCCACGAACGCAGGGGTCGCTACGGGAACGACGGACATCACTGGCTTCTACTTCTTCGCGACTGGAGGTGTCTTGACCTCAGGCTCGACTTACTCGGTCAAAGTTGCTGGTGTTCCTAAGCCATTTCATACGTCCTCGCCCGCATTCCAGTCGTTCACGTGGGCAGGAAGCGGATTCGAACTGGCAAACTTCGGGCTGAATTGAAGCGCCCAGGACGGCTGATCGTGCACCACATGACCGTCGAACGGGCCATCGACCTGCAGGAGCAGAGCTGCCCCACCCTCGAAGCCGAGGGAAAGCTGGAAGAGGCGTCGTGTGCCTGCCGCGAAGCGTTGCGGCTGATTCGCCAGAGGTGGTCAATCTGCTCTAGCTCGCATATTCTGGAGATTGCTGCAACTCCCCTGACTCTCTTCCAAGGGTCCCTGAGAAAGACCGCGTACCTTACCAAGTCGGGATTTGGCCCGTCTGTTTCCGACGACGCCGTCCGCAGGCAGGGCGCGTCCAGCCAGCAGGCGAACGACAGGCGACGTAATCTCAACGCTGAGCGCGAGCATTGCTGGATGCATGATAGGCTCCCGTGAACATCAATGGCACAACGACCGCGACTGGGATCGTTATGATCACGACCGTGATCATGACCGTGATCATGACCAGGATCGTCGCTAAACCGTGATTCTGTTCGGGTGGCTGCCGAGCAGTGATTTTCGACGTCAAGCAGCTGACGCGGGAGGAAGCGCACTCAAACGGGACGAGGCCGCGGCGCAGATGCTCGTCCCATGCAGCATGGAACGCTTAAATTGCTTGCTGAGCAGCCATAACAATGTTATCGTCGTCGCAAAATTTTGTGGTCTTCAGCACAGGTTTTCCACGGGCAGGAACGTAATGTCTGCCCTTGCAATTAAACTCCCCCCAACGTCTAACAGGCTCATCGGCTCCTCAACCGGATAATCGCTCCTCAATAGGCCCGAAACTTATCTGGAGGCAAAACGTGCGACTCCCCCGCCAGCCCGGGAGGAAGCCGATCCCAATAATCGTCGCCGACGCTAACGTGATGTTCTCCCGTTTCGTTTGCGCCGAACTCAAGAAACACTCGGAGTTCGATTTGGTCGGCTGCGCCGCCACGGTGGGCGAACTGCTCGATCTGTTCGAGCGCCGCAAAGCCAAGGTAGCTTTGATTAGCGCTACCCTGCAGGACGGTTTGTTGAGCGGCCTGGCCATCTTCCCGCAACTCCGCGAGAAATATCCGGACGTTCGCCTCATCCTGATGATCGACCACCCGGAACCGGAGCTGGTGGTGGAGGCGTTCCGGGCAGGCGCTAGGGGCATTTTCCCCTGCTATGAGTCGCAGTTCGATGCCCTCTGCAAGTGTATCTCCTGTGTGCACGGCGGCCAGGTTTGGGCCAATGCGCGGCAGCTGGATTGTCTGGTCGATGCGGTGGCGCAAGTGCCTACTGTCCGTCTCGTCAATGCCAAGGGCGCCAGCCTTTTGAGCAAACGAGAGGAGGAGGTGGTACGGCAGGTTGCCGAAGGGTTGAGCAACCACGACATCGCACAGCAGCTGCATCTGAGCGATCACACGGTGAAGAACCACCTCTTTCACATCTTCGAGAAGCTGGGCATCTCCAACCGCGTGGAACTGGTTTTGTACACGGTGAGCCACTCCAAGCGGCCAGCGATGTCGGTTTCGAGTGACGATTCTCCTGCGGTCATGCCCGGCAACCAGACCCACTGAACGAACGGCATAGGACCCACGGGCCGTTTCCCAAGCTGCATGGGTCCTGCTCATAGTCTCAGCGGTGCGAACGTCCGGTGGGCACTTGAGTTGATCCACTCACCTGACGAGGGATCACTCATCAGAGCCGAGCAGTGTGCCTAGGACCCGCGCTGGACGCTCGGGACGTGTGCGGAACGCTAACTGGACAGGAATTGGACAGGGATTGTTTCACAATTTCTTGTGCAGCGTCATCGTTTCCCCGTTTACGACGCTCGCCGCTTCAATCCCGGCTGGTGGACAGGAATTCGATAGGGGAAACTAAGCCGCAACCGCAAACAAAGCAAACCAGACCCAAAGAAGGCACCTTCATCGCCCGGCGCGAGCAGGAGTATGTGACGGCCCATAGTAGGTAGGGCACGATCCAAGCGAAATGGGGGAACCCCGGCGTACCTGCTGGGGTTCTTTAGCCAGTCTTGCGGACAGGGCACGGGCGTTGGCGTCCCAGGTGATCGAGCCCGATCAGCGTTTGTTTGCCCTTCATTGGCCCCTTCATCTGATTAATGATGTGGGGAACGCACGACCGACCGCGATGATAACTGTATTCGGGTAATAGTGGGCAAGGATTTCGCGGAAGTCTGCGCCCTCTTTGGCCATCGCCTTGGCCCCGGCTTGGCAGAGTCCGAGCCCGTGTCCCTGGCCGACTCCTCGCAGAATGGTCTGCTCGCCTTCTTTTTGCATGACGAAGTTATTGCTTGGGACGGCGCTCCATCCTAGGCGGCGGTCGAGGCGCAGGCGCGCAGCCTCGTTGGAGCTGTGGAGGGTTGCGGCATCCTCAGCCGAGAGCCGGCTCTGCCAGCGAAATGGGTGCTGGTGGCAATACTTGCAATCGACGGAATAGTAAGGGTAGGCCGCGGGAGGCAGGCCGAGCTCGGCGGGGGTACGTGTACGCCCGCTGCAACTGCGGGTATACATGGCGGCGAGGGGTTGAGATTGGTAAGCAACGACCAAGCCCCGGGTGGCGGCGATTGCCTGGGCGGCGGCGGTGTTGCCCGCGGGCGGCTCGCGTAGAAACTGACAGTGTGTGGTATCGCAGAAATCGAAATCGCGGTGGCGGCCTTTACCGGCGACGAAATAGGAACGAGCTGCGACGGCCAAGGCTTTCAAAGCTTCGGAAGGCGTGCCCACCGTGCTTTCCGCAGCTACGACGGAGGCAACGGCGGTTTCCAGATCCATGGTGACGACAGCCGTCAGAGCTCGGGAAGCAGGTTTCACTTCGAGGGTGCCTCGATAGTGGCGAGTAATCTTCCCCGGGACGGCGAGATTGAAGTCAGTCGCGCCGTTCTCACGGCTGGTGACGGTGAGCTCGGAAGCGCGGAGAACGCGGGTTCCGACGTCAAGAACAACGGTGTCTCCGCGGGCGCGGATGTGGGCGATGCTCACACCTGAGCTTCCTTCGAGCACGATGGCCTCTCCTCCGGCGTGCAGGACCAGGGCAGAGCCGGCAGGCGCGCTCAATGCGAGCTGCTGGGGGCGGAACAGGCCGAACACGCCGATGCGGACGTCCTGCGCGACCGCCAGAGAACTGGCCAGAATCAGCACGAGGAATGCGGTTGTGGTTTTCATCGGCCGGGGCGAATCACTCCTCAATGCGGCGCAACATCTGTCCGGCAATCTTAGCGGCCTGGGCTCCAGGGACACCGTGAACACGAACCATGAGCAGAATCTGTGGATTGTCGGATGGCGCCATGACGATGGCGAAACCATCACCGGGGGCGCGCTTGGAGTGAGTGCACGGCGCAGTGCCGGTTTTGACGAGGGCGTTGGGGTACGGGAGAGCGCGATCGACCTCCGCACCAGTCCCCTGCTCCGCCGACTGCGCCATTCCGGCCAGGACTTCGCGGACGCCGGGCTGGTCCCGGCGGCGCACCAGTTCGAGGTAAGCGCGCGCCATGTGGAGAGGCGAGATCAGCCAGCGATTGCCGAGACCGGCGAGTGCAGCTCCCGCGGTCCCCGAAGCCGGAGGCTCGAGGCCGAAGCGTATCGCGGTGGGCGAGACTTCGGCGGCCGTCATCTTTGCCGTCAGCACCCGAAAATAAGAGTTGCAGGAGTAAGCAATCGCGGAGGGGAGATCGACGTTACCATGGCCACGCGGAAGCCAGCAGCCGGTGGCCGTTCCGCGGCAAGTGTGCGCCGGGTAGCGGAACCCGTGATGCTCGCCATAGGCCAGCGCGGTGAACGGCTTCACCAGTGAACCGAGAGGAATCGGCGCCTCGGGGTTGTCCCAACGGGAGGCCAGTACTCTGCCAGTGGGAGCGTCGAGCAGCAGAAATGAGATAGCGCCGCTGGGAAAATCGCGATTCAATATCTGACCGGCCGATTGGGCAAAGAGCGAGGTTCGAGGAGGGTTTGCCTGATCCGACACGGGCGCCGATGCTCCGCCGCTGGAAGGCGGCTGCGCGAGCAGGCTCGCGATCAACAGAAGCACGAGATTTCTTATTGCGACCATTCGTAGGTGACCGTCTGCAGTACTTTGCCTCCATCGACTCGGACCCTGATGTTTTCGGAGGAGACGCCAGCCAGCGTGGAGCTCAGGCTCGCCATGTTCTCAGAAAGGAATTGCGGTTGCCGTTCCATGCCGGGGACACTGGACTGCGCCAGGTTGGGCCGGTCGACCACGCCAGAGAAGCGCGCGAAGTTGGCGCGCTCGCGAGAGTGATTGAAGCCGGCAATCAAGGCGGCGGGCTCCACATCCGTTCGGCGGTTGAAATTGGAAAGCATAGCCGCCATTAAGTTCGGATCATCGGAGACCAGAAGATATTTGCCGCGGACGGCGGCCACGAGCGGCCAGAGGCCATCGAATTCCTGATAGCCGGATTT
>Ga0209517_10006978_pt1 | contig 13723 bp, 11 predicted proteins | sample PeaSoiMetSII2010_FD_187695 | JGI IMG/M metagenome (GOLD analysis project Ga0209517, IMG submission 187695) | Peat soil microbial communities from Weissenstadt, Germany - SII-2010 (SPAdes) (version 2) | ecosystem: Environmental > Terrestrial > Soil > Wetlands > Peat | place: Germany...
CCGCTTCCATGATTCCCACGCCCGCGCGCGAGGTCACAATCGACTCCAGGGACTTGAGCCACAAGGGCGCGGTTCCCAGGAAGCCGTACAGGGAAACGCCCGCTAGAAGCAGCCTGCGGTGGCCCACTCTGTCCGCCACCACTCCGGCAGGCGCCGCGAGCAGGGCAACAAAGAGCCCGGGAAGTGTGGCGACGAAAGACACCATCACCGCAACGTGAGGGGCATCGTGGAAGTGCTCACTGATCCTAGGCAAGACGGGACCAACGACCGCGGTAGCGATCACGGAAAGCCAGGTCGTCGACACCAGCGTCCAACCCTGGATCGCAGTGGCCTTATGCACTTGAACTCTGTCGACGATAATGTTTCGCCTGCCTTTCTAAACAGGGCCCTGCGGTGTGTTTCGCTACGGCAAAAACAAAGTGGCAATGAAAGGTAAGCCAGGGCTTTCGGAAAACGATAACACCGTTCTGGCTCTTGCTTCAGATCCCAGTTCGCAGGTAGTGAGCACGATCTGAAACGTTCCGATCACGACCTGACGACCTGCGACCCAAACGCTGGCCTTGGGATCGCAGTGTCCCTGGAACGCCCTCCTACTTGGGTGCGAGCGCCGCCTGCACCGCGGGTTCTGTCTTCTTCAGTTTGATCAGAACGAAGGTCAGCACGAATCCGATCGCCGCAACCAGAACCTGCAAGCTGAAGGTCGTTTGATAGCTGTTCTGGCTCTTCACCGTCACGCCGGCAATGTAGAGACCCAGCACGCCGCCAAAGGTGCCGATGCCCGCCCAGAGTCCCGACATCTTGCCCACGATCTGCGGCGCGTAGGACCGGGCGATGAAGTAGTAAACGGTCGGAAAGACAAAATTGATGCCGAAGCCCGCCAGGATCAGGGCCAACTCGAGTACCGCTTTGTTACCCGTTACCGCGGGAACCTTCAGCGCGTAGACGAACACACAGAGCAAGGCGAAACCGACCAGGAAGGCGGGCTTGGCGTTCCCGTGGAACACCCGGTCCAGAAGAAGGCCGCTGACAATGGGGCCCACCACGCCGGCAAACAACGTCACCCCCAACATCAGTTGCCCTGCCGTCATCGAGCCGTAGCCCGCGCCCACCGGTTTGTCGGCGGCCAGAAACGTAGGCGTCAGCGAGAACAGACAATGCAGATTCCAGGCGGTCACAAAGGTGACGATGATGCCAGTGACGGTGAACCACGAAAACAGCGCCCGTTTGAAAATCGTGCTGTCCGATGCGCCATCGGGCGGCGTCATCTGGACGGGAAGTTTCGGCTTCGGCATGATCGCCAGTATCCCCGTGAAAACCAAGCTGACCCACCCGACGATGGAGAGCCATGCCGACATCGCCTGCCAGTTGCCGACCGTGGCAAAGACCGCCGGTCCGCCCATCACGCCAGCGGCGCTGCCCACCGCTATCGAGGCGCTCATCAGCCCACCGGCAAGGCCTTTTTGATGGACGGGAAACCACAGGCCGATAATCGGTCCCATGGCCGGAAACAGAAACCCAGCAGCAAAACCCTCCACGATTCGCGCCCAGAGGACCGCGGTGCTGCTGTGCCCAATCCATGGCATCAGCGCAGCGGGGATGGTGGTGCACGCCAGCCCCATCATGATGGCGGTCAGCACCCCGAAACGGTCACAGACAGCTCCACCAGCCAGCACCAGGATAATGCAGCCCGAAAACAGAAACGGGGTCATTACCAGATTCGAAGCGGCGCCGAGGTTCGTATTCAAACTCTTCGCAATTTGCGGCAACACCGGAGCGACTGCCAGGTTGGTCACCTGCAGCGTGATATATCCGAGCACCGCCGAAATGAGTATGAGCCACCGGAAACGGGGATAGTCAGCGGATTGATTCATGGTCTTCAGTCTTGTCTTCTCCCAAGCGGGGGACGCGCGGACGAGCGCGAAATCGCTTCTACCGCGTCGACGAAAACGTGTCGACGAAAAATAGATAATAGGCGTCCCCGTCAACTATTGGGAAATCGTTTGTATAGGTAGCAACTATCCGGCTCCCCGATTCAGGTAGCTCTCGACCCGCAAATTAAGCGGGTGCGGGTGCCCAACTCATGCGCGTTCTTTGAATGAGTGGGCTCTGGCGTTCACCGGTGAGGTTTTGCCTCGTGAACGCCCCGGATAGCGCCAGTTTCCCAAGGATTCACGTTTACGGCGTGCTGATGGTGGGGCCGGTAGGAGCAGAATTTCCCAGCGGGGTCATACTTCTCGCGAAGTTGCTCTAACTTCCGGAAGTTCTCGTCGGCCATGAACCTGGCCGAGCGCGTCGGCAGATCGGAATCTCCTAGGTAGTACCCGTCGCTGAAGGTCTCCATGCGTTTCATCTGGTCGAGGAGCCAGTCGCGACAGCGGGCGTCATCTGCTGGATCGGACCAAACGGTGTAAACCGCGAAATAGATCTCCGACTGCAGCGACAGCGCCATATCGGACAGCGGTAACAGCGGCGCCATGGAGTACCAGAGCGCAAAGGTGCGGGTGGTCGGTAGGCTTTCGAAGCAGGGTTTCAGCAAGGGCACGATTTCTTCCGCGGATCCGCTGAGCCACAGATTGTCCGCAGCATATCGGTCGCCGCGGGGATTCTGTCGGCGTTGCTCCTCGTACTCCTGTTGCAATGTGGTCGGAACTCGGGTGTCATGCACGAGCGCCTGTCCAAGAGCTGGGCAGGACTCGAAAGGAGCGAGGGCGGCGTGGGCTTCCTCCCGCGTATCTGCCATGGAGAGCGCATGCACAACCAGCGAGTGCCGGAATTCGGATTCGGCTTTGCCCGGGACTGGAATCTGTAGACCGATGGCGACCAATTCCACGCTAGGATCGAGAGACGCATGGATTCCGTGCAGCCAATGCATCACCGCATCGTAAGCGTGCATGGGATACACGAAGGTGCTGCGGGTGAGAGCTTTTGGTTGCGGTCGCGGCCGCAGATAAAACCGGACGACGATCGCGAAGAATCCCGGGCCGGAACCCCGAGCCGCCCAGAACAAATCCGCATTCTCGTGCTCATCGGCATGAACGAGCTTTCCCTCGGCCGTAACCACGTCGATGGCGGCGATTCGCTCACAAGCCCATCCCCAGCCGCGCGTATTCCATCCCATGCCGCCTTGCAGCAGGAATCCGCCAAGACCGACGTCGGGGCAATGGCCTCCGGGGAAGAAGACCCCAAACCGATCAAGATATGGATTGAGTTCGCCTCCGCTGATCGAAGGACTCACGGTGACGACGCCGCTGCGCTCGTCGTAGGACATCTCACGCATGCGGCCGAGGTCGATCAAGAGCGAGCCGTCGCGCACGCTCCACCCATCCCAGCTGTGGCCGCCGGAGCGTACCGAAATCGTCAGGTTGTCTTCTCCGGCGAGCTGCACGCCGGCAATCACATCGTCAATGGATTCCGCGAAGAGCACGGCCGAGGGAAAACGCTGCGGCTTGCGCGCATTGAAAACGCGCCCGACCCGCGCCTCTTCGTATTCCGGCTCTTTGCGCCATATCAGTGTGCCCCGAAACTTGCCCCTGGACCCTGAATGGCGAATGCCCTCGCCTTCGTTGCCGGCGACGTTTGCCGCTTCTTTTGATTCGAACGCGCTCATGCGTCTTTCCTTAAGAGATGTTTGCTACCAGGCAGTGGCTCCGCCGACGACGGAAAAGTCAGCGGCGGTAACCCAACTTGCTTCTTCGGACGCCAGATAGGTCGCGCACCAGGCAATCTCCTCCGGCTGGCCCACACGCGCGATCATACTCTTCTTCACTACATTGTCGATAAATCCGGGCTGCTCGGTGCCGATCGATTAGATCAATACCGTTAGATCAATACCGTCTGGCCGACCACTAGTTATCAGTCACCCACAGTACTTGATCTCATCCGTAGTTCAGTGGGCCGATCGAATCATGAACAGGATCGATAGCGCGTTCGATCCGACCGCCTGAAAGAAAAGGGCTTGATCCGCCACTATCAGCCCAGCCCAATTTGGTGTCAGACTTGGTGTCAAAACACGCCGATTTTAGTGGTTCTTGCCGACGCGTCCGACTTTTAAAGCCTTTGCCGCCAGTAAGATACTTTTTTGCGAATTCCATGGCATGGAATTGGTGTCAAAACACCACAACCCCTTCCATTTCCAAGGGAGAGGTCGTCGGTGATCGCGACCAAGTTCGCCACCCTTTTGAATGACTTGTAGATACCCCGCTGTCGAGTTTTGGTGTCATTTGGCTTAGAAACGTTGTGACTGCTTCCGTTGCGTGGAAGCAGTCGTCGGCACGATCCCGATCAGGTTCCCCATCTTCCTACACCTCGCCCGCAACGGCATGACCTCTACTTCGAACCGAAATACGAGGATTTCCTGCTTCGTACGATCTGGAGTCTCTCGAATGCGTTCACCTCTGCATTCAGAGAACTAGATCTATCCCACGGTTCAAGGCGACGGCCAAGCTCGGCGAATTCTTGCCAGCCCGGTCCACACAACCGTTCTGGCATGCGGAGCGTATGGGTTAGACCCCGACAAGCTCAACCCTTGGGCGTCGGCTAGCGCGCGCAGCATTTCCGCTGCCCTGGGCAATCACCTGAACGCCGGTGCTTCTTGGACTGCTTTTGGCTCGCGAGGCTCGAGAATCCCCACGGTGGGAGGAGGTTGACAGGGGGCTGGCTTTGGCTGTATCTTGTCTTGGTCTACCGTATTGCAGTACAGACTGTACTTCAATGCGGGACAAAAAACGAGCCTGAAATCTGGGCTCGGACTCTACGAGAACCTAGCAGACCCCATGCCGCCACACCCCGGAACCTGCGCGGTTTTACGGAGGGAAGCATGAACCTTAAACAAGATGACAAGGGCTGGACTCATATCGATTGGGAACTCGATAGCGTGACGCCGCGCATGATCGACTGGTTCTGGAACAACATGGAAAAGGGCTTTGCCCTGTGGCATCCCATCGAGCATAAGGCGTTCTATTGGGCGATCCCGCCGCAGGACGGACGAGCGCTCGGAGCCATTCATGTGGCGCCGCAACGCTGGTCGGACGGAACCCTGATCGAGCCGCATATCCGCTTTGAAGACGTGGCGACGCTTCCGCAGAACGTCGCTGACCTCATTGTGTATAACCACTGCGTGATCGCCGCCGGCATTGCTCTTTTCAAGAAAGACTACAAGCCTGACAATGGCGTGGTCGCCTACCGCGTGCATCAGTGGGAAGCGACGGACTCGGGAGTGCGCGGCCGGTCGTCCGCCGTCCCCATGAAACCTGAACCGCTGGAGTTGGATCGTGGGAAGGTTTGGGCGAAGCACGCGAACGAGGAAGTCAACTATTGGGGAGACTTCCTGCCCGAGCTATACCGCTTGTTCAGCGTGGTGAAGACCCCGGAGATGAATCCGTTCTCATCCTTCCAAGTGAAACGAGAGGGAAAGAGAGTTCGTTATGTGGACCAGAAAGCAGTGGTAGGTACATCGAGCAGTTAGCCGCCGGTGGTGCACGGCTGGATTCTGGAATGGTTCGCTGCCGCCTCTGAGTCGAAAGGACCGCATATGACCGACGTCGTAATTATTTCTGCAGCGCGTACCGCAATCGGCAAGTTCGGTGGCTCGCTGGCCAAGATCTCGGGGCCAGAACTCGGCGCCGCCGCCATCCGTAGCGCGCTTGAGCGCGCCCGTATCGCCCCTGCTCAAGTCAGCGAAGTGATCATGGGGGAAGTGCTAACCGCCGGCCTGGGACAGAACCCGGCGCGGCAGGCGGCCATGAAGGCTGGGCTCGCCGTCGATGTCCCCGCCATGACTATCAATAAAGTTTGCGGTTCTGGGCTCAAGGCCGTGATGCTGGCGGCCCAGGCCATCATCGCGGGCGATTCCGAAATTGTCGTCGCCGGTGGCCAGGAAAACATGAGCGCAACGCCGCACCTGTTGCCGGGTTCGCGGGATGGATTCCGCCTGGGCGATGCGAAGTTGATCGACAGCATGATCGTCGACGGCCTTTGGGACGTTTACAACCAGTACCACATGGGCATCACCGCCGAGAATGTTGCCAAGGAATACGGAATCTCGCGCGACGAGCAGGACAAGTTGCCGTCGCGTCGCAGAACAAGGCCGAGGCCGCTCAGAAAGCGGGCAAGTTCAAGGGCGAGATCGTTGCTGTGCCGATCCCGCAGCGCAAGGGCAATCCCGTAATGTTCGCCGATGACGAATATATCCGGACGGGCGCCACGCTGGAGCAGGTCGCCGGTCTGAAGCCTGCCTTCACGAAAGATGGAACCGTCACCGCAGCCAATGCCTCGGGGATCAACGACGGCGCGGCGGCCGTGGTGGTTATGTCGGCTGAGAAAGCGAAAGAACTTGGCCTCAAGCCGCTGGCGCGAATCGCCGCCTACGCCAATGCGGCCATCGATCCCAAGGTCATGGGCATGGGTCCGGTTCCAGCTTCCAAGAAATGCCTGGAGCGCGCTGGTTGGACGGTCGGCGACCTTGATCTGATGGAAATCAACGAAGCCTTTGCGGCGCAGTCCTGCGCGGTGCACAAGGTCATGGGCTGGGACTTCGCAAAAGTCAATGTGAACGGCGGAGCAATCGCGCTCGGGCATCCGATCGGCGCGTCGGGTTGCCGCATTCTGGTCACGCTGCTCTACGAAATGCAGCGTCGAATGGCTAAGAAAGGACTAGCGTCCCTGTGCATCGGTGGAGGCATGGGGGTCGCCATGGCAGTCGAACGGATTTAGTCAGCGAAATTCCGAGAAGGAGTAAAGAGATGAAAAAAGTTGAACTGAAGGACGTAAAACCTTATACCGCTCCGAAGCACTTCAACATGACCGCCTTGAAACTGCACGGCAAAGAAGAAACCGGATCGACCAAATTCTGGATGGGCCTGTCGCACTTCCTGCCCCAGGGTGGCGCCGAGTTTGACGCGTCGCCAACCGAGAAAGTCTATTTTGTGCTCGATGGCGAAGTAACGGTGATTGACGACAAGAAGCACAAGATCGTACTCAAGGCCTGGGACTCGATCCACATCGGCGCGAACGAAGGCCGTTCCATCATCAATGAAAGCAACCGGCCGGCGAGCATGCTCGTAGTCATCAATTATCCGGAAGCATAGGGGAAGACACCATGACAACAGCGACAGTGGATCAAACTGTAAACCTCGATTACGTGAAGAAGATGTTCGACCTCAGCGGCAAGGTAGCCATCGTTACCGGAGGCGCGGGGGCACTGGGTGAAGCGATTGCCCAAGGGCTCGCGGCCTACGGCGCCGACGTTGTCGTCACCGGCCGTACGCTGAAGACGCTCGAGCAGGCGGTGAAATCGGTGAAGGGACTCGGCCGCAAAGCACTGGCCGTGACCTGCGATGTGAGCAAGGAGGACGACGTGGCCAAAATGGTCGACCAGACGATGAAGGCGTTCGGTCGCGTCGACATTCTTGTGACGGTCGCGGGCTTGGCGAAACGGCATCCAGCGGAAGAGTTCCCCATGGACGACTTCAACCAGGTCATCGACATCAACGTACAGGGAACCTTTCTTCCTTGTAAACATGTCGGAAAGATTTTCAAACAGCAAGGCTACGGCAAGATCATAACGATCTCATCTGTGCGCGCGTTCGCCGGACACCCCGGAGGTTACGCCGCATACGGTACGAGCAAGGGCGCGGTCAACCTGCTCACCAAGCAGTTGGCAACGGAGTGGGCTAAGTATCACATCAACGTGAATTCGATTGCGCCGTGCATTTGCTGGACGCCGCTTACCAAGGAAGTGCTCGAGAACAAGCCGCTGTACGACATCTTTATGTCGCGCATTCCGATGGGACGCGCCGCCGTTACACAGGACTTCATCGGCGCTGCCGTTTACCTGGCGTCTGCGGCCTCGGACTTCGTCACCGGACAGATTCTCTACGTGGACGGGGGCACCACCGCGGGCTAAGCAGCCGCAACGAGTTAGTTATACAGGAATCCAGAGTTACAGAAGGAGTAACATCATGGGAAAGATGAAGTTAGTTGACCTAAGTCACCCGTTCGGTTCGGGGGTTCCGCTCTGGCCCTATTTCGAGGACGTGCATATTGAGCGCAAGCATTACCACGCCAAGTCGGGCGTGCTCTCCCAGAAGATCACGACCGTAATGCACTGCTCCACACACGCCGACTCTCCAGCGCACGTGATCGAAGGCCTGCCCTTCACGCATGAGATTCCGCTCGATAAGTATTACGGCACCGGCGTAGTCGTCGACATCCCGAAGAAGAAGTGGGAACTCATCACCGCCAGGGACCTTGAGAAGGCGACGCCCAAGATTCAGAAGGGCGACATCGTCATCATCCATACCGGCTGGCACCGCAACTGGGGCGACAGCCTGAAGTATTTCGCCTACTCACCGGGATTAGGCCGGGAAGCGGGGGAGTGGTTTGTTGCGAAGGGTGTCAAAGCGGTCGGAGTCGATCAGCAGGCGCTTGACCATCCGCTGCACACCGCCATCGCTCCGCACGGTCCTGGTCCCATCCTGCCGAACGTCTGCGCGGAATACAAGAAAGAGACGGGCCGTGACGTGCTACAGGACTTTCCGGAATGGGAGCCCTGCCACCACCAGATTCTCGGTAACGGAATCATGGGTTGGGAAAACGTGGGCGGTGACATCGAGAAGGTCGTCGGCAAGCGCGTCACCATCATGGGCTTCCCGATCCGCTGGTACATGGGCGACGGTTCGATTGTTCGCCTGGTCGCGCAAATCGACGAAGACGACATGAACAAGGTGCCCGACCGCGTCTACAAGTATGGCGTGGTCTGATTCAGTTCCACTCCTGAGTTACATCCGAAGAGCCTTCAGGGAACGCCATTCCACGATGGATGGCGTTCCTGGTCCAATGACCTTTTGGGAAAAGTCAGAAGCCCATAGCCTCACCACCGCCGTCGACGATCATGATCTGACCGGTATACATACTGGCGGCATCGCTAGCCATGAAGACCACCGGGCCAGCGACTTCATGGGTCTCGGAGAGTCGTCCGAGAGGAATCAAGGCACACGCCTCTTTCATCTTTTCCGGGGATCCCACCAGCGACATAGTCATTTCCGTCTTGCAGCCGCCGGAGGCAACGCCATTGACGCGAATGCCGTACTTGGCCCACTCGATGGCGCCCTGCCGGATGATCGCCGCCACTGCGCCCTTGCTGCCGCTGTAATGTGCCGAACAGAGCGGCGCCCGCATGCCCTTCATGCCGGCAATCGAGGAAAAGTTGACGATTGAGCCCTTCTTGCGTGGGGCCATCGACTGGACGACCACCTGCTGCATCATGAAGAACAGGCCCTTGGCATTCACGGCAAAACATTGGTCCCACGCTTCCTCGGTAATATCTTCGGCCGCCGCCGAGGGCCCAATGGCCGCCGCCTGGATGAGAACGTCAATCTCACCCATTTCCTGTCGTATCTTGCTAACCGTGGCTTTGATGTCGGGAACCCTGGTCAAGTCTAGGAGATAGGGCTTGGCCACGCCCTTGGCTTGGAGCGTCTTGGTCGATTCCTGCAGACGGTCGGCAAGAATGTCGACCATCGCCACTTTCGCTCCGCTGTCCACCATGAGTTCGGCGACCTTGAAGCCAATGCCTCTGGCGGATCCGGTTACAATTGCGGTTCTGCCATCAAATCTGAGATCCATTCATCCTCTTCTTCTTGCTCGCTGGACTATTTCTGCGGCTGCGGAGCGGCCGCGAGCGGAGCCCCACCAGGGACGCCCGGACCCATCTTCCATTTCTTGGTTGCCCGGAATTCCTCGATGGTAATCTTGCCGTCGCAGTTGGTGTCAATGCCATTCGGCGGCGTGTCGGAGAGGAAATCCTCGCGGGTGATATACCCTTGCTTCTTGATCTTAGCCTTCTTCATGAACATATTCCAGGAAGCTTCGGGCGCCCCGGCAGCTTGCCACTCCTGATGCGTCATCTTGCCATCTTTGTTGGTGTCGATGGCATCGACGATCGGCGAGGCGTCGGCTTTCCTTCCGTCGGGGTACGGTGGGCACTTGCCCGGACCTGTCTGGGCAAGCATGGATCCCGCCAATAGAGCACTGAGTCCAACGACCCTCACGGTTTGAATGAGCATTTGAGTCTCTCCCGACTGTAGTCGTCACTAAGCGGTCACCGTATTAGTAGCTGAAAGTTTCACTAAACGTGTAATAAGGCTCAGGGAATCTGACCATCTCGGGCACGGTCGTCGGACTCCACTCTTTGTATGGGTTGGGCTGGGACTTCTGCATTTTCATCCGCGGATCTTCCGCCGGACGCTCCGCCGCCTCGCGCGGCCCACCCGCCCTGACCGGCACGTCGGCAAAGCCCTTCTCCAGCGGGCCGGTGAGATCGTAGAACATCTGGATGTGCCAGATTCTCCACTGCCCGTCCTCTTTCACAAAATCGACTCCGTACTTCTCGAAGAACCAGGTTCCGGACGCGGTGCCGTCGGGCTTGGCGCCCACATAAGCGCCCGGTGAGAACCACATTGCCTTGGCGCTCTTGCCATCGCCTGCCACTTCAATGATGGGCGTTGTAAGCGTATGGATGAGCCATTCCCCAACCCCAAGACTTTCCTGCGAGACCTTGATCTCCGGGTACTTCTTGGCCAGCGCTTCCATCGACTTCTTCTGGTTGTCTCGATTCACTTCGCCATAGGAGGCGCGGATATTGTCGATCCCTACCCAAGAACCGTGAGGATTTGAGAAGGTCGCACCGGGAGTTTTCTTCACCCAAATGGCGTCCAACTCTTCGTAGTTCTTTCCAGCGCTGTGAAAGAAGGCGTGCTTGCTCATCGTGTTCTGGACTTCCAGCATGGCCACCGCCCGCTCGCCCGCGGAAATGGTCGGCCGGTCTTTAGCCTTATCCTTGTCTTTAGTCTGAGCGGCGCCATAAGGAGTGGCGCACACCATCGCAAAACAAATAAGAAGCCCTGTCACAGAGCCGATTTTGGTTTTCACATTCTTCTCCTTCACTAGATAACAAACGGTTCCACGTCGTGCGCCACCAATCGGCGAGTTACAGAGGGCCAAAGGGCTGGACAGCGGCATGGGTGTGTCAAAGACAGCTGCTGCCCAAGTCGGAGGCAACCAACTCTACGAAGACCAGTCCACAAAGTTCTTTCGGATGGGGGCTTTTCCCGGACAGCCCCCTTCCGGGTCTAGAACAGCAGTTTCAGCGCGAACTGAAACTCCCTGGGAGTTGCGTTCCAGGCTGACTGCGTGATTACGCCGAAGTTGAGCACACCCAAATTTTCACCTGGCAAACCAAAATTTGGCGTGTTGGAAATGTTGAAGCATTCCGCCCGGAACTGCATCTTAAATCGTTCGGTGAGGCGGAAGTCTTTGTTCACCGAGGCGTCGACATTGCGCTGGTGCGGTCCATATAACTGGCCGAGCCCTTCGTTGCCCAGGGTCCCGGTGGGTTGCACCACAAAAGCTGCGGTATTGAACCACTCGCTGATACTCGGATTCGAGAGTTTCGCCGAAGCCACCTGATCCGGACGGTCAAACGAGACGCCTGCTACGTTACGATTCGATGGAGCGGAAACCGTGAAAGCAAAGCCGGTCTGCCAGAAACCGATGGCATTTAATTGCCATCCCTTCACCAGTAAGGCCTCTACTCCACTGGAGGACTTGCCAAACGGAAGGGTATAGCTGCCCGTCACGGCAATACGATGACGCACGTCATTAGCCGTGTTGCCGTAATCTTCGGAAGGATTGTCAACCAAAGTAGCAGCGGCGCTGCCGTCGTTGCCGCCATTGTTGCTCAGATTGTGAGCCCAAGTGTAATTGGCGTTCACTATCAGTCCCTGGGTGAAGCGGCGGTTATACACCAACTGCATCGCGTTGTACGAGGACGTTGCTCCGTTATAGGCGTATGTGATCGTTTGTACGTTTGGCATTTGGGTCGCATATACATAATTGCTGCCGGGGGTATCGTTTTCGTCCAGATTGACGGTGCGGAGCAGCCTGCGCCCAAACTCGCCCACCCAAGCGACAGTGAACGTATTCGCTCCAATCTCTTTCTGGAGCGCCAGATTCGCCATCTCCACATAGGAGGAACGCAGGTTGAGTGGCTTTGCCGAGACCACGGTCACATTGGGGTTACTGGCAAATGTGCTGAGATCAACCGGCGCCGGCGGCGCTGGCGAGTTGGGGTTGGTGTTGGAAATGGGCCCGCCTATGGCAAAGAATGGCACCTGAAAGAAGTTGAACGAATACGGCGGATTGTAGTTTTGCACGACGCTCGCCGGTGCGGAAGCGCCGGCAGCAGTCTCCCCGACGTCCGGCGGAAAGTAACTGATACCGAAGCCGCCGCGCAGGACTGTCTTCGGCGTGATCGAATAGGCGAAGCCGAAGCGAGGCCCGATGTCTTTGTGGTCGGTCTTCACCCCGATCGCCGGATCCTGGCTGCCGAGGATGAAACAGTTGGAGCCAATTGTGCCTGAGGTGAGGCAGCTCGGCAGGAAGTTGGAGTAGTGCCCGTGCGCCTCGGTAATAGGCGTGAACACATCGTACCGTACCCCAAGGTTCAGGGTTAGTTTGGGAGTCAGCCGCCAGTCGTCTTGTATAAACCCATTCGGTTCCCAAGCTCTGAACCCAGGATTGAACAAGCTGAGTCCACGGATCTGAATGGCGGCGTTGCCGGTGATGAAATTCTCCCGGTCATCGGCAAAAGGTTCTGGGGGACCCGGGCTGGGGAAAAAGAGGAAGAGGCCGCCGCCGTTCGTATCTTGGAAAGCGTTGATTTGCCGCCGGATCAATCCGCCACCAATCTTAATGTTGTGGGTGCCACGAGTCCAAGTCAACGCACCCGCATATTGGAAGGTATTGTTAACGTCTACTAGCGGAACGCTGCTGGACGATCCCAACTCCGACCAGGTTGCGGCAGGGCCTCCCATATCGGGGAGAACATTCGTACCCGGAATGCCAGGAACGACCACATTCGGCCAGCCGACCTTCGTGGACGCGTTGGTCCCATAGTTATAGGGCAGCGACGCGATGTTAACCCTTGTAAAGCCTGCCTTCAGGTCAAGCAGCAAGTTGGGGTTGAAGATATGCACGTAGTCGAGTTGCAAATTGTACGATTTGGTTTTTGAGGGGCCAGGGAAACCTGCCGATCCGTTGCCGCCCGGAGAGATGCCGGTCGCTTTATCCACTGGAAACACCTCGGGATATAGCGTTGTCACCGGGTTATAGGCAAAGCGGCCAAAGAGGAGATCATTGGACGAGAAGCGATGATCGATGCGCCCATCCACATTGGTGCCGTTCTGCGGCTCAGAAGGCGACGCTACGAAATTGTTGAAAAAATTTGTGTTACCGTCCGAGGCGGTACAGGCATTGCAGTGGGGAAACAGATTGAAGTACGCCTTCATGATCGGGTCGACTGCGCTTGCGGGAATCACCGACGGGGTTGGACACCTCATCGGATATTTAATACAGAAGTCGCCGAGATCCAGTTCCCCCAAACTGGTCATTTGGTTGCGCTCGTACTCGGTGGGAACGGTAGACTGCGCTGCCGGAAGCCCAATCACGCGCCGCTGCTGTTCGAAATCCGCAAAAAAGAAGGTCTTGTCTTTCCGGATGGGCCCACCGACGCTGCCGCCGAAGGAATTCTGGCGGTACTCCGCCTTTGGGACTTCTCCGGCCTTCGCGAAGTAGTCGCGCGCATTGAGGACGTCGTTCCGGAAGTACTCGTACAGAGAGCCATGAAGCTGGTTGGTGCCGCCCTTGGTGACGACGTTGATTACCG
>Ga0209517_10006982_pt1 | contig 13722 bp, 15 predicted proteins | sample PeaSoiMetSII2010_FD_187695 | JGI IMG/M metagenome (GOLD analysis project Ga0209517, IMG submission 187695) | Peat soil microbial communities from Weissenstadt, Germany - SII-2010 (SPAdes) (version 2) | ecosystem: Environmental > Terrestrial > Soil > Wetlands > Peat | place: Germany...
TCTCAGGCTTGTTTGCAAGTGGCCGTGAAAGACGAGGATGGAACACCCGTAGCCGGCGCGCGCGTCATGGTGGAGATCGAAGGTGGCGGCGAGCACGGGCTCCACGACGGCGTGACGGGAGAAGCGGGAACCACCGAGGTGCAGTTTGAGATGCCCCGGATCACAGGCGGCGAGCCGGCGCTAATGCTCCGTGCTAAAACTCCGGATGGAATCGGGCAGTTGCGTTTTGCTCTGCGCGCCAAGACGAAAGTGCCCGTAGTTTGAGTGCGAATCCGACTAAACAGCTTGCGAGAAAAGCGCCATTTCGTCATTCCGAACGGAGTCTGCGGAGTGACGAACCAAATCACTATTTCCGCAGCCCGCAAAGTTACTGCCCGGCGTTCCACTCCTACAAAAACAACCACGAGCTTCTTATAGTTATCGATTCGCGAGGTACTTCTTCCACGGCCGCCAGTAGTACTTGGGCCATCCTTCGCGCACACCCTTCTGATCGTAAGCGGGAACGCCGACGTGGACCAGGTCGACCTGACCGCCGCCTGCCACGCGGCTGAAAGTCAGGATAAGGACTGACCAGTCATCCTTTTTCCAATGATGCGCCCGCCAAAGCTGCACCAGCCGCTTGCCTGGCAGAATCAGAAGATTTTTGCCCTCCAACTGGCCGCCAAAGGCAGTGAATTTTCCACCGGCCTTCTTGCTGATCTTGGCGGGCGCGCCCGTGGACTCCGTGTGTTTACGGGAATCCAGATACATGCTGAAAAGTGTTTGGGGAGAGGTGCGAAAGCGCACGCTCTGTTGGATGGTGGGCGTCATTCAGCCTCGCTTCGCCCCAAGGCCGGGCTCAGAGACCCTCGAGGAGGTGGCCCATCTTACGCTTTTTGGTTTGCAAATACTTGCGCGAAATCCTGGAGATGCGAGGTTGACAGGGCACGCGTTCCACCACGCACACACCTGCCGATTCCAATTGCCGCACCTTGTCGGGGTTGTTAGAGAGAAGCCGGATCCGCGTCGCGCCCAGCTTCCTGAGGATCTGCGCAGGGAAGTCGTACTCGCGAACATCCGCCGCAAATCCCAGCGAGACGTTGGCTTCGACGGTATCCATGCCCCCATCCTGCAACTGGTAAGCCCGCAGTTTGTTCATCAACCCGATGCCCCGGCCCTCTTGCGGGAGGTACAGCAGAATTCCCGAAGGAGCCTGGCCGATCTTTTTCAGCGAAAGCTCCAGTTGAGCCCGGCAATCGCACCGCAGCGAAGTGAGCACATCGCCCGTCAGGCATTGCGAGTGCACGCGCACTAGCGGCGCAGTTCGCCCGCGCGGATTGCCGCGAACCAGCGCTACGGCTTCTTCCTGCGGGCCGCGGCCGGTGAACCCATAAATGGTGAAGCGGCCGAAGCGCGTCGGCAAATCGGCATGAGCCACCAGTCGCGGAGATTTCCTGGCGTTTTGCTTGCTCTTCCGGCTAGACGACTTTATAGCCATAGGAATACCCCAGTATAACAGGGAGCCGCGGTGCTTCCGCGCGAGTCTCCGTTGTATACGGCAACTCCTTTACAGTAGAGTGGCAATTGGCTAGCGTAGCCGAGGTCTGCAGACGAACGATGGACGCAACTCCCCCAATCCGCGAACTTCTCTTCACCCTTTTATTGAAGGTAGGCGTGGCCTCTTCGATCGCCGCGTTGCTCGCGCGGTGGAATGCTTTCCGCCGCGTGCTCTTTACCGAACAACGGGATTCCGACCAGAAGCTGAAGCTGATGCTGTTTATGACGCCGGCGCTCATCGTTGGCGTCACGCTGCGCCTGGTCAGCCCGGCCTACCGCTTCGCTGATCTTTCTCTCGAAGGCGCCTTCCTGATGGGGCTCCTTGGTGGCCGCGTGGTTGGCCCGATCGGCGGGGCCATTATCACCATTCCCGCCCTTATGGGCCACGAATGGCTGGCCATGCCGGCGGCCTCCGCGGCGGGCTTGCTCGGCGGACTGATTCGCCAGCTCATACCGGATCGAGAAGACCTGTGGAGCTTCGGGCCGTTCACCTTCCTAAATATTCCGAAAGCCATTATGCGCATGGTGCGCGACGCCGAGATTATGTGGGAGATGTTGCCGCTACTGACCTGCGTGGGTCTGGAACTCGGCCGTGTGGCCCTGGTGATGGCCACAAAACCCAAGTGGCTATTTGCCATTGATCCGCACTGGAACTGGGTGCTGTGTGTCGTGGTGTTGGGCACGCTGATGAGCGTGGCGGCGCCCCTCAAAATCTGGAACAACACCCGCATCGAGATGAACCTGGAACGCCACCAGCAACTCCTGCTGCGCGCAAGGATGGATGCACTCTCCAGCCAGATCAATCCGCATTTCCTTTTCAATACGCTCAACACGGTCTCCGCGCTGATCCGCATCGACCCAGACAGCGCCCGCGGCGTGGTCCTGAAGCTGAGCAACATTCTCCGGCGGCTGCTGCGCAAACACGAAACCTTCGTACCGCTTCGCGAGGAACTCTCTTTCATTGACGATTATCTGGACATCGAAGTGGCACGCTTTGGCCGCGACAACCTCGATATCGTGAAGGAGATCGGCGCCGAGACCCTGGAGATCTTCATTCCCAGCATGCTTCTGCAGCCGGTCGTGGAGAACAGCCTTAAGCACGGATTGGCGTCTAAGCTGGAGGGCGGCATGATTCATTTGCGCACCTCCAACCGCGACGGGCGTTTGCACATCGAAATCCAGGACAACGGAGCAGGCATTTCGGAAGAGAAGATGCCCCATGTGTACGTTGAAGGCATCGGCTTGAGCAACGTCCGCGAACGGCTTCACGTGCTCTATGGCGACGACTTCCGCCTGGACATCGAAAGCCACGAGGGGCAGGGAACGATCATCCGCATTGATGTGCCCGAGCTCGTGCCGGTCATCCCCGAAGTGAGCGTAATCTAGCCGGGAACCCCCAAAATGGAGAGGTGCAAAAGGGCTTGACAGCGCCCTGTCGTTACAGTATATTCTGTACATACTGAAATGACAGACACTACTAAAACTCCTCTCACTCCCGTAGCTCAGAAATTCATCCTCCACTGGGGCGAAATGGGAACCAAGTGGGGCATCAACCGCACCGTGGCCCAGGTGCATGCCTTGCTCTTCCTCTCGCCGCACCCGGTTCCAGCGGATGAGATTTCCACCACGCTGTCCGTGGCCCGCTCGAACGTCAGCACCAGCCTGCGCGAATTGCAGGGATGGGGCATCGTGCGGGTGGTGCATGTGCTGGGCGACCGCCGCGACCACTTTGAGACCACCAAGGACGTCTGGGAAATATTCCGGACGGTCTCCGAAGAGCGCAAGCGCCGCGAAATCGACCCGACTCTCCGCGCGCTGGCGGAGTGCGTGCAGGAGTTGAAAAGTGGCGCGCAGGGCGAGGCATACACGCGCGAGCGGCTGGAAACCATGCTGGATTTTCTGACCATTATGACCGGACTGTTCGAGGAGGTTCTGCGGATGCCGGTGGGCGCGCTGAAGGGTGTCGGCAAGCTGCGCGGCAAGGTGATTACGCTGCTGGGTAGCGAGAAGAAGAAGGCTGGCTGAGCAAACGATTCGTGGCAAGTGGCGACTGATTGGGCAACGGGCGCAAACATGATTTCACTGGCGAGCGAATACACGGACGGCAAAGGGCGGCACGCCAAAGGCTGGCTGTTCTTTGACGCCGAGTGCGGGTTCTGCACACGCCTGGCCCGCTGGCTGGAGCCCATTTTGGCCCGGCGTGGTTTCGCGGTTGCGCCGTTGCAGGACCCACGCGTCGGCGCGCTGCTCGGAATGCAGCCCCAGGAATTGCTTCGCGAGTTGCGGTTTTTGCATTCGGATGGCCGGCACTGTGGTGGCGCGAACGCCGTCCTTGCCGTTGCGCGCGAGATCTGGTGGGCATCTCCGCTAGTCTGGCTGGCCGCGATCCCCGGCGTTATGCCACTTCTGTACGCCGGTTACCGCTGGGTGGCCGCCAACCGCAGTTGCTCCTCGGCGAACTGTCCTCCAAGCACGGAGGTGCCTTCCTCATGGAGCGCATGAAACCAAGGCGTATCGTCTTGGCGGGGGGCAGCGGCCAAGTAGGAAATGTGCTGGCGCGGCACTTTCACTCGCAAGGTGACTCGGTTGTAGTTCTGAGCCGGAACCCGGCTCACTCACCCAGGCAGACCGTTCCTTGGGACGGTGTGACCCTCGGCGACTGGGTGCGGGAATTGGACAACGCGGATATTGTTATCAATCTGGCGGGCCGGAGCGTGAATTGCCGGTATAACGCGGCTCATCGCCAAGAAATTTTGGAGTCCCGGATAAAGAGTACACAGATTCTCGGTGCGGCTCTGCGTCAGGTTTCCGACCCACCCCGATTGTGGATGAATGCAAGCACCGCAACGATATATCGCCATACTTTCGATCGCCCCATGGACGAATTTACCGGCGGAATCGACGTCGTCCAGCCCAATGCTCCCGCTGCTTGGAATTTCAGCATTGAGGTTGCCACTAAGTGGGAAGAATCATTTTTTAAGTCCGAGAACCCCGGGACACGGAAAATTGCCCTGCGCAGCGCAATGGTCATGAGTCCGCATCGTGGGGGGATATTCAATGTATTGCTCGGACTCGTTCGCTTCGGATTGGGGGGCGCAGCCGGGTCTGGGAAGCAATTCGTGTCCTGGATTCATGAAACAGATTTTGTCGGTGCCATTGAGTTCTTGATCGCTCACAAGGAGATGACGGGTTGCGTCAACCTCTCGGCCCCCAACCCGCTGCCCAATCGGCAATTCATGCGGGCCATCCGCGAAGCCTGGGGCACGGGCATTGGTCTTCCAGCGGCCGAATGGATGCTGGAATTTGGAGCCATCTTCTTGCGCACTGAAACGGAGCTGATTCTGAAGAGTCGGCGAGTCGTTCCCGGACGTTTATTGAAGACTGGATTTTCATTTCGCTTCCCGGAATGGCCTGAAGCCTCAAGGGATTTGGTGAATCAGTGGCGTCGAACCGTGAGGAAGTGCGGACCGAACCAAGACCTGGCGATAAGCGAAGAGAAACACTTGCAAAGCGTCCTCTAACACATGCCGAGAGTGGTGCTCGCACGGGGGATCGCGTTCTTCACGTGGACTCAACACTGTAGTGTCACAGGGAACTGGTCCCTGTCAGGAATTTGAGAAGCGATTATGCATAACGAGACAGTGGTCATCACTGGTGCGTTTAGCTACACGGGCAAGTACGCCGCCAAGCTGCTGCTGAGCCGTGGATACAAAGTTCGCACACTGACAAACCATCCCGGGCGCGAGAATCCATTTGGCCACCGGGTGGAAGCATTTCCTTACGACTTTGATCAACCCGAGCGCTTGACAGAGACCTTTCGCGGCGCTTCGACACTGATCAATACCTATTGGGTGCGCTTCGCTTGCGGAAAGACCACTTTTGAGTCGGCAGTCGACGACACGCGTACTTTGATCGCTGCCGCGAAGGACGCCGGGGTCAGGCGCATTGTGCATGTCAGCATCGCCAACCCATCACCTCAATCGCCGCTGGGTTACTACCGCGGAAAAGCGCAATTGGAGCAAGCTGTAATTGGATCAGGCCTTACCTACGCCATCGTGCGTCCCACCGTCATTTTTGGCTTTGAGGATATTCTCATCAACAACATCGCCTGGTTCATCCGTCATTTCCCTGTGTTCGCTGTTCCCGGTGATGGCCGCTACGGCGTCAGGCCAATCTTCGTAGAAGACATGGCTCAACTCATGGTCGAAGCTGCCGGGCAGGAAGAGAACACCGTGTTCGATGCCGTTGGACCGGAGACGTTCACATTTGAAGAGCTTGTGAGGTTGATTTCAGCCAAGGTGGGCAGCCCGGTCCGCGTCGCTCGTGTGCCGGCCCGTTTGGCGTATCTTTGTACGCGTCTGACGGGCCTGCTGATGCGGGATGTGGTCCTAACGTGGGAAGAGTACAAAGGGCTCATGAGCAACTTGCTCGCCCCACAGGGGCTTTCCACGGGGGAGACGCGCCTTAGTCAATGGCTCTCCGAAAACCGCGAACGAATCGGCCGCCATTACGCCTCAGAGGTGGCGCGCCACTACGCAGTTCCCGAGTAGAAAAGGGATCAGCAGATCACGATCACACGCGGGCGGCTAGCGAGCCTTCGAGAACCTGTTCGTAGTAGCGCTCGTACATGGGGATGACGTCGTTCGCACAATAGTTTTTCCTTGCATGAATGCGCGCGAGTTTCCCCATCTCCCGGCCGCGATCGGCGCGCGACAGCAAATCAATTGCATATTTCGCCGCCTGTTGCACATCTCCGGGTTCCACCAAATAGCCATCCACACCGTGCTCAATCACTTCAGGGATGCCGCCGGCATTGGTGGCAATCACCGGCACCTCGCACGCCATGGCTTCCAACGCCGCCAAGCCGAAGGACTCCAGCCTCGAGGGCAGCAGGAACAAGTCCGCCTGCCCCAGCTTTTCCCGTATGCCATTTTGCTTCCCGAGAAAGAGAACATCCTTTTCAACGCCGCGGGTGCGCGCAAGTTCCTCGGCCGGAACGCGGTCTGGGCCGTCGCCGATCATGACGAGTTTGGCGGGCATCTTTTCACGCACGAGAGCGAAAATTTCAATGGCGTCGAGGATGCGCTTCAACGGGCGGAAATTCGATAGGTGCATGAGGATGGGTTCGCCATCGGGGGCCCACTCCGCGCGCAGTTGCGGATTGGGCTGGCGGCAGTACAGGTCACAATTGACGAAATTGGGAATGACTTCGATGGGGCGCTTGATGCTGAACTCTTCCAGGGTGCGCCGGTACAGATAATGCGAAATGGAGGTAACGCCATCACTCTGTTCGATGGAATAGCGTGTGATCGGCAGAAAATTCGGATTATTCCCCACCAGGGTAATGTCCGTGCCGTGCAGTGTGGTGATGAACGGAAGGCGCCGCGGCGCGGCCATTTGGCGGGCGAGCAAGGCGCTGACGGAATGGGGAATGGCGTAATGGACGTGAAGAATGTCCAGGGATTCCGCTTCAAAAACTTCCAGCATCTTTACGGCGAGGGAAAGCGTGTACGGGGAATGGTCAAAGAGGGGATAGGAGACGACGGCTGCCTCATGGAAATGGACGCGCGGGTCGTTGGGGTTCATGCGGATGGGCGGAGCGTACGTGATGAAGTGCACGTCGTGCCCGCGAGCCGCCAGTTCTTGACCCAACTCGGTGGCGACGACGCCCGAGCCGCCGTAGGTTGGATAGCCGGTAATGCCGATACGCATAGAAGGCCTCAATCAAAGATCGCGCGGCAACTGATTCGGACCAGCTTGCTTGCGGGGTGGCAAGCCCAGATACTAGAGTTGCGCGGACCGCGGGCGGAAGTGCCTGCCAGCGGAATAGTACACTGATTAGACGCAGGAGCGGGGGAGAACGTGACACGTCTGATGGGCAAGGTGGAAGTCGTCCCCGGGGAGGGCGCGGGTAGCAGGCGCTTCCGACGATTCAGTGGATTCTTCCAGGATGAGCGGAACGGCTATATCCCTGGACGGCGGGCTCTCGGCGTACTGAAAGGGCAAAGGCAGAAATGTCACGCAAACTGAACAGGGAAGAGAAGAAGATTACCGAACTGGTCCGCCGCCGGATGCGCGAAAGCAAAGCCACCGAACTCTTTGGATTCGACGTGGAGAGCGTTCACGATGGCCGCGCGATTTTTCGGCTCGACGTGCGGCCGAAGCACAAGCAGATCCACGGCGTCGTCCACGGCGGAATCCTTGCCGCTCTTGCGGACACCGCCGCGGCGATTGCGGCGTACACGGTGATCCCGCGCGGAAGGGAACTCGCCACACTGGAGTTGAATATCAATTACTTGGAACCGGTGCCCGGTGGAAGAGTGAAAGCGGACGCACAGGTATTGCGGTCGGGCAGGAACTTCATTGTCACGGAATGCGAAATTTTCAATGAAACCGGGTCGCTGGCGGCCAAGGCGCTGCTCACTTTTTCCGCCGCTTCAGGTCACATCCTGGCGAAATAGCGCTTACTCTTCGCCGCCCTGCGAGGATTCCTCGCCATCCTTATAAACATATTTGATGAAGCGCTTGAATAACATCAGATTCGGCGCTCCCTCGCGGGTCAGTTTGATGCAGTCGCGGTCATACCATTCGATGATGCCGTGAAGCTCTTCGCCTGAGTCGAGAACCACGATCATGGGCGTGCGGCTCTGCATTTGCTTAACCCAGTAGAAGTTCTCGGCGTGCGTGAGCTCAGGAGGCGCCGGTTTCTTGCTGGGCAGAGGCCCGAGGTGCTGGGGGCGTGAGGCGGGCGGTTCCTTGGAGTCCGCAAAGTTGGGACGATACAAGCGGCGATTCACCATGGCTGCTCCTTGGAATAAAAAGGGTATTTCAGTACATAAGATGCAACGTGTGCCAACTGGGTTTCGTTCATTATCTCTTTTTTGGGTGTCGCCCGAACATCTATTTTTCAGTTTCGGGCCGGGGAGTCGCCCGCGGCGGGCGGGGCCAGAGAGCCGGCCAAGGCGTCCAATCCAAGTTGGCGATTCAAATTGCGGCGCGCTCCGGCGGCAAGCTCGTCCAGCCCGGCGATTGCACGCGTGACCCACAAAGAAGACACATTCCGCGCCAGCGCGTCTAACTCTTTGGCGAGGTGTGGGTTCCTCAGCACAGGAGATTTCACGTCGGAGGTGAGTTCCAGAAGGTCGGACAGTAGTCCGTAAAACACGCCGGAGAGTTCTTCAAAAGAGGACTCGCGATCCTTCGCCAGCGCATTGGTGTCCGCGAAGAGCTGGGCATAACCCTGTCCTCGCGCTGCACGCTCCAAAACGCGCAATGCGGTCTGGCGCTTCTCCACCGCCTCTTCCACATTCATTTCCAGGGCCAGGCCAGGACTTCCCTCGGAAAGTTGTGCTGCGAGTTTTGTTTCCGACGGGCTGCGTCCACCGTGCGATTTCAGGATACTTTCCACTTCCGCCTGCGGCAGCGGCGCAAAATGAAACTGCATGCAGCGCGAAACAATCGTAGGTAGCAGGTTGAACGGCGAAGTTGCCGTCAGGATCAGCGTCGCCGAGCCCGGCGGCTCCTCCAGAATCTTCAGGAAAACGCTGGCCACGTCCCAGCGCATGGTTTCCGCGGCGTCCAGTATGAAGACCCGGCGGCGGCCCATCGGATGAAAATACGCGGCTCGCTGCACAGCGCGCAGTTGACCGATGCGCAGCACCGGCCGGGCCACTGGGTTCTTCAGGCGAACCGGGTCGGGTACCAGCGCCCAGACGTCCGGATGTGTCTGCAAGATTAAGGGAATGCGCTCAACGGTGGCCGCGTCCGCGCTTTCCCCGCGCTCCGCCAGGCCTTGCTCGATCAGTTTTTGTGGCTCGCCGAGCAGTGCAATACGCTGGCAGGTGGCGCATTCTCCGCAGAAATCGTCGGTAAGCCGCTCGCAGTTGGCAGCCTGAGCGAACATACGAGCAAGCGTGTATTTGCCTACGCCGCGCGGGCCGGTGAAGAGCAGCGCGTGCGGCACTCGGCCGGAACGAAAAGCTCCGCGCAGCGCCGCCACGATCTTCTCATTGCCAAGAAAATCGGAAAACCCCATGGCTCAGCCCTTACCGAGGTTGGCGAGAAGTGGTCTGACTGCCTGCATGGTCTCCGCCGCGATGTCTTCTGGAAGTCTCACGCAATTATTCTGCGCATCGAAGCACTGAATCGTGGCCCAGGGGCGGCTACGCGAAAGCATATCGTACATCTCTGCGGCGTCTTCCAAATGGCGCAAATTTTTCTCCAGCAGATCATGCTTCGCGCTTGTATACGCGCGCCCAGACTTGCGCGCTACAAGTTGCTGCGCTTGAGAGGGCGGTATGCGCATATAGAGGATGAGATTCTCGCGCGGCAGCCCGTAAATCTTGTATTCCAAATGCTCGATCCAGCGCAAAAACTCCGCGCGCTTATCCGGATTGGCCCGCGCCACTTGATGCGCCAGGTTTGAGCCGACGTACCGGTCCACGAGCACGACCTTGCCGTCATTCAATGCGGCCTCAATTCGCGGCTTTGCTTCAAAGCGGTCGCCCGCGTAGAGCAAAGCGGTGAAACGCGGATCAACACTTTCGAGCGGACCAAAATCGCCGTTCAGAAACCTTCCCACCATGTTGCCAAACCAGGAGTCGTACTGCGGGAAGCCCGTGGTATAGACGGCAATTCCGTCAGCCTTCAGCGAGAGTTCGAGAAGGCTTGCTTGCGTTTGTTTTCCGCTTCCGTCAATTCCTTCGATGGCAATCAGCAATCCTTGCGTCGTCATGGCACCTATCAGCGGCAGGGTGAGGCTACCCGTGGCAGCCAGTTTAACTTCATAGTGAACCTCGCGCAACGCCCCAGATATCGTAGAGGTCACCACTCTGCCAGGGGCGGCGATTCGCAGCAGCGCGTGTTACGATTTCTCCCGGACCTCTTCGAGAACCATCGTGAACACGATCGCAGACAATCTGACGCGACTCCACGAGCGGATCGCCGCAGCTGCCCAGCGCGCAGGGCGCAACGCGGAGGAAATCACGCTCATCGGCGTCTCCAAGACGCAACCGGCCGAAAAGATTCGCGCCGCCTTCGAGGCAGGCTTGCGCCATTTTGGTGAAAATCGCGTGCAGGAGTGGGAAGGGAAGCGCACGACATTGGCCGGCCTTTCCGCCACATGGCACCTCATCGGCCATCTCCAGAGCAACAAGGCCGCCCGAGCCGCCAACGCGTTCACCGCCATCGATTCGCTGGACGATTCGGCGTTGGCGCAGCGCATCGATCGCGCCGCGGCGGAAATACTGTCCCCCGAACCGATGCGTGTGCTCATTGAGGTGCATCTCGGCGGCGAAGAAACAAAAAGCGGCGTGGCCGAAGGTGAGCTTCCCGCTCTTGCGGAAAAAATTGTACAGCTAGAAAAATTACGTCTGGCCGGACTGATGTGCATCCCCCCGTTCTTTGAGGACCCGGAGGAAGTGCGTCCGTATTTCGCGCGGCTTCGGCAATTGCGCGATAACCTCGAAACGCGATTAGGCCGGCGCTTGCCGGTGCTTTCGATGGGAATGTCGCACGATTTTGAGGCCGCCATTCAGGAAGGCGCCACCGAAGTTCGCGTTGGCACCGCGCTCTTTGGTACCCGATCGTATCCGCAATGAATCCGATCGATGTAGCATTTCACTGAGGAGCGTGCATGACTCTTTTTACGTCTCTGGGTTTGAGGGGAATTGAGTTCAAGAATCGAATTGGGGTTTCTCCGATGTGCCAATACTCGGCGAAAGACGGCCATCCGGGAATATGGCATTTGGTGCATCTCGGCAGCCGGGCCGTGGGCGGCGCGGCACTGGTAATGACCGAAGCCTCGGCCGTGCAAAAAGTGGGGCGCATTTCGCCGGTGGACGCGGGGATATATCTCGATGCCCATGTGGATTCCTGGCGCCCTATTGTCGAGTTCCTGAAAGAGCAAGGAGCCGTCCCCGGCATGCAATTGGCCCACGCGGGGCGCAAGGCAAGTACGGCCGCACCATGGTTCGGCGGAGGACCGCTCACGAGCGAACAGGGCGGTTGGACGCCCATCGCATCTAGTAGCGTTCCTTTTGGTGCCGGCCATCCTGTGCCGCGCGCGTTGACCCTGACGGAATTGGATCAGGTCATCACCGATTTCCATCATGCGACACGGCGCGCCCTCGCGGCGGGCTTCCAGTTCGTGGAGATTCATGCGGCCCATGGCTATCTGTTGCACCAGTTCTATTCTCCGTTCAGCAACGACCGCAGTGACGACTATGGCGGAAGCTTTGAGAATCGCATCCGCCTGCTGCTGCGAGTAACACAGGCGGTCCGCGAAATCCTGCCACAAACCCTGCCACTCCTGGTGCGAATCTCGGCGACCGATTGGAAAGAGGGTGGCTGGGATTTGGAGCAAAGCATTGAATTGTGCTGCAGGTTGAAAAAAATTGGAGTTGATTTGGTGGACGTCTCCAGCGGCGGAATTTTGCCGGGGATAAAGATTTCTGCCGGGCCTGGCTATCAGGTGGGGTTCGCCGAGGCCATCCGGCGGGAGGCGGGAGTGGCAACCGCCGCCGTCGGGATGATCACGGATCCCGAGCAAGCGCAAGCCATCGTTGCCACCGGACAGGCGGACATGGTCTTCCTCGCAAGAGAGATGTTGCGCGATCCCTACTGGCCCAGGCGCGCCGCCGTTGCACTGCAGGCCAAAATCAAGCCGCCGGTGCAATATGAAAGGGCATGGTAAGCCATGAGCTATCTGGAACTTTCCGATGATGCCGCCAGGGGCACGGTCAACTTCATCGTTCGCGTGCAGCCGCGCGCCAGTAAAGATGAAATCACCGGCACCATGGCGGGCGCTCTGAAAATTCGCCTCCGTGCTCCGGCTGTCGAAAATCGCGCCAATGAAGCTCTTGTCGATTTCCTGGCGGAGCTTTTGAAAAGGCCAAAGTCGGCTGTTAGAATTCAAAGCGGCGAACACAGCCGCACGAAGCGCATTGAGATTCACGGGGTCACGCGCCAGCAGGTACTGGATCTTCTCTGCGAGGAAGCCTGACCGGTTGGCTCAAAGATGGTTGACGCAGGTTACCGTTGAAGTGGCTTCCGCACGAACTAGCTTGCGGGCCGAGGATACAAATGAGCGCACGAATTGCCGAAATTCAAAATGATCTGTGGGCCGCCAAGCTTCACGGTTGGCTCTTTTACGATTTTCGGGGGCGTGATCCTATCGCCCACCGCATCCTAGGCCTGCCAGAGGCCATGCGTACGCGCCGTTGGTTCTATTTCATCCCGGCCAAAGGTTCGCCGCGAAAATTGGTGCACAAGATCGAGTCTGAATCCCTTGCCGCGTTGCCGGGCGAAACCCTTTATTACGCCGGTCTGAAAGAATTGCAAACCGGCCTGAAAAAATTGCTGGGGAGGGCGAAAATCATCGCCATGCAGTATTCGCCGAAAAACGCCATTCCCTACGTTTCCATGGTAGATGCCGGCACCATTGAGATGGTGCGCAGCGCCGGCGCCAAAGTGGTTACCTCCGCTGACCTGGTGCAGAAATACGAAGCGTGCTGGAGCAAGGAGCAACTGGATTCTCACCTGGCCGCGGGAATCGCCATTGACCGCATCGTCCGGGAAGCCTTTTTGTACGCGGCGCAATCCGTGCGCGACAATAAGTCTTTGACCGAGTACGACCTCAAGGAATGGATGCTCCGGAAATTCGCAGAGTCAGACATTGTTACCGAAGAAGGTCCGGACGTGGCCGTCAATGCCAACGCCAGCGATCCCCACTATGGGGCGACGCGAGAAAAGGCCGCCACCATTCGCGAAGGCGACCTCCTCTTACTCGACGTTTGGGGCAAACAAAAGGTTCCGGGAAGTGTCTATTACGACGTCACCTGGGTTGGCTATTTGGGCGCGAAGGTTCCGGCAAAGTATGTGAAAATCTTTCAACTGGTTCGCAATGCAAGGGACCGCGCCGTGGAGTTAATTCGCTCCAGCGTGAAGGCGGGGAAGCCATTGCAAGGTTGGCAGGTGGATGAGGCAGCCCGGAAGGTGATAGAGCAGGGCGGCTACGGCAAGTACTTCTTTCATCGCACAGGCCACAACATCGGCCAGTCGGTGCACGGCAACGGCGTGAATATGGACGGCCTGGAAACGCGCGATGAGCGCCACCTGATCCCGCACACCTGCAACTCAATTGAACCGGGCATCTATCTACCCGACTTTGGGATGCGCACAGAAGTG
>Ga0209517_10006984_pt1 | contig 13717 bp, 14 predicted proteins | sample PeaSoiMetSII2010_FD_187695 | JGI IMG/M metagenome (GOLD analysis project Ga0209517, IMG submission 187695) | Peat soil microbial communities from Weissenstadt, Germany - SII-2010 (SPAdes) (version 2) | ecosystem: Environmental > Terrestrial > Soil > Wetlands > Peat | place: Germany...
GTGGACGCGGTCAACATCCCCGACAGCCCGCGCGCCTCGGCGCGCATGAGTAATCAGGCTTTGTCGCTGCTGATTCAGCGCGAAGTGGGCATGGACGCTGTTCTGCACTACACCTGCCGTGATCGCAATGTGCTGGGCATCCAGAGTGACCTGCTGGGTGCGGCCGCAGTGGGCATCAAAAACCTGATCTGCATTACTGGCGATCCGCCCAAAATGGGTAACTATCCGGATGCGACGGCCGTTTTCGATGTGGACGCCATTGGCCTGGTCAACATCGTGCATAACCTGAACCGGGCCCTCGACATCGGCGGGAATCCCATCGGCACCGGGACCGGCTTCGTGATTGGCGTCGGGGCCAACCCCGGCCTCACTGATCTGGACGAGGAAATCCGCCGCTTCGAGTACAAGGTTGAAGCAGGCGCCGAATACGCTGTGACTCAGCCTGTGTTCGATCTGCGGCTGCTGGAGAATTTTCTGCGGCGCATTGAGCACTGCCGGATTCCGGTCGTGGCCGGGATATGGCCATTGGTTAGCGTCCGGAACGCGGAATTCATGAAGAATGAGTTGAGGGTTTCAGTCCCCGATTCGATTCTGGAGCGCATGGCGCGGACCCAGACTCCTGAGGCGGCCAAGGAAGAGGGCGTCGCCATAGCCCGGGAGATGCTGATTGCCGCCCGGCACATGGTGCAGGGGGCTCAGATCAGCGCTCCCCTCGGCCGCTACAGTTCCGCGGTGGACGTTCTGGAAGCACTGGGAGTTCGCGGTCCGGCCTGACCTTCCCAATCCGGGAGCCTGACTCCCTGTTTGTGGGTATTCCGCCAAAAAACACTGGACACTCTGCCCCCAAAGTTGAATTAGAATAAGACAGGAGCAAAACCCCGTTGGCCAAGTTTGAAGAGTGCCTCCAGCGACTGGAAAAAATTGTTCAGGAACTGGAGAAGGGCGAGGTCTCTCTGGAGAAATCCCTGACACTCTTCGAAGAAGGCATTCAGCTTTCTTCCGCTTGCCGCAAAGAACTGGAGCAGGCGGAAGGGAGAGTAGAGATTCTGCTGAAGAAGGACGGGAAGCTTCGGGCCGAACCGTTTGAGCCGCTGACAGACCAAGCGCCGGCTGGGCGCTAGGTATTCCGTCTTCTGCCGCGGCTTGCAAGTCGAGATGTCTGTGGAGTCGTGGTTTTTCTCAGCCCACCCCGCAGCCTAGTCCGCCGTTGACGACGGTTGAAGATCGGGGGGTATATGGGTCAAAGTGTCGTGTTACTCGAGAAGGACCCGAAAGTGGCCCGGTCCCTGGCCGGTGGACTGCGTCCTCACTTCTCGGTGCATGTAATCAACTCCCGCGAGGAACTGCGGGAGAAGCTAACCAAAAATCATCCCGAAGCCATAGTTCTCAACATCGAATACTGGCGATTGGCGGACGTAGAGAGTCTGCACCGCGACTTTCCGGAGGCGGCGATCGTGTGCACGCATCGCATCCCGGATGAGGAAATGTGGATGGCAGCTCTCGAAGCCGGGGCCACTGACGTGTGCCCCACCGATGATGTGGAGAACGTTCTGACTTCGGTTCGCCGGAGTATGGCGCTATCGCGGGGCGCCGCTGCCGCATAACAAAGTTGTTCCGCCAAGAGGACGCCGAGGTTGGCGTCCTTTTTCCTTGAGTCGAACTTTGCATCGCAGCGAGGCCATGTGGGGACAGCCGCCCTCGGCTGTCCGGCGGAGCGAAGCTCCGCGGCGAAAGCGGATATAGCTTCTCCAAGAGCCCCTATAAGAGGGAAATCTGCAGCAGGAACTAGTCAGCGCACAGTTCTCACTGCCCATCGCTTGTTATACTCACCCTTCATGCCGAAGGAAACTCTCGCACGTACTCTGGAAGAAGGACAGCGCCTGACCGATGCTGCCCTGGACCGCCTCATTCCGCTGGAAACGCAACCTCCTGTATCGATTCACAAGGCGATGCGGCACAGCGTGTTCGCCGGTGGCAAGCGGCTGCGGCCGGTGCTCTCGATGGAGGCCGGTCGCATGGTGGCCGGATCTTTGCCGGAGGGAATTGAAGAGCTCGGGGCAGCCCTGGAGATGCTGCACACCTACTCTCTGATTCACGACGATCTGCCCGCGCTCGACAACGACGATCTGCGCCGCGGACGCCCGACTTGCCACAAGGCGTTCGGAGAAGCCATCGCGATTCTGGCCGGGGACGCCCTTCAGACGCAGGCCTACGAAGTGCTGGCGCGGCTGAAGTGCGCGGCTGAAGCGCGGGTGCGCATCATCGAAGAGATCGCCCGTGGAACGGGCACGGTGGACGGCATGATCGGCGGCCAAGTGGTGGACCTCGAAGCGGAACATACCCATCCAACGGCGGAGATGCTCCAATACATTCACCGGTCCAAGACAGCCGCGCTCATCACGGCGAGCCTGGTAAGCGGCGGCTTGTATGCCGGCGCGAAAGACAGCCAGATCGCGCATCTGCGGGCCTTCGGACTGGCCATCGGCCTAGCGTTTCAGATTGTGGACGACGTGCTCGACGTAACCCAAACTTCCGAACAACTGGGCAAGACTGCCGGCAAAGATACGGCCTCGGAGAAGGCGACCTACCCGGCGCTGTTCGGAATTGAAGCTTCGGTTCGCAAGGCGGATGCGCTGGTGAACCAAGCGTTCGCGGAGTTGGACGGCTTCGGCGAGCGGGCGGACACGCTCAAAGAACTGGCGCGGTTCCTAATAGAACGGAAGAAGTGAATCCGCCTTTAGCAATTAGCATTTAGCAGTTGGCGTTTAGCCCATACACCTTTCGAGGTGGAAGCGCGAACACACTGGGTGGCCAAGTGCTAAATGCCAATTGCTAATTGCTGGTGGCCATTCACTGATCCCCGTGATAGAAAATAAGCACGGCGATGGAGTTCGCCATAACCGCCTGCTCGACTGGCTGATGACTCCTACAGAAGATAATCTATTTTTGTAGGAGACCCCGTCGTGAAAGATTTCCTCGCCATATCTGTCGCCGCGATTGTCGGCGCCAACCTGCGGTATCTGCTGAGCCGTCTCGCGGCCCGGGAGCTTGGCTCGATCTTCCCTTACGGAACACTCACCATCAACATTCTGGGTAGCTTTATTGTGGGTTTCTTCGTCATCTGGACCAGTGAACGGGTGCTGGTAGATCCACGCTGGCGGATGCTCGTGGTGGTCGGTTTCTGCGGGTCGTTCACTACGTTTTCCAGCTATGCGTTTGAAACCGTGTCGTATTTCGAGCAGGGGCAGTGGGCGTTAATGCTGGTTAACATCCTCAGCAACAACCTGCTCTGCCTGGGTGGGGCGCTGGCCGGCATGGCCATGGCACGGATGCTGTAGAATGGCGGACGAAATGGCGGTGCAAGTCACGATCTATCTGAACGAAGCCGACCAGTGGCATCATCGGCCGCTGCACATGGAAATCCTCAACTACCTGCGCAAGGAGAACGTCTACGCCGCGACCGCGATTCACTGCGTCGCGGGATTTCTGGGCCGGCATCGCGTGGAGACGGCGCATCTGGTCGAAGCCGGCGGCAAGCTGCCCGTGATCATCATTTTCGTGGACACCGATGAGCACGTGAACCGCGTACTTCCCACGCTGAAAGAAATGGCGGCGCACCGCCTGATCGTGCGCGAAAACGTGGTGCTGGAGCAGGGGAATCTCGACTGACCTTCCGCCCTCAGTCCTTCGCCAGAGCGGGCCACTTCGCTTGCCGATAGGTAAAGTGCAGCAAAACGATCGCGGCGATGGCCACCAGTAGACAAAACCAACTGGCCTCCGGTCCAAGCAGTCCGCCGGTCACTCTGGTCGAGCCGGGAAACTCCGCGTTCAACAGGCGCCCGACGGCAAACTCTCCGCCGTTCATTCCTGAGAAGACATAGATGAACATAAAATCAAAAGCGGCGTGCATGCCGATGGAAAAAGCCAGGCTCCCCGTGCGCCGCAGGGCGAGCGTGATAAAGATCGTCAGCAGCGTCACGGCCACCCAGTCTTCCCAGCGCTCGTGTGGCTTGGTGAAATAGTGCAGGGCGCCAAACCCAACGGCGTTGATCAAGGCAGCCGGCCAAAAACCGATGCCATCGGCCAGCGTGTACAAGAAATAGCCGCGAAACATGATCTCTTCGCTGAATCCGATGAACAGGTTCGCGAAGAGCCACAGGCCAGCGAATTTGAGCAGACCAGTGCCGGCCACGTTCAGCCCGTGCACATGGTAACCACCGCCGAGGAAAATCAGCAGGATAATCGCCGACGGCATGAGCAGACCCCAAACCACGCCTGCCCAGAACAACCGCCCAAAGAGTTGGCGCACTGGGGGAATGCCGTAAACCGCAAGGCGGCGATGTTCGAAGCGTCCCATGATCGCCGTTGCCATCAGCGCCACGACCAACAGGACGGCGTCAAAAACGCCAATGGACACCGGATGGAGGCCGTCCGGCAGAACCATGCGCTCCATTCCCGTTCTTGCGGCGTAGCCGAGGGTGAATAGCAGAAGGAAGAATAAGATCAGTCGCCATCCCGAACGCAGCTCTCGTCCGTTGTGGAAGATCTCGCGCAACATGACGCCCCCTTGTTGGTGAAGTACGCAAGTCCAAGGCTCCCGGTTCGGGTCTCGTGCCGGTTGCGTATGCTACAGCATACTAGTACCCTTTCAGATTCATGCCTTCCCCGCCCGTCGACATCCTGGCCATTGCCGCACATCGCGACGACGTAGAGCAAACCTGCGGCGGCACGCTGCTGAAAGCCGCGCAACGCGGGCAACGCACGGGCATTCTCGACTTGACGCAAGGCGAGATGGGCACACGCGGCACGGCGGAGGATCGCGCGCGAGAGGCAGACGACGCCGCCAAGATTCTAGGCGTGAGCTGGCGGCGCGCCCTCGACATCCCGGACGGGCGCGTCGAGAATACCTGGGAGAACCGGCTGAAGGTTGCGAGCGTGATTCGCGAGACGCGGCCGCGGGTGGTCATTCTGCCCTACTGGAAGGGACGACATCCCGATCACTACACCGCGTCGGTGCTGGGATATGAGGCATGCTTTCTGGCAGGACTGGCGAAATTAGACAGTAGCGCCGCCGTCTCGGCGGCTGTCGGCGAGGGCGTCCCGCCCGCGCCGGGGGCGGGACGCCCCCGGGACAGCCGGCAAGATGCCGGCGCTACAAAGCTCGCTCCGCACCGTCCGTTCAAAATTGTTTACGCGACGCTCTACTACGACGTTCGTCCCAGCTTTGTCGTGGACATCAGCGAACAGTTTGAGGCGAAATTCGCTTCCATTCTCGCCTACACGTCGCAGTTCAGCGACCAGGAGGCAGGCAAAGACCTGTTCCCCGCCCACACCGAGATCCGCGCCCGCGTCGAAGCTATGGCGCGGTTTTATGGCATGCTCGGCGGCGTTACTTACGCCGAACCCTTCCTGCAAAAGGAGGTCGGGCTGGTCGAGGACCTGCTGGCGATCCCCGTTAAGTCCATCTAGCCTGAGTTAACTCAATTATGCTCACAGGAGAACTTGTCAACAAGCGTCCGCTACTTTTTCACGGCCACCGCGAGGCCGTCGCGGATCGGCAAAATCGTTGTGTAGAACTCTTTTGAGTCGTAGAGTTTGCGATTGAATTCGAGGATAGCCCTGGTGCGCGGGTCGGCTGGATTCTTCTGAGCAACTCGTCCGCTCCACAACACATTGTCGGTGACGAAAAGGCCTCCCTTGCGCAGGCGCGGCGGGACCAGGCGCAGCACACGCGGGTAGTCCTCTTTGTCAACATCGCTGAAGATAATGTCGAATTCCTGCTTCTGTTCGGAGAGGAATTCCAGCGCGTCGCCGGTGTAGATAGTAATGCGGTTTGTGACTCCGGCGCGATCAAAGTAACCGCGGGCGCGTTCGGCATTCTTCCTGTCGCCATCGGTATAGATCACACGGCCGTTTTCCCCCACGGCCTGAGCCCACCAGATGGTTGAGTACCCGATGGCCGAGCCCAGTTCGAACACCGTGCGGGCGTTGATCATCAACGCCATCTGCTGCAGCACGCGCGCCACCGCCGGGCCGACGATGGGCACGTCGTGCTTCGTGGCGTAGTCCTCCATTTCAGCCAGCACCTCGTCGCGCTTCGGCAGCATGGAGTAGAGGTAGTCATCCACCGGTCCGGTCGTGGTGAAGTTGTAGTGCCGCCAACTGGCTCTGCTGTCTGGCTTCTTGCTCTCGGTCACACGCTTCCCTTTCCCAGATCGATTATTACTGGATCCGTTTATCGGACTTCAGCCGCCAATGGTAACGCCGGGCTTCATTTCCATAACTTCAACCTGCGGTGCCAGCTTCTGCAGCTCGCTGGGGCGTCCCGTTAGTACCGGGAAAGTTCCGAAGTGCATGGGAATTACTGTCTTCGGCTTCAGCAGATGGCACGCGTAAGCGGCTTCGCGCGGCCCCATGGTGTAGTGGTCGCCGATGGGCAGCATGGCGATTTCTGGCGCGTACAGTTCGCGGATGATGGCCATGTCACCGAACACATTGGTATCGCCGGCGTGGTAGATCTTAGCGCCGTTCGAAAACTCAACCACGTACCCGCAAGCTTCGCCGCCGTAGACGAGCTCATCGCCATCCTGAATGCCGCAGGAGTGGTCGGCGTGCACCATGGTGACCTTGATGTCGCCTACGGTTTGCGTGCCGCCCTTGTTCATCTCGGCGATCTGCCGGGCGCCTTTCTTCCCCAGCCATCGCGCCAATTCCGGGATTCCGACCACGACCGGGTTGTGCTGCTTGCAGACTTCGACGGCATCGCCGATGTGGTCGCCGTGGCCGTGGGTACAAAGCAGAATGTCGACTTTCTTCACACTCTTGTCGGCTTCCGGACACATGGGGTTGCCCATAATCCAGGGATCGATGATGACGGTCTTCCCACCCGGAGTCTCGATGCGGAAGGTGGCGTGACCCAACCACGTGAGTTTGATGCCTTTCAGATTCATATAGCTATTAGCTCCGAGCTTCTAGCCGTCAGCATTCAGCCAGAAGGCATTTGGCAGAAGCCTCACAGTCCCTGCGGCGGCCTGACTGCTGATTGCTGAATGCTGAGTGCTCCAACCGGCTCACCTAGTTTAATATGAAAACGCCATGGCAGAGCTCAAGGTGCTGATTCCGCGGGAAGAGATCGCAAAACGTGTGAGCGAACTGGCTGCACAGATTACGCAGGACTTCGCAGGTCAATCCATCATTTTCGTCGGGGTGCTTAAGGGAGCGGCGATTTTCCTCTCCGATCTGGCCCGGCAGGTAAAGCTGGACGCGACGTTTGACTTCATCGGCGTGTCGAGCTATGGCAACCGGCCAAGTCCGCAAAAAGAATTGCAGAACGGATGGGACTCCACCGGCGAAGTGAAACTGACCAAAGATGTGGATCAGTCTATGCAGGACAAGAATGTGATCGTGGTCGAAGACATTCTCGATACCGGTCTGACGCTCACCTATCTCAAGAAGCTGCTGCTGGCGCACCAGCCGCGCTCGCTGAAGATCGCGGCCTTGCTCGACAAACCATCGCGGCGCAAGCTGCCGCTGGAAGGCGATTATGTCGGCTTCAGGATTCCCGATGAATTCGTGGTTGGCTACGGACTCGATTTCGCGGAGAAATATCGCAACCTCGCCGACATCTGCATCGTGCCTCGCGAGTTGAGCGCGGCGAAAGCCAAGCGTTGATGTCGTCCCCTCGCGCTTCCGGAGCGGCAAGCCACCGGAACCGGCGAGCGCGGCTGCTATCATACAGAGAATGAGTTCTGTTTTGTCCAAACCGGAACGTTTGCCGGTCGAGTCGCTGCTGCTCGACGTGGCCGACGTGCTGGCCACGTCGCTCGACCTGGACACGACCGTGCGCCGGGTCTCCGAAGTTGTGCGCAAGGTCATTGATTACGAAATCTTCGCCATTCTTCTGCTCAATGAAAAAACTCAGGAACTGCGTTTCCGCTTTCAGGTGGGATATCCACCGGAGTTTGCGGAACGGAGCCGGATCAAGGTCGGGGAAGGCGTTGTGGGCCAAGCCGCCCAGCTCCGTCATGCGGTTCTGATTGACGACGTGACCCGGGACCCGCGCTATATCGAAGCCGTGCCCAACGTGCGTTCCGAACTGGCCGTACCGCTGATCACCAAGAACCGAGTAATCGGCGTGATTGACCTGGAAGCGCGGGAGCCGGGCTATTTCACGGAAGAACACCGCCGCGTGCTGACGCTGGTGGCGTCGCGCATGGCCGCCGGCATCGAGAACGCGCAGCTTTATACACGCACCACCAAGCAGGCGCGAATCCTGACGATACTGAACGAAATTGCGCGCGAGCTGACCTCCATCTTGAATCTCGACGAATTGCTCGGCCGGATTGCCGAACTGGTGCGGCGCCTGATCGACTACCAGATGTTCAGCATTCTGCTGCTCGATTCTTCTGGTGAGAAGCTGCAGCACCGCTTTGCCCTTCGCTTTAACGAGAACATCCATCTGAAGGACGACAGACCCTTAGGACGCGGGCTGGTCGGCATAGCAGCCGAGAGCAAACAAGCCGTCCTAGCACCCGACGTTGGCAAGGACTCCCGATATATTGAAGTCAATCCTGAGGCGCGTTCCGAACTGGCCGTGCCTCTGATTTACAAAGGCAATGTGATCGGGGTGCTGGATCTGGAGCACACCCGGCGCGGTTTTTTCACCGAAGAACATAAGCGGACCATGACCACGCTGGCCGCGCAAATAGCCATCGCCATCGAGAACGCGCGTCTGTACGAGGAGATCGGGCGGCAGGAACGGCGGCTGGAGCGCGATCTGGCGCTGGCGCGGGAACTGCAGGGCAGGCTGCTGCCCCAGACCCGGCCGAAACTCGCCCACCTGGACGTAGCGGCGAAATTCGTCCCGGCCCGGGCGATCGGCGGCGACTTATACGATTTCATTCCCTATTCTCTGTCGCGGCTCGGCATCGCGATCGGCGATGTCAGCGGGAAAGGCGCGCCCGCCGCAATCTATGCCGCCCTGGTGAGCGGGATCCTGCGTTCGCACGCGCCCATCGAACCCGGTTCTGCCGAGATGTTGTCCGCAGTGAATCTGTCGCTGGCGGAGAGGCGCATTGAAGCCCAGTTTGTGTCCATCATTTATGCCGTATGGGACGACGAGCACCGCACACTCACCGTGGCAAATTCGGGCCTTCCCCGCCCGATCTATGTACACGGCGGAAAGAACGAAGTCATCGAAGCGACCGGCCTGCCCCTGGGTCTGTTTGACGAAGCCGAATACGATGAGTTCAAGTTCCGCATGAAGCCGGGCGAGATGTTCGTGTTCTTCAGCGACGGCATTCTCGACGCCCGCAACCGCAAGGGTGAAATGTTCGGACGGACCAGGACGGAAAAGATCATCGCCGAATGCACCGACCAGACGGCGGACTGCGTCGTGGACAGCCTCTTCAAGGCGGTCGCTGAACACTCGGCCGGCGTAGAGACCTTCGATGATCAGACCGTGGTCGCAATCCGCGTGAAAAGCGGCCCGCAGGCCCCTGCCAGGAAAAAATGACTCTCCGTACCGAGAACCTAACCACAGGACGTCCTCCCGGGTTTGTCTATCGTGAGATCAAGCGCGGGGTTTTGCGGCGCGCGGTTTTTCGACGCGTAAGACAGGCTGTGTTGCACGCCGAAGACGTCGCCCTGCCGAAGCTGGCCGCGCAATACGGGACACCGCTCTATGTCTACTCGGCGGCGGCCATCCGCTCACGCTATGACGCATTCGATGGTGCGTTTCGTGCCCTGCCGCACACCATTTGTTATTCCGTCAAGGCGAATTCGAATCTGAGCATCCTGCGTCTTCTGGCCCGGAAGGGATGCGGCTTCGACGTGGTCTCCGGCGGTGAACTGGAGCGCGTGCTCACCGCGGACCGCAAGGCTGCCGAGAGAGTGGTCTTCTCCGGTGTAGGGAAGACGCGTGAGGAACTGACGGCCGGCCTCAAGGCCGGAATTTTGCTCTTTAATGTGGAGAGCGAGTCCGAATTGTGGGCGCTGGCGGAGTGCGCGGGCCGCCTGCGCACGACCGCGCCGCTGGCGATACGGGTGAACCCGGACGTCGCCGCTGAGACCCATCCCTACATTTCGACTGGATTGCACCAGCACAAGTTCGGTGTTCCTGTCGGGGACGCGCGCGCGCTTTACGCCAAAGCCTCGGGCGCGGGCTATCTCAAGGTGCGCGGAGTGAGCGTGCACATCGGCTCGCAGATCACCGATGTCGCTCCGTTCGGTGAGGCCATGGCGCGGGTCGCGGACCTCGTCCGCGAACTGCGCGGCGACGGCCATTGCATCGCATACGTTGACGCGGGCGGCGGACTTGGGATTCCCTACGATGATCCCGCCCCAGGCGAGTTCACTGCCTACGTTGAGTCTTACGCGCGAGCGCTCACCGCGCCCCTTCGGGGATTGGACGTGCATCTGCTGTTGGAGCCTGGGCGATCAATCGTCGGCCCAGCCGGCGTTTTGCTCACGTCCGTGATCCATCGCAAGAAAAATGACGGCAAGCGATTCCTGGTTGTTGACGGGGCGATGAACGACCTGATCCGGCCCGCGCTGTACGGCGCATATCACGAGATCGTTCCCGTCACGCTCAACCAGTCTTCGGAGGAAAAATCCGAAGTGGTTGATGTCGTCGGTCCGATATGCGAGACGGGAGATTTTTTTGCGCACGACCGCGAACTGCCTGTGGTTTCCGAGGGCGATCTGCTGGCGATTCTCGATGTCGGCGCCTACGGCATGGTTTTGGCGTCAAATTACAACACGCGCCTGCGACCGGCGGAGATACTAGTAGCCGATAAGTCGGCGAAGGTGATCCGGCGGCGGGAGAAAGTGTCAGACCTGCTGCGGTGTGAACTCTGACACGGCCTTAGCAGGCCCAAGCGCAAGTACGATTCGTATCAGGGTATGCCTTCAGAGCCCGCCACGAAGGGTTGTCATCCCGAGCGTAGCGAGGGATCCAGGTTCTGGCTTGCACCACCAGTATCGCAGCGCGGGCAAAGCCCCAGATCCCTCGCTCCTCTCGGGATGACAGTTCGTAATGGGCTGCAGTATCTGTGAAAATGCCCCTGCCTCAACTTAATCGTGTCTCTCTCGTTCTCCCCACTTCAGCTTGCTGCGCAGGACGTGGAAGAAATCCAGGCCGGTACGAAACAGGATCACCTGATGCTCAGAGCGGCGGCAGCGGACACGGTCGCCGTCGCGCAGGTCGAGGCCCGGCTGTCCGTCCAGGCTGAGGTAGGCGACCTCTTCTTCGCTGCGCAGCAGGATTTCAATCTCGACTGAATCCGGCACCACCAGCGGGCGGTGCGTGAGCGAATGCGGCGCGACCGGGGTGATCACGAACGCGTTGACGGTCGGCATCAGAACCGGCCCGCCCGCCGACAGAGAATAGGCGGTTGATCCCGTCGGCGTGGCTACGATCATGCCATCGGCCCGGTAGCTGGATACGAAAACCTTATCAATATAGAGGTCGTAGTTGTTGAGGCGGGCCAAAGCGGTTTTGTTCACGACCGCATCGTTGAAGACAAGGTAGCTGCCGCGAACCGAATCCCCGCGCAACAACTCGCACTGCATCAGCGAACGGCGCTCGACCGCGGCGCGGCCATGCGCGATCGCGTCCAGCATGGAGTAGAGCGACTGCAGCGGCACCTCCGTCAGAAAACCGAGCGAGCCGAGGTTGACGCCGAGCAGCGGAACGTCAATCGCCGCCGTGACCCTCGCCGCCGAGAGCAACGTGCCGTCGCCACCCAGCACGACGACCAGGTCCAGCGGATGCGACGCCATTTGCGTCCGCGGAACGATTTCCTGTCCGGTCGTGTACCTGGCCGTCTCTTCATCCACCAGAACCCTGTAACCGTGCTCAGCAAACCAGGCCAGGAGCCCGGGAATAACTTGCGCCACTTGGGAACGATCGGGCCGCGAAATGATGGCGGCGGTTTTCTGAGAAGATGCTTGCGAACTGGGCATAGCGGTGATGAAAGAAAGATTGTACAGAATCCTAGGGTTTTGACCACAGAGGACGCCGAAGATCAGAGACGCTGAATCAGGACGACGCCTCAGAGGACACCATAGAGAAGAAACTCGCGATTGCCCTCCGCGCCAAGGATTGGCGACTCGATCACGTCCGTCTGTGTTGCGCCAAGGTTTCCCAGCGCTGTTCGGACCCGGTCCACCGCTGCCGTTTGCGCGTGTTCGTCGCGCACGATGCCGCCCTTCCCGACCTGTTCCCTGCCCGCTTCAAACTGCGGCTTGACCAGCACCACGATCTGCCGTCCCCGGCGTTGGTCGGGCGATTCCGAAAAAGCGGCGCCAACTACGGCAGGAAGAACCAGCGTTGCGGAGATGAACGAGACGTCCATGACAATGAGATCCACCTTCACGCCCACAGCTTCGCTGGTCAAATAGCGGGCGTTGGTCTTCTCCAGGAGCCGGACTCGCGCATCCTGGCGAAGCTTGAAGTCCAGTTGGCCGTAGCCGGTATCCACGGCAAGGACCCGCGCCGCGCCATGCTGCAGCAGGCAGTCAGTGAATCCTCCCGTGGAAGCTCCAATGTCGAGACAGACTTTGCCGCTCACATCTATTTTCCAATGCTCAAGCGCCCGCTCGAGCTTCAATCCACCGCGGCTGACGTACCTCAGATCTTCGCCGAGCAGGCGCACCACGGACTGCTCGGCAACTTGTACGCCGGCTTTCTCCAGTTTCTGATCGTTGACCAGCACTTTGCCGGCGAGAATCAGCGACTGCGCGCGCTCGCGCGAGGCCGCCAGGCCACGGTCCACGAGCAGCTTGTCGAGTCGAACTTTCAAGTGAGAATTTGCCTGCCGCTTCACCGCGAAAGTGCCAGCACCCGCTCCAGTGCAAACTGCTGAAGCATCTCCCGTTGAATCACTTACGAGGATACTGTGCCCCTTTTCCACAGAATTTTCCACGGACATGTTGAAAACTTCTGGCCCGCGGCTTGCTGACACAAAAGCCGCCCTACCCAGGGCGGCTTCGTTTGCTCGCGGGCTTATCGATTAACCCACGACTTCTTCCAGCAGCTTCTGATCAATGTCGAAGTTGGCATGAACGTTCTGCACGTCATCGTGCTCTTCGAGCGCTTCCATCAGACGGATCATCGTGCCGGCCGCGGCGCCTTCCAGCTTGATGTAGTTCTGGGGAATGAAGGCGATGCTGGAGGATGCAGGCTCAATCCCGGCTTTCTTCACCGCTTCGAGCACGGTTTCATAGGAGTGCGGGTCAGTCACGATTTCCCAATTCTCGCCGTCGTCGTTCAAGTCTTCCCCGCCGGATTCGAGAACGATGTTCATCAGGTCGTCCTCTTTGGCAGCGGCCTTTGGGATGATGATGTCGCCCTTCTTGTGGAACATATACGCGACGGCGCCAGCGGCGGCCATGTTGCCGCCGTTCTTGCCGAAGACGTGGCGAATCTCGCTGACGGTGCGGTTGCGGTTGTCGGTGTTGATGTCGAGCAAGATAGCGACGCCGCCGGGACCGTAGCCTTCGAGGGAGAATTCTTCGTAGGTGGCGCCGGGCAGTTCGCCCGTGCCGCGCTGGATGGCCCGCTTGATGTTATCCGCCGGCATATTCTCGGCCTTGGCGGCAACAATGGCGCCGCGCAGGCGCGGGTTGGAATCCGGATCGCCGCCGCCGTTTTTGGCGGCGATGCTGATTTCCTTAATGAGACGGGTGAAAATCTTGCCGCGCTTGGCGTCGAGCG
>Ga0209517_10006986_pt1 | contig 13711 bp, 13 predicted proteins | sample PeaSoiMetSII2010_FD_187695 | JGI IMG/M metagenome (GOLD analysis project Ga0209517, IMG submission 187695) | Peat soil microbial communities from Weissenstadt, Germany - SII-2010 (SPAdes) (version 2) | ecosystem: Environmental > Terrestrial > Soil > Wetlands > Peat | place: Germany...
CCCGCCGCGCAGGCATGAAGATGCTGGCCGAAGACGGCTGGCGCCTCGTCCGCCAGGGCATCACGACGGTGGAAGAAGTTTTAAGTGTGACCACCGCCAAGGAGGTGGAGCGGTCGGCCAGGGTCAAATCAGCGGAGATTCAAGCGGTTGCCGCATCAACGTGAATTGAACCATGCCCACGTTTTCCTACAGAGCGTTGCAAGCGGACGGCAAAATGGCCGAGGGCGTGCTGGACGCCGCGGGCCGGCCCGATGCGTTGCGCCAGATGGAAACGCAGGGGCTGCGCCCGGTGAATCTTGTTGAGAAGGCGGTCGCGGTCGCAAAAAGCGGTTCCGGCTTGCCGGCGGGTTTGGAAAACCTCGGCAAAATTTCGTTTAAGGTCCAATCGCGGAAAGTCTCCGCGAAGGCACTGGAAAATTTCACGCGCCTGTTGTCCAGCCTGCTTGCCGCCGGCGTGCCGTTGAGCCGTGCGCTGGTGATCCTTTACAAGGAAGCCTCGGCGCCTTTTGTGGCGGCCAAATGGAAGGAAATCCATGACCTGGTCGTGGACGGCATGTCACTGGCCAATGCGATGGCGAAATCGCCGGACGTTTTCCCCCGAGTTTATGTCGCAATGGTGGAGGCCGGTGAAGCAGGCGGATTTCTCGACGTGGTGCTGGCGCAAATCGCCGATTTCCAGGCGCGCGAAAAGGAACTGAAATCGAAGGTGCTGACCGCGATGATTTATCCTTGCATCCTGCTTTGTCTTGCCCTGGTGGTTTTGACGGTGTTGCTGGTGTTTTTCATTCCGAAATTCCAAAAGGTCTTCGCCAGTGTTCACGGAGCGTTACCGTTGATCACCCAGCTGATCATCGGCGTCAGCCATGCCGTGCGCTCCTACGGTTTGTTCATCGCGTTGGGCTTGTTCGGCTTGGTGTTTCTGGTCCGCACCTGGTTTGCCTCTGAAAAAGGCCGTCGTGTCTGGGAACGGCTGGTGTTGCGCTCCCCGCTGGTCGGTCCGCTGGTGGCGCAATTTGCCATGGCACGCTTCTGCCGGATGCTCGGAACCCTGCTCGGCGCCGGTGTACCGCTGGTGCAAGGCTTGAATGTCGCGCGCAAATCCATCGGCAACCAGACCCTCGTGGACGCCGTTTCGGAATCCATTCAGCGCGTTCAGCAGGGCGGCCGGCTCGGTCAAAGCCTCGCGGAATGCAAGGATCTGTTCGCCGGCTCCATTCTGGAAATGATTTCCGTGGCTGAGGAAAGCGGCAAGCTCGACTCCGAACTCGTCCGCATTGCCAGCGTCACCGAAGTGGACCTGGACCGCCACTTGAAGACGGCGGTGGCATTTGCCGAACCGCTGATGCTGTTTTTGATTGCCGGGTTCATCGGCATCATCTTCATCGGCATGTTGCTGCCGGTGTTCTCGCTTCAGGAGTACATCAAGTGAAATTTTATCACCAACGAACCATGAAAATTCAACTCCAAAACCCAAAATCCGAAATCCGAAATTGTCGCCGCGCGTTTACACTAGTCGAAATGCTGCTGGTCATCACCATCATCGGCATCCTCGCGGCGTTGGTCATTCCCAAGATGGTGGGCCGCAGCGAGCAGGCGCGCCAGGCGGCGGCGCACGCCGACCTCTCCTCCATCAAGACCGCACTCGACGCGTACGAGGTGGACAACGGTTTTTATCCCAAAAGCCTGCAGGATCTGATCCAACCGCCCAGTAACGCCAAAAACTGGCACGGGCCGTATCTGGACAACCTGCCGGTGGATCCCTGGGGTAATCCCTACGTCTATGCTTTTCCCGGCCGGCATAACCCCAATGGTTTTGACCTTTCCTCCGTCGGACCGGATGGCAAGGCCGGAACCGACGATGACATTGGCAACTGGACAAAATGAAACTGCGAACAACCAGTGACAGGTGGCAGGTGACAGGTGTCAGGAGAAGCGGTTCGATGCGCGAGTCGCAATCCTGTCACGTGTCACGTGTCACGTGTCACGCCTCCGCCTTCACGCTGATCGAGCTGATTCTCGTTCTGGCGTTGCTGGTGATCATCACGTCAATGGCGGCGCCGGCGATGTCGAATTTCATCCGCGGGCAGGCGCTGGATTCCGAGGCGCGGCGGTTAATGGCGCTGATTCACGCCGGCCAGAGCCGCGCGGTTTCGGAAGGACTGCCGATGGTGCTGTGGGTGGACGAAAAACAGGGCGCCTACGGGCTCCAGGCAGAGACGACCGGGCGGAGCGGCGATCCGAGAGCCGAAAACCTGGTGTTGGATGCCAGTTTGCAAATCGCGGTTGTCAACACCGGTTCGGCGGGCACGACCAAACTTGGCGGGTTGCCGGCCATCCGTTTCCTGCCGGACGGCACGGTGGATGAAAACAGTCCGCAAACGTTGCGCCTCATGGATGCCAGGGGCCATGCGCTCTGGCTGATCGAATCACGCGACCATAATGGTTATGAAGTTCAGAACACAGAAAAGTGACCAGTGGCGAGTGGCGAGTGACGCGAAAAGAAGCCCAGCGCAGGCAGGCATTTCCCGTCACACATCCGCCTTCACGCTGGCGGAGGTGCTGGCGGCGATGCTGTTTCTGGCCATTGTCATTCCGGCGGTGGTCGAGGCGCTGCACGTGGCCAGCCTCGCCGGCGAAGTCGCCGCGCGCAAAGGCGCCGCGGCGCGCATCGGCGACCGGATTTTGAATGAAAGCATCGTGACGACCAACTGGAGCGTGGGCTCGCAAAATGGAACCGTCACTGAAGGGGCTGAGGAATTCCATTGGACGCTGAACAACCAGAACTGGCCCGTGGATACAACGGCGGCGATGCGTTTGCTGTCCGCCGAAGTGACCTTTTCGGCGCAGGGCCATGACTATTCAGTCGTGATGAGCACACTGGCAAATGGGCAGGTGCCAGGCACAACCGGTTTGAGCCAATGAAACTTAATTGCCAATCAGGTCGAGAGTCGAGAGTCGAGAGTCGAGGGCCGACTCGCGATGCGTGGGTAGTTTTTTGCTCCCGACCCTCGTCGCTCGACCCTCGACTTTTCTTCCGTGCGTTCACGCTGGTCGAAATGATTCTGGCGGTGGGCGTCGCGGCGCTGGTGCTGGCCGTGGTGGGCGGCGTCTTTTTCGCTGCCTTGCATCTGCGGGAGGAAACGCAGGCGGCGGTGGACGGGGCGACCCCGGTGGATCAGGCGTTGTCGGTGATGCGCCGCGATTTGGAGTGTGCGGTGACGCCCACCAATGGCACCACCAAGGTCTTGTCCGGCGATTTCCGGGTGGGAACCCTCACCAGTCCGGGCATCAGCCAGCCCGTCGCCATTGAAATGTTTACTGCCACGGGCGCCTTGCGCGACAACGCGCCCTGGGGCGACATCCAGAAAGTCACCTACGAATTGAGAGACTCGACCGACCACAGCGCCGCAGGCAAGGATTTATATCGCAGCGTCACCCGGAACATCATGGCCGTCACCATGCCGGACGTGGACGACCAATGGATGCTGGGTGGTGTGCAAAGCATCGAATTTTCCTGTTTCGACGGTTCGCAATGGTCTGACACCTGGGACACCACCGGCATCACCTCGGTGAATACCAATCTGCCGCTCGCCGTCCGCGTGCGGATTCAACCGGCCGGGAACAACCCCGCCACGACGCAACCCATCGAAATGCTGGTGCCGGTGGATTCCCAGTCGCGCACGAATGCCGTTTTATAAATTGCCGGGTAGAGCTGATGAACATTCAACATCCAACATTCAATCCCGCAGAGCGGGACCGAACGTCCCAGCCGGTGCGGCGCGGGCGTGCCCTGGATATTGAGCGTTCAATGTTGAATGTTGCATGTTCCCAAAACGGTTCCGTCCTCATCATCGTCCTTTGGGTGTGCATCGGTCTGGTCAGCATCGCGCTCTATTTTGCCAATTCTATGACGTATGAACTCCGCGCGTCGGACAACCGCGCCTCCGGTCTGGCCACGGATCAGGCCATTGAAGGCGCCGCGCGTTACGTCAGCACGGTGCTGGCCCTCTACGCCACCAACGGCGCGGTGCCGGCCACCAACTTATATGCCAGCGCCGCCGTGCCCGTCGGCGACGCACGGTTCTGGCTCATTGGCCGTGATCCATCCCGCACGCCTTCCACGGAACCGCATTTTGGCCTGATTGACGAAGGTTCCAAACTGAATTTAAACACCGTCAACACCAATGTCCTTTCCTATCTGCCCAAAATGACAACCGATTTTGCCCAGGCCATTGTGGACTGGCGCAACACCAATAGCTCCGGCACTTATTCACTGGACTACGCGCAACTGGGCTACCAGGAGAAGGAAGCGCCGTTTGAAACGGTGGATGAGCTCAGGCTGGTGTATGGCGCAACCATGGATTTGCTCACCGGCGACGACCTGAACGGCAACGGCATACTCGACGTGAACGAAACGAATTCGACCGGCGGCGCTGAAATGAATTACGGCCTGCTGGAATACACCACGGTTTATACCCGCGAACCCAATTTTCACGCCGACGGCACCATGCTGACCAACGTGAACACGGCGCGCCGGCAGGATCTGCAAACGCTTTTTGAAGACGCCGGCGTTGGTAACGCGAGTTATCTGGCTGGGCAACTGGTTTCGCAAAGACCTCGGACGGGGTACGCAGGGTTGCTGGCTTTTTGTATCCGGTGCGAAACGTTCGGCATGAGTTCTGGCGATTTTGCCAAAATTTCCGATGACGTGACCACGAGCACCAACGCTTACATTCGCGGGCGCGTCAATATCGACACCGCCAACCTTGACGTGCTGACCGCGTTGCTGGCGGGAGCCGGTCTGGATGAGAACACCGCGTCGGGCACGGCGCAATCGCTCATTACCTACCGCCAGCAAAACCCAAACAACCTCGGTTCGGTTGCGTGGCTGGTGGACGCGCTGGGCAATACCAGCTCCGCCGTCCAGGCGCTGGCCCGGGGCGACTACGTCACCACGCAAAGTTACCAGTTTACCGCCGACATTGCCGCCGTTGGCCCTTTTGGCCGCGGCTACCGGCGCGTGAAGTTCATTTTCGACACGAGCAACGGCACGCCCATAATCATTTACCGCCAGGACCTCAGCCGGCTCGGCTGGGCGCTGGGTGAAAAAGCCCGTGAAACCTTTGTCGCAACTGCAACGCCATGAACAATGTCCTGAAAATTAATTTTGGAAAACGCAAATGGCTGACGAGCGTACTTGGACTGACCCTGGACGGCAGCCGTCTCGAAGGCGTGGTGATTCGCCGGACCAACGGCTCGTTGCAACTCCGCCAGACTTTTTCAATCGCGCTTTCGCTCGATCCGCTGACGGCGGCGCCGGAACTCGTCGGTCGCGAGATTCGCAATCACCTTGACGCCGCCGGCGTGCGCGAACGCTACTGCGTGGTGGGGGTGCCGCTCAAGTGGGCGTTGACGGCGCGCACCGAATTGCCGCCGTTGCCGGAGGAGGACGCCGCCAGTCTGCTGCAACTCGAAGCGGAACGCGGGTTTCCGAGCGATGTGGCAACGCTGCGGCTGGGAAATTCACGTTGTCCGCTCCCTGCTGGCAAACAGCTCGTGACCCTGGCAGGTATTCCCAATGCCCAACTGACGGCGCTGGAACAGGTTTTGGCGGCGGCGAAATTGAAGCCGGTCAGCTTTTCACTCGGCCTGACGGCCTTGCAACCACCCGACGGGGCAACGTCCGGTGGCGTGCTGGCACTGGCTATCGGTGAGAGCCAGGTGGGATTGCAAATCACTCGCGGCGGGGTGGCGGCTTTGCGCGCGCTGGAAGGCGCTATCGAAGACGAGGCCGGCCGGCGCGGGTTGCATGCGGATCTCGTGGCGCGCGAGGCGCGTATTACACTGGGACAATTGCCGGCGGAACTGCGCGACGCCGTAAAACGCATCCGTATTTTCGGTCCACGCGAACTGGCACAGCAACTCGCCGACGAAATGGAACTGCGTTTCGAGCCGATGGGCTTGAAGGTCGAAATCGTTTCCGCCTATGCGCCGAACGAATTTGCCGCCCAGCTTCCATTGGAAGCCTCCGTTTCTCCGGCCTTCAGCCTGGCGGCGTGGTGGTTGATGGGTGAAACGCCGGTTTTTGAATTTTTGCCGCCGAAACCCTCTGCGCTCGAACAGCTCGTCACCCGCTATGCTTCCGGCCGGTTGCGCTCCGCCGGGGCGGTGGCCGCCGGTGTGCTGGTGTTGGTCGGCGGATTGTTTTTATTCCAGGAGATCCAACTCATCCTGCTGCGTTCGCAGTGGTCGGCGATGTCGGCCAGGGTGCAGCAATTGGACGGTTTGCAGCAAGAAATCCGGCAGTACCGTCCGTGGTTCGACGATTCCTTCCACAGCCTGACGATTTTGCGCCAGTTGACCATGGCGTTCCCTGAGGACGGTTCGGTCACGGCGAGGACGGTGGAAATCCGCAGCGGCAACACGGTGACCTGCACCGGCGTTGCGCAGGATTATGGCGCCCTGTTGCTGACGCTGAACCAATTACGCACGGCTGACGGTGTGACCGGCGTCAAGTTGCAGCAAACTCGTGGCAAATCACCCATGCAATTCTCATTCGATGTCCACTACCGCAACGGAGGGAACAATGAAAATTAAAACCCGCCAGCAATTCCTGGTCGTGCTGACCATTGCGGTCGCGGCGCTGTTCGTCGGCGAACGGCTGCTTTACGAGCCGCTGGCAACCTGGTGGTCGGCGCGGTCACAAAAAATCTCCGAGCTGCGCAAGCAGGTGAGCGACGGGAGAATGCTGCTCCAGCGCGAGCGCTCCCTCCGCAGCCGCTGGGACCAGATGCGTACCAACACGTTGTCCGCCGATACGTCGCTGGCGGAACAGCAGGTGCTCAGGGCGTTTGATAACTGGTCGCAGGACAGTAATGCCTCTATCACCGGCATCACGCCGCAATGGAACGACGACGCCACGAATTACGTGACCGTGGACTTGCGCGTGGAGGCGGCCGGCGATCTCGGTTCCCTGACCCGGTTCCTCTACGACGTCGAGCAGGGGCCAATGGCGCTGGAGCTTGAATCGGTGAACGTCAGCGCCCGCGACGAGACGGGCCAGCAATTTACGCTCGGCCTGCAAATTAATGGGCTGGCCCTCAGGCCGGAAATAAAATGAATTTGAAAATATCGCAATTGAAACCTGCTGTCCCGGCGGCCGCGGTTGTTGCCTTGCTGCTGGCCGCCGTGCTTCCCGCGGCGGTGCAGTCCACCAACGGGCTTGATTTTGCGTCGTTTCAGATCATCCGGCAGCGGAACATTTTTGATCCCAGCCGCGTGCCGCACCGGCGCTCCTCCAGTTCCGCGGCGCGCGTCGTGGATTCCTTTTCCTTTGTGGGCACGATGAGCTATGCCAAGGGTAACTTCGCGTTTTTCGACGGCACCAGTCCGGACTTCCGCAAGGTGCTGGAACTCGAGGGCAGCATTGCCGATTTCAAAGTCATCGCCATCACTCCGAAGTCCGTTACCCTGGTGTCCGGCACCAACGAAACGGTTCTGCCGTTGGGCACGCAAATGCGCCGTGACGACAACGGCCATTGGGTGGTTTCAACCGAAACGGCATCCTATGCCAGCACGGGCAGTTCGTCTGCCTCCGGTTCGCGGCGCCGTTCTTCCGGCCACGTGCGTTATGGCAGTTTTCCAACCGGTTCCGCGGTCACGACTGACATTGTGCAACCGGACGGCTCCAACCCGCCGCCTCCCGATGGCGCGGCGGATACGGGAACGGATGTAAATGCGCCGGACGCCGCGCTTCCTCCCGGCGGCGCCAACGACGCATTGACTCGCTTGATGCGGCAACGCGCGCAGGAACAACAACAATTAGGATCAGGACAAGGACAATGAAAACCATCATGACATTTCTCTTGGCGGCGGTTTTGACCGCCGGAACCTTCAGGACCGACGCACAGTCAAGCGGCGCGCCGCCGCCGGCTGCAACTCCGCCCGCGGCCACGGCCGCAGCGCCGACGCCAACTTCCGTTCCCGCGTCCGACGCTATCGCCATGCCGGCAGCCAGTACCGCCAACACCAATGGTTTGCGGTTGAATTTCCGTGGTGCGCCGCTCGATTCCGTGCTGGATTACCTTAGCGATGCCGCCGGCTTCATCATCGTGCTCGACACGCAAGTCCACGGCAGTGTCGACCTGTGGAGCGACCAGCCCGTGACTAGGGACGAGGCGGTGGATTTGTTGAACTCCGTCCTGAACAAAAACGGCTACGCCGCGATCCGGGACGGACGGAAACTGACGATTTTGGACAAGAATGACGCCAAAACGCGTAATATCCCGGTAAAAACCGGCAACGACCCGGATGCCATTCCCGACAACGACGAGATTGTCACGCAAATCATCCCCATCCGGTTCGTGGAAGCGCGGCAACTGTCCTCGGATTTGGCGTCATTCGTCTCGCCGCAGGCGACGATTGTTGCCAATGAAGCCGGTAACTCCATAGTCGTCACCGATACCCAGTCCAATATCAAGCATCTGGTCGAGATCATTGAGGCGGTGGACGGCAGTGCCGAGGCGGAGACGGAAATCCGTGTGTTCCGCTTGCATTACGCCAATCCCAATGATGTGGCCACCGAGTTGGGCAACATCTTTCCCAGCAGCAGTTCAGGCAATAATGCCCAGATGCCGATCCGCTTCGGCGGTGGCGGTGGCGGCGGGCCGGGCGGTTTTTTTGCGCGCATGATGGCCGCGAACGCCGGCAACAATAACAGCTCGAGCGACCGCATGAAGAAGGCGACGCAGGTGACCGCCGTGGCCGATGCCCGCATCCAGGCGGTGATTGTGAGCGCGCCGAAGGATTTGATGGACCAGATTGCGGGGATGATGCATGACCTGGACGTTACTTCGCCGCGGGACCAGAACGTTTATGTCTATCATCTGGACCACGGCGACCCGAACCAGGTGGTGCAGGTGTTGCAGAACACCTTTGGCAACAGCAACACCCGCTCGACCACCAGCTCGCAACAAGGCGCGCTCCAAACCCGCGAGAACGCTGGCGCAACCTCCGCGGGAAACACGACGTCGTCACTCGGAAGCAGTAGTGGCAGCAGTATGGGCAGCGGCAATGGTCTGGGCTCGGGCCGGCTCCCTTAACCTCCCAAACCCTTTCAACCGGAAAATGATTATGAAAACAAACAAACATTGGAAACAACTTGGCGGCGTTGTGGCTTTTCTTTTCTGCGCCGCGCTGACCCTCCCTGCGCAACAACGCACCACCGGCGGCGGCGGCGGCGGTTTTGGTGGTTTTGGTGGTTTTGGCGGCTTCGGTGGCTTCAATAATTTGAACCGCAACAGCGCCAATAACACCACCGCCAACGAGTACAACAATAATGGCAATGTCGGCAACGCGACCATCTACGTGGACCCGGACACCAAGAACATCATCGTCATTTCCGATCAGCCGACCAGTGAACAGATCAAAAATGTCATCGCCCAGCTTGACCGCCCGAAACCGCAGGTGCTCATCAAGGTTGTCTTTCTGGAGGTGTCACATAACAATTCGCTGGATCTTGGCGTCGAAGGCGCCTACGGCAAAGGACTTGGCAACGGCATAACCGGCAATGCCGCCGATGTCTTCGGGTTGAGCGGATTAAACTCGATCGTGACCAACTTCAGCACGGTGGGTTCGGCGGTGGCGGCGAATCCGGCGTTGTCCCCAACCACCTCGGGCGGCGCCAACGGGTTTTACCAGATTATGGGCAGTGATTTTCAGGCAAGCCTGCGCGCCATCGCCACCGCCGGCAAGGTGGAAGTGCTCTCGCGCCCGTCGGTGCTCGCGCGCGACGGCCAGCCGGCGACCATTCTCGTTGGCCAGCAGGTGCCGCTGATTACCGGCGTCAGTTACACCGCCGTGGGCAGTTCAACCATTCCAATCAACAACGTCACCTATACGCCCGTCGGCATTCAGGTGAACGTCACGCCTTATATTTCCCGGGATAATTACGTGGAAATGATTGTTACGCCCCAGGATTCACAGATTGACCCGACGCAGACCGAACCGATCGCCGCCGGCGTGAACGCGCCGGTGATTGATACCCGCACCGCCGATACCGTGGTGGTCACGCCGGATGGAGAACCGGTCGTCATCGGCGGCCTGATGGTCAATGACAAGACCTCCAGCGAAAGCAAGATCCCACTCCTCGGCGACATTCCGGTCCTCGGAAATCTTTTCAAACACAAGACCAGCAGCGACACCAAAAACGAGCTGATGATTTTCCTGACCCCGCACATCGTGCGATTGCCGTCGGATTTGCCCTCGCTGGCCGCCGGCGAACAAAAAAACATGCTCGTGCCTAAAACGTATTCCGAGCAGGAACTGGATCGCTTTTTGGACCGCCTGCCGGCAAAGTGAAACCCTGAAGCCGGGGTTGAGTTTATTCCGCCCCGGCGTTTAACTGAACACAAATCATGAAGCCGACCCGCCGCCTGTTGATTTACGGAATCCTGCTGGGAGTCTGGCTGCTGGTGGTCGGCTGGCAGGTCGAGGAACACACGCGGGTCAGGAACGCGGCCCGCACCGCGCTTGTCAATCGGGCCACGGATATCTCCACGACCCTCGGCATCGTGCTCCGATCACAACGGCGCTTTGGCGGCGTGGTCTCCAAGGAGCGACTGGAAGCCTCACTGGCGGAACTTGCCAAACAGGAATCGACGGAATTAAAAGGTATTGCCCTGCTGAACGCCGCCGGGGAAATGGTGGCTTCCGCCGGAAGCGGGGCCAATTTCCAAACCAATGCCAATACCAGTGTGGCCGAGAACTGGGGTTCCCAGACCGTTGCTCTGGTGAATCCGGTGGATTTAGGCACGAACCTCACCTACGACTTTGAAGGCACCAACCCGCCGATCATCATGTCCCGGCAGGATTTTACCAATCGGCTCGCCACCAACGGTATCGTGGTGCCGCTCCCACCTCCGCCCGGACCGGAACGGGGAGATAATCCAACCAATGTCGCCGGGCCCGGCGGCGGCCCGCCTCCTCTCGAGGTTTCCACCAACCGCGACCGTCCTCGCGAAGCAGTGTTCCGCCCGCGCTTCGGCCGGCCCCGTTGGATGAGCGAAGCCGAATACCAGGTGCTGTTGCAGAAACAAGGCGTGCATAGTTTTGTCATCGTCATGTCCACGCAACCCATCCACGCCATCAGCGTCTACGATTTCTGGCTGCGCTGCGTCGTGTCCCTGTTTGCGGCAATTTCCGTGGTGGGCATCGGGCTGGCCTGGCGCAACGTTTCCAAAAGCTCGGACTTGCAAATCCGCCTCGTCCGCGCCAGCGAATTGAATTCCCACCTCCGGGAAATGAACCTCGCCGCCGCCGGCCTCGCGCATGAAACCCGCAATCCCCTGAATATCATTCGCGGCATGGCCCAGATGCTTTCCAAACAAACTACCGTGTCGCCCGAGGAAATCCGGGACAAATCGCGAGCGATTGTGAATGAAACCGACAAGGTCGCGGCCCAGTTGAATGAATTCATCAACTATTCGCGTCCGCGCGAAGTCCGCCGCTCCAAAATCGCCCTCAACTCCGCCATCAACGAGGTCGTGCGCACCCTGGCCCATGACATCGAGGAAAAGAAGCTCCGGGTCGAGACCGGTGGCGACCCGGTGGCCATCGAGGCTGACGAACAACTGCTCCGCCAGGTCTTGTTCAACCTGCTGCTCAACGCCATCCAGGCGGTCGGCGGGAATGGACAGATTCAAATTTCGGCGCATCCGCTGAGTAACACCGAAGCGGCGCTCGAAATCCGCGATGACGGCCCCGGCGTGCCGCCCGAACATCGTCAGGAAATTTTCAAGCCCTACTTCACCACCAACCAAAAGGGCACCGGCCTGGGCCTGGCCGTCGTGCAGCAGATTGTGCTGGCGCACGGCTGGGAGATTGAATGCCTGGCCAACGAACCGAAAGGCGCCCTTTTCCGCATCACTCACTTGAAAATCGCCGCCTGATCGGGCTGGTATTTTCCTCTTTCAACTGAAATTTGCCGCCGGCGAGGTTTAAGCTCTGATAACATCCCTGTATCCGCCGCTTGAAACGCAGCGTCTGAATGGGATAGCTTTGAGTCGTGGCCGAAACCCGCAACCATTCCACCGAAACACTCCGCATCCTGATTGTGGACGATGATCCCGGTCAGCGCAGCCTGCTGAATTCTTTTCTCCACAGCCAGGGTTTTGAAACGGCGATGGCGGATTCCGGTGAACGCGCCCTGGAAATGCTCCGCGCCGGGAAATTTGCGATGATGATTTCCGACGTGCGGATGCCGGGGCTTTCCGGCCTGGAAACGCTGCGACGTGCCCGCCAGGAACACGTCACCTTGCCGGTCCTGCTCGTCACCGCTTTCACTGACATCCGTGATGCGGTGGCCGCGATGCGCGACGGCGCAGTCAATTATCTGCCCAAGCCGATTGACCTCGATGAGCTGCTCAATTCGGTGCGGCAGGCGATCGGCATATCGAAGCCCGTTCCATTGCAATACAACCCGGAATACAAATTACCGGAATCGGTGATCGCCCGCAGTCCGCTCATGCAGGCCGTGTTCCGGGATGCCTCGTTGATTGCTCCGTCCGAGACCCGCGTGCTGATCACCGGTGAAAGCGGCGTGGGCAAGGAAGTGGTAGTGGATGTCATTCATGCCTGGAGCTCGCGCGCGAAGGGGCCATTGATCAAAATCAATTGCGCCGCCATACCGGAAACGCTGCTCGAAGCCGAATTGTTCGGGCACGAAAAGGGCGCGTTCACCGGCGCGCGCGCCCAACGCATCGGCCGGTTTGAGGAAGCAAACGAGGGCACGATTTTTCTGGATGAAGTGGCCGAAATGTCGCCGCCGCTTCAGGCCAAGCTGTTGCGCGTGACTCAGAACGGGCGGTTTCAGCGCGTCGGCTCGAATCGGGAAATCCAGACCAACGCCCGCCTCCTCGCCGCCAGCAACCGCAATCTGGAAGAAGAAGTCAAACATGGCCGCTTCCGCGAGGATTTGTTCTACCGGTTGAACGTGGTGGAGCTGAACATCCCGCCGCTGCGCGAGCGGCGCGAGGACGTTCTGCCTTTGGCGGGCCGGTTTATCGAGGAATTGACCAAGGGCCGGGCGCGGTTTGCGGAGGCCGTGACGGTCTGTCTGGAACGTTATCCCTGGCCGGGCAACGTGCGCGAATTACGCAACGCGATGGAACGGGCGGTGCTGCTGTCCCGCAGCGAACTGATTTTGCCGGAGCACCTGCCGGCGCGCGTGCGCGGCGCGGGGGAACAACCGGTTGCCCCCGAGGCCGCCGACCCGGCGCGGCTGGAGGAAATCGAACGGCAAGCCATCATGCAGGCGTTGCAAAAGCATGATTTCAACCGCACCGAAACCGCCAAGGCGCTGGGCATCAGCCGCCGCGCGCTGCTCTACAAGCTCCAGCATTTCCGCGAACTGGGCTACAAGGTTGAATAGATATCATTGCTCACATCGGATATCAAACGGCGGGACAAGGCAGTAGTGGTACATTTTGCGACTTTCGGTGAGGCGAGCGTCCTCGCGAGCCGGCTCGTCAGTACCCTCGCCCCACCAAACTGTACCACTACCGACGAGGCGATGAGTTCGTTTTCTTTTGACAATGGCCGTCGGCAATTTAGAGTATTTGAACTCCAGATGGGGTCGTAGCTCAGTTGGTAGAGCACCACAATGGCATTGTGGGGGTCAGGGGTTCGAATCCCCTCGGCTCCACCAGTTCGA
>Ga0209517_10006987_pt1 | contig 13710 bp, 18 predicted proteins | sample PeaSoiMetSII2010_FD_187695 | JGI IMG/M metagenome (GOLD analysis project Ga0209517, IMG submission 187695) | Peat soil microbial communities from Weissenstadt, Germany - SII-2010 (SPAdes) (version 2) | ecosystem: Environmental > Terrestrial > Soil > Wetlands > Peat | place: Germany...
CATCAGCCGGCCCGGCTCGACGCCGCGGATCAGGAACACGCCCAAGTCGCGATGGAGCGGCGCGACGAAATCGCCGTCGCGAAGCGGCGCGCAGATTCCCGTGACGATCGCCTCCTGTCCGGCGCCCGAGTAGACGCCGCCCACGATTTTGTTCTGCCGATGGAGCCGCGAGACCCGATCCTCGAACGAGCGGATCAGCTTCAGCCAGTAGTAGAGCTGCAGCTCGTACTCAACGCGCGAGCCGTTGGGAGATGCGCCGTCAGGGTCAGGCATCGATCGAGACTCCGTGGGGAACGTGGCCCGTCTCGATTCAGCCTATCCCATCATGCCAATTGGGCAAATGACGCGCGTCGCACGTTCTACAAGATGTCGCGCAACCAGTTCTGGAAATCTTCGATGACTTCGCCGCGATTGATTTCGTTGAGCATCTCGTGACGCCCGCCCGGGTAATATTTCTCGGCGACGTTCCTGACGCCGGCCGCGCGGTAGCGCTCGGCCACCGGTTTTAGCCATTCGAGACCGCGATTGAGGGGATCGCGATCCCCGGCGAAGATGTAAATCGGCAGGTCCGCGCGGATGCGCCGAAGCTCGGCGGGATCGGCAAGCCGCGGCGCCGCGGCCGCCATCGACTGGACGGCGCGGGCGTTCGCGCCGAAACCGCAGCGCGGATCCGCGACGTACGCATCTACGGCCGCTGGGTCCCGGCTCAGCCAGTCGAACGATGTCCTGGGATTTTCGATCCCGCGATTGAGTGACGAGAGATCTGTCGGTCGCGACGGATCGAACGTCAACTTGTCGACCGCCACCGACCCCGAGAGCGCCACGCCCGCGATCAGCCGGCTGTGATCGAGGATGTACTGCTGGGCCGCGAACGAGCCCATACTGTGGCCGAGCAGGACGATTGGGAGTCGGCTGTCGCGCGTGGCGGCAAGCCCGGTGAGCGTGACCAAATCGGCGACCAGCGCATTCCATCCGCCGTCGCCGAAATCGCCGAGCGATTCCATCTGCTTGGCAGTGCGGCCGTGTCCACGATGGTCGTTGGCGTAGACATGGAAGCCGGCGTTCGAGAGCGCGGTGGCGAAGTAATCGTAGCGGAGCGCATGCTCGCCCATCCCGTGCGCGATCTGCACGATGCCGCGTGGCCGGGCCGTCGAGCTCCATCGGTAGCAGGCGATTTCGAGCCCGTCGATCGTACTGGCGAACGAGAAATCCTCGCGGTTCATCAGTTCTTACATAAGCGACCCGGCCCGGTTGGCACAACCGCGCGCCCCCGCAACGGATAAGCGATTCGAGTTCGTAGCGGCGATTTGCGCCCTCACCCGCGCTTCGCGCAACCTCTCCCGGCGGGAGAGGCAAATTCCTCCCTCTCCCTCCGGGAGAGGGCAAGCCCGCTGCGGGCGCGGGTGAGGGCGCATCGCCGAAATCGAGGCGGCGCACAAGGACGTCGAGCGGCCCGAGCGCGAGCAACAGCGTGAGCGCGAATATCAACTCGCGGCCCTGAACTCGCGGCGTTGATAGCCGATCGGATACACTCCTGCCGATGAGCCGCGAAATCGTACGGGTGGCCGTGGAATCGCAGGTCGCGCAGGCGGCGGCGATACTGGGCCGGGCTTTCCAGAACGATCCGCTGATGGTTTACACGATCCCGGACGCAGCCGAGCGCGCACGGCTGTTGCCGGAATTCTACTTCCGGATGCTGCGCTTCGGCGTGCTTGCCGGCGAAGTTTACACCACCGCGAGCCCGATGGAGGCGGCAGCGCTGTGGCTGCCGCCCGGCGTTCAATGGACCCGCGAGCGGGTGCAGGCGGCGGGCCTCCATGAGCTTTCCAGCGTGATCGGCGCGGATGCGATCGCAAGGTTTCGCGAGGTGGTCGGCCATGAGGCGCAGGCGCGCGAGCGCGACATGACGGAGCCGTACTGGTATCTGCTGCTGCTGGGCGTGGAACCCGCGCTCCAGGGGCGCGGATTGGGCAGCGAGCTGATCGCACCGATGATCCAGCGGGCCTATCGTGAAGGCGCGCCGTGTTACGTGGAGACCGAGCAACCGCGCAATGTCGCGTTCTATCGCCGACACGGCTTCGAGCTGATTATCGATGGGCAAGCAGCAGGCACGACCGGCGTCCGCTTCTGGACCTTTCGGCAACCGCCGAAGCGAGCAAACGTGACCTGAGCGGTACGATAATGTTCGTCCGTTAAGCCTACTGCGAGAGGTGAAATAGACCATGGAAAGACGAAAGCTTGGTAGCCAGGGACTCGAAGTATCGGAGCTGGGCCTTGGATGCATGGGCATGTCGCAGTTCTACGGTCCGCGCGACGACGATGAATCTCGCGCGACGCTGGAACGGGCGATCGAGCTCGGGATCACGTTCTTCGATACTGCCGACGTCTACGGTGTCGGCCACAATGAAGAGCTGGTCGGCAAGATTCTGAAGAAGTACCGCGACCGGGTGACAATCGCGACCAAGTTTGCGAATAAGGTCCTGCCGGACGGCAAGCGCGCGATCGATGGCAGGCCGGAATACGTGCGCTCCGCCTGCGATGCGTCGCTCAAGCGCCTGGGCGTCGATTACATCGATCTCTATTACCAGCATCGAGTGGACAAGAACGTGCCGATCGAGGAGACGGTCGGAGCGATGGCGGACCTCGTGCGGCAGGGCAAGGTCCGCTATCTGGGCCTGTCGGAGGCGGGTGCGAAGACGATCCGCAGGGCGCACGCCACGCATCCAATCACCGCGCTGCAGTCGGAATACTCGCTGTGGACCCGCGACTATGAGGACGAAGTGATTCCGACGCTACGGGAACTCGGGATCGGATTCGTTCCGTTCAGCCCGCTGGGACGCGGGTTTTTGACCGGAACCGTCCGCGATCTGCCCGCCGACGACATGCGGCGGTTCATCTCGCCCCGGTTCGAGAACGAGAACATGGAAGCGAATCTCAAGGTCGTCGATCGGATCAGGGCAATCGCGCAAGAGAAAGGAATCACGCCGAGCCAGCTTGCGCTTGCCTGGGTGCTCGCGCAGGGGAAAGACATGGTCCCGATCCCGGGCACCAAGCGCCGCACTTATCTGGAAGAGAACGTCGCGGCGGCCGGAATCCGCCTCTCCAAAAGCGACCTGGCGCGGATCGAAGAAGCCGCCCCCAAGGGCTTTGCCGCAGGCGGCCGCTACCGCGACATGAGCAGCATCAACGTCTGAGGTTGCGTAGCCTGCATTCGAGGTCGCCGACCTTTCGAGTCGCCGCATCGGTTAAACGCACGTGAAAGTCGTTCCACTGAGTGAAGCCAAATCCAATCTGAGCCGCTATGGCAATCTCTGCCATGACGAGCCCGTGGTAGTCACCGTCAATGGCAGGCCGTCGTTCCAATTGGTTCCTCTGGAAGAAGGCGACGACCTCATCCAACAGCTCATCGATCAACACCCAGGGTTCCGCGACTTGCTGGAGAAGAGACTCCGTGGGAGAACTGTCTCCGTCGCGACTGCGACACGCCGGCTGACTCGCGGCGAGCGACATCGGGCGCAGCGGAGTTAGAACGCCCACGCCAACCGTAGAAGGGAGCCTTCACGATTGTCATTCTGAGCGGTCGAAATGCTTCCGCGAAGAATCCCGGACTCCGCTTGCGGCGTTGACGAAGCCGGTTTGGAGCTTACGCGAGAGGCTGTTCATGATGTGTACCAAATAGGTCCAGTCGCCTGTGGAACAGATCAGCGGAACAGAACCGGGATTCTTCGCGCGACAGGCAAAGCAGACGCGCGAGAATGACAGCGCCGAGGCTTCGGGACATGCAGCCATCTGTTGCGCTGAATCGGCGCCGGACGCGTCCGCCTGTCAGACTGACTAGGCATCGAGTAGGACTACGATCGACGCGACTGTATAATGCACAATTGGTGGCCAGACTGCTCCGCTTTAGGCTAGGAAAATGGCGCGCGCAAGAATTAACATTCCCGAGGAGCGACTCGCGGAGTTCTGCCGGCACCATCACGTCCGCAGGCTCTCCCTGTTCGGCTCCGTCTTGCGCGACGACTTTGGTCCGGACAGCGATGTCGACATCCTGGTGGAATTCGAACCCGGATTTGTACCGGGACTGGACTTCTTCGCTCTACAAGACGAGTTGGCGCAGATTTTCGGCCGGAGAGTAGACCTGAACACGCCCGGCTTCTTGAGCAGGTACTTCCGCGATCGAGCGCTCACCGAGGCGGAGGTCCACTATGTCGCGCCATGAGAGCCTGGCGCGACTCCGCCATATGCTCGATCACGCGCGCGAAGCGATCGCGATGCTCGAGCAAATCGTCCAGTCAGATGGATCGACCGCAAAGGCGAAGAAGCCGAAGCGGGCGAAGAAGTGACCGGCTGCGATCGCGGATCATGGGGCCAGGGACGACGATCTAATCGCGAAACATCTGGATGCGATGCGTACGCGGTTTGCGCAGGCCACCGGCTGCGTTCGAGCCCCCGTGTTTCACCACTGCCCGCGGCGCCTCACCCGCCGAGGGCCCCACCTCGGGGTTTGTCGGGCTCATCCTCGGGGCTCGTCGCGTCGGACGCAAGACTCTCTATTGCGGACGCTTGGAGCACAAAAGGGGCTCCCGGCGGAGTGGCGAGCCTTCCCTTGATTTGCACTTTGTGTCCGATCAATCTCTGCAAATCTTTCTCCACGTCCGGGGCGGCGCAGCTTACGACGAGGTGACTGCTCTCCTGCTGAGCGATCCGAACCGGAGGGACGAATTCCAGCCTCCAATCGCCCAAGGGACCCTGACGAAGCTGCCCGTTCAGGGTAACTTTCCCCGAGATCGGAGCAAGGCGCTCACCGATACCCGCGATGAGATCGAACAACTTGGCCATTGTCATTTCCTCCGCCACGGAACAAAGAACCAAATAGCCAACACAAGAAACGTGACCGCCAGGCCCTGCATGTAATAGGCGATAGACCCGGAACTCAACATGCGGTCGAAGATAGCGTAGTCACCGAGACCACCGCCAACAGGCAGGCCAATGAGTTTGTAGAGATGCTTGATAGCCTCTTGAGGCTGCTTCTCGGACAGCCGTAGCAAGATGATGTAGAATATCGCGAATGCGAGAACACCGATAACGGCCCCGATTAACAACGATGCGAGTTGTAGAGCCGAAATGCCACAGAATGCCAATTTGACTCTCCGATTCCAACTCCCAGCATAGACGGAAGGGCCTTCCTATGCAAGGTTTCGGCCGGTTTGGTAGTGGGTCAGTTTGGAAAATCGCTCCGCGTTGATCCTTCGCCTGCGGCTCAGGATGACAAAAAGGCGCTTCTCTCCTGTCATTTCGAGCGCAGCGAGAAATCTACGGGGAGCGATTCGCTTTTGACCGGTCACGACGGGAATATGCTAGGAATATCCCACGATGGAGACACTGTGCGTCAAGCTATAGTCGGGAAATGGGGAAGAAATCTCGCGATCCGCTTGCCGAGCGAGACTGTGAGGGCCGCCGCGCTTCGCGACGGGGAGCGCGTCGAGATTGAGACTCGCGATTCCGAGATCGTGATCCGGCGTAGCGTGCCGCATTTCACTTTGGAGAAGCTGTTCGCGGGTAAGAGCCCCAAGCGGTGGCGGGCGGCCTATGCCGGGGCCTTCGATTGGGGACCGGACGTGGGCCGTGAGATCGTCGAAGAATGACTCGGCGAGCTTACGCACCCGGCGCCGGCGATCTGATCTGGACCGACTCGCCGAGAGGCAGGGAACAGGCCGGCCGGCGACCGGCGCTGGTGGTTTCTTCGGCCGCGTTTACCGAAAACACCGGGCTGGCAATCGTCTGCCCTATCACGTCACGCGTGCGGCCATTTCCGACCAGCGTCGTTCTGCCGCCGGGCTTGCCGATCGCCGGCGAGATCCTGACCAGCCACATCCGCAGTATCGACGCGATAGCCCGCCGCGTCCGTTACGCGGGCGCTGCCGTGCCGACTGAGGTTGCGCAACTCGTCCGCGCCAAGCTGAACGCTTTCATTACGATCTGACAAGTCGAGACCGCTCGGCCATTGGGTGACGACGTTGCCTGCCATCCTCGCTTGCCAAGCACAAGGCCGATAGCGCTCGGTTGCCTCACCATACCCGATGACCTATAACCGCGATCAGTCATGGCGCTGGAGCAATTTGTCGGGTCCGTAGAGCCGCCGCCGATTCGCGATACCGTTCGCGACATCCTCGATCGCGCGCTCTCGGGCGAAAGATTGTCCGAGGCCGATGCGATCGCGCTGATCGAATGCTCCGACGCTGAGCTGCCCGCGATTCTTCGCGCCGCAGCCGGCATCCGGGACCTCGCCAAGGGACGCGAGGTAACCTACTCGCGCAAGGTCTTTCTGCCGATCACCAATCTCTGCCGCGATCGATGCAGCTACTGCACGTTCCGCAAGGATCCGGGCGACCTCGGCGCGTGGACCATGATGCCCGCCGAGATCGCCGAGTGGTCGCGCCAGGGACGCAAGCTCGGCTGCAAAGAGGCGCTGATGTGCCTCGGCGACAAGCCCGAAGTCAGTTTCCGCGAGTATCGCGAGACGCTCAAATCGCTCGGCGTCCGCACCACGATCGAATACGTCGGGCACGCGTGCGAGCTGGCGCTCAACGAAGGCTTGCTGCCCCATACCAACGCCGGCCTGATGACCCGCGACGAGATGCGGGCGCTCCGGCCGCTCAACGCCAGCATGGGGCTGATGCTCGAAAATATCTCGCCGCGTCTGCGCGAACGCGGCGGAGTCCATCAGGCGGCGCCCGACAAAGACCCCGCGCTCCGGATGCGGATGATCGACGAGGCCGGCGAGTTGAGGATCCCCTTCACCACCGGCATCCTGCTCGGGATCGGCGAGACGCCCGCCGAGCGCGCGCAGAGCATCGTTGCGATTCGCGACACGCACGAGCGTCACGGCCATATCCAGGAAGTGATCATCCAGAACTTCCGCGCCAAGCCCGAGATCGCGATGGCCAGCGCGCCCGAGCCCGGCGAGATGGAGATGGCGCGCGCGATCGCGACCGCGCGGCTCGTCCTGGGCGGCAGGATGAACGTGCAGGCGCCGCCGAACCTGTCGCCGAATTCGATCGAGCTGTTCCTGAGCGCCGGAATCAACGACTGGGGCGGCATCTCGCCGCTCAGCAAGGACTACGTCAATCCCGAAGCGCCGTGGCCGCATATCGCGATGCTCGCCGAGCGATGCGCCCGCGCGGGCTTCCGGCTCGTCGAACGTCTGGCAATCTATCCCGAATATATCAATGATGAATGGGTGGACCCCGCACTCGCACCGAGGCTGGAGAGCCTTGCGCTCGAGACTGGCGCTGGAGGTGACGCGTGAGCTCAACTATGGACCTGGCCGAACTTCGCGACTATGTGAACGAGATCGAGGCGACGCCGCTCAACGTCCTGATGCGCCCCGTATCGGCGAGCGTGCGCGCCGCGTTGGAAAAAAGCCTGCGGCGCGAAGAGCTGAACGCCGAAGAGGGGCTGGCGCTTTATACCGCCGCCGGCGACGACCTGCGCGCCATCATCAAATGCGCCGATCTCGCGCGCGCCGAAGATGTCGGCGACGAAGTCACCTACGTCGTCAACCGCAATATCAACTTCACCAATATCTGTTTCGTCGGATGCCAGTTCTGCGGATTCAAGCGCCAGAAGTGGGAGTCCGACGCCTACGATCATGCCGACGAGGTCATCCTGGCCAAGGTCGCGGACGCGCAGGCGCGCGGCGCAACCGAAATCTGCATGCAGGGCGGGATCAATCCCGACATGCCGCCGTTCAAGTATCGCGATCTGCTCCGCGCGATTAAGCGCGAGTTCCCCGAGATCCACGTGCACGCCTTCTCGCCGATGGAGATCATGTACGGCGCGCGGCGGGTGCAGATGGACTATCGCGAGTATATCGCGATGCTCCGCGACAACGGGCTGGGATCGATTCCCGGCACCGCGGCGGAAATTCTCGACGACAGCGTGCGCGAGATCCTGAGCCACAAGAAGGTCGATGTCGCCGCGTGGGTGGACATCATCACGACCGCGCATTCGCTCGGCGTGCCGACCACCTCGACGATCATGTACGGGCATCTCGAAAGCCCGCATCACGTGGTCAACCATCTGAGCCTGCTCCGCGACATCCAGAAACAGACCCACGGCATCACCGAGTTCGTGCCGCTGCGCTTTATCCACGAGAACACCGTGCTCTATCGCAAAGGATTGGTGACGCCGTCCGAAACCGGACTGCCCGATCTCAGGATGTACGCGTTCTCGCGCCTGTACCTGCGCGGCTGGATCGACAATCTGCAGACCTCGTGGGTGAAGCTTGGCGTCGATCTCGCGGCGCTCACGCTCAAGACCGGATGCAACGACTTTTCGGGCACGCTGATGGAAGAGAGCATCACGGCGCAGGCCGGCGGGACCGCCGGCGAATTCGTGCCGGTCGATCTGATCGAGGAAAAAGCGCGTGAGATTGGACGCATCCCTGTCGAGCGCACAACCACCTACAGGAAGCTCTACGGAAGAAAGGCGCCCAATGGAGCGCGGCCGCAAGACCACCACCAGCACGATCATCACGCTGGCTGGGGGAGTGGGTGCGGCTAGGTTCCTGCGCGGCCTCGTGCGCCGCGTCGATCCCGGCCGCCTGACCGTCGTCGTCAACACCGGCGACGACGAACACTTCTACGGCCTGCATGTCTCACCCGATATCGACACGGTCATCTACACGCTCGCCAAGGTGGTCAGCCGCGCGCACGGATGGGGCCTCGACGGCGAAAGTTTCAACACGCTCGGCGCGCTCGAGCGCTTTTACGGCCGGGGATGGTTCGCGCTCGGCGATCGCGATCTGGCGACCCATCTGTTCCGCACCGAGCAATTGAGCCGCGGCGTCGCGCTGAGCCGAATCACGCGCGAGATCGCCGGCCGGTTCGGGGTGCGGGCGAGAATCCTCCCGATGAGCGACGACCGCGTGCGCACTTTCGTAAAGCTGCGCGGCCGCGCGGCGATTCCTTTCCAGCAATACTTCGTGCGCGGACGCGCGCGCGGACGCGTCGAGCGAATCGAGCTGCGCGGAGCGGCTCGGGCCCATCCGCTGCCCGCCGCGATCGCGGCTATCAGGGGCTGCGCGGCGGCGATCCTGGCGCCGTCGAATCCTTTCGTCTCGATCGGCCCGATACTCGCGCTGCGCGGGATGCGCGCGGCGCTGAGCTCGGTGCGCGCGCGCGTCGCTGCGATAAGCCCGATCGTCGGCGGCAAGACTATCAAGGGACCTGCTGACAAGATGATGCGCGGGCTTGGGCATGAGGTCTCGCCGCTGGGGGTGGCGAAGCTCTATCGCGATATCGCGAGCGTCTTCGTGCTCGATAAGGTTGATTGGCGTCACGCAGCCGCAATAGAAAAGCTTGGCATGCGGGCGCTGACCACCGATACTATTATGAGTACGCCGGCGCGCGCGGCCCGGCTCGCGGACGTGGTTCTGCGCGCACTTGAGGTGTAGGCTTAGGCTTCTTGTGGCTACTCTGACCCTGACCCCGGTAGAGGGGATGCCTCTGGTCAAGCAGGGCGACAATCTCGCCCAGCTTCTGACGCGCGCCCTGGAGAAAGCCGGGTTTGGGCTCGCCCACGGCGATATCGTCGTGATTTGCCAGAAGATAGTCTCCAAGTCCGAGGGCCGGCTGGTCGATCTCAAGAAAGTCGAGCCCTCGGAGTTGGCGATCAACTACGCCAAACGATGGGACAAAGATCCGCGCCAGGTCGAGGTCGTGCTCCGACAGACCAGCCGGATCGTGCGGATGGATCGCGCGGTGCTGATCGTCGAGACCGGACCGGGATGGGTTTGCGCCAACGCGGGAGTGGACGAATCGAACAGCATGAGCGACGAGTGCGCAATTCTGCTGCCGGCCGATCCCGACGCCTCGGCGGAGCGAATCCGCGCCGAGTTGAAACGGCTGACCGGGGTCGAGATCGCCGTGCTCATCACCGATACGTTCGGGCGTCCCTGGCGCGACGGCCTGACCGAAATCTGCCTCGGGATCGCCGGGATGAACCCGATGCTCGATCTGCGCGGCACCACCGATTTGGCCGGCCGCGAGCTCCATCACACGGTCGTCGCGATCGCCGACGAGATCGCCTCGGCGGCGGGCCTCCTGATGGGCAAAGCAGAGGCGATTCCGGCCGTAATTGTGCGCGGCTACAAATACGATCCGTCCGGGGGCAGCGCCAAGGCGCTGATTCGGCCGGCCGAAGCTGATCTGTTCCGATGAGCGTCGAACGTTGAAGCGTTGAAAATGGAAAAGGCAAAATCCGCAGCGCTGGCTTCCGAGATGATCGAGCCGCTGAATCCGGCTCGTATCGTCGAGGCCGACCTGATTGCGGTCGAAGCCAAGCTCGCGCATCTGCTCGACTCGCGCGAGCGGCTGATCTCCGAAATCTGCCACTATCTTATCGATGGCGGCGGCAAGCGGCTGCGCCCGCTGTTCATTCTGCTCGTCCATCGCGGATGCGGCGGCAATGAACGCACGGTGGTTGACGCGGTCGACGCCGCGATCGCGCTTGAGCTGATTCATTCGGCCACGCTGCTTCATGACGATATTATCGACGGCGGCACGCTGCGGCGCGGCAAGCCCTCGGCCTTCATGCGCTATGGCCCGGGCCCCACGATGGTTGCCGGCGACTATCTGTTCTGCCGCGCCTTCGAGCTGTGCGGCCGCTTCGAGGAGAATCTGGTGCGCACCGCGGCGCAGGCCTGTATCCAGTTGACCGAGGGCGAAGTGATGGAGGGGCGGCTGCGCCGCAACCCCGCCGTGAGCCTCGCCGACTATATGGCGGTGATTGGGCGCAAGACCGGGTCGCTGTTCGCGGCCGGCGGCAAAGTCGCCGCCAAGCTCGCCGGAGCGCCCGCTCAACTGTCATCTGCGATGGCGGATCTCGGCAGCGCGATCGGGCTCGCCTTTCAGATGATCGACGACCTGCTCGACGTGCTGGGCCCCGAAGCGAAAACCGGCAAGCCGGTCGGCTCCGATCTGCGCGAGGGAATTCCGTCGCTGCCGGTAGTGCTCGCGGTCGAGTCCGATCCCGAGTTGCGCGGCCTGTTCGGCAACGGCCGCGCGCTCGACGGCGCCGACTTCGCACGCGCGCTGCAAATCCTGCGCAGTCCGCGCCTGCTCGCCCGGGCCCGCGCGATGGCCGCCGAACAGGTCGAAGTGGCGCGCCGCATCCTCGCGCAGCTCAAGCCCTCGATCTATCGCGACAGCCTGCGCGTCCTAATCGACGAACAGATCGACCGCGAAATCTGACGTACAACTGGAATGCCCTTCAACACCTCTCCCTGACCAGGGAGAGGTCGGCGCGTGCGAGCGGATGCTCGCCACGCGCCGGGTGAGGGTAGCCCGCCACTTGAAGATCGTTGACAATGCGATCGTGGGCTACGTCCTGTCGCATAAGGCCTCCTCAAGCGTTTGACAAAAGACGAATAAAAAGCGAAAGTAGTCTTTATGGCTGCGTCGCTTTTCAGCAATTTGAGCGGGCTTTCTCGAGCCGATTCGGCGCCTCTTGTCGGACCTGTCAAAGCGCTACAAGCTCTTGAAATTACAGGAGTTTTTGCAGGCCGCGAACTTACCCGCAAAGATCGCCGCTTAAGCTCGGGGCTCACTCCGATCGACCGTATCCTGGGGGCGGGAATCGTCCGCGGCAGAATCAGCGAAATCGTCGGTCCGGTCGGCGCCGGCAAGACCTCGCTCGCCGCCTGCTTCGTCGCGTCGGCGACCCGCGATGGCGAAACTGCCGCCTGGATCGATTCAGCGGGCAGTTTCGATCCCGTGACGGTCGCGGCAGCCGGCGCCGACCTCACGCGCGTACTGTGGTCATGTCCGCGCGTCGATCGCTTGCCTCGATTCGAGCGGAGCGGACAAAGGGAAGAAGATACCCTCACCCGTCGCCACCGGCGCGGGCGAACTATTTGCTGCGCAAATGTTCGCCGACCCTTCGACTTCGCTCAGGGCAAGCCTCACCTCCCTGGTCAGAGAGAGGTGACACAACCGACGGCATGGAATGACGCGCCGGGGGCGACCGCGCCGGGGGCGACTGCGCCGGGGGCGACCGTTCGCGCCGCTGAACTGGTCCTGGAGGCGGGCGGCTTCGGCCTGGTCGTTATCGACTTCGGCAACTCCGCGCGCGCGATTCCGCACAGCGCGGCGCTTCGAGTCGCCCGGATCGCGGAGCGGACCGGCGCCGCCGTGATCGTGCTCGCGAAATTCCGGATGTGCGGAACATTCGCCGCGCAAAGTCTCATGCTCAGCCGTATCCAGGCCTGCTTCAGCCGTCGCGCGATCGGAGCCCCCTCGCTGTTCGACGGTTTCGCAATCGAGGCGCTGGTCGCGCGCAACAAGCTGGGCGGCATCGGCGCGCGCGCGAGCTGGCACGCGCTGGTAGACGTACCCTCACCCGGCACAGGTTCCCCTTCCCTTTTAGAGGAAGGGGCCAGGGGTTAGGTATGTCCCCCTTCCCGCGTCGGGAAGGGGTTAGGTATCCGATTGGCGCCTGAACCAATGCGACTCCGATGGCTCGTATCGCATGTATCCTGATTGCCGATTTTCCCGTCGCCGCGATCGTCCGCGCCAATCCCGAGCTGCGTGATCGTCCGGTCGCGCTGAGCGCCGGCTGCGAAGGACACGCCGAGCTTACCGCGGTCTCCGCGTGCGCGAGAACTTCCGGCGTGCGGGCCGGGATGACGATCGCGCAGGCGCGCGCGCTCGTATCCGGGCTGATTCCGGTTGCGCCGTCGCCGGCCGCCGAACGCTCGGCCCATGACGCGATACTGGACGCCGCCGAGTCATTCTCACCGATAGTCGAGGACGGCGGGCCGGGATGTGCCTATCTCGATTTGGCCGGACTCGCGAAAATCCATGGCACGGAAGAGCAGATGGCGGCGGAGCTCGCGCGGCGCGCGGCGAAAGTCGGAATCGACGCCGCGATTGGAATCGGGTCGAGCAAGGAGGTCGCCTGGCTCGCGGCGCGATGCGGCGGGCAAAGAGCGATCCCTGCCTGTAAGGAGCGCGAGTTCCTCGACTGGATGCCGCTCGACGTGCTCGCCACCGGCGCGGTCGCCACCGGCGCGGACGATCCAGACGGCGCCGAGTTGGTGTTTACGCTCGCGCGATGGGGTATCCGCAGGCTTGGCGAGCTCGCGCGGATAGAACCCTGCGCGCTCGGCAGCCGGCTCGGCGCACGCGGCGTGGAGTTGGCCCGCCTGGCGCGTGGCGAAAATAATGCGCCGTTTGTCCCCCGGCCGCGCGCCGAGCTGTTCGCTGAAACGGTCGAGCTGGATTACGGAATCGAAATGCTCGAGCCGCTCGGCTTCGTGATGCGCCCGATGGTCGAGCGGCTGACCGCGCGCCTGGAGCTGCGCGGCCTGGTCGCCGGCGACTTGCAGCTCTCGCTCGGGCTTGACGGGCGCGGCGTCTACGATCGGCGGGTTGCGATCGCGGCGCCCACCAACGAGGTCCGCTCGCTGCTCGCGCTGATAATCCTGAGTCTCGAAGCGGCGCCGCCGTCCGCCGCGATCGGAACGATCCGAATCACAGCCGAGCCGCGAGTCCCGCGCCCGGCGCAGACCGACCTGTTCCTGCCGCCCTCGCCTGCTCCGGAGATCTTATAGCCGTTCGGCGGATCGAGATCGGTGAGCTGCACGCTGCCTTTGAACTTCGCCTTGACGGGGCCGACCTTGATGGTCGCGACCGCCTGGAATTCGGT
>Ga0209517_10006992_pt1 | contig 13704 bp, 5 predicted proteins | sample PeaSoiMetSII2010_FD_187695 | JGI IMG/M metagenome (GOLD analysis project Ga0209517, IMG submission 187695) | Peat soil microbial communities from Weissenstadt, Germany - SII-2010 (SPAdes) (version 2) | ecosystem: Environmental > Terrestrial > Soil > Wetlands > Peat | place: Germany: Weissenstadt...
CCGCATCCAGGAGGGTGATCGGCTCCGGGTCTCTTGGTATCACTCGATGCTCATCCACGATTCACAAATCACCGTTTGCATGGCGGAGCCCGCGCTCTACGAAATCTTCGACCAGGAGAGCCGCTTGCTGGCGAAGCATTTACACCCTCGAAAGGTGTTGTTGAGCATGGACGAAATTCGCATGGGCGGCACCTGTCAGGCCTGCCGCGGGCGGAATATGGGCGAACTGCTCGGCGAGTGCCTCTCGCGCCAGGCACTGATCGTGCACCGCTATTGTCCCGAAGCGCAAATCTATGTCTGGTCGGACATGCTTGATCCGAACCACAACGCCCACGGCAACTATTTTCTGGTCGAAGGTGATTTCACCGGTTCCTGGGAGCATGTGCCCAAAGACCTCGTCGTGGCAGTGTGGGGTGGGGAGCCCCGCCAGAAAAGCCTGCAGTTCTTCGCTGCTCACGGGTTCCGGACTCTGGTCGCCTGCTATTACGACGCGGATGATCTCAGGGACGTAAAGAGCTGGATGGACCTGGCCTTGAAGACGGCCAAGGTCACCGGATTCATGTACACCCCTTGGGAGCGGAAGTATTCGCTGCTGCCCGATTTTGGGGACCTCCTGGGGGGCGGTCGCCCGTAATTCGCCGCCGTTCCAGGCTGACCGCGGCCGAGGGTAATTAGACTGGTCCCTGTTCCAAGCGGGCGATGCGTTCTTCCAGCGGGGGATGGTCGGCAAAGAGCGCCAAAAAGCCGCCGCGGCCAGCAATTTTCAAAGATTGAAAAGAAGGCGCCCGTTGTGCCTCGGCCGCAACGGCTTCCGGGTCGTTCAGCCTCAGCAGGGCGCGCAAGGCGCCGATCATATTTTGGCGTCCGGCCAGCCGCGCTCCGCCGGCATCGGCACGGAATTCGCGCCAGCGCGAGAACCAACACACAACGATCGAGCCGAGAATCGAGAACACCACTTGGAAGACCATGACCATGAGGAATTGCAGTGCGTAACTGCCGCCGCTGTCCCGATCATCACGCGAACGCAGGGCCTGGCCGATGACGAAGGCCAGCACGCGGGACAGGAAAAGAACGAACGCGTTGACCACTCCTTGAATGAGCGTCATGGTCACCATGTCCCCGTTGGCCACGTGGGTGATTTCGTGGCCCAAAACCCCCTCGACTTCCGCATGCCCCAGGCGGCGCAGCAAGCCGCTCGATACGGCCACCAGCGCTCGGTAGCGGGTGGGACCGGTGGCGAACGCATTGACCTCAGCAGATTCATAAATGCCCACCTCGGGCAGTCGCGGCAAGCCGGCGCCGCGGGCTAGTCCGTGAACTGTTTGCACCAGTTCTTGCAGAGTGGGGTCGTTGGTGTTAGGGGGAATCACCTGCACGCCCATGGTCCACTTGGCCATGACGCGGGAAAGGGCCAGCGAAATGAAGGCGCCCGCGAAGCCCCAGACCAGGCAAAAAACCGCCAGCCCCGCCAAACCGCCGGCGGGGAAATAATTGCCCACGCGCAGGAGGCCGAGGACCAAGGTAATGGTGGCCATCACCAGGATGTTCACCACCACCAGCAGAAATACTCGTTTCGCGATCTGTCCAAAGTTCATACTTGTGAAAAGATAGCGTTTTACCGGCCGCATGCAAACCCCCTCTCACATGAAGACTTGACAAAGGGCATCAAATTTGGCAAAAAGGCTTCATGCTCGCGGTTTTCTCCCGAGATATCGGGGCTCTCATTTGTGCGACTGTCCAATAATTGCGCCGGGGAGCTTAACCTTTTTGAGTCATGAACATCTGGTTTTCTCGAACTTTTCTCCCAATGCTCGTCCTGACGGGGACCCTTCGGTGTGAGGCAGTGTCCAACAACTTGGCCCTCACTCCACCCATGGGGTGGAATAGCTGGAATAATTTTGGCTGCGACATCGATGAGGTCACCATCCGCAGCATGGCCGACGCCATGGCGACAAATGGCATGAAAGCGGCGGGCTATCGGTTCATCAATCTGGACGATTGCTGGCAGGTCAGCCGCGATTCTGACGGCGTCATCGTTGCCGACCCGCTCAAATTCCCCAGCGGCATCAAGGCCCTGGCGGACTACGTCCATTCGAAAGGCCTGGAATTGGGCCTCTATTCGGATCACGGCCTGAACACCTGCGGGGGCCGCCCCGGCGGCTACGGCTACGAATATCTTGACGCCAATACTTACGCTGCCTGGGGCGCGGATTATTTGAAATACGACAATTGCAACTGGCCTCCGGGAGACGTTCCTCAGACCGATTATTTCCACATGAGTGATGCGCTGATGAAATCGGGGCGCGCCATCACTTTTAGCATTTGCGCCTGGTCGTTCAGCTCCTGGGATCCGGACCTAGGAAATCTGTGGCGCACCACGGGAGACATCAGCGATTCCTTTTCGAGTATGGTTTCCCAGCTCGGCCAGAACAGTCTGTCCGCCTTTGTCGCCGGGCCAGGCCGCTGGAATGATCCGGACATGCTCGAGGTGGGCCGCGGCGGCATGACTACAGCCGAGGACCAAGCGCATTTCACGCTCTGGTGTATTATGGCGGCGCCGTTGCTGGCCGGCAACGACCTGTCGAACATGAGTTCCCAGACGCTGTCGATCCTGACCAATCCCGAAGTCATCGCGGTGGACCAGGACGTGGCCGGGGAACAGGGCATCCAGGTCGCAGGTTCCTCCGCGCTCCAGGTTTGGTGCAAGCCTTTAGGTACTGATTTCGCCACCAAAGCGGTGGCCTTGTTCAATACGAACACCAATTCCGCCAGCATCACCGCTCCCTGGACTAACCTTGGTCTTTTGCCTGGGCCTGCCACGGTTCGCGATTTGTGGGCGCACACAGATTTAGGCACGTTCACGAATAGCTTTACCACCACTGTGGCGGCGCACAGTGCAGTCTTATTGAAAGTTGTGGGAACCCCGCCTCCGCTGCCGGCATTGGGCACGGTTTATCTCAGCGACCTGCAGAGCGCCTATGCATACGTCGGGTGGGGAACGATGACCAAAGACAAGAGCATCGGTGGCAACAGCATTACCCTCAACGGGACGGTTTATTCCAAGGGTCTCGGCGTCCATGCCTTCTCCGGCGTAGAATATCGCCTTGGCGGGCTGGCCTCGACCTTTCAAGCCGATGTCGGCGTGGATGACGAAGTCGGCGCGGGCTACGGATCGGTGATGTTCCAGGTATATGCGGATGGACTCAAGATCTATGACAGCGGCGTCCTGCACGGCGGCGACCCGCATCAGAGTGTGAACCTGGACCTGAGCGGCGTGAACCGGCTGACGTTGGGGGTAAACGACGCCGACGACGGGAACAGTTACGATCACGCGGATTGGGCGGGCGCGCGGCTCACCGTTTCCAGCGCGGCGCATGTCCCGCCCCCGGCACCCCTAGGCCTCCTGGCCAACGCAGGAAATCCCATCGTTTTAACTTGGAGCCCGGGCAGAAGTGCAACCAGCTACAACCTCAAACGGTCCCTGTCTCTTAACGGCAGTTACACTACCATTACCAACGTTCCCTTGCCGATCTGGATGGACTCGGACGTGGTCCTGGGCGCCACTTATTATTATGTTGTCTCAAGCGTTGATGCGTTTGGCGAAAGCACCAACTCAACTCCGGTATCGGCGGTAGCTTGTTCGCCCCCGCTACCTCCCACAGGGTTGAAGGCGGCTGCAAACGGTTCGCAGATCACTTTGACTTGGAGCGCTTCGCCGGTTGCCACCTCCTACAGCCTTGCGCGCGCTACCAGCGGCAGCCCTTACGGCTACCTGGCCACAGGCTTGAACGCTACGAACTACACGGACACGAACGTCGTCAGTGGGATCATCTATTACTACGTCGTTTCGTCATCCAACGCGTGCAACCAAAGTCCTTTTTCAGAGGCGTTGCCGTCCGCGCTGCCACCCCCGGCCCCTACGGGTCTGGCCGCCATTGCCGCAAACGGGGAGGTCTTGCTGACCTGGAACCCACCTGCGGCTCCTGCCGGATTTGACGTAAAACGTTCACAAACTGATGGTGGTCCCTACGCCTTCGTGGCCAGCAATCTGACCGGCACGACTTATCTCGACACCGATTTGACTAACGGCGTCACGTACTTTTACGTGCTCACCGCAGTGGTCGCCGGGAGCCAAAGCCCCAACTCCGCCCAGGCGCGCGCGACGCCCTGCGGCCGCAGTTTGCCCGCCGGTTGGACCGACCAGGACGTCGGCAGTGTCGGCTTGGCCGGCAGCAGCTCGGGTTGCGCAAGCGCGTTCATCCTCGAAGGCGGGGGAGCTGACATCTGGGGAAGCGCGGATGCTTTCAATTTCGCCAGCACTAGTGTGTCGGGCGACAGCACGCTTATTGTACGTGTCTTGAGCGTGGAGGATACAGACCCCTGGGCCAAGGCTGGCCTGATGTTCCGCAATGACATCACTGCGGGGTCGATGTTCGCCGATTTCTTTATCTCCCCTGGCAACGGCGTGAACCTGCAATGGCGCGCTTCGACCGGAGGCGGATGCGGTTCGCTCGGAGTCGGTGGCGTCGTAGCGCCGGTATGGCTGAAATTGGCCCGGGCGGGGACAAACTTCACCGGATACTACGGTAGCGACGGCGTCAACTGGACTTTCGTTGGCAGCGCCAGTGTCCTGCTGGGCAGCAATGCCCGGGCCGGCCTGGAGGTCACCGCGCACAACAACAGCTTCCTGTGCCTGGCCGGGTTTGACAACCTGATCGTTCTGCCGATGCCACTGCCGAAGCCGTTGTTGAACCTGAATCTGGAGGGCAGCCAACTTCTGCTTTCCTGGTCCGGCTGGGCGCCTGCGTACCGCCTTCATAGCAGCAGCAATCTTTTGAGTCCGATTCAATGGCAGCCCATCACGAACCTGCTGCAAACCAACAACGGCAATTTCAACCTGACGCTGCCATCTTCACGAGACGAACAGTTTTTCCGGCTGGGTCCACCCTAGTTAGCTAGTAGTCCGGATAAGTGATGGAGACGAGGTTTGCCACTTGAGGCAATCGGGCCTCTATGAATAGGCTGGGGCCATGGATGCTCACAAACTCCGAGCGGCATTGACTGACATATCCGGCGAACGGGATGCAACAGTTAAGAGCCTCAAGCTGGCCTCCCTTTGCAGCACAGTCTGGGCCGAGCGCGGCGTCCAACTCGTGGTCGTTGGTGGTTCGGCGATTGAAATCCTGACGGAGGGCGCGTACGTCTCGGGCGACCTCGACTTGTGCCATGCAACCGCGGCCACCCTGCCCGTGCGCGAGCGACAGGAGGTCATGGGATCGCTGGGGGGCACGGGAGGCCCGCGCAACTGGCAGGTCGCGGGCATGTATGTGGATTTGCTTGGGCCGGCGGAGAGCTTTGCCCGGACGCCCTTCCGCCGTGTGGAGGGGCCCTATGGTGAAGTGTTGTTGATGAAACCGGAAGACCTGCTGGTGGAAAGGGTGCTGGTTGCGGTGTACCCAACGGAGAATCAAACGGCGCGCGATTGTGCCCGGAAGCTCATCGGCGTTATCCTGGGTGGCGCGCTGGCGGTGGATTGGAAGGAGGTCCGGCGGATTGCGAACTTGCCAGAATACCGTAACTTCCAAGAGTGCGCAGAAATGGTCAGCGAAATTGCCCGTGAGCTCAAAGTCGAAAATCCCTTGCATCCCAATTGAGGGATCGATCAGCTACGAAGACTGGCTGAAAGGACGGCGGTTTCGCCGGGAGTTGGGCAACCGCGTAGCCCCTGAGGTCATTCGCCGCAAAAGCGGGCCTGGCGATCGGAGGTTGAAGAGGTTGTTTAAGGGTGAGCGCGGCTTGCCCTTTACCCCCACGGAAGAACTTTAGCGACCGCGGGCTGGCGGGCTGGCTTGGTGCTTGACAAGCGGCTCTGGATTTCGCAAGAAGACGCCATGCTTCGGCGAGTTTCTTCAGGCTTCGGATTGGCATGCTCTACTTGAACTTGCCCCCCACCAGCGAGTGGCAACAGTTCTTCCGCCTGCAGGCCCCTTGAGTCATTGGTAAGTAGCCGCGACGTGAACCAGCGCCGAATTTCTTTCGCACGCCATACACCGGCAGGCCCAAAGAGTCCGCGCCGACTCACGTCAGCGGCTACTCATACGCGCACTCGCCAAGCCCAGCCTGTAGTCAGTTACCGCGCAATCGATAGAAACGAGTTCCAGAAACCGGGACAATCACAGGATTGTTCTGGCTTGCGGAGACCGTCCACGGCCCGGTGGCCGTGAACGCTTCTTCCAACGTGCCGCTCCCAATCCACTGGAGGACGATCTGACCCGCTACCAGGTCGATGCTGGTGAACCTGAGCCCAGAAGGAAGGACCGTGCCGTTGGTAACGATGCTCCCCCCCTGAGTCGCAGCTTGGTAATAGGCAGCCAGTCGAGCAGCCGAAAGATTCTTAGTGAAAACCGCAACTTCGTCGATCGTGCCATTAAAGGTGCGGCTAGCATCGCCACTGTTGTTATCGTTTCCAATTTGCCAGTTGTTGCCAAACACATCGGGAGTGTGGGCGATGGCATTGGTGGCAGACGTCAGGCCGTTAGCGTTCGCTAGGGAAAGGATGGCCTGACTAGGATAGATCGCCATCGCGATCAGCGACCATTGGTTGGTGGGAATCACCAGCCCGGACACAAAACCATAGGTGTCGCTGTTGTTATTGTTCCAAGTGTAGGCCAACATTTGCTGGTCGTTGTAACCCATGCCACCGGACGCGCCATTTCCCCGGCTCATGAGCACACCGGACCAACTTGCCTCTACACCGATCGGATAAACCCAAGCCGCGAAGGTCACAGTGTTCGTGCCCAAGGTCCCAAAAGGCACTGCTACGTAGGAGTTGAGGATGCCATTGAAGGTCTCAACCGCCTTGTTTGTCGCTTCGAAGCCAGTGAAGGGCGGCGGCCGAGGGCCTGGCACGCCAGGCGTAGCGCCGCTCGCATAAGTGCCGTTGTGAGCGCCGACAGCGTCGTAGGCCGTCGGGCCGGCGCTCTCGTTCAAGCGCCAATACCCGAGGGGGCCGTCCGCCAAGACCGTTTGAGCATAACTGCCGGAACCAGGCGCAGAGAGAGAAAACGTAATCGCGGTGCCAGGGGGAACAGAATTGCCATTCAAATCGCGCACACCGCTGATCGCCAACGTGATGACGGTGGCATAGGGCAGAGCAGTCCCCGTGGTGAGCGTCAGGTTCGTTCCCGAAGCATCCAAAGTCGCGGTCACGGCGGCCACATTGCCGGGCGAAAAAACGTAATTCGCGGCAGTCTGAGCCGAGACGGTGTCCAAGGGTTTGGAAAACGTCAATGTAAGGGCGGTTCCGGTAGAATTGACTGAAGTTACCCGGACGGGCAGCGGAACGGTCGAGTCGTGCACCACCAACACGGTTGCGGCCGAACTCGTGGCTGAGGAACCCGCCGTCGTGGCCAAAACGCGAAACTGCCTGCCGTTATCGGCTATCATCAATGGCCACGTGGAGTAGGAACCTCCGCTGGCATTAGGAATATTTGTGAATACAGAAGCACCCGCAGGAGCAGATTGCCACTGATAAAGGATCGCGGGATTAGGCCCGCCAGAGCTCCCTCCCACGTAGCCAGAAGTGGCAGTGACGGTGAACGTGGCGGGCAAGCCTTGCACCGCGACGGCGTTCACTGGCGAAGCAGTGATGGTGACGAACGTATTGTTGTAGGCGTAGGTGGCAACCAAGTCGCCTGTCAATGCAGGCGCGTCGCCATCGATGGGATCAGGCGCACTGGCAAACTTGAACGTAGCGGCAAAATCGTCGCCTCCTCCTCCTTGATGATGGTCGCCTTCCATGTAATAAGCTGTGCCCGCGGTGAGCTGAATCGTGTTGCCGCCTGGCCAGGTTGTTCCCGTAAATTGATCGGATCGCTTTGAGGCGACGTCGCTGCCCCCGGTAGAGCTGACCCATTCCCGGCTGTTGGACCACGCGGTCTCTTGGGCAATGAGCTGCTTGTTGGCGGGTGAACTATCTGTGCTCAGGAACAAATCCGAATCGTCATCCGAGCAGACAAAGAACACGTAGTTGGTCGTCTGTGGCGCAATGAAATAACCGCTGACCCGCTCGGCATAGTTAACCCCCTGTCCGGAAGGCGTTTCAAAGGAAGTGAGATAGTTGATGAAGGTAGGCGGAGCAGAAAAGTTCGGATCTTCGAGGTTGGTCCGCACGGCTCCGGAATAAAACTCCTGCTTCAAAAAGTCGGGCGCGTAGCTTGAAGCGCCGTTGATGAACGTCGCGGAAACGGGGTGGCTAGGTAAGTAACCCGGCTCGAACGCGCCCGCTGTTACCACCGTCGTGTTCGTCAGAACGAACGCGCCCGCATAGAAAGACGCGTTCGTCGTGGGCGTGGAACCGTCCAGGGTGTAGTAGAGCGTCGCGCCGGGACTGGCGTCGCTCAGCCGGACGGTGACCGAGTTTGTGAACACGCCTCCTGCGGGGTTGATCACGGGCGCAGCCAGAAAAGAACCCGTGCCGTAAACACCCAGTGCGGAGGCGCCGCCAACGTACACCTTGCCGTTGGCAATCGTAGGCACTGTATGTTTGACTGCTCCGGACGCAACGTCGCGTGCTCCAGCCTGGCTGCTGTTATAAAGTTCCTGCGCTAGATTGTAGGCATTATAGGCGTGCAGTATCGCCGGTCCGGAAGGCGTGCCGCTGCTCACCGCGCTGTTGTCCAATACCCAGACGATGGCATTGTTGGTTCCATTGGCCGAAACCGAAGGGCTGGCGCCCGGAAAACCAATTGTCCCCGCGCTTTGCGAAAGAGCAGAGCTTGAAAGCACGCCGTTGGTGATCGTCAGGACTTTGAGTTGGTCGCCGATACATTGGTAGTACAGCCGATTATTGAAGTAAGCGGGCGTGCAGAACGAGCCTCCGATTGCACCCGAGACAGACTGCACGATCTGGCTATTATCTGTCGAATTATAGTGGCCCATCGCGTCGCGGTCCACCAGGTAAATCGTGCCGGATTTGCCCGCCCCAACGATCAGATGAGGATGCAGTAGGCTGCCTGCCGAATCGGGTAGCAGCACTGCGCCGCCCGACCCAAGGTCGGTGTCGCCGGCTTGGAGCGCAGCCTGGTCGTAAGGCGTAAAGTAATCCGCCACGGACAGCCCATTGGTGGTGGACAGGCGAACGAAGCTGTCCCCGTATTCGGTCGCCCCGGCGTTGGTTACGTTGAAGACTCCGTTGGCCACCATAAAGTAAATGTTCGTGGCGGCATCCACAGCCAGGCCGTTGCCCGCCATCCACAAGCCTCCTTCACCGGCATTAGCCCCATACTCGGCCACCGTGCTGTTCGGAGTCGTATTGAAGATGCGATTGGTTTCCAACTGGAGAGTGCTGGCGTTGTATCCCAGGATCCAGCCGTGGTAAGGGTCCGTATCTGCAAATCCATCAAACGTAACATAGAGAATACCGCCGACCAGCGTCAGAGCGGGCCGCTGGAGACCATTGTTCATTGGATCGAAGGCTAAAACGCCTCCCGAACTACCCACTCCATTGCCGGGAATGGCGGCGCTCACGACGACCGGGCTGTTGGACTGCTCGCCGCCGTTCAAGATGCTCAAGGCGTGAACTCGGTGCACGTAGTTGGTGCCCTCGTGCGTAAAGGCGTCCACAAAAAGCGTCTTCGCGCCCAGGTCAATCACCGGCGTGCCCACGATTCCTACTTCTGGGCGTATGTCGTGATAGGCTCCATAGCGATTGCCGAAATCGTTGTTGGGGGTCACCGCCGAAGTCCCCAGGCTCACGTGCCAAAGCAATCCGCCATTCGCCCCTTGGTTGCTGTCAGCATCAAATGCGTACACGCTATCGTGCATCGTCGCCACGAACACAACGTTGTGTATCCCTTGCCCCGGAATGGCCAAACCCGATACATAGAGTGGCTGACTAAAAACCTGGCCGTCCACGGCGTAGGAGAACAACTGGCCGAAGCTGTTCGTGTTGACGTTGGCCGGCGTAAGCACCGTCTCATTCGTGTTCTGCCCGGTTCGGCCCAGATCGTTGCGATGCGTCAAAACATTGACTTGGCTGCTGCCAGAAAAGCATCCGGCTATCAAGTAACTGAGCGCGACGACCCGGCACGGGGGATTTTTATGGGTAAAAGCGCAAAGCAGAATTGGTCGAGGTAAGTGCATGATTGCTTGAATATAGCGCAGATCGCGGGCCGCGCAACCTCAAGGCAAGTGTGCACATTTTCTGCGGCAACGATCGAGGGACGAGGCCAACGGCGTGCACCGGGCCAGATCAGGCCCAACTTCGCCAACGCCTGGGCAAGCTGGCCTCCAAAAACCTCGGCGCCCTGCAACCTCCTAGAGGCTCTGCAAGGCGCCGCTCAGCCAATTTCCACTCCCGTCAAATTCCTACTTGACGCGTACCCGGAAGAACATTTGAGAATTAGTTGCGGGCAACGAGTATGGCGACGACGCCGTGTTCGTCGTCCATGGGCCTGCCAGGCTGGTCGATTGCAGGAGCGTGCCTTGCGGCCACGTCAGTGTCACCTTTCCCGCGCCTGACGGGGCGATGCTCAACGTGACCGGAGGTGCGATCCCCAGAGCCGCGTCGTACATCGTCGCAAGCTGGCTGCTCGTGAGCGCGGATAAGTAAACGCTCACGTCGGCAATGCTCCCCGGGAAAGTTCGGGCGCCGCTGGTCCCCGTTGCGTCATCTCCAATATGCCAGGCAACGCCAAACTCCTCACTGTCTTGTGCGACGGCGTTGGTGGCACTTTGGACACCATTGCTATTCATTAGATACACTATTGCTTGGTCCGGCTCGATCACCATGGCCACGAACGACCATTGATTTATGGGCGGGAACAATGAGGAATCCCAACTCCATAAACTGTTTTGATTCCAAGTGTAGCCCAATTCTGACATGCCGTTGGCATCGATGAGACCGCCAAAGCCGAAACCTTCGCCAACCGCTCCACGGTCCATCAGCAGTCCAGCCCAATTTTCGACCGGTCCGCTTGGGTTGATCCACATGGCATAGGTCAAATTCGTCGCGACCAGGCTGCCGGCCGAGGCAGTCACATAGGAGGCTGCAGTGTTGGAGAAGGTCGCCAACGCCGTATCGTTGGCGGGGAAGCCCGGCAACTGCGGGCCCAAGATCCCGTTGAATCCGTTTTCCGCGCCGGTTTGATACACGCCGTTTAGGCCGCGCACATAATCAAACGCGACGACCCCACCAACCGACGGATCGTTGGTTTCGTTAAGCTTCCAAAACGCAAGGGGGTTATTGGCCAGAACCGCGGATTCGTAAGAACCCGGCACGGGCGTTACCACTGTTAAGGTCGCATTGCTGCTGGGAGTCGTGCCCACGGGGTTCTTGACCAGGAGTTGGTATGTACCCGAGTTGGCCGGTTGCACATTGCTAATCGTCAGGCTGGGGGTTAACGCCCCAGAGATCGTGCCCCCATTGGTCACATTGGCACCGTTCATTTGCCATTGATAGGTTAATGGGGACGATCCATTAATACCGGTAGCTGTGAAGTTTACCGTGTTGCCAACGTAGGCGCCCACGGATTGCGGCTGCCCCGGAATGGAAGCTGCAACTTCGGTTAAACCCGCCGCTTTGCTGAACTCTGTCAGGACTTGGTCGGGGGTGAGAGCCGCGTTGAACACGGCCACCTCGTCAATGCTCCCATTGAACACGCGGGCAGTGCTCCCCTGATCGTCTCCGATCCAAGTCGTGCCACCGCTGAACGGTTCCGGACCATGCGCGATGGGATTGACTGCCGAGTAAAGATCCGGCAGCCCGGTGGTTGGATCAATGTAATAAAGATAGATTGTCGCCTGGTTGGGCTCGACCACCAAGGCCACAAACGACCAGATGCCGACGACGGGATAAAGCCCCGAATGGTAACCCCAGGTTGCAGAACTATTCGTATTCCACGTATAACCCAATTCAGCCATGCCCGCAGCGTTAGCCGTTGTTCCAAAGCAAAAGCCCGCGGCGTCGTTGCCATTGCGGTTCATCAACAATCCCGAAGACACGCTCACGTTGCCAGCGGGGTTGATCCACATGCTGATGGTCACCGGGTTCGTATCTAGCCCCAGCGGCGGAACCGTGACCCACGAGTTCGTGCCGGCCTGGATCGTCAACAATGCCGTGTTGTTGCTTTCAAATCCAGGAAATGCCGGCGCTTGAGGTCCCGCAATTCCATTATATCCATTCTCGGCATTCGGGAAATAGAGTCCATCCAAATTGTGGCCGCTGGCATCGTAAGCCGGCAAGATACCGGTGGAGGGATCATTGGTTTCATCTAGCTGCCAATAAGCAACCGGCTGCTGCGACAAAATTAGGGCTCCATAAGTGTTAGCAGCAGGCGGGGCCGGATCTGGCAACACCGTCAGCGCGGAAGCGCCGCTTGAAACCGGACCGCCAAAGGCATTCCGGGCCGTTAGCGTGTAGCTTCCGGCGCTCGCCGGTTGAATGTTGCTCAAGACTAACACGCTGTTGCTGGCGGTGGGATTGCTCGAAACAGGTATCGGTGTTGGACCACTTCCCGTATCGACCATCCATTGATACGTGATCGGCAAGGTCCCCACGAACGATGCCGAAAAGGTCAAGGTCTCTCCCACGTAGCCCTCGTTGGCAGGCGCGGGCGCAATGTCCGTTGTGAGTATGGGCAGGCTTGCCGCCACGATCGCCAGCGTGACTACTCCACTCGTGGACGCACCGAGGGAGTTGGTAACGATCACCGCATAATTATAGTTGCCCGCCGCAAGCGAAGTCGTGTTCACCACCAGGTTCGTGCCAGTCGCCCCGGGAATACCGGTCAAAGCTCCCCCGCTGCCCCCATCCGTAATCCACTGGTAGTAGAGTGGTAAACCACCTACAGCCGTTTCAGACAGAGTAATAGTCGTACCCGCATAGATGGGTGTCACATTTGGACTGTAGGTTGGCACACTGGCTAAGGGCTTCTGTGAAATGTTCAACCCAAGATCAAACGTCGCGTCCGAGCCGCCGCTGGTTCCGTAAGTGACCATTCCTCCGTTGGTCGAAGCGAGGGTCAGAAGTTGGCCACCGGGGTATGGATTCCCGCCTTGATCCCCGATGTGCTCCCAGCCGGCGGCTGTGGCATCACGCCCAAACGCATACGCATAAGGCGAGTTGGGCTCCAGGGGCACGTTGATTCCCACAAACTCCAACCAATCCTGTTGAACACCGCCTCCGTAGCATTGGTAAGCCGCAACCTGCGTCGCATTGGTCAGGCCCGTGCCGGACAAAGCGAAAATATACAAGTCATAAAGTTGCTCGACGCCGAAGCTGCTGCCATTGCCGGCGCTTTTCCACGCCAGTGAATTCAGCACGTAGCCGCTGGCATTAGTCCCGGTCGTGAAGCTCTGCCCTGCCCATGCCCCATGGCCTGCCCCGTCGTCGGTGTAGTAATTGAACCCGTCGTCATTTTGCAACGTGTTGACCAATTGAAAAACGTCATTCGGTCCAGGTGTGGGAGCGTTCGAGCCAATATCCACCATGAGCAACGAGGCGATCGTGATGGTGGCAATAGGACTTGTGTTCGTCCCCAGAGAGTTCGAGGCCACAAAATCATAACGGTAAGGGCACGTCAATAAATAACATTTACAACTAGTGAGGATGGATGACATAGTTCCATTCCCCATGAAAGCGCGATGACTCTATGTTGATGGTTGCCATTTCTTCTTTAGTGACTCTCCGTCCAATGGCATAGC
>Ga0209517_10006994_pt1 | contig 13703 bp, 13 predicted proteins | sample PeaSoiMetSII2010_FD_187695 | JGI IMG/M metagenome (GOLD analysis project Ga0209517, IMG submission 187695) | Peat soil microbial communities from Weissenstadt, Germany - SII-2010 (SPAdes) (version 2) | ecosystem: Environmental > Terrestrial > Soil > Wetlands > Peat | place: Germany...
CAAACCGCTCCGGGTGCCACCCACGACGCCACTCCTCGCCGGCCGTTGGGTTCTGGGTGCAGCGCACCGGCACTCCGTCATGCCAACTCGAAATGCAAATATTGCAGCCGATGCATTCACGAATGTCGTGCTCCCGTCCCTCGTTGATTTTTCGCGGCAGGAAGGGGTCGGCGATGGAGGGCCTGGCCCCACCGATGAGATCCAGAATTCCGCGTTTGACCTGGGAGACCATGACATCCGGAGACGTAAAGCGGCCCACGCCCACGACGGGCTTCGTGGTCAGTTGCTTGACGAAATTAATGATCGGTTCGTGGCTGCCCTCGGGAGAAAAGCGCGACGGCGCGCAATCGGTCGGGCTGGAATCCATCTTGACGTCCCAAAGATCGGGAATCTCGCCGAGAAGCTGCACCACTTCATGTGCTTCCGATGGTGCATCGACGCCCACTTTGCCTCGCAGTTCTTCCAGACTGATCCGTAGGGCGACGCCGCACTGGTTGCCGACGGCGTCGCGCGTGACCTCGAGCAGCTCACGTACCAACCGCACACGGTTCTCGATGGAGCCGCCATAGGCGTCGGTACGATGATTGTATTCGGGTAATAGAAACTCGTACGGCAGGTAGCCCATGCCGGCGTAGACATAAACAATGTCGAATCCAGCCTGCATGGCGCGCCGCGCGCCGGCGGCTTGCCAATTCAACAGATTGCGAATGTCGGTCGCGTCCATGGCGCGGGGGCGCAGGTTGCCCATGAAGCCCAAGTGGGTGGATAACCAGGGCATACCGGAAGGCGACAACGGCGCGAGCCGGCTGGAGCGGTTCAACGTGCACGCCCCGCCGTGCCAAAGTTCGATGCCGGCAAGTGCGCCGTGTTCGTGGACTGCATCCGTCATCAACGCATGAGCGCGAATGTCCTTGTCGTCCCAGAGCGATGCGAACGGCAGCGGCGAGTCGTCGGAGCTCGGATGGATCGACACGGCACCGGTGCACACCACCCCCCAACCGCCCTCGGCCTTCACGCCGCGGAACTTGGCGCGGACTTGCGGCAGCGCGTTGGTCATTCCACTCGCGTGCGGTACCTGATAGAAACGATTGGGGGCAGTGACGGGCCCGATGCGTACCGGCTCGAACAAAACATCGAAGCGTGGATTGCGCGCCATTGCGTATCCCTTAAATGCGGCGGTGCGTAGAGGACGCGAGCGTAATTGATCGATCGTACAGTAGCAACAAGGACGCGCGCGCCCGTATCGCTAGATCATGCGGCGCGGAATTCTCGCCATTCAAGTCTCAGCGCGCGAGCTACCGCTTCATGCGTCAGTCTGCCGTCATGGACATTGAGGCCGTGCGCCAGACCGACGTCTTTGGCGAGCGCTTGCCGCCAGCCATGATCGGCGAGAGACTTCACGTACGGCAGCGTTGCGTTGGTCAAAGCGAATGTCGAGGTGCGCGGCACGGCGCCGGGCATATTGGTCACGCAGTAGTGAATCACGCCGTCCAAGACGAAAGTCGGTTCCGCATGGGTGGTGGGGCGACTGGTTTCGAAGCACCCGCCCTGATCGATGGCGATATCGACCAACACGGTCCCCGGTTTCATGGTCTTCACCATGGCGCGGGTGACCAATTTGGGCGCGGCTGCGCCGGCGATCAATACGGCACCGACGACCAAGTCCGCGTCGCGTACCAATTCTTCGATGGCCTGCGCCGTTGAATAAACCGTTTTGAGGTGATTTCCGAAAATCGCAGATAGCTCGCGCAATCGCTTTACCGAGCGATCCACCACCGTGACGTCGGCGCGCAGCCCAACCGCCATTTCTGCGGCATGTGTGCCCGAAACTCCACCCCCCAGAATCACGACCTTGGCAGGCGCCACGCCGGGCACTCCGCCCAACAAGACACCGAGGCCGCCATTGGCCTTTTGCAGGCAGCTCGCGCCCACCTGTACGGACATTCGGCCTGCGACTTCGCTCATCGGCGTGAGCAGCGGCAGCGAACCGTCGGGCGCCGTCACCGTCTCATAGGCGATGGCCGTGGCTTTCGAGGCGATGAGCGCTTCCGCTTGATCGCGATCAGCCGCCAAGTGTAGATACGTGAAGAGAACTTGTCCGGAACGCAAACGGCCGCACTCCGCGAGCTGCGGTTCTTTGACCTTGACGATGAGATCCGACGTCGAGAATACGTCTTCCGCCCTGGCGGCCACCTTCGCGCCGGCCGCCTGATAATGTGAATCCTCGAATCCGATCCCGGCTCCGGCGCCGCTCTGCACCAAAACTTGATGTCCCGCGTCGACCAGTTCGCGTACTCCCGAAGGCACCAATCCCACCCGATATTCGTGAATTTTGATTTCTTTCGGGACGCCGATTTTCATGGATGAGCTCCGGGTGGGGATGCGTGGGGATCCCAAGCTTAATCCGCCGCCAAGAGGATATATTGCAAAAACTGGTTGAATCGGCGACAAAAATGGCAGAATTCACCGAGTAGAATGAAATATGCGCAATAATCTGTCTGATGCCGGAACTCTCACCGAGGTGGCGCGAATGGAGTTGGACTCGCGGATCAAATTGGATCGGTACGATCGCGCCATCGTTCGTGCGCTGCAGCTCGATGGCCGCATCACCAACAGCCAATTGGCTGAAAGCGTAAGCCTTTCGGAATCCGCTTGCCTGCGGCGCGTGCGCGCGCTCGAGGACGCGGGGTTCATCGAAGGTTATACGGCGCTCATCAGCCAACAAAAGGCGGGCTGCCCGGTCAACGTTTTCGTCAACATCACTCTCGATCGGCAGGAGCAGGCGCACCTGCGCGCGTTCGAGGAAGCGGTGCGCAAGGTGCCCGAGGTGATGGAGTGCTATCTGATGTCCGGAGAATATGATTATTTATTGCGGGTGGTGCTCGCCGATACCGCAGACTTCGAACGGCTTCACAGTCAACATCTCACGCGGCTGCCGAATGTGGTTCGCGTTCATTCGAGTTTTGCCCTGCGCACGGTGCAGAACTCGCGCGAATTGCCGGTACGCTGAATGCGCGACGTGCGCACGCCGTCACGCTTTAGGCTTCAGTATCAACGAAAAAGCCACCTTCACTACATCCTTGACCGACTCCGTGCTTTTCCAATCGCCTTGCCCGACACCGAACTCCAGACGGTTGAGCTTGGCAGTGCCCTCGAGCTTGGCGCCTCCGGGAGTCGACACAAATACGAAATCGATCGGCACCTCCTTGGTCACGCCGTGCAAGCTCAATGTGCCGGCTGCACTGTACCCCGCCGGCGTTTTCGTAAAGCTGCGGGTCACGTAGTGAGACGCGGGAAAATGTGCGATATCGAATATGTCCGGTCCGCGCATGGTGGTGTCGCGATCGTCGTCCATCGTATCGAGTGAGTTCAAATCGATCTGCACGTCGAAATGCGAACTCGCCAATGCGTCCGGCGAAAAATCGATGGCGGCGGTGAATTTACGAAACGTGCCTTTGAACTCTGCGCCGGCCTGGATACCGATGAAGTCCAAACGGCTGGCGGGCGGGTCCGCGGTATAGCTCTGCACCGGGCTTGCGGCGCGGCCCACGCTTGCCGCCGACGCCATGCAAAGCATCGCAAGGGATATCGCGGCTCGTCTCATCATGAACCTCTCTTCGATTTGGTAAATGGCAGCATGCGCAACAACACGTCGTCCTTATTCCAGAAATGATGCTTGAGCGCGGCGAGGATGTGAAATACGGCGATCACCAGCAACACGCCGCTGAGGTAATCGTGCGTCGTCTTCAACGCCTCGAAAGCCGTTTTGTTTTGAGCGATGAGATCGGGCCAGGTGAACAATCCGAACCAACTCACCGAATAATTCTTGGCGGATGACATCAACCAACCTGTGACCGGCATGGCGAACAGCAGCGCGTAGAAGGCGATGTGCGTCGCGCGCGCCAGCGTGCGTTCGAAGGGAGTCATGCCGGCGGGCAATTCCGGAGGAGGATTCGCCCGGCGCCAGACGACGCGTATGATCGCAAGCATGAGCACAGTCATGCCGAAGCTCTTATGCCATGCGAGCAGCGCCAGCTTGTGCGTACCGAGCGGCAGATCGCGCGCCGTCCAGGCGAGCGCGAATTGGGTGACGATCAGCGTGGCAATGATCCAATGGAGTAGCTGGGCCACCGCGGTGAATCGCGTCCGGGGTTCCTGAGTTGGCATCGAGACGCTCCAAGTGCAGACTGCACTCCGGCTAGTTTAACAAGACAGCGGGAATCCCATGACGCTCAAAACGTGTGCGGTGGTCTGTGCGGCCGCGCTGCTCGCTGCCTGCGGCGCGTCCAAGACTCGCCAAACACATGAAGGCGGCGCGGTCGCTCCATTGCCTATGCAACCTCCAGCGGGCGTTGCCGCATACCGTATCGATTCCACGCAATCCGAGCTGCGGTTGTTGGTGTATAGCGCCGGCCCGATGGCGCGACTGGGTCATAATCATGTGATCGTCAATCGAGCCGTCAGCGGCTGGGTGGATGCAGCGGGCGCCGCCGCTGCCGGATCATTTTCGCTGCAAGTGCCGGTGGCCGATTTCGTCGTGGACGACGCGCAGGCGCGTGCGGCGGAGGCGCCGGATTTTTCGCAAGAAGTTACAGAGGAGGCAAGAGCGGGGACGCGGCACAACATGCTGGGTCCGGCGCTGCTCGATGCGGTTCGGTTTCCGACGATCACGCTCAGCAGCATAGCCATCACGCCGGCAGCGCAGAGCCAAGGGCCGGGCACTGAAGCGCCGAGCAAGTTGGTGGCGACATTGGCCGTTCAAGTGGCGGGCCACGCCTCCAGGCTCACGGTTCCGTTCAAATTGGAGACGGCGGCGGGCAGGATTTCGGCTTCGGGCACCGCCGTGCTGCGCCAATCTGACATGGGTCTGACCCCTTTCAGCGTGATGCTCGGAGCGCTGCAGGTTCAGGACGAATTCACCATCAAATTCAAGTTGGTTGCGGTGAAGGGTTAATCGTCCTGCGTGGCCGAGATAAGAATGGCTGTTCCTTCGGGTGCCATCAGCACTGCGGCCGGCATGTGCTTGAGCGGCGCTGGCACGCGCCCATTCGGCGCGATGCCGATTGCGTCGAGCCGGTCCAGGGCTTCGTCGAAGTCGCCGACCTCGAACACCAGTGTTGGCCCCTGCACGTGAGCCGGCTCGTACAATCCGATATTGATGGTATCGCTGGTGCACGACACGTGCGGCAGCATGGCACCCGGCTCGTCCATACCGACGAATCCGAACTGTTCCCAATGACTCTTGACGATGTCGCGGCTCGGCGCCGGCAGCGCGATCTCGAGAAAGTACCCGCATAATGATGTATCGGCCGACCTGCGCTTGATCGGCGAGAAGGTCCGGGCTTCGACCAAGCGAATCATGTGGCCCGATGGATCGAGCCAGCCGATTTCGTTGAACACATCGTTTGCAAGGCGCCGAAATTCGAACTTCAGCCCCAAGTGCTCGAGGCTGTCCAGATGTTTCAGCAGGTCGGGCTTGAGGAAAGTAGTGGACGGCTCAAATGAGGAATGCTGATGCAATCCTATGCAAATTCGTCCGTCCGTCAAAACCGCATAAGGGTGATTCCACGCTTCGCCGACTTCCGCCGCAGAAAATCCGAGCTTGCCGTAAAAATCCAGCGAGGCTCGGATATCGGGCGTGACGATCGACAGCTCGAGGAATCGATCGAGCACGCTAGGAGCCTGTCTGAGTATTCCGCGTGAGCCGCGTTGGCTTGGTGAGCGAGCGGATGCAAGGCGCGCGGCGCAGGACGTAGTGGGTGCTACGGCCAAGCCGCGCAACGCCGCAGACGCCCCTCACCAAGCCAACCCTTCGGGACCGGCCAGATTTCGCTTCATCCATCGTTGTCGCCTCCTCATTGGGTCCAACCCAACCACGTCGGCTCCGCCTCGGCTGAAGCGAAATCTGACACGGTCGCGGCCACGGGGAATACTCAGACAGGCTCCTTCGGTCAGCTCACTCCGCCGACACAGATATATTTCAATTCGGTGTAGTCCAAGATCCCGTACTTCGAGCCTTCGCGGCCGGTTCCGGACTCTTTCACGCCGCCGAAAGGCGCGACCTCGGTGGAAATGATCCCCGTGTTCAAACCCACGATGCCGTATTCGATGGCCTCGGATACGCGCCAGCTGCGAGCCAGATCACGCGTGTATATGTATGCCGCGAGACCGAACTCCGTGTCGTTGGCCATGGCGATGGCTTCCGCTTCTGAATGGAACTTGAACAACGGAGCGATGGGTCCGAACGTCTCCTCGCGAGCAATCAGCATCCGCGAGGTCATGCCGGTGAGAATCGTAGGCTCGAAGAACGTGCCGCCCAGCGCGTGCCGTTTGCCGCCCAATGCCACGCTCGCGCCATTGCGCAAAGCGTCCGCGATATGCTCCTCGACCTTGGCGACGGCCTTCGCATCGATCAGCGGTCCTTGATCGGTCACGCCCGCAAGACCGTCGCCGACCCGCAATTTTCCGACCGCCGCGGCCAGTTTCTTGGAAAACTCTTCGTACACCCCATCGTGAACCAACAGTCGGTTTGCACAGACGCACGTCTGCCCGGTGTTGCGGTACTTGCTGGCGATGGCCCCCTGAACCGCGGCGTCCAGGTCGGCATCATCGAATACGATAAAGGGCGCATTACCGCCGAGTTCGAGCGACAGCTTCTTGACGGTGCCGGCGCATTGCGCCATCAACTTCTTGCCGACCTCGGTCGAGCCGGTGAACGTGACTTTGCGAACCTTCGGATTGCTGGTCATCTCGCCGCCGATGGCGGTCGAGGACCCCGTGACGACGTTGAAGACGCCCTTCGGCACGCCGGCCCGATCCGCGAGTTCCGCGAGCGCCAATGCAGAGTACGGAGTCTGAGTGGCCGGCTTGCATACCATGGTGCAACCGGCGGCGAGCGCGGGTCCTGCCTTGCGGGTAATCATCGCGGACGGAAAGTTCCAGGGCGTGATGGCCGCCACCACGCCCACGGGCTGGCGTAATACCATGATCCGCTTATCCGCTTGATGCCCGGGAATGATGTCGCCGTAGAGCCGCTTGCCCTCCTCCGCGAACCATTCGATGAAGGAGGCGGCATACGCGATTTCGCCCTTGGATTCGGCCAGGGGCTTGCCTTGCTCGGCGGTCATCAGGATTGCAAGGTCCTCCTGATTGGCAAGCATGAGATCGAACCAGCGGCGCATGATGACGGCTCGATCTTTAGCGGTGCGGGCTGCCCATGATGGAAGCGCGGCCGCGGCCGCAGCGATTGCCCGCCGCGTTTCTTCCGTCCCCATGTTGGGGATCACCCCCAATTTTGCCGCCGTGGCGGGGTTGTGCACCGGCAGTGTCCCGCCGCTGTCAGCCCCGACCCAGTTGCCGTCGACGAAGCCGAGGTCTCGAAACAGGCGTGGATCTTGGAGTTTCATGTTGGCTCGATTTCAACCTAAGTTTTTTTGCAAAAAGTCCACCGCGCTCGAACGCAAGCTTCGCGGAGTTGGGCTCGAAGCTAGCGCGAACCCGGTTACTAACGAGGGCGCAGAGGATACCGTGTTCACTCGGAAACGCTCAACAATCCTCAACGCTCCAAAATCGCCGAAACGCCCATGCCGCCGGCCGTACATATGCTAATCAGGCCGCGTTTCGCTTTGTTTTCATCCAGTATCTTTGCGAGGGTGGCGACGAGGCGTGTGCCGGTAGCGGCAAACGGATGACCGATCGCGATGCTGCCGCCCTTTACATTGAGTCGAGACCTGTCAATGGAGCCCAGAATCCCAGAAAGCCCGAGCTTATCGCGGCAGAACACGGGATCGGTCCACGCCTTGAGCGTACAGAGCACTTGCCCCGCAAAAGCCTCGTGAATCTCGTAGAAATCGAAGTCCTGCAGCGTTAGTTTAGCATCGCTCAGCATCCGCGGTACGGCGTATGCCGGTGCCATGAGTAGGCCTTCCTTCTTGTCGATGTAATCGACGGCCGCAACTTTGCCATAGGTGAGGTAGGCCAGTACCGGTAAGTCGTGTTCGCGCGCCCACGCTTCGGAAGCCATGAGCACCGCAGACGCTCCGTCGGTCATAGGCGTCGAATTTCCCGCGGTCAAGCTCCCGTTGACGGAGATATCGAATGCAGGCCGTAATTTAGCGAGCTTGTCGAGGCTGGAATCGCTGCGGATATTGTTGTCTTGAGTGAGTCCCAGATAATCCTGCACCAGGCCCGTGTAGAACCCCGCCGCGTAAGCGGCGGCGGCCTTTTGATGGCTCTCCCAAGCCAGTTGGTCCTGATCCGCACGGCTGATACCCCAGGTCTTCACCATGAGCTCCGCGCTCTCGCCCATCGACAGGCCGGTTCGTGGTTCGGTAATGCCGGGAAGTACGGGCCGCAGGTGATGCCTGCGCAGCCCAAGCCAAGGAGCCATTCGCTGCCATGCTGTTTTGCCGCGAAAACTCGTCAACAATAGCTGTTGATAGCTCTTCGGGAAGACCACGGGCGGGTCGCTGACCGTTTCGACTCCGGCTGCCATGGCAGATTCGATCTGTCCGAGCGCTATTTTGTTGCCGAGAAGAATGGCGGCTTCCAGACTCGTTCCGCAGGCGCGCTGCACATCGAGCCCGGGGGTTTCAGGAGCGAGGCCGGATCCCAGTACCGATTCGCGGGTCAGGTTCCACTGGCTCGAATGCTTCATGACCGCACCGGCAGCGACTTCATCCAGGCGCTGGCCTTGCAGGCCATATCGTTCCACCACGCCACGCATAGCGGCCGTCAGCATGTCTTGATTGCCTACCTGCGCATAGGCTCCATTGCCGCGTGCGAACGGAATGCGTACGCCGCCTACGATTGCGACGCGTCGCGCGGTTGTTCCGACCAACATAGATATCCCCTCGTAATTGTCTTGACTGCTCCGGCCTGAAGCTGCGAATTATGAACCTACCCACCGGCTTATAATCGCATCATGATTCGTTTTTCTCATTTGGCGTTGTTTGGATTGTCCACCCTGACCCTCATGGCCTGCAGCGCACCGCCGCCGCCGCCGCCGCCCCGGGCGGCCGATCCTGGATCGCAAGTCGAGCATCTGGTGCAGGTTGTCGAACGGTATTGGGACGAAAATGCCGGCCTGATGCCTTGGTATTCCTGGGGCGGGGCCGACCTGCAGTTTGGGGCGGCACCGGGGGGCGATATCGCGCCGCAGTCGTTGGCGGACTCTTTGGCCCTTGAACGGCGCTATCTCGCGGAAGTATCGGCTGTTCCGCGTTCGGCCCTCGATGCCGAATCCAAATTGACATACGACTTGTTTCGGCGAGAGCGCTTGTTGGCGATCGAGGGCTTTACCTATCCGTTCGAACTTTTGCCGGTCAATCCGTACGCCGGGATGCCTCAGCAATTCGCCGTGATGGCGTCGGCGGCGGAGCGCCTCGCTCTGTCGAGCGCAAAAGACTTCGAAAATTGGCGAGCCAGAACCGAGAGTTTCGTGCAGTGGACGAATCAAGCTATCGTCAACATGCGGGAGGGAATGCGGCGTGGTTACACATTACCCCGCCCCTTGGTGCAAAGGACACTGCCGCAGCTCGCCGCCTTGGGCGAAGACACCCCGGCGAACGTGTTCTACCAAGCCATGCGGTCAAACACCGGTGCCGCCGACAGCGCTGAGGGGACACGGTTGACTGCCGCGATGACAGCGGTCATCAGCGACAAAATTACGCCGTCGTACCGCGCGCTGCACGAGTTCTTGCAGCATGAATACCTGCCACGGGCGCGGACCAGCGTTGCGTTATCGGCCCTGCCGCTCGGCGACGCCTGGTATGCCTATCTGGCAAGGCGAACCACCGGCAGCTTGCTGACGGCGGCGCAGCTGCATACTCTCGGCGCGACGGAAATCGAACGCTTGCACCAACGGGTCCAGGCGTTGCTGGCCGAGGCATCGTTTGCCGGTAACGCACAGAGCTTCGCCCTGCATATGCAACGCGATCCGCGTTTTTCCTACAATACCGCCGCCGAACTGGCGAATGCTTATCAAGGCCTCAAAGGCCAGGTCGCCGCCGCTGCGCCGGCCTTGTTTTCGTCTTTTCCGCGGGCCGATTTCGGAATCCGCAGCGTTGAGGCATATCGCGAGTCGGTCATGCCGCCATTGTCCTATGCGCCTCGCGCACCAAACGGCATCATTGCCGCAGTCCTCTACGTCAACACCGCGCGGCTCGACGCTCGGCCCGCCATCGACGTAGCGTCGCAATTTCTGCGCGAGGCCGTGCCCGGACATCATTACCAGATCGAAATTCAACACGAACGGGCCGATCTACCCCGGTTTCGGCGGTTCAACACTGCGCCTGCCTTCGTCGAGGGCTGGGGACTTTACGCCGCAACGCTCGGTGAGGAGCTTGGGCTTTACCATGATGCGGAGGCCAAGTTCGGGTCCTTGCTCGCCCAGACCGAGTGCGCAGCGGAATTGGTAATCGATACCGGGCTGCATGCGCAAGGGTGGACTCGCCAGCAGGCGCTGGACTTTCTGCACGCGCAGGTGCCTGTCGATGACGCGGCCGCCGACAACACGGTCGACCGCGTTCTCGCGCTGCCCGCCGACGCGTTGGCGTGCACCGTCGGCTTTCTCAAAATTCAGGGGCTGCGAACATTGGCGCAGCAAACTCTAGGCGCCCGCTTCGACCTGCGCGCGTTTCACGCGGAAGTGGTCAGGGATGGAGCAATGCCGCTCGATATGCTCGAGGCGAAGCTCAAAGTTTGGATGGACGGGGTGCCTGCGACGGTCGCACCGGCCAACGCGTCGGGCATAGCTCCAGCGTCGAAAATAGACCAGCCTGCCGCACCGCCTGGCGGTGATTCCGGTTGAGCGGGGGTAATCGAAGCGGGTCACAATACGCTGTGCGCTCATCCCTCTTGCTTTCATTGTGCTTATTGGTCAACGTCGCGACGTTCGGCGTGTGCCTTGCGCAAGACGCCGACACTCATGGCGACATCGAAGTGGGCGTGGTCCTCGGTGCTGGCGAGCAGTCGGGCAGGGCGAGTGCAAGCGTGCGGATCCGAGCGCCACGGGATGTCGTATGGTCATTGGTAACGAATTGCACGGAAGCGCTGAGGATATTCCCGGGACTCGTCGCGTGCGATGTGCTGCAATCAGCGCCGGATCATTCGTGGCAGTTGATTCGGCATGTGTTGGATTATTCATGGTACGTACGTAAATTGACCTATGAGATTCGCGCTACCTATGACAAGCCGATCGGGGTGTCCGTGGTACGTGTTTCCGGAGATTTGAAGAGCTTGAGCGTCTCTTGGAACTTACGGAGCGACGGCGATTACACCGTTGCAAATTACGTGGTTGATTTAGCCCCAGGTTTTTGGGTGCCGCACTGGATGGTGCGTGGCGCCCTGAGACGCGATTTACCCAAAATGTTGCGTGCATTGCGTACTCGAGCCGAGTTCGTCGCGCGCCAGTAGTCGAGGACGGCATGGTCAGGCGAAACATACGATCGACGGCTTGGATCCTCGTCTTGGGGCTCGGGGCCTGCCAACGTGAACACGAGACCGAGGCGCCGCCGCCGCGCGTCAAACAAGTGTTCCATCTCAACGGCTACGAGAAGGACTTCGGGTTTTCCCAGGCCGTGTTGGTCGACAAGACGTTGTACGTATCGGGGTCGGTGGCCGCCGATCAAAATGGGCGCTTGGTGGCGCCCGGCGACATGGCGGAGCAGATGCGAGCTGCGTACACGAACATACAACACACGCTCGCCGCAAACGGCGCCGATTTCGATAAAGTCGTCAAGGAGACTATTTTTACGACGGATATGGACGCTTTGCTGAAGGCCTCGGATGTACGCTTCGAGTACTACGACAAGGAGCGCTTGCCCGCGACCTCCTGGGTGCAGGTGCAACGCTTGGTGGACCCGGGCTTCCTCGTGCAGATTGAGGTGGTTGCGGAGCTGCCTTGAACCACGACGCGCACCGCGGTTGATGCCCGGCGGCGGCTCACCTTTAAGAAAAATCGAAGCTAAGTTCAAGTATCCTAGCCGACCTAGCGCTGATTTGCGTTCTCTTGGGGTTTCGGTATTGCGTAACGTGGTCGACAAGAAATTCGAGCGCCGGCTCGCGGGGCTCATCAATTCCGGCGCACGAGCCGTGTTGCGCGGGGGCCGCAAGGGCGTCGAGAAGGAATCTCTGCGCGTCTCGCCGTCGGGCGAGATCGTCCAGACGCGGCATCCTTTTGCATTGGGTGGGCCGCTCACCAACGAGCACATCACGACGGATTTTTCCGAATCGCTGATCGAGCTGGTTACCCCGCCATTCCTCGAGAGTTGGGAGTTGCTGCAATACCTGTGCGACATCCACCAATTCGTTTACCGGCATTTGAATGACGAGTTGCTGTGGGCAACGAGTATGCCCAGCGCGATCAAGAGCGATGCGAGCATTCCACTGGCGCAATTCGGCACGTCGAATGTCGGACGGATGAAAACCATTTACCGCCATGGTCTGGGCGTTCGCTACGGGCGCATCATGCAGGCGATATCCGGAGTACATTTCAATTATTCGTTCTCGTCCGATTTATGGGAAGTGCTCTCGCACATCAATGAATCCGAGCAAGCGCGACAGGATTTCATTTCCGATCAGTATTTCGGCGTTCTCCGCAACTATCGGCGATTTGGCTGGCTGGTTTTATACCTGTTCGGCACGTCCCCAGCGGTGTCCAAGAGCTTCTTTGCCGGGCGTGACAGTGACTTGCCGTCATTGGACCGCGACACGCTGTACGAACCCTACGGCACCTCGCTGCGCATGAGCGACATCGGCTATCGCAACAAGAATCAAGCGACGGTTAGCGTGTCCGTCAACAGCTTGGACGAATATATTAGGGACCTTTCCCGGGCCATGAGCACCCCCTTCCCGCCCTATGAACAGATCGGCGTGAAGGTCGATGGCGAATACCTGCAGCTCAACGCCAACATATTGCAGATCGAGAACGAGTACTACAGCTACATCAGGCCGAAACGCGTTGCTCGATCGGGTGAGAGGCCGACGAAGGCGCTGCAGCGAGCGGGCGTAGAGTACGTCGAAGTGCGCGCTTTGGACGTGAGTGCGTTCGACCCGGTCGGTGTCAATCAGAACAAGCTACGTTTTCTCGAGGCATTTCTGGCCCTGTGCCTGCTGCGCAAGAGTGAACCCATCGGCCGCAGCGAACAGGAAGCGTTGGATGCCAATCATCTCAAGGTGGCTCGCCGCGGCCGCGAACCGGGGCTGACCCTGAACCGCGAGGGCCGCAGTTACCCGATGAAGGATTGGGCATGCGAACTGCTCGACGCGATGCAGGGGTTGTGCGAGATGCTGGACCACGGCGAGCCCGCCCGCCCGTACGCCGCGGCGTTGGAACAGCAACGCGCAAAACTCGACGACGTGGAGCGTACGCCCTCGGCACGGCTGCTCGCCGACATGCGTCAAAACGGCGAAACATTCTTCGAACTTGCGCTGCGCATGTCCAAGCTGCACAAGGATTATTTTCTTGGGCTGTATCCGCCGAACGAGCGCCGACTGGCGGAATTCGCCGCGGCAGCTCAAGAATCGCATGAGGCGCAAGCCCGTATCGAAGCGACGGACAAAATGGATTTCGACGCTTATCTTGCTGATTACCTTGCCGATTGATCGATATTGCATTGCAACATCACCGATGTTCGCCAAATAATTGACATAATCAATGTGGCCACGGCATCCACTTTTTTTCCGGAACGTGTGCCGCAGGT
>Ga0209517_10006997_pt1 | contig 13698 bp, 9 predicted proteins | sample PeaSoiMetSII2010_FD_187695 | JGI IMG/M metagenome (GOLD analysis project Ga0209517, IMG submission 187695) | Peat soil microbial communities from Weissenstadt, Germany - SII-2010 (SPAdes) (version 2) | ecosystem: Environmental > Terrestrial > Soil > Wetlands > Peat | place: Germany: Weissenstadt...
GCTATGAGGAACGCGGCCCAGCGGTCAGCCAAAAGTCAAAGCAAAAGCGCACCGCACGAATGATCCGCCAACTCCGCGACCTCGGTTATCGCGTCGAACTGCTCAAACTCGCAGCGGGGGTGCCGGCCTGAGACAGGTTTTTCGACCCTGCGTGCAGAATACGATCGCCGGAAAGCTGTAGCCGTTCGACTCCGGCGTCCATCCGATGGCGGAGCCACAAGCTGCCATCCGGCGCGAGGGCTGGGACGTAAGGATCGCCGCTGCGTAGGCCCTCGGCCATGCCGTAGTGGCGCCACACGCCCTCGCGCATCCGCCAGAGCCCATCGGGATTGGTGATCCACATCGCTCCGCCGGAATCCATGGTGAGGTACCAGGCCTTGCGCTGCAGCGACGGGGGTTGATCGATGCGGATGAAGCGGTCGGAAACGCTCGGCCGGCTGTTGAGAAACACGCCGCAGGCGGTCGCCATCCAGATATGTTCCAGACGGTCGACAAAAATAGAGCCCAGGGTGTCGCACGCCAGATCCTGCCGGCTGACCAGATGGATTTTTCCGCTGGCCGGTTCGAGGTGCGCCAAACCACCGGGTCTGCTTACGGCCCAGATGGAGCCATCGGAGGTCTGGCCCAGCCATCGGACGTTATCGCCCCCCAAGCCGTTCTTCTTCGTCCAAGTTGTTAGCCGCGACTGCCCATTCAGGCGCACCAAACCGTTGGCAGTCCCGACCCAGAGGGCTCCTTTCCGGTCCCGCCGGATGCACCAAATCAGATCTGCCGGCAGGCCTTGCGCCATGGTCCAGGCTTCCCACTCGCCCGTGCCGAGCCAGCGGGCGATGCCCGCGCCGATCATACCAATCCATAAGGAACCCCCGCGATCTTCCAGCGCGGCGCTGGTCATGGTGCTGGGCAAACCCAGCCTGCGGTCCACAACGGTCCACCCTGCGGCGCTCCGGACCGCCAACCCCTGGTCAGTGGGAACGATCACGGATCCATCCTTGCCGATGGTGATGGCGCCCCAGAACATGCTGGTCCCAATGTCCGGTTTGTCCTGAATCATGCGATCTTTGTCCGGCGGCTTGCGATAAAGCCGGCTGGGGCTGCGGGCCCACACCGTCCCGTCCAGGGCAACGGCAATCCCATCCCAGGAGTCCTCGGGCAATCCGCTTTCCGGCCCTAAAATGGAAATCCGGCCGCCGTCTTCGACGCACAAATGGCTATCGCAGCCGAACCAGAGTTGGGAGCCGTGCCGCAGAATTCCGTGCATCGGCTTGCCTTCCAGAGCCGCAGTCAAGCGATGCGGGCGCAAGACAAAGGAACCTCCGCCTGCCGGCAGGATTTCTTGCAGGCCAATCGTGGTGGAGACGATGATATGACTCCGGGCGTCTTCGGCAATGCGTTGAGCTCCGTGGAGGCGACCGTCCAAGCCGGGTATGAGGCGGAAGACCTGACCATCGAAGCGGAAGATCTGGTTACACGCATTGGTCCAGAGGGCGCCATCGGCCGCCACGTACAGGGTGTGAGCCTCCGTCTCGCAAGGCAATCCTTCGGCCGCTCCCATCAAGTGAAAGCGGGTTCCATCATAACGGTACAAGCCGCCTTCAGTCCCGACCCAGATATAGCCGACCCGGTCTTGGGCCAACGACAACACGACCATATTCTGGAGCCCTTCGACAGCCCCATAATGGCGAAAACTATACTGCTGAGCCCCTGCCGGCGCAACAAGGACAAGGCAGACCACCGTGGCTGCGAGGGTCAATTTCGTCTTGGGACTGCACTCGGACATATCCAATTTATCGATCAACACTGACGGCCACTTTAGCCAATAAGGGATAGGTCCTGCCTTGTCAGCGTTTACCAATCCCGTTCTGGGGAGTGGCCTCCTCACCCGGCTAGTCGCAGAGGGTCAACTTATCCAGGATCGCTTGAGCCCTCCTGAATTCCACTTGGGAGTGCCAAGGAGCACACCGGCACATACCGGGCGGACTGATGCGAGTCGTTTTGGCGCATTCTGGCGCTGGTCCAAAAGGTCAAAATCCTTCGTTTTAGGCTGCTGCCGCAAGTTGCTCATTCTACGCCAATAAAAAACCTCAAGAAAATGGGGAAAGTGAAAACTCAAGTGGTCAAATGAGTGCAGTCACTGGACTAACCTCAACTCTCGCGCCCCCAAGCAAAAGTCAGCGGGACGGTCAGTGCGAACTCCAACATGCGCAGCGAGCGCATTTGTCTACTTTCGACACTCACTGTTTGAATCGGCGACCTTTGGGTTATGAGCCCAAATCTGGCACGACTCCGCAATACTTGCAGCGTCATTCCCCCATCTAAGTCATTGATTCCATATTCCGGCAAGAGCCCCTGCCCTTGAGTTGGTGTTGTGCAATCGCGCCCTTTTGGGCACATTTTTGGGCACAGCTACCGAGGGGTCTTTTGCCAATCTCTCCAATCCAATTCTCCTCTTCCAGCGAGGTCATTCTACCCGATGACCTGTGCAAAGGCCAAGTACCATCGATCGCGGCCGCTGCAGAACGTCCTCTCTCAGTGCGGTCGATTCTTCCCTCCATCGGCCTGACCAAGCACAGGGTGAAGCAGCTCGATTCGATCTGTCTTGTCCGAGAAGAACGCGCCAGCGGCCACCAGCAGCTTGCGTTCCAGGCGCGGCCGTTCGTTCTATGCGGCCTTCCCCTCCGCCGCCCGCCTACGACCCAGCAAGTGCATCGCCGGCGGAACGGCAAATTTCTCCTTTTATCTCACATCCAGATTTCGGACTGCCGTACCGCCAGGACCGGCTCATTCCCATTTGGATTGCGACGCTGGCGGTCCGCCAAAAGAACAGCGTGGTAAAGTTCCAAGCAGCCGCGGAACTCCTCGAGTTCTTTCACCTTTCCAAAGATGGCCGCCATCACCGGCGGATCGTCGGAGGATTGAATCGCGTTGATGCTGCTTTTCCTACAGAGTCTTGAGGAAGGCGATCAGAGCCTTCTTGTCTTCAGGTGCTAGATCAAGCCCGAATGGGTGCCCTCTCACTGCAAAGGCTTTCGCGCCGTAGGGCTTGAAGCCGGTGGGAATGTAGTCGTCGCGCGTGCGGCCCGGGTCGAACCAATCTTCGAGCGTTGCGCACCAGCCGCTGTGCCCGAACATGCTGCGATACCACACGCCTTTGAGCGACGGAACTTTGTAATAGCCCGTGCCGCGCCGAGTCTTGGTGGCGAGACCCGGATCCGTGCCAACGGAAACGGGGAGGATATCGTACTGCAGCTCGGCCCCCGGAGGCGCGTTGAAGCCTTCGGCCAGCGTCAGTTTATTGTTGGTATAGAGCGGCGGAGTGTGGCAGCCCGCGCAGCCTTCGCGCTCGAATACTTTCTGTCCGCGCTGGGCGAGGCCGTCGAACTTATTCGGATTGGGCGGCGGCTTGAGCGAATAGACATACAGCGCCAAAGCGTAGAGTTGCTCGTCGCTGTAACGGTCCCCTGCCTGGTCAGGCTGGGGCAGCTTTTTAAAGTCGGGCAAACCGATAGGTATGAAACCACCGTAGCTCGCAAGGTAATCGGCGCCCTGATTCAGCGCTGCGTAACGCATGAGATCAACTATCGAGCGTTGCTTTTGCAGACCGGTGGCATCGAGATAACGCCGGTCTTTCACGCCGATCAGATCCGGAACATGAGGCGGATACAAGGGATTTGAATTGTGCCTGGCAATGACCCCGGGGGGAACGGCCTCGTGCATCGCGGCGATCGCCTCGACCGACATCGCCGAGAAGTGAATCGGAAGAGTCGATTCCAACCAAGGGGCAGCGTAAAGGAACTGCTCGCCGAGTCGTGCTTCATCGAGGTTGTTTACGGATCGATGTTCGTACGCCGCTGCACGGTCAAACGGGAAGTTTCCCTGAGCGCCCTTGATGACGCTGCCCTCCGGCATAATACGGGTGTGGCACGTCGCGCAGGCAAGAACCCCAATCTCAACCTTCCCCTTCTGTCGAATCACATAGCTATAGAATGGCAGAACACCATCGGCCCTGACGGGAGAACCGGTGAGCTTGTACCAATCCGGATCGCGCACGTAAAGCGATTTGGGTTCTTCCTCGTACCCGGTAAAGCCATAGGCAATGGGTGAGTCGAACGCAATTTCGCCCGCCCGAATCCAGTCTGCCTCGGTCTTGAGCGGCGGAGCGTGCCCCTTCTCATCCCAGACGATCTGCGGTTCCTGCTGCTTCAGCCAGTCCAGATAGCCGGGCGGCTCGTGGCCGGGTGCGTAGACAGGGTATTGTTTGTAGATGGTGCGAACGGGAGTTTTGTAATAGTAATCGCCCGACGCCTGCTTCGGCGAACCAGTGGGATCTGCCAGCGGCAGTTCAAGAGTCGCCATAGCCGCATCATCCCAGGTCTTGGGAATCTCAGGCGTAAACTTGCTTTCCGGCTTGCCGCTTTGGCGGGCAAGTGCAGGAGTTGAGAATCCCAGGAGGACAACGGTCCCCACCGCAAGAAGCACGCCGGATGGTTTCTGCATCAAGGCCTCCCTAAAGGGTCTTCAGGAATGCGATTAGCGCGCTCTTGTCTTGGCTGGAAAGGTCCAATCCGAAGAGATGCCCTTTCATCTCGTGAGTATGTCTGGTACCTCAAGGTTGGTTAAGGCGAATATGAAATATCCACGCTGAACTCACTAGAATTCTTCTTATAGCCCCCAGGCACGCCATGAAGGTAAGAATCCTTGGCGTTGAAATCCAGGCTGAAGTTTTCGGAAATCGGGACGCTCAGGCCCGCCTTGCCCGCCGCCGCATACGCCGGGGAGTCATTCCATGCCGGAATGAAGGATAGCTCTTCGTGAAACTCGATACCGTGCTTGCGCTTGTTTCGATAGACCTCACCGAAGGTGGATGCGAACAGATCCTTATTGAATCCACTCTTGTAGTAGCGGCGCTGAACGTATCCCAGGCTCCCTTTCAAGTCCAGTTCCTGCCCGGTCGCCTTCCAAACCGCCAGGCCGAGGCCCCCGACGTAAGTCTGTGCCATGCTGAGGTTCTGCGAGTAGTTGTGATCGAAGGTCATTTCACCATAACCGAATAGCCGCGGTACCAGGTAGCGTTCGTGCTCGAGGTCTCCCTCGTAAATGTAGGCCTTGACAGTGGCAGGATTGGTGGCGAGCGTAGAGTGAGTCTTGGCGTACGAGGCGCTGATGTCAATCGTTGTCCGATCCGAGATGTTACGCCAGTCCACGTCCGGGACCACTCGGGTCAGCGTCACATCGCCGTCAAAGCTCCGGTCATCTTGGGTGGCGAAGACCGTTGACACGCCCAGGCTCACGGAGGGGCTCCAACCGCCAAACAAGCCGGGACTCTTGAACGAACTTTGGAAGCTCTTCGCGTCGACCACGTGACCCGAATCGGCGATGGCGACCGTGTGGACTGCGGTCTTCGCCTCCGGCTTGATTTCGATCCGCTTGTCGGCCGCCGAAATCGTTCCTTCCGGCACCTTCTTCGCCTCTTCCCCGCCCGAAATCTTGACGTTCTTCGGAATCACCGCGAATCGATGCGTCGAATTGAGCTCTTTCACTTTGCTCCACGGCACCGTAATCTCACCGGCGGCTTGGCTGTTGAATGTGATCGCCGCAGAGGTTGCGGATTTCAGCTCACCGATGAACTTCTCCCCGCTGGTGCAAATCAGGACGTCGGGCTCCACGGCCAAAGCCGGGATCGACAGGAGCAGTGCGGCCACCGCGCACACCATGAGCGGGCGGGCTGGCGATGTCACCGCCCCTGTTCCCATCCCCGCTTCTCTGAGTATGTTGGCTTTCAATGGGCACCTCCGCAGCCGATTGACGAAGATGGGTTGCCAGATCACACGGACAGCGCTCGTGACGCCCTTGCAGACCGTCAATCAGCAGTCAGCAATCCGCCATTCGAAAGCTCAGGCGTGTAATAGGAGCAGCAGGTCAGATAACCTGACACGAGCGAATCATTGATTCTCGGGAACCCTGGTTGACACTCGAGTCAGCTTCGCCTGAATTGTCCCCGGTGTCAAACCGTTTTCAACTCAGGCGGGGGCACGTAATCCGCCTCCCTAGGTTTGGAAACTTGCTTAAGCGGAAACGCCCTCACACGCAGAAGTCCTGTGAGGGCGTTAGCTCTCAACTCGGGTCGGAAACCCGGGACCTGGGAGCCCGAGATCCAACCTTGACCTGGATTAAGTGTAAGAATGCACCCGGGCAAGTCGTGGCCCGGGCTCGGAGTTTCCCAGCCAAATCCGCCGCGAAACCCCGTAGAACGGCGAACGTTACTCTTTCGTAGCCGGCGCCGTCTTCTTATCCTTTGCCGCCTTGGTCTTCTTGGCCTTCGCCGCCTTGGTCTTCTTCTCCTTTGTCGCCTTCGCCGTCGTATCCTGCGTTCCCGCACCGTCGGCAAACACGGGCATCGCTAGCGAGAAAGCGATCACTGCGGTGAAAAGCAGAGTAAGCAGTTTCTTCATTGTTGTTGTCCTCCACGAAGATTCAAACACTCTTTTGAGGCGAGCACGGCGGGTGCCAAAGCTCTTGGCGTAGCTGGCACCCTTCGCACAAGTCCATGGAAGCACGGGCTTGCCGTTAAATCTGGAGCAAGGCTCCAGCCCCGCCGATCGTGCCGGTTGCAACGCCTGCTACACCAATTAGTGTATACGCGTTGCACATTCTGGTCAGGGACCGGGCCCACCAAGAATCGTCGTTAACGGCGATGAGACCCCTCGACGGGCACCCAGCCCGTCCGACCAGACTAACGCGGCACCCAGTTCTTTAGGCCCCGGCCACGGAAGGCACCCGATGAATCTGCCGGCGCCAGCGCAGTCCGTGCGGATCGCCAGCCTCTGCCCGAAATTCGGCCGTGATATTCAATTCTGGTCAACATTGGCCCTTCTTTTCGTTTTTGAAATCATGGTCTGGGGCAGACCTCAGCTTACAGGAAGGCTTGCCTGCTCGCACCTCGCCAGCCGTCCCACATGTTTGTGCGCTGTGTGAGTCGGGGAATGGTCCTGCCGATCGAGTTCTCGGCATTGAATCCTGGCAAAGTCATGTTGGGTTTCCTCCTTCTCAACAATCCACTCGGATCTTACGAGCCTGGAGGCGCGCGGCAACGTTGCGGGAACGTCCGAAGGCTATATTTCTAGGCTCTGTAGGACACTCACCCGCTATCGTGACTGTTTCCCATGAGGAATCGCTAAACCTTCATGAAAGCCTTGAGGCTCGTCACCCCAAGGCTGCGAAGGCTCGTAGTCGGCGCGTTGGGGTTGAAGCCTGATGGCCGCGTGTTGTTCAGGAAAGCTCTTAGACTGAACGGAGGATTGAGGCGGCCCAGAATGTACCGCATGTGGGCGCCGTTGTTACCGTTGCCGGCTATGGATTTTGTGAAATAAATGTTCGGGATTGGGCTGCTGATAACGCTGCAGTCGGCGCTGTTGCCGCCCACCTCCGGGTCGTCAAAGTGTACAATAAACTTGCTTCCTGCGCCGTCTCCAATATCGTACGTAACGTACCCTTCCACGCCAACCAGGACACCTGAACTTCCTGCGCCAAACACACCCACCGCATTGTTCGCGATGCTCGCCGGAGGAAGACTGGAGCCCAGTCCACCGTGATTCATGCTGTTCGTGTCGTAGGTCAGCGTATAGCCGCAAACATTGTCGATTTCGCAGACCACGGAACGGCTGGTGAAATTGTCAATCTCGTTCAAAATATTTATGATCTGTTCGACCTCGTTAAGCGTTGACGCCAGTTGGGAAAGGGAATTGGCTTGCCCCGTCCCCGAACTTGCTCCCGAGCCACCTGCCGCACCCCCATCGTTAGTGCCGTTTGACATGGATCATCCTCCTCCCCTCATCCGAACTACTGCAAAGCAACCAGCACAGGGATTAGTCCCCGTCCTTCTTTCTTAGGCTGCAATGCCTTACCTATCACGGACCCGAATGCCTGAAGCGGGTCGTTCGCTCTCATGGCGTGGCCGGGCGTCGGAGAGCTGGTGAGCAGATCGCCCACTGCGATGGGCGAATATTGCGCGTCCACCTTGCAGTAGGCTGTTCCCACCAAGGCCACCGGTACGCGCCCTCTTTGCGAGGTTCGCGCGCCCAGGATGACGCCGGGTTTGCACTCCCCAGCGCCTGAGACCACGCCTGCTACCCTTTTATCGTATGCTTCACAGCTTTCCCCTAAAGCTCCCTGCTGGTCGATCACTACAACCGTGCCCGGCGCAAGCTGCTCCGCTCCCGCGACGTCGAACTGCTCGGCGCAATCGGCTCCCGAGAGCTGGACGTCTCCTGTGACCACAACGCTTCCCTGGAAGAAACCGGCTGGCCCCTGAGCGCTTTGCCCATAAACCCCGGCGCCGCTACCCTTGGCAATGCCGGACACCCCGGGCCCGTTGCCCCTCTGCTCGCCATATACGGCGGCCACGTTGCTGCCGGCATTCAGTTCGATTCCCGCGACGGCTGCAAATGTGGTCGAGTTGGTTTCGCCATGCACGCCCTCTCCCACTTGCGATATGCCGTAAAACGCCGGGCCATTCCCCCTATTGATCGCGCCGACCGCCGCCGACCCGTTAGTCGCGGTGGTCTCACCATGTACTCCCTCATAGCCGCCTGTGCTGAATCCTGCGACGGCAGCAGCTTTGGCCGAAGTGGTCTGGCCACGCACACCTTCGGCCTGCTGCGATATGCCCCAAAACCCGGGCCCATTCCCCCTATTGATCGCGCCGACCGCCGCCGACCCGTTAGTCGCGGTGGTCTCACCATGTACTCCCTCATAGCCGCCTGTGCTAAATCCTGCGACGGCAGCAGCTTTGGCCGAGGTGGTCTGCCCATGCACTCCCTCTCCGTTTACGGAAGTGCCGAACACTCCTGGCCCGCTTCCCCTCTGCTCGCCATATACGGCGGCAATGTTGCTGCTGGAATTCAATTCGATTCCGGCGACCGCGGCGAATGTGGTCGAGTTGGTCTCGCCATGCACGCCCTCGCCGTTCGTCGACGTTCCGAAGACCCCTATTCCGTTCCCGCCTGAGGGCCCGTTGTTGGTGCCCGTAACTGCTGCTTGATTGTTCGCACTGGAATTCCCCGTGACTGCTGCCATTTCCCATCCTCCTCTGCAGGTGCTACCGCCCTGCCAATTGTTATCTTCGCTAAGCCGGAATTCTCCACACCGGTATTTCCAACCGCCGCGTTCGAATTCCTCGTCTGCTGTGCCCTAAGCTGTTGCTTTCCGAAACAGTGCGCGTGTCTGAAACGATCCCAGCTTGTATAGACGGGGTACAAAAAGTCCTTTCAAACCCCCTGAAAACTTCTGATAATTTCTCGCAGGCCGGCAGTCTACAGAAAACAAAGCGGCTTTAGACTAGGTAAGAGGCGGCGATAGTTGCTAAGTTAAATCGTGCTAAAATGTCACTTAGGCTCAACAACACATGGCGAAATAGGGGGTACCGTGTCCTCAAACCTAAGCCAGTGTGGCAGGGAACTCTACGAATTTGGCCCTTTTCGCGTTGACCCCGACCGACAGCTTCTGGTCCGTGGCGGCAGGCCTGTGGCGCTCACGCCAAAGGCCTTTCAACTCCTCATGGTCCTAGTCCGCCACAGCCCACAGTTGGTAACCAAGGACGAATTAATGCGGGCGGTATGGCCGGACACTTTTGTGGAGGAGGCCAACCTGAGCCGCAACGTCTTCATGCTGCGAAAAGCTCTTGGCGGGAGTCCGCAGGACCGCCGTTGCATCGTTACTGTGCCCGGCCGAGGGTATCGTCTTGCTGAGCGCGTGCGAAGAGTACCGGAGCATGAAATCGGTATTGTAGACGGGAACCACTTGACGCTCGGGGCGGAGGTCCAGCCCGTCACCGAGGAGCAGAACCAACCGCCGGAGCGCACGGAAATTGCTGCTCCAGCTCCTCAGGCTGTCCTCCCTTCCACCGCCGCGCTTGCACGCTCAGCCCGTCGCCGCCGCAGGACCGCTTGGGCTGTGGCGGGGACGGTGACGCTTGTCGGGACTCTCCTGTCCGTCTGGGTGATCCTGCCTCCACCGGCTCCTAAGGTCCTGAAAACCATCCGCCTGACGCACTTCGGCCGGGTGGAGGCCTGGGGCCGAGTAGTGAGCGATGGGCCTCAACTCTACTTTCAGGAAAGGCTCGGGGGACACTTCGGCGTGGCAAAGGTCTCGTCCGAGGGCGGTGAGCCGACTGAGCTTGTGACGCCGTTTCCCAGCACCGTTCTTTGTGACATCTCTCCAGACCGATCCGAACTGCTGGTCGGGAGCCGCAGCGGCGGGGAGGATGAGATGCCCCTGTGGGCTCTGCCCACCTCGGGCGGTTCGCCGCGCCGTTTAGGCAAGCTGCTGGCGCACGACGCGACTTGGTCTCCCGATGGGCAAAGAATCGCGTATGCCTCGGCCTTCGATGTTTACCGGGCGAAAAGTGACGGTTCCGAATCGCGAAAACTGGTCAACGTGGCGGGCGTGCCAAGCCGGCTCCGATGGTCGCCAGATGGAAGCGTGTTGCGTTTCACCGTGGAAGACTCATCGGCCCACCTGTCACTTTGGGAGGTCTCCGCGGACGGCACCAATCCGCATCGTTTGCTCGCTGGATGGAGGGGCGCGCCGACAGATTGGAACGACGGAGAATCCGGAGGCGAATGGACACGGGACGGAGAATACTTCATCTTCCGATCCGCCCGCTCTAGCCTGGCGAGTATCTGGGCAATTCGTGAGAAACGCGGTTGGTTCTCCACGATGCCCACAGCCCCCATACTCCTCACCACCCTGGACACGTACCTGTGGGACATTTTGCCGTCCCGGAGCGGTGCGCGAGTGTTTTTCGCCGGTGTAAGGGCTGATCGCGAACTTGAGCGCTATGACTTCGCCTTGAAGCAGTTTGTTCCTTACCTCGGAGGCGCGCGGGCGCGCTGGGCCAGCTTTTCCCGCGACGGCCAATCGGTGGCTTACACAACCGTGCCTGGATTCATCCTGTGGCGGAGCAGACCGGACGGGAGCGAGCCGCTGCAACTGACGTTCCCTCCGACAAACGCCGCGGGGCCCCGCTGGTCCCCGGACAGCAAACGAATCGCTTTTGGAGCAGCCGGAGCCAGAGTCTATGTGGTCCCCTCCGGGGGCGGAAACCCCGAGCCTGTGACGCCTCAGGGCTCCGCAGCGGAGGGCCCCGACTGGGCGCCGGACGGAAACTCATTGCTCTTGGCGGTTCGGCTGCCGGGACACGGGCCCGAGACTTCACATATCTGCCGGCTCGACTTGAGAACAAACCAGCTAAGCCAGTTGCCCGGTTCCGATGGGCTGACGGGTCCGGCCTACTCACCCGACGGGAAATACGTGGCGGCAGTTGACCCGGCCGCCGGGAAGCTGATGCTTTTTGAGGTTCACACCCAACACTGGTCGGAACTGGCGCGCGCCGCCTCGCTTGACTTCCCGCCCTACTGGTCCCGCGATGGCAGGTATATTTATGCTCAGGCGGTATTCGGCGGAGTTGACCAGCCGCTCTTGCGGGTGAGACTCAGAGATCACCAGGTGGAAGTCGTGGCGACGCGGAACCAGTTCCGGCGCGGCGACATCAAAACCTTTTCGCTCGCCGGCCTTACACCGGACGACTCCCCGCTTGCGTCCATACTCCGTAGCGAAGACGAGATCTACGCGATTGACGTGGACTTTCCTTAGCACGAGAGCGCGGCGGCCGCACATCTGCGGTTCCGCCGAGGAACTCGGTCGGTTCTGTACTGGCGGAGAGCTGGGCTGGCGGTTCAATCGGTTTCGAAGTGACATGATAGTCGGAAGAGCCAATGGTACGCAGTCTCATTGCGTGAAGGCCGCCTCTTGAACGGCGGGTCTTCGGAGACTGTAAGGACAAAAGCTGCTGATAAACGACCCAAGGCCGGAACTTGAGCGCTTGTGTATCCGGACGACCTGAACGGTCCAAAGCACCGTCTCGTAGCCCCTCCAATACCAGTTATCGCGAAGCAGATCGCTGCGCATATTGAGAATCTCCCGCCGTGTAAAGACCGACCACTTACCGCCATGGACCGGGACTGGCTTCGTATCGACTGTCTCTGTAGATAGCCGCGGAGCTCGACAATTATTGAGTTGGACGACCACGAGACGCGTGTCCGTGGTCATGGAGTCGCCCGTGGCGTTCTCGGTGAAGCCAGGAACCTCGGGCCGTCCGATCCACCCCAGCACGCCGGCGCAAGAGGTAAAGGCGAGATCATAGGCCACCTTTTCGCGTTCCTGGTCCACATCTGCGGCGATCTTATGAGTGAGGCGCTGGCCCGGCCGCAAATAGGCCAGATCGATGTCCCGGGTGGCGGCGCCGATCCAGAGTTCCTCACCATTCCAATCGCCGGGCTGTTTCCACAAACGGATATGGTGACGCTTCGTAACGTCGTTGAAACTTTTCTCCCAGGACATATCCGGTTCCATTCCATTGAGCAATAAAGCGGACATGGGCGCGGAACTGAAACCGCGTCTCTCGCCAATTGCCCGGAGCCACCGCACGCGGCGGCGAAAGGACGTTGGAAGGGCCTGGGCCCAGCCGGCTGCCGAGAAGGCGGCAGCAACCTGGTCATGAGAGCCGATGAGCAGCACGTTCGTGAGGTCCGACGGGCGGTGTGGGTTGGGAGCGTAGGTCCGATCGGGGATGGCCGCAACCATTCGGTGCAAGTCGTCGCGATCCACATCGGACAATTCATTCCCAGCGGAGGCGACTGGGAAAAATGAGATAGCGCGCAGGGGCTGAGTCAGCGTCAGCGTGAGTTCGGCGCCGGCAGGGAAATAGATTTCCGGCTCGGGAACCTTCGCCACCACGGACCGCACAAGCCACACGGCGATCGTAGCGTGCAACTCGCAGCGAAGCATCACCCCCCGGATGTAGCCGCTCACCCGATAGCCGCCACTGTCAGTGGCTCGGAGGTTGCGGATCTGGCCATCGCGAGCCACGGTCTCGAGGGCGTTATCGACCTCGGCCACGCGCGCAGAGACGGGGACGGGGGCTTCGCCGGGCAGAGTTAGGCCGTCAAATCCCAATTCGAGCCCGGCTGTTTCGTGGCGGATTCCCAAACCCACGCGCGTGACCCTTTTCACTCTTCCCGATATCGTGCTTCCGGCCGGCAGGACTGTCTGGCCATCGATCTCCACCGGCGCAATGAGAACCGCCGGGACGCGTGCGCCCACCTTGCTTGCGTAAGAGCCTATCGCAGATGTGAGCCGGATGTGAAGCTGCGTACCGGTCGGCACCCGCCGAGCGGCCAGCGAGTTCAATAAGAGAAGCAGACACGAATGAATGAGCATGGCGTCTTAGCCGGGATTTCCATCTGGGTTTCCGCGCAGGTACCACTGCGCCTACAGGCTTTTGATTTTCTACCCGCGTCCAACCATCAAAGCATTCTCGCGGAGTCGTGTCTGCATCAAATTGAACACTTTTCAAATGATTCTTCCAGAGCCCGTATCTGCCGCTCGTTGCAGTCGATACCTCAGACACTTCTCCGTTCCCGGCAGCGCTGGGCCGATCTCCCGGTTCTCCACAGCCCCGGCTATCCCGCGGGAAGGGACAGCGCAGCTATCCGCCCCAGCATGCTTGCGAACAGCCGCCGGGTCAGAAGACTCTCCGCCAAAAGCAACCAGAAATAGCGGGCCCCAATCCGTCGATAACCGGCCCGCCGTAGGGGGGCGGCTTGCCGTCCCCGCGTTTCTGCTGCTCCTGACGAGGGT
>Ga0209517_10006998_pt1 | contig 13691 bp, 14 predicted proteins | sample PeaSoiMetSII2010_FD_187695 | JGI IMG/M metagenome (GOLD analysis project Ga0209517, IMG submission 187695) | Peat soil microbial communities from Weissenstadt, Germany - SII-2010 (SPAdes) (version 2) | ecosystem: Environmental > Terrestrial > Soil > Wetlands > Peat | place: Germany...
CGGACTTCAGCAAACTCACAGTTGAGGAACTTCTGCAGTTTGAAGAGCTCTACAGAAAGGCCCACGGACTTCCTACCCGCGATGAGGAACATCACGTCATCAACGAAGGCCCTTACACGCGCAAATGGTATGCCGCGCAACGCGCTGCTGAAAAGCAACCAGCTGCGCTTCCAGGCATTGCATAAGAAAAACCGGCGTCAATCCAAGGGAGCCACTTAAGTCTCCAAACCGGTAATTTGGGTTTCCGGACCCACTTTACCGGTTTCCGCAATTATCACCACTTGACCGCCGCTTATCGATCCGCTTACATCGCTCTCATCCGGCCGGCGGGGCCGTGCGAACACCGCGCTTTTCGATGGGGACGAAGTCACGCGCGGTGTACCCGGTGTAGATTTGCCGCGGTCTCGCTATCTTCTGCTCCGGATCTTCCAGCATTTCCTGCCACTGTGCGAGCCAGCCAACGGTGCGCGGAATGGCGAACAGCACCGTAAACATCTCCGGCCGGAAGCCCAGGGCCTGGTAGATAATTCCTGAATAAAAATCGACGTTGGGATAGAGTTTCCGTTTAATGAAGTAATCGTCTTCCAAGGCGATGCGCTCGAGTTCGAGCGCAATTTCCAGCATGGGGTTCTTGCCGGTGGTTTGAAATACCTGATCGGCGGCCCACTTGATGATCTTGGCGCGGGGATCGTAATTCTTGTACACCCGGTGACCGAATCCCATGAGTTTCCCATGGCCAGTTTTGATATTGTTGATATAAGCCGGGACACGGTCCTTCGATCCGATTTCCGCCAACATTTTGAGGACTTCCTCATTGGCGCCGCCATGGAGCGGGCCGGAGAGCGCAGCGGCAGCGGCCGCGGAACAAAGGTACGGATCGGCCTGCGCGCTGCCAACGGCGCGCATAACGTTGGTACTGCAGTTCTGCTCGTGGTCGGCATGCAGAATGAACAGGATGTCCAGTGCGCGCGCCAGCACCGGATTCGCGTGGTATTTGGGTTCCACCATCTTCCACAACATGTTCATGAAATTCTCGGCATAACTGAGGTCGTTGTCCGGATACACATACGGGAAACCCAGGCTGTGCCGGTAGGTGTACGCGGCAATCGTGGGAACTTTGCCAATCAGACGATGGATCTGGTGCAGGCGCACCTCGGGATCATGCACATTGCGAGATTCCGGGTAAACGGTGGAAAGCGCCGCAACGGTGCTGATGAACATTCCCATTGGATGAGCGTTATAGCGAAAGCCTTCGAGGAATCTCTTGGTGGTCTCATGAATCATCGTGTGATGGGTGACGTTGTAGATCCAGTCGTTCAGTTGCGGCTCGGTGGGCAACTCGCCGAAAAGAAGAAGATAGGCGACTTCCAGGAAGGTGCACTTTTCCGCCAACTGTTCAATCGGATAACCGCGGTAACGCAAGATGCCTTTATCACCGTCGATATAGGTAACCGCGCTTTGGCAGGAAGCGGTGTTCAAGAACGCCGGATCGTAGGTCATCATCCCAAATTCTTCGGCGTCCGTCTTGATCTGTCGCAAATCCATGGCGCGAACGGCACCCTTGAATAAAGGCATGTTGTAGGTAGCTTTCGTCCGCTGATCGACGATGGTCAGAGCACTATTGTCCATGGTTTCTCCTTCTTCTGGTGAATGGCCCGGTTACGGGAAATGTCCGGAGGAATGAGATTCTCACGGCGAACGCATCCGGGATTACCCTAGGCTGGTGAAAACTGGCGGCTTGCAGATATTCAGGAAACCCAGGGCAGAGGCCTACCGCACTCTGAATGGCAGAATTCACAAAGGGCCCCTCAGTACGTAGGATGCAACCTAAGCGCGTAGCGCACGCGGGGATGTGATGCATCGCACGCCGCACTATGACACACATCACACATCGATGCCAAATGGATCACAGTGAGCCCCCAAATTCACGCGTAAGTTTCTAGGCAGGTACTAAACCTATCCAGCACGGGTCTCGTTGATCATGCTTTGCGGGACTGGGGGGGATGAGGTGTGACGGTCCAAATGTCCCGCAGACTCGACTTCAGGCTGATCCTCTCGCTTACCGTTCTGATTGTGGCCATCAGTTGTATCAGCGGCTTTCTGAATCTGCGCATGCAAAAAAAACAGCTGGTGCAGACGATGATTTCGGGTGCCGACCGACTCTCGTGGAGCATCATTAGCGCGACATGGCACGCGATGTTGGACGACGATCGTAAGGGAGCCTACGAATCGATGCGAGTCATCGCCGACAAGCATAGCGTCGACCGCATCCGAATGTTCAATCGCGAAGGACGGCTGGTCTTCTCAACCGACCCGCAAGACCAGCCGAGTTTCGCCAGTCCTAGCGACAGGGTTTGCGTAAGCTGTCATGGCGCAACTCCCATTCAGACCAAGCCGACGATGGCCTCGAGAGTGCGTTACGACACCTCGCCAGACGGTACAAAAACGCTCAATATTGTGACGCCGATTTATAACGAGCTATCGTGTAGTAACGCGAGCTGCCACGCACACCAAGCCAGCACACGAGTGTTAGGGGTTCTGGATGTGGCCCTGCCATTGGATCCAGTACAGCAGCAGACGCGGACCATCACGTTGGAGACGATACTGTCGACTGTTGCGGTGGTGATTGTAGGAGCGGCGTTCGTCATCCTGTTCACGCGCCGGTTCGTGGCGACCCCGATCCAGGAGCTGATCACCGGGACCAAAACCCTCAGCGCCATGCAACTTGACAAGCCCATGGAGATCTCCCGGCGCAGTCCAGAATTAGATGAGTTGGTCGATTCGTTTAACCGCATGAGGGTGCGATTGAAGGTCGCGGTGGACGATTTGAACCAAATGCAGCAGACCCTGGAAAGCAAGGTCGCCGAGCGCACCAAGCAATTGCAGGCAGCGCACAGCAAACTCCTCCAGGCGGACCGGCTCGCCTCGTTGGGCCAACTGGCTGCCAGCGTCGCGCATGAAATCAACAACCCAATCTCCGGGGTGCTCAATCTTTCCATCTTGCTGGAGCGCCTGATGGCCAGCGGCGATTTCCCTTCCGGGCGCGAAGCTGAATTCCGCAAGTACCTTGGTCAGATCTCCGCCGAAACCGCGCGAGTGGGACGGATTGTTACGGATCTCTTGGCTTTTTCGCGCCGGTCCAAGCCACAACGCGTTCCCGGTGACTTGAACAAGCTCGTTCGCAGCACGCTGCGTCTGGTGGGCCACAAACTGATGCTCATGAACACGGAAACCGTTTTGGAATTGCAGGAGAATCTGCCTCTCGTGGAGTGTGATCCTTCGCAAATTCAACAGGTGATCCTGAATCTGATCCTGAACGGCGCCCAGGCGATGCAGCCAAAAGGAGGCGGCAAACTGACTATTCGTACGCGACTCCTTGCCGACGGAGACAATGCGGAGCTTTTCGTGAGCGATTCTGGCGAAGGCATCGCCCCCGAAAACCTCTCGAAGATTTTTGACCCGTTTTTTACCACCAAGGCCGAAGGAAAGGGTGTTGGACTGGGCTTGGCGGTGCTTTACGGGATCGTCAAGGCTCATGACGGTGAAGTCGAAGTGACCAGCCGGCGCAACGAAGGCACTTCTTTCTCGGTTACGCTTCCGCTCAAGGTAAAAGGCCCTGCTGCCGAACAGAAGGAAGTCCAGGTACATGCGGAGTGAAAACCGTTTGTGTGGTGGCAATCGGGAGCGTGAGTGGGCAGGTGCTGGAATGGGTAGAGAGCGCCGCCGCCGAGTGGTGCCCCTGGCCCACCCGGCAATTGCCTGCGTTGGAGCTGCCAACGGGCTCCTATGACGCAAAGCGCGGCCAATACGAGTCGGTGGAGTTCATGAAGACAGTGGCTCGATGCAAGCCCAACGATGCAGCACGTATTCTGGGAGTGACCGAGGTGGACCTGGCGATTCCGATGCTCACCTTCGTGTTCGGACAGGCGCAGCTTGACGGACCTGTCGCGGTGCTATCCCTGTGCCGATTGCGGCAGGAATTTTATGGACTGCCAGGGGCGGAAAGCCTGTTGCGCGAGCGCGTCGTCAAGGAAACACTGCACGAATTGGGACACACTTTTGGCCTTACGCATTGTGGCGAAGCGAAGTGTGTCATGAGCCTGGCCACGCACATCGGTCTGGTTGACAATAAGGAAGATCGCTACTGCGCGCGTTGTGGAGCACAGCTCGTGCGCCGTTTCGCTTCTCCGGATGGAGACTCATGATGAAAAAGGTCTGGCCGATTCTGGTGGTGGACGATGAAGAAGTCATGTGCGAATCGATGGCCGCGTGGCTGCGTGAGGACGGTTATCGCGTCGACACCGCCCCCAACGGGCAAAAGGGGCTCGAACTTGCCAAATCAACGGACTACGCCATCTGCTTCATTGACCTGAAAATGCCCGGAGGCATGGATGGTATCGAAACGATGATGGAAATTCACCGCATTCGCTCGGAGGCTTCAGTCATCATCATCACCGCCTACGCCACCGTTGATACCGCCATCCAGGCGATGAAAGAGGGCGCGCAGGAGTACATCGTAAAACCGTGCCATCCGCAGGAAATCTCGATGCTGGTTTCGCGCATTCTGAAACTCAAGAAACTGCAAAGCGAAAATGCGATCCTGCGCAAGAAAATCAGTCGCCAGTACCGGCATCGCGACATCATCACCAAAAATCCGCGCATGGAAGAGATCCTGACGCTGACCCGGGACATCGCCAGCCTGCGCAGCACCGTGCTGATTTGCGGCGAAAGCGGAACCGGGAAGGAACTGATCGCCCGCGCCATTCACTATTCCGGGGAGCGCGCGGAGAAGCGCTTTGTGAGCGTGAGCTGTGCTGCGCTCACCGAAACGCTCTTGGAGAGCGAACTGTTTGGCCATGAGAAGGGCGCTTTTACCGGAGCCGAAGGGCAAACGAAAGGCAAGTTCGAGCTGGCCGACGGAGGCACAATCTTCCTCGATGAAATCGGCGACATCTCTCAGAAACTGCAGGCAGACTTGCTGCGAGTTCTCCAGGAGCGCCGTTTTTACCGAGTGGGTGGCACGGAAGAGGTCAGTGTGGATGTGCGGGTGATCGCGGCCACTCATAAGAAGCTGGCCGAAGAAGTTCGACTAGGACATTTCCGCGACGATTTATATTACCGGCTCAACGTGATTGAGATTCGCATTCCGCCTTTGCGTGATCGGCGCGAAGACATACCATTGTTGGCGGAACACTTTGTGGAACACATCGCGTCCGAGCTGGGAAAGGACATCGCGGGCATCTCTGCAGACGCGCTCAAGGCGCTCATTGACTACGATTGGCCCGGCAATGTGCGCGAACTGCAAAACGTCATCGAACGAGCAATCGTGACATCGCACAACGGAACGCTCGTCGAGAGCGATTTCGCCTGGCTCCATCAGCGCGGCAGCTCGGCACAGAATTGGGAGGTTCCCGACGTTTCTTTGGCCGATCTGGAACGTCGCGCCATTATTGCCGTTCTGGAGCGCAAAGGTGGCAACGTTAAGGATGCCGCCGCCTCACTTGGGATCGACCGCTCGACGCTGTACGACAAGCTAAAGCGCTATGAGATAGCGCACTGAGCCGAAGAATCACACCTCCAGGAAGGTTGCCTCAAGTACTGTGTCCCAATCTGCCGCGGGCAGGGCATCCATGAGTTCCGGCATGAGGGTTCCGCCATCGGCCAGGCATGGCTGGGATTTTGAAGCCGATAATTGTAACTGCAGCCGGTCGAGTTCGCTGGACAGCCACCCAGGTACTTCTGCCTCGCGCAGCAAGTGACGGAGATCAAGCGGTAGGCGCGGACGAATCTTTAGATACCAACCTTCCTCATCCCCGCCGGTGGACACCACTGTGCCGTCGATCGGTGCGCGAACGCGAATTTCATGGCCATTCTTCCGCATTCGCCAGCCAATGCCGTTGCTCTCGATTTCGCTACCCTTTACAGGCAATTCCACGGAATCGGGGCGGCCGATCAAGTGATGGGCCAACTCATCCAGGCCGACCGTTAAATTGCCGTCACTTTCCGGGCGCACCCAGGTGTGGCCACGATGATAAAGCAACTGATTTGAGTAGCCGATTCCCACGTTCTTTGATGGAGTTTTCACCGGCAACGCGGCAAACTCCGCGTACTTGAGGCAATGACGGCAATCAAACGCGTTGTCGCAGATTCTGGACAGCACTCTGCCGGCAAGTTGGTGGCGGCACCGGCGTTCGGTTTCCGGCAGCTCCGCGAAGTTCATCTGCCAGCACATGTCGGTGGCGCGGTGTGTGCGGAAATCAGAGGCGGTGCGCCAAACCGCGGAGAGCAATGTGGACAAAATGGTCAAGACGACCGCGAAAAACAAGGAGAGAAAGACGATATGCCCCACGCTCCAATGGAACCCGTCAACCCACGGAAACATTTGTATCCGCTCCTTTCACTCGCCCAAACATCGGCAAGTACCGGTATGACAAGGAATAGACAATCACGCCGTAGGCGATGACGCCGGCGAAGCTGGCCACTTCCTGCCAGCTTGGGATGTATTTCAGAAATTCGTCGAACGCGAGTGTGGGCAGGGCCAGGGTCTGCACCGTAAGGACGAACCGGTTCAGCAGTATTCCTCCGCAGGCTAGTGCCGCGCCGCATAGCAGCCAGCCGCGCTTCTTGGCCGTCAAGGGCACGGTGAGAAGGAACGCGGGGAGCAACCCTAAAGGCACTATCTCCAAAAATAGCAGTGCAGATCCAAATGGCTTGTAGGAGTAGAAGTCCCAAGGCGCGAAGCCGACTGCCCGCGAAGTAATGTTGAGCCAGATCAATGTGTCAATGGCCTTCGCCGCCACATAAACACCAAGCAGTAATCCAGAGATCAATCCCAACTTGCGGAAGACGCCGGGCTGCACCAGTTTCTGTCCGGTTAGTTTCTCCGCCGCAGCCGTGACGAGGATCAGGAAGCTTGGCCCCACGGCGATCGCGGAGAGAATAAAAAGAAAGAACGTGGACGGCCAAATCGCAAATCCCTGGCGAAAGGCAAAGGGACGGCCGCGCAACACACCGTAGAGTCCGCCAAGCGATCCCTGATGGAAAAAAGAAAGGAAGGCGCCCAGGGCTGCGAGAACCGGAACCAGGTGGTGAAGCTGATGTTCGAAGACCAGGAATGACGGGACTTTGCGCAATTGCCGGTTTCTTAGTAGAACCGGGATGTATTCCAAAATGAGCACGAACAAGTAGCAAGTAATGCAAAAAGTGACCTCGGTGAGCATCGAGTGAGTGTTGGGGTACCAGAAAGTGAACCAGGCGCGCAACGGCTGGCCTACATCCACCATCAAGACTGCCACCGCGCCGCTGTAACAAATGAATCCTAGTACAACCGCGCTATTCAGGATGGGTTTGAGGTCCGCTTGCTTGAGAATGTAAACAAGAAACCCGGTGAAGAAGGCGCCAGCACCCATGGCGATGATTGCCAGATCAAGAAAAATCCACATTCCGAAAGCGAAGCGATTGTCCATGTTGGTCTGGTTCAGTCCGTAATACAAGCAAAGGCCAGCGGCATAAATTCCAAGTGCCAGCAGGGCAACCCAGGGAACAAGCCAGAGAAGAAAGCGCGTCGTTGAGGAGCGCTCGGCGCCCCTGGCGATCCAACGCCGGTCTACAACTAGCAATTCAGACATGCTCGCTCTCCTTGGCGCGCTCTGAATCGCGCTCGGCCAGCGCCCTCACCCAGGCCTGACCCGATTTGTAGTAGACCTTGGGCTCCGTCCCAAGTCGCGCCAACAGCCGGAAAGCGTCGGGAGAATGTGCCGCGGAAAAGACGCCATCGTTTTTGTCCGCCAGATTACCGAACAAGATGGCTCCGGTGGGACACGCTTCGACGCAGGCGGGGATGTAATCAGCAGGGTCAATCTCTTTTTTCCTGTTAGCCGCGGCTTTTTCCATGGCGCTGTGCAATCGCGCGTGGCAGAGGTTGCACTTTTCCACTACGCCGCGCATCCGAACGGCTACTCCCGGATTCAGGCTTTTCTCCATGCCTGCCGGCCACGCAGGATCCCACCAGTTGAAGTAACGCGCGTGGTAGGGACAAGCGACCATGCAGTACCGGCAGCCCAGGCAGCGCTGCGGCATCTGCATCACGATGCCAGTAGCCTTGTCCACTTCCACGGCTTGCTGCGGACAAACGCTCACGCACGGTGTTTCGTTTCCGCAATGCATGCAACTGATGGGAATAAATACTTCGCGCTTGGCCGCCCCATCCGCCCCGTTAGAAACTTTGCGGACCAACATCGGAGTTAATCCCGTTCGAGGAGTGGCTCGCGAAGTAGCGGGCGGAACATTGTTTTCCGCCGCGCAGGCCACCATGCACGAGCCGCAGCCCGTGCAACGGTCCAAGTCAATGACCATTCCGTAGCGGGCGCTCATGCTTGCCTCCCAGCCGGAAGTTCGCGCAGATTCGACTCTTGATACAGCTTTGTTGCCAGCGCCGGAAGCACGGGAGGTGCCCATGCCGCGGCCCAGTTCGTGCCCTGCCGCACATTGTTCTCTGCCGGCCATTCTTTTAGTTCGCAGCGGAACGCGCTGATTCGCGGTGGACTATCCATCCAAACCGCTCCTTTGCGAAGTTGTTCTTCAAACTTCTGCGCCGAATCGAACTCAGTAATTGCGATGGCTTGCTCGGCGTACACCATGCCTCGCCGCGCGTGGAAGAGTTCCTCGCAGCGCCTGTGGATAACTTGTTCGACCACACGCAACGAAGGATCTAGCTCCAACAGGAACTGTGCGGCGCCTTTGATTTCCGCCGGAGGTGCGACCAGATTCAGCGCTACCGCATAAGTATCGACCGCCGAAGTGGGCGCCGTGGGCACATCCGTAAGTTCTTCCAGAAATCCAGGGGCTGGCAGCAACCAATCTGCTTTGTTCCCGCCGCCATCCCACGCCGCGAATCGAAATACCTCGCCGTCAGTTTTCGGAGTGAATTCCCAAGGCACTGTGGCATCGAGAAGTATCGCGCGTGGCGAGCCGCCGGACGCTTCATACGGCGCCTGCGGTTGTACGCGCTCTCCCCTTTTGATGATTCCGCCTGGCGCGCCCACCGCACCGAGGAGGACGTTCAGCGCGGCGATTGCGGGATTTCCGTCCGTCGCAATTACCATCACCGGCCGATTCTCAACCATCTTCCGTGCCAGATCGCGGATTGCCTCGGTGGTCAGGCCCGTTTGCGCAGCCACTTCAACGAGTGAAAGTTGCGGCATGGGCCCCTGCGCTGCCACTAAGTCCTCTTCCAATAGGACGCGCGCTACTCCTGCCGCGAGCTGTGCTTCGCTTCCCTCGCGAACTGGAACCCATTGCCAGGCGCATCCCGCGGTCCGGGACAACGAAGACTCGATTTGTATCAAGCGAAGTTGCGGGTCGGCGGCGCCAACTGCACGCTCGCTCCATAACCGCGTAAAACGGCCGGGTGCTCCCCACCCATCCAGCAGAGGCGCGCCAAAGCTCACGATGGTCCGCACGTTTTCCAGGTCGTAGCCAAACGCGGAAACGGGATCACCGCTCCAATCTGCATAGGGCGCGAGAGCTTGACTCTCTACGCTCGGCACAACCTGATAGCTGTCGTTCTCTTTTTTGGCGAACGCTTCCAACACCGAAGAAGCAGCTCTTCCGGACCGGCCATCAACGACGGCTACCGGACCCTCTTTTCGGGCTTTTTCAAATGCCGCCCGTGCTTCGGCCCAAGACGCCGCACGCCCGCGATGACGCACTTCCCTCAACCGCTGCGGATGCCAATTCAACTGGTGAGCGGCAAAACCCAGCGGGCACAATGCTCCTTTGGTTATCGGATGATTCCTGACGCCGGAGATTCCGACCGGGTAACCTGCCGCCATCCTCGCCCGAATCCCGCATCCACTGGCACACAAGGTGCAGAACGATTGTGTCGTTTCCACCGGCCCGCGCACTGGTTGTGGGATCCACGGCCAATTCTGCGTCCAGATGGATACGTCGCCCAACAGCTTCCACGGCACAGGAGTGAGCAGGAACCCTGCCGTGGCTCCCGCACTGCCAATCAACAAGTCACGCCTGGAAAACTTCATGGTTGCTCCTTCATTCGTGACAACCGAGGCAGCCCGCCTCGATCTTGTGGCGGCGATGGCACGCTTCACAGTCGCTCATCTTCATGCCATCGTGCGGAGCGCGCCGCAGGCGTGAGATGGAATGGCCCCATATATCGCGGCTATAGCCGCTGATACGGTTTTGCTCGTAAATTCGCTGTTGATCGGATTCCCCGATGTCTCCATGGCACTCGCTGCAAACCAGCCCGGCGCCGCGCGTATGGATCGCATGCGAAAACCACACATTGGCTGGCTGCCGCGAAGAGACCAGCCAAGGCGTTGCGTGTCCCGGTTTGATGTAGTTGTCAACCAGCGCGGCTTCGGACTTGGATGTTCCGAGCTTTTCGGCGTGGCATCCCGCGCAGATTTCCGTTGGAGGCATCCCTGCGAATTCTCCATCTGCGTTTAGCGAGTGACAGGAATCACATTGAGTGAGGCCGGATTTTTCGCTGTGGGTTTTGTGGTGGAACTCCAGAGGCTGTTCCCGCCGCACGTACAGGGCGCGGGGAAAAGCGACCCAACCCGTTACAATGGCAAGTGCGAATCCAATCCCAAATACAAGCAAATATCTCCTCAAGTTCATTCCTTTGGTCCCCAGTGAGTATTGGAAAAAAAGTGTTGGAACAAACACACCAACTGCCGATGAGGCAATAGCTGAGCTACTCCGCGCACGGGGCCGCCGCCATCACAGCTCAGTTCGAGTGTTTCGTGGATCTCTTTCGCCAGGCGTTCTTGTTCTTCGGCTTGCCACGCCGCTGCATGAGCCCCGGATATGAGCCCGGCTCCAGTTCGCTCCGCCACTTCCCACCCGGCGAATAGCCATCCTGAGCCATAAGGGTCGTCAATTAAACGCTTGGGATCGCTGCGAAGGTGGCCGTTCACTTTCTGAATCAAGAGTGGGTTTGGAAAAGTCATGGGCCACTCCATACCGTGGACGGTCAACGAGACAACCGGCCGCTGCGTGCCATGTGTGGTCACGAACGTCAGGCCGTCGATGTTTCCTACCATGTGGGCCAGAAATGAGTCGATCCCGATATAGCAAAAACCAGATTCCACTTTCGCCAGCCAAAAATGGTTCGGGGCGTAGTGAAGATTCACGGGCGGAGCGAGAACACCATGGGGCCGCGCCAGCGTGAGATACGATTCGCAGTAGTAGTAGCCACCCGTCGTACAGATGGACAGTTGCGATTCGCTAAAAGGAATCAGCTTGGTTGGAGATGTCGCTCCGCAATACTGTACCTGGATTTCTTCGAGGTGCGGGCAGCGTTCCTGCCGCAACTCATCTTTTCCAACCAGGTCGCAGCGGTAATACTCTGGAGACGAACAACGTCCTCCGTCTGATACCCCTGGCCCCTCCAGGAGCAACTTTCGAGACGGAGAGGCATGGCAGTAGCGTGCGCGACCCTCTTTTAGGAATGGGCAAGCCATGGTCTGATTCTCAATTGCTCTTTTTCCCGGATGACTGCTCAGGCATTGGTTTCGTGGGCTCGCCACCGTCCGCCATCGTCATTCCCAATCCCTGAACTGGTAGGCCGTGGGAAAATTCCCCTCGCATCATGCCCTTCAGTTCCTCGTCGAGGTTGGTCACAGTTCGGGTCTTCTTGAACCTGCTCACTAGCTCCCAAACAAGTCCGTACCCCGTAACCAACACCGCAAGAACGACAACCAGTCCCAGTGCGATGTTCGTCAAGTTCAACCAAAACACCCAATCATCGTTCGGCATTATAAAAACCCTCCCGTCTGTCGTGGACAGCATCTACCCTGAGCTAAGGCAACTACCCTGCCAGGACATGTTTTGAGCAACTTACGGGTGCAAAGGAAGTGAAAGTTGCCGGATTTCCCGACCCTGTCGTCGGATTTCCCGACAGTCCTGCTGAGGTCGATTTCCGTCGCAATCCTACTCTCTACGCTTTCTTAGCTACCCGTGTCTCAGGTTTACGATCTGTACTTGGAGCGGGAGTTTCTGCGCGGATCATTCTGGAACCTCTTCAATGTTGTCCGCTGCATGCTCCAGCCGAAGAAATGGGGGCTGCCCTCCAGGAAAGAGGATTCGATGTAGCGGGTGTCCGGGAACTACAGAACGGTTCAGTGGTCGGTTTTGTTTCCCGCGAACCACTCAAAGTTGGAACCGTAAGGGACCGCATGATGCCGCTCAACGCTGGGGACCTAATCTCTGATGCAACCGCCCTCGGCGACTTATTGACGGTTCTGAGCGCCAAAAAACGAGTTTTCGTCCTTGCGGGATCAGAGGTCAAAGGCATAGTCACGCTTACCGACCGGCTTCTTGAGCCACGACCGGGATCACTGAGATCGAAGCTGGATGAGCTGCGGACGTTTGCAGTGTCACGGCTGACGAAAATTCGGGAACTGCTAGCGCATCCAGAGAATGTTGAAAAGGCCCACGAAGCCATTGCAGAGCAGGTCGGTCAGTTAACACTGGAAGCTTCAAACGAAGACGGGAAACGTTTGTATCTAGCTCACGGGGAAGTGGATTTCTTCGGTGAAGGAAAGATGGCGCATTCCGTTGGTGCCGGGGGCCAGAATCGAACTGGCTACGCCCGCCTTTTCAGGGCGGCGCTCTACCAGTGAGCTACCCCGGCACGCTTGCATTCCATTTTAGAGACGCCCTCCCACTGTGTCAATTCGCCTTCGTCCCATTCCTCGCAGAAATTTCCGCCACTCCCAACCACTCTCTCTTTCCTTTACTCTCCCGCAACCTCTCCCCCCATTCCCCTTTGCTCCCCGCCTCCACTTATGTTCGACTAAGTTGTCATGACCACCACACAACCGAAATCATCCGACCTCATCGCTGAACTCAACGGTCTCGCCGTCACCGCCCTTTCCGCCGAAGCTCTCATGAAGGACATCGTCACACTCCTTCACGGCAAGCTCACCAAATACAACTGGGTCGGCTTCTACATGCTTGGTAAAGACCCCGATCACACCACTCTTCTTCTCGGCCCCTTCAAGGGCACCATGACTCCCCACACGCGCATCCCTCTCAATCAGGGCATTTGTGGCGCCGCGGCCAGCACCGGCAAAACCGTCGTCGTCGACGACGTCTCCAACGATCCTCGCTATCTCGCCTGCTCCCTCGAAACCAAATCCGAAATCGTTGTCCCCGTCTTCCATCACGGCAAAGTCGCCGGTGAACTCGATATCGACTCCCATTTCCTCGCTGCCTTCGGCCCCGACGATCGCCTCCTCTGCGAACACGCCGCCGCCCTCCTAGGCAAATTCCTCGATTCCCATTCCTGATTTTCTTGGAGTGCGGCGGCTCGCCGCCGCTTTTACGCTCTCAACCCGATCACACCAACGCCCAGTCCGCCCAGACCTTTAAGCGCTTACACCCTTATACGCTTATACTTTTATACTCTTATACTTCTTATCTCTTCTCTCCGTACCCCTGCGTTGCCTCTTATTATCCCCGTTCCTCATCAATCTCCTTCATCCAATTCCGCCCCTTTAACACCTCTCTCGGCCTCGTCCCATCCGGCGGCCCCACAATTCCGTCCTTCTCCATCAAATCAATCAAATGAGCCGCTCTGCCATACCCAATCCGCAATCTCCGCTGCAGCGTCGAAGTCGAAGCTCTCCCCATTTCGCAGCACACCCGCACCGCATCCTGGTACA
>Ga0209517_10006999_pt1 | contig 13691 bp, 9 predicted proteins | sample PeaSoiMetSII2010_FD_187695 | JGI IMG/M metagenome (GOLD analysis project Ga0209517, IMG submission 187695) | Peat soil microbial communities from Weissenstadt, Germany - SII-2010 (SPAdes) (version 2) | ecosystem: Environmental > Terrestrial > Soil > Wetlands > Peat | place: Germany: Weissenstadt...
CCTATGCCTTGGATGATCATGTCGAAGCCAGGCTGATCCTTCCGACTGCTCCTTTTATGATTTTTTACATATATGGCAGAGTGGTTAAATGCGATGGGGTATGCGAAAAGTTTGATCTTTGCTGTGCTACGGTTTTGTGGGACCGCTGGGGCGCAACCTCGAGCATATCGCTAATGAGGACCGGGAATTTCTAACGGTCATCAAGGAAGCTTTGCTTGCGTTCATAAATACTCCTTCTCCGCAGGTGGCAATCGAGTTTGCGAGAAGGGTTGTTCCGGGCGACCTGAGGTCATCTTTCCTGGAACTTGAGTCCGTGGTAAGGGAGGCCAAGAAAAAACAGGCATGGCAGAGCACAACCTCCAAAAAACCATAATAATAGCAAGAAGAAGAGCAAAAAAGGCCCACGCCGCAGAACACAGCTCAAGCTGGAAAGTGGCTTACGCCGACTTTGTCACCGCTATGATGGCCTTCTTTCTGCTTACGGACCTGGCCAAGCAAATAATTCACTCGGTTGCCTCAGTCCTTAAGAATTTTCCTAACGAAATTGCGGTAGGAGGGCATACCGACTCTTCACCGACTCGGAGCGAACAGATTTCAAACTGGGAACTATCCACCGCGAGGGCCTCATCGGCCAGGCGCGAACTCGAGCAGTCCGGCATCGAACCGAACCGGATTTGCAGAGTTGTGGGTTTTGGAGACAAAGTGCCACTTTTCACTGACTCGCCCAGTGACCCCAGGAACGGCCGGATCAGCATTGTTTTTGTCAAAAACGAAAAACTCAAACTGCCCGACCGGCTTCAATGGCTTATGAATCCACCCGAATACGAATAACCTCGCGGAGCGTGGAGCAACTCATTTATTGCGCCATTTCATGGAAAAGCGCGACTGCCGCGCGGATTCCTCGGTAAAAGTCTTTGATGTAAAATCGTTCGTTGGGAGAATGAGCACCGTCGTCCGGGCTTCCCCAGCCCAGGAGCAGGATATTCTGTTGTCCGAGATGTTTTTTGATCAGGTTGACGACGGGAATTGAACCCCCCTCCCTTATAAATACCGGCTTCTTGCCGAACCCTGTCTCTATTGCTTTTTCAGCCGCAAGCATTGCGGGGGTGTTTCTTGGGACCAGGACGGGCTCGGCGCCGTGGAGAGTGGTAATTTTAGCGCTGACCCCTTGAGGACAGTTAGCGGTTACGAACTGGTGAAACAGCCGGTCTATTTTCTCGGGGACCTGGTTTGGAACCAGCCGCATACTCACTTTTGCCCCTGCCTTTGCCGGGATTATCGTTTTTGCTCCTTCACCGGAGAAGCCGCCCCATAGTCCGTTGATATCCAACGTTGGTCTGGCTGTCCTGCGCTCGACAACAGAGTATCCCGGCTCGCCTGTAAGTTCGGAAACCCCCAGGTAATCCTTAAGAGACTGTATATCGACAGCAAGAGAGGCCATTTCCTCCCTTTCGGAGTTGTCAGGAGCAAGCGCGTCATCATAGAAACCGGGAATGGCCACTGTTCCATCGGGGTTTTTGAGTTTTTGGAGAACGTCCACCAATACCTGGGCAGGATTATGGATTATACCTCCGAATGAACCCGAATGCAGATCGAAACGCGGTCCGCCGATATCCACCTGCAGATAGCTCAAACCTCGCAAGCCACAAGTTATGGCGGGAATTCCACGGGCAAATTGCGAGCCGTCTGAAATCACGACAGCGTTTGCACGAAGCTCATCGCTGCGCTGCATCAGAAATTTTTCCAGGCTTGGGCTTCCAATCTCCTCCTCACCTTCCGCCAGGATAATCAGATTGAGCGGAAGTTTTTGCCCTGCACCCAACACGGCCTCTATCGCCTTGATATAGGTGAAAAACTGACCTTTGTCGTCGGTCGCGCCGCGTGCGTATATGTAACCATCGCGAATGTCGGGCGAAAAAGGAGGGGTTTGCCATTCATCGAGTGGATCGGGCGGCTGGACGTCATAATGGCCGTAGATGAGGAGAACGGGCGCGCCGGGGACTTCGGGCGAACGCGCAAGCACTATGGGATGGCGTTCGGTAGGATAGAGTCCTCCGCTGAATCCGCACCTTTTTACCTGGTCGAGCACCCATTCGGCAGCGCTCAAAACGTCTTTCTCGTGCTCGCTCAGAGTACTCACGCTGGGAATCGAGAGGAATTGCGCCAGTTCCAGTACAAAGCTGTCGAGGTGGTCGTTGATAAATGAAGAGATTGGATCGGGAAGCATTTTTATCTCCTTTGGACATTCGTATCGGCGAGCCGGAAAATCTTGATGGGCAAGCACATTGCTTTGGAGTTGTTACAATGTGATGCGGTCATTATAATTAGTTTCCGTCCGGAAAGGGTCCTTTTCCGCCCTGGGCGGCAGGGCCGCAGCCAGATTGGCCGCTGCCTTCGGCGGCGGCACTGGCAGGATCTCGACGCTCCGCGAGGCGGTACCGACGTACGCCTCCGCGCAACCCCTAGATTTCCTTGCCAGAGCGAAAAAGCCCCCCTTTCCGAAACTGAAACTCTCAGTGTCACATCCGGTATTTCCGGATGGACACTAATTAATTGCCTTGTGCGCGGTATAAAATAGTACAGGAGAATTCATCTCGCCAGATGGAAAACCGGGTAAAGATATTCTCGCGAATTGAGGAGATTCCATCGGAGGAGTGGAACGGTCTCGCTCTTAATGCAGCCCCGATGCTGGAGTTTGAGTACCTGCACGCCCTTGAGAAGTCAGGTTCGGTCTCGGCGGATAGAGGCTACATTCCGGCACACCTGGCACTCTATGATGGATCGAGAATTATCGCGATCGCTCCTCTTTATCAGCGAGATCGGGCCTGGGTCGAGTTCGGAGACGGAGGGCTGATCGATTTTTTGGCGGAGCTTACAGGTTTGCCGTTCGGCTCGGGCTTCGTAGGGAGTATCCCCTATACACCCGTACCTGGCTATGATTTCCTGATTGGCTCATGCCTGGATGGATCGCGGATTTTTGCCGATCTGCTGGACAAAATCGACGAGATTTCAAAAGAACGCGGCCTGTCCACAACCCGTTTTTACTTTGTCGACCAGGGGTCCAAGCTGCACTCCATTCTTGCTGAACACGGATATGTGCGGCTGAGCACCTCGCACCTGCTCTGGTTTAATCGGGGATACCGCAGTTTCGATGATTTCCTTCTGTCCTTTAAGTCCAACCGCAGAACCAAAATAAAGCGCGAGTGGCGCGCCATTCACAACTACGGCATCGACCTCGGTATGGTTCAGGGTCCGAGCGCCCCTGCCTCGTTCTATGAAGAACTGTACCTGCTCTACAGGCGAACCTGGACCAAACACATGGGCCCGGGAATAAGGCCCTTTCTGAACGAATCATTCTTCAGGCTTCTTGGCGAAAACTTCCGTCACAGGTGCAGTTTCTCGGTATCGCAAATGTCGGGAAGACGGATCGCAATGGCTCTTTTTTATAATAAAGCCGAAAAGCTTTACGGCAGATACTGGGGGAGCTTGCGTGAAGTACCCTTCCTGCATTTTGCCACCTGCTACTATTACCCCATAGCCTATGCCATCGAGAACGGTTTAAGGATGATCGATCCAGGCTTCGGAGGAGAGCATAAGACCTTACGCGGCTTCGAGGATTCGTACGCATACCATTACATCAAGTTCTACGATGAAAATCAGCGCCGTATTGCGTACGCGGTAATCGACCAGATGCGCGGTCAACCAACGTCCAAATAGAGCTGCACGCAACGATGGGCAGAGCAGATGGTGTAGTAGGCTGAATGCGGGATATCATTTGCCGGCAGCAACTGCGGTTGGGAAAAATAAAAAAGAGAAGACCAAGTGGAAGGAGGGGGAGCCACTTGGCCTTCTCAGAGGAGGAAAGATATTTTCTTTCCAATGCTAATGATAACCCGACGGTCAGGTGAAATTAAAGCCATCGAAAAAACTTTTTTAAAAATTTTTCAATATTCGATAATAAACGGCCGGCTCGCTGAAAAAATATTCGCTCAGAAAGCGCCGAAATAGCTTTGTTGCAATTCGTCAATCAATGCGGCGTCCGGTTTGAAAGGAATGGGTGGCGGGCAGGGCAGGGGTATTCTCAGTTCGTGGAACGGGGTCTCGCTGACTTTCATGTTAAAGGCCTGCACCATCAGGGTTTCGAGGTTCACCGTATCGGCCATGTTATAGGCCAGAAGCGTTTCGAGGGCTTTTACATTGCCTGTTTTCCTGTATTCGCGCCAGAGCAGCACCGCAAAATAGCCGTCAACGCCGTTGAGTTCGGCCCGGTCAAGCCCTAGGCTCTTCTCGCAGCCCTTCAACCCGCCGCCGTAACCGAGACTTCGCAGCAGGTATCTCAGGTCGATGTGGATATGGTCAACTGCCAATCCGAAGTAATTCCTTATAAACGGCAAATCGAAACAACTCCCGTTGTACGTGATAAGAATTTTGTATTTTTGGAGATCCATGGCAAAGGCATCCAGGTTATCGCCATGTATGTAGTAGAATACCTCCCTGCCGTCATAGAGAGCCGCGGTCGTAATGTGATCGTAGGGCCCGCCAAGCCCGGTAGTCTCTATGTCGATGAAGGCTGCGCATTGCCGAAAGTCTGCAAAAAGCCTCCAGAGATGCTGCTGCGCAAGTGCGCCTGCAAAATATGCCGGATCAAAAGCGCATAGCTTTTCGCGGCATACTTCGAGATGGCTGCGCAGGGCCTCGTACTTTCTTGGGCCGAAAGGCATCAGCATCCGGGCATGCTCGTCGTGGAAAAATTCCCAGGAATGAATTCCATTTTGCCAGAGAGAGCGTTCCGTTTTGAGCCCGATCCCCGGCAGATGCACAAAAGTATGTCGCAGCATCGCTATCGGGAAACTCCACAGCCTTGCGTTTTCATATTCTTGTCAGTCTCAGTCGCGGCGGCTTCCGAATATCCGGAGCAAAAGCAGGAACAGGTTTATAAAATCGAGGTAAAGCCGCAGAGCGCCGATGACCGCTCCTTTTCGCTCATCCTCGGATCCGGAAAATCCGGCATAGGCCATTTCCTTTATTTTTTGGGCGTCGTAGGCCGTCAGCCCGACAAAGACGGCTATGCCCGCATAGGTTATGAGCCAGTAGATAGCGGGGCTGCGAAAGAAGAAATTAACGAAGGAGGCGATTATTATGCCGATGAGACCCATCATGAGGAAACTGCCAATGGAAGTCAGGTCGCGTTTGGTTGTGTATCCATAAAGGCTCATAGCGGCGAAAGTTCCAGCGGTTACGAAGAAGGTATTTGCAATGGAAGCTTTTGTGTAGATGAGGAAAATGGTCGATAATGTCAGGCCGTTTAGAAATGAATAGGCGAAAAACATGAACAGTGCGGTTGAGGACTGGAACCTGCCGATTGCGGCGCTTAGCGCGATGACCAGGCCGAATTCGCCGACGATCAGCAGCAGCATGATCATTGGATTTCCAAGAAGACGGAAAATCAGCCCGCTGTTGACGGCATAAAGAGCGACAATAGCAGTGACCGCCAATCCCAAAGCCATCCAGTTGTACACACGGCGAATAAAATCGGTTTGGACAGTTGTTGCGCGTTCCCCCTGAAAAACTGTGCTTCTTTGCATTGCCTTCCCCTTTCGGAATGATTTTATGAGTTCTCTATCGGGTTCACATCTAAAATTATAACTTATTGTCTGTGCCCTGATTTTGCAAATATTTAAAAAAACGTATCCCAACCTCCGGAGTCAACGATGAAAGATCTGTCACAATACAGAAGCGAGTTCCCCATCACCAACAATTTTTCCTTTTTCAATAATGCCGCTATATCGGCGCCTCCGTTGCGGGTGGCAAAGGCCGTGAGCGACTTGATGCTCCAGTTCGGCAATGAAGGTTTTCTCCGTTATCCGGACTGGATGAAAACGGTGGACAGGACCCGCTCACTTTTTGCGCGGCTTATAAACGCAGACCCCTCAGAGGTTTGCTTCACCGCAAACACATCAGAAGCCCTGAGCATTGTAGCCGGAGGAATTTCGTGGAGACGCGGCGATAAGATCATTGTGCCCGTACCCGATTTCCCGTCCAATGTGTATCCCTGGGTGAATCTCGAGCGCACCGGGGTCGAGATTTGTTTTGTTCGGAAAAACGAGGGGTGTTTCGGCCTGTCGGACATCGCAGCCGTGCTTCGCCCCGAAACGAGACTTATCGCTGTAAGTTCGACGGATTTTACCACCGGGTTCCGATGCGACCTGGAAGAATTGGGCGACTTTTGCCGGCGCAATTCTATCCTGCTCTGTGTAGATGCGATACAGAGTCTCGGGGCCATACCTCTTGACGTGAAAAGATGCGGCGTTCACTTCCTGGCCTGCGGCGGTCACAAATGGCTCCTGAGCACAATGGGAATCGGAGCGCTATATATCTCGAAGGAGGTAAACGATCTCCTTCACCCGATCCGGGTAGGGTGGCGAAGCGTTGAAAATGAGGAGGATTTCTATAACCTGGAGATGAAATTGAAAGCCGATGCCCTCAGGTTCGAAGCCGGGACCCTCAACCTCGCAGGGATCACCGCTCTTGGAGCGGCACTGGAAATGCTGCTCGAAATTGGGATCGAGCGCATATTCGAGAAGATATCGGGTCTGAACGATGCAATCTCATCGGAGCTTGGAAGAAGGAGTTTCCGAGTCATCAGTTCGATGGAACCCGGGCACAGGTCGGGAATTCTGAGCTTTGCACCCGATGATGCAGGCGGACTTTTCCGCTATCTTCTGAAAAGGAAAGTGCTTGCCGCTCAAAGAGGAAACGCGGTCCGGCTCTCACCTCATTTCTATAACGATGACAGCGACATCGAAAGGCTCTTTGAAGCGCTGGACAGTTACTGAGACAATTCCGGCGCCAATCGGGGAAGGTCCCAAGATTGGATGGTGATGCCGAAGGCCGGACTTAATTAAGTTAATAACTACTGTTGCTTAGAAAGTTATCTATCTGTTATTATACTTCGGCTTTCTGTGGCGTTTGGACTCAATCGAAGTATAATTAGGCTAAAATTCAAGGGAATTCATCGCGGCAGCGAGAATGTGGAATAAATAGGAGAATCGATCTGGGAGTATGTCGGAGAAATAGCGCCAAGAGCCGGTTTGTGTTAATACAGCACCACGGTGGAATAGACTTTCAAATCCTGAGATAGCAAACAAAAATGCTGCTCCTGCCCTCGTTGCCGAATTGGCTCCCCCATGGATATCCGGCCCATTGCATCATGGATGTGGTCGAGCGGCTTGACCTCTCAAACAGATATTCCTCTTATCATGGAAACGGCCGGAGGCGGCTGCACTACGAACCCGGCATGATGTGAGCCATTTTATTCTACTGATGCCTGCACTAAGCCTACGAGGTATCCGACATGAAAAAAGGCAAGAAGAGCCTTGGGCAACCGGAACATGACGCCGGGGAAGCATCCCCAAGCCCTCGAACGGAGAAGACGCCGGTCAAGAGCAAAGGGCGCAATTCCAAAAAACCCTTCTACATCGTCGGAATAGGCGCTTCGGCCGGCGGGTTGGAAGCGTTGGGGCAGTTCTTTGCCCAAATACCGCCGAATAGCGGGGTGGCTTTCGTCGTCGTTTCTCATCTCGACCCGACCCAAAAGGGGATGATGCCCGAACTTTTGCAACGCTTCACCAAGATGAAGGTCTACCAGGTGGAGGACGGGGTGAAGGTAGCGCCCAACTGTGTATATGTGATTCCGCCAAACAGGGACTTATCAATACTGCATGGAACCCTGCAGTTACTGGAGCCGACTGCCTCGCGCGGCTTGCGGCTGCCTATCGATTTCTTCTTCAAGCATCTGGCTGATGACCAGAAAGAAAGGAGCATCGCCATCATCCTTTCCGGCATGGGCTCGGACGGGACCTTGGGCGTGAGCGCCATCAAGGAAAAACTGGGCATGGTGATGGTGCAGGACATCAGGTCGGCCAAAGCTGACGGCATGCCCCGGAGCGCCATCGGCACCGGGCTCGTGGATTATATTGCCCCCGCGGAACATCTGCCGGCAAAACTGATGGACTACGTGAAACACGCCAGAATGGCGGCAACCGCCCCCCGTAAAGCTGAGGTCCTGGTGGAAAAGACATCCGGAATGATGCAAAAGATATTTGTTCTTCTCCGGGCCCAGACCGGTCACGACTTTTCCTTTTACAAGACGAGCACCATTTACCGCCGTATTGAAAGGCGCATGACCGTCCATCAAATTGCCGACATGTCCCTGTACGTCCGCTATCTCCAGGAGAATACGCAGGAAATCGATTTGCTCTTCACGGAATTGTTGATAGGAGTCACCAGCTTCTTCAGAGATCCCGAATCGTTTGAAGCTCTCCAAAAAGAGGCGGAGGTTTACATCCTCGAAGGCAAAAAGCAAGGAGGGACGTTACGAATCTGGGTCCCGGGCTGCTCCACAGGCGAAGAGGCCTACTCCATCGCTATCACACTCATAGAGTGCCTTGAAGGGCTTGGGAAAAAGGGCCGTTTCAAGATCCAGATATTTGCTACGGACATACACAAAGAGGGCATCGAAAAGGCCCGCCAGGGCGTGTACCTTCCTAACATAGCAGCTCAGGTATCTCCCGAGCGTCTCGATCTATTTTTCACCAGGGAGGAGTCGGGCGGCTATCGGATCAAGAAGAATATCAGGGAGATGGTGATCTTCGCCCCTCAAAATCTCATCATGGACCCGCCATTCACCAAGCTGGATATCCTCAGTTGCCGAAACCTCCTCATATATTTGACCACTGATCTCCAGAAGAAGCTGCTGCCCCTGTTCCATTACTGTCTGAATCCCGGCGGCATCCTTTTCCTGGGGACAGCCGAAACCATCGGCAGCTTCACTGATCTCTTCTCTGTTTCAGACAACAAATGGAAAATATTCAGCCGTACGGAGTCGGCCTCCGCCCTCACGAACCTGATGGATTTCCCGTCGGATTTGCCCTTTTCAGATGCCGATAGGGTCAGAACTCCACCCGAATTTCAGAAAGACGCGGGAAGGACCGTTCCGGACATGGTTCAAACCATTCTCCTTGAGGATTTCGCACCTTCGGCGGTGCTCATCAATGATAAGGGAGACATTGTCTTCGTTCATGGACGAACGGGGAAATACCTGGAGTTGGCTGCGGGAAAAACGAACGTCAACATTTATGCGTTGGCGCGCGAGGGGCTGAAACAGCATTTGGGAAGCGCCATTCGAAGAGCGCTGGCGGAAAAAGCGGACGTAACCTTGAAGGGTTTACACGTTCGTACAAATGGCGACGATCAAGTCGTACATCTCACCGTAAAGCCTTTGCGTAAACCGGATGCGATGCGTGGATTGCTGCTGGTTGTTTTTGACAACGCCCCGGCTCCGCTCCCGGCCAAAAGCTCCCGCAGGAAGAAGAGAGGCCCGGCCGGTGAGGAGATCCCCATCGTTGAGGTATGGGAGACGGAGCTTCAGCAGACCAAGGACCTGCTTCAATCCACCATCGAAGAGATGACAACTTCCCAGGAAGAGCTCAAGTCGGCCAACGAGGAGCTGCAATCGACCAACGAGGAGCTCCAGAGCTCCAATGAAGAGCTGACAACGTCCAGGGAGGAGATGCAATCGCTCAACGAAGAGCTTATGACCGTCAATGCGGAATTGCAGCACAAGATACACGAGCTGTCCCGATCGAGCAGCGACATGAAAAATCTACTCAACAGCACCAATATCGCCACGCTTTTCCTGGACAATCATCTGCAGATCAAACGTTTCACGACGTCTGCCGCAGATATCATAAGACTTATCCCCACAGACGTCGGGACGTCCAGTCAGTGACATTGCCTCCAGTCTGAAGGGTGTGGACCTGGCCAAAGAGGTCAATTCCGTCCTCGATACACTGGTATTCAAGGAAGCAGAGGTTCAGACCGCAGACGATCGCTCGTACCTCATGCGCATTTCACCTTATCGAACGTTTGACAACGTCATCGACGGAGTGGCGATCACCTTCACCGATATCAGCGGTTTAAAGGAGATGGAAAGGTCTTTGCAGGAGAGCCGGGACTTGATTCAGCGGGCACGGAAGTACGCCGAAGACATCGTGGCAACCGTGCGGACGCCGTTGCTGGTACTGGATGCTCATTTGAAGGTCGTCTCGGCCAGTCGATCCTTTTACCGTAATTTCCTGGCGACGTCTGAAGCAACCGAAAATGAGCACCTCTTCAATCTTGGGAACCGGCAGTGGGACATCCCCGCCCTGAGGCAACTGCTGGAGGGTGTTCTTTCGGAAAACAAGCTCTTCGAAGATTATCCGGTAGAACATGAATTCCTTGAGATCGGCCACAGGAAAATGCTCCTCAATGCCCGTCAAATAGAGCAGGAGGATCGTGATCGGAAAGGTCCATTGATTCTTCTTGCGATAGAAGACGTTACAGATCGGATTGGACGATAAGGAGTCGGAGGCGAGGACTATATGCCCAAGGACCAATCGCGACAAGAACGGCCCGGCGACCTGCGACGGCGCGCTGAAGAGGCCTTGAGCAGGAAAAAGGCGGGAGAGCCTTCCACAATGCCGGAAGAAGATGTCCGTGCGTTGGTTCACGAACTCCAGGTGCACCAGATCCAGCTGGAAATGCAGAATGAAGAGCTTAAGCGCGCCAATGCCCTGGTTGAGGAGACGCGGAACAGGTATGTTGACCTCTATGAGCTCGCTCCTATCGGGTATCTTACCCTTGATGAGGATGGGATCGTAATTGAAGCCAATCTTACCGCGGCAGGGCAACTGGGCGTTGAAAGGAGCACCCTCCTCAAACGCCCATTTCAGGACTACGTCGTGCCTGCGGATAGGAACAAGTTTCGTTCTCACTTGAATGAGGTCCTTACAAGCAGGGAACGACACAGTTGTGAAATAGGATTGATGACAAAATCGGGTGGCGATTTTTATGCACTTCTCGACACCTTATTTATACTGGATTCAAGGGGAAAGAAGTTATGCAGGACAACAGCAACCGACTTCACTCAGCGCAAACGAGCTGAGAACCTTGTCAATGTCCGTCTCAGTCTGCTGGAATTTGCCGCATCTCATTCCCCCGAGGAGTTGCTTCAGAAAACACTGGATGAAGTCGGCCAACTTACCAACAGCCCCATAGGGTTCCTCCATTTTGTGGAAAGCGATCAGAAAACCCTCTCACTCCAGGCATGGTCAACGAGAACACTCGATGAATTCTGCAGCGAGGAGGGGAAAGGCGCACATTATCCAATTGAGAAGGCGGGGGTGTGGGTGGACTGCTTTCATGAAAAGGGCCCGGTAATACACAATGATTATTTTGCGTTGCCTCATCGCAAAGGCCTGCCCGACGGACATCCACCTGTTATCCGGGAACTCTCCGTACCCATCATGAGGTCCGGCCGAGTTGTAGCCATACTTGGTATAGGGAACAAACCTGAAAACTACACACAGGGAGATATAGAGGTTGCATCCTACCTGGCTGACGTGGCCTGGGAAATTGCAATGCGCAAATTTGCCGATGAGGAATTAGAGAAGGCATCTCAAAAACTCAATGCGGTTTTTGAGAGCATAAGGGACGGGTTCTTTGCGTTTGACCGGGAGTGGCGTATCACCTACGTTAATAAGTCAGGGGCCGAAATGTTCGGCATGAAACGGAAGGACCTGGTAGGCGGCATTTTTTGGGAACTCTTCCCGGAAGCGGTCAATCTGGAGTTTTATTCCCGTTATCATTACGCGGTAGAATCCAATTCAGCCGTTCATTTCGAGGAATACTACCCCAGCCCTTTCAATAAATGGTGGGAATGCCATGCATACCCATCTCCAGAGGGATTATCCGTTTACTTAAGGGATATCACCGAACACAAGCTGATTGAAGACACTCAAGTGTTCCTGGCACAGTCTGGCCGGATAGCCTCCGGCGAGGACTTCTTTGAATCGCTGGCGCGATACCTGGGCCGGAGTCTTGGAATGGACTATGTCTGCATCGACCGGCTTGAAGGTGACTGCCTGTCCGCTCGGACTTTGGCTGTTTATTTCGATGGCAAGTTTGAGGATAACGTGACCTATGCTTTGAAAGATAGCCCCTGCGGCGAGGTGGTGGAAAAGAAGGTTTGTTGCTTTCCAAAGGGCGTACGCCATTTGTTTCCCAGGGATGAGGCGCTGCAGGAGATGAACGCCGAGAGCTATGTCGGAACCATCCTTTGGGGTTCAAAAGGACAGCCGATTGGACTCATAGCTGTCATTGGGCGACAGCCCCTGGCGAACACCCGTTTTGCTGAATCGGTGCTCCAACTGGTGGCAATCCGCGCCGCCGGCGAACTCGAACGCAAGTGGGTAGAAGAGAAACTGCACGAGAACAGGTCTCGGCTCGATCTAGCGTTGAGATCCGCTCTTATGGGTGTGTGGCGCCTGGATTTAATAGAAAAAAAACGCCATTTTGACGATCAGGTCTGTCATCTTCTGGGTATAGACCCGGCTAAATTTATCGGAACGGCGGAGGAGTTTTACGAGGCGGTACATCCTGACGACCGTAAGATGCTCAAGGCGGTGTGGGCCCGAACCATTAAACAGGATGTGCCTTATGAATCGGAATACCGGGTGGTTTGGCCGGATGGAAGCGTCCATTACGTGTCTGCACGCGGAAAGTTAGTCCATGATGACAAAGGCCGGCCGGTGATGGTTAACGGTCTTATCTGGGACATCACCGACCGAAAACAGATGGAGGATGAGCTTCGCCGATCACGTACTGAACTTGAATTGCGTGTGCGCGAACGTACCGTCGAACTCAGCACCACGGTAACCAGGCTTGAACAGTTAAACGAGGAACTACAGGAATTTGCTTTTATCGCCTCTCATGATCTCCAGGAGCCCCTGCGCAAAATTCAGATTTTCGGGGACATGCTCATTAAAAAACATAAGGATTCCCTCAGTTCCGAGGGCAAAGACTACATGGAGCGCCTGACAAAATCTGCAAACCGTATGTCGGAGTTGCTGCGGGCACTGCTAAATTACTCCAGAACCGGCACAAGCAAGCTAAATTTCAAGTCGGTATCCCTGACCGAAGTCGCCAAAGACGCCGCGAGCGACCTTGAATATATGATCGCTCAAGCAAAGGGGGCGGTGGAGATTAGTGAGCTGCCAACCGTTGACGCCGACGCCGCGTTATTGCGCCAGCTCTTTCAGAACGTCATCGGAAATTCAATAAAGTACCGGAAGGAATCGGAACCACCCCTCGTGAAGATTTACGGAAAAATCGCGGATGCAACCTGCCAGATTACGATCGAGGACAACGGTATAGGTTTCGATGAACGTTATAAGCATAAGATTTTCAAGCCGTTTGAACGGCTTCATGGCAAGAAGACTCTTTACAGCGGAACAGGCGTGGGCCTTGCCATTTGCAAAAAGATCGTGAACCGGCATAGTGGCGAGATCACGGTAACGAGTGTTCCCAAGCAAGGCACAACCTTTATTGTGACCCTCCCGATGGAGCAAAAAAAGGGGCCTTAATGGATAAGGAAAACCCTTCACTAATTGTTCTTATGGCCGATGATGATGAGGACGATTGCCTTCTCGTGGAATCAGCGTTTAAGGAGATGGACCTTGCCTATGAATTGCGTTTTGTAGGTGATGGGCGGGAACTCTTGGATTATCTTTACAACGAGGGAGATTTTTCTGACCTGGAAAAGTACCCCAGACCCAACCTGATCCTTCTCGATCTAAATATGCCGCGCA
>Ga0209517_10007000_pt1 | contig 13686 bp, 6 predicted proteins | sample PeaSoiMetSII2010_FD_187695 | JGI IMG/M metagenome (GOLD analysis project Ga0209517, IMG submission 187695) | Peat soil microbial communities from Weissenstadt, Germany - SII-2010 (SPAdes) (version 2) | ecosystem: Environmental > Terrestrial > Soil > Wetlands > Peat | place: Germany: Weissenstadt...
CCCATCCCGGCTTCGACTGTCGTGGTCCGTGCGGGTTACGGGGTTTATCACGACACCTCCGTCTACCTGAGTTCCACGCAGCAGCTCGCGCAGCAGGCCCCGCTTTCGACCAGCCTAAATGTCGAGAACAGCGTCGCGTGTCCGCTTACGCTCGCCAACGGATTCAACCCGTGCTCGTCGGTCAGTGCGGATACCTACGCAGTCGATCCCAACTTCCGAGTTGGTTATGCACAGACCTGGCAACTAGCCGTGCAGCGCGATCTGCCCGCGGCACTTCAGCTCACGACGACCTATCTTGGCATAAAAGGCACGCGTGGCGTGCAGGAGTTCCTGCCCAACACTTATCCCATCGGCGCAGTCAATCCGTGTCCCGGCTGCCCGGCGGGATTCGAGTATCGAACCTCGGGCGGGGATTCGACGCGTGAATCCGGGCAAGTGCAATTGCGCCGCCGGCTTCGCGCAGGATTTACCGCAACGGTGAACTACACCTATTCAAAGTCCATCGACGACGACGCATTCCTGGGCGGGCAGGGCCACGTTGTCGCCACGTCTCCGGCGCAGGGAGGAAGCGATTCCGCAGCCGCATCTACGCCGACGGCATCTGTTGCGCAGAACTGGCTCAACCTGAGTGCAGAGCGCGCTCTCTCCACCTTCGATCAGCGTCACTTGTTGAACGTGCAGGCTCAATATACGACCGGCCAGGGTCTGGAAGGTGGAACTCTGATGAGCGGCTGGCCGGGCCGGCTGTTGAAGGAATGGACGATCCTCGCGCAGATTACGGCGGGCAGCGGCATGCCCGAAACTCCTGTTTACCTGGCAGCGGTTCCCGGCACCGGCTTCACTGGAACGATTCGCCCGAGCCTTACGGGCATGCCCATTTACTCATCAAGCGCTGGACTGCACTTGAATGCCTCGGCATACTCTGCGCCGCTCGCCGGGCAATGGGGAACGGCGGGCAGAGACTCGATTACTGGCCCCAGCCAGTTCAGCCTGGATTCGTCGCTCGAACGAACCTTCCGCCCCAGCACCAAGTTCAATCTGATTGCCCGCGTGGACGCAACCAACGTTCTCAACAACGCCGTCTTCACGGGATGGATCACCACCATCAACAGCGCGCAATTTGGCTTGCCGGCCAGCGCTAATGCCATGCGCAGTTTGCAGACGACCGTGAGGTTGAGGTTCTAGCGATGCGAATCCTTACCGCCTTTTTCGCGCTCTCCATCGCCGCTGCTCCTGCCGGCGCGCAGCAGATTGGCCAGAATCGGCCGGCCGACGCACCGCAAAACTTCACACTCTTCGTGAAGGTGCAATTGGTGGTCGAAGCTGTTGTCGTCAATGACAAAGAAGGCAAGCCGATTCATGGGCTCACTGCCAAGGACTTCGCCGTTACCGAAGACGGCGTTCCGCAAACCGTCCGCATCTGCGAGCACCAGGACCTTGCCGAGCAGGCAAAGCCCCTTCCGGTTTCAAAGCCGGCCGACGAAGACCTCAAGCTTTACAAACAGCTCACCCGCTCGCAGATCGCGCCTGAATCCGAGGACAACGAACGCTACAAGAATCGCCGCTTGCTTGCACTTTACTTCGACATGTCGGCGATGAATCCCGCGGACCAGCTCCGCGCCCTCACGGCAGCTGAGCAGTTCATCCGCACCCAGATGACCACCGTCGATCTGGTCTCGATCCTGCGTTATCAGGGTGGCTCCGTCGACATCCTGCAGGACTTCTCTTCCGATCGCAACAGGCTGCTCAGCATCCTGAACACCATGATTGTGGGCGAGGGCCAGGGCTCTGCTGAGACCGTCGACGACGCCAGCAGCGCGGACACCGGCGCGGCATTCGGCCAGGACGACAGCGAGTTCAACGTCTTCAACACAGATCGCCAGCTTTCCGCTCTGGAAACCGCAGCCAAGATGCTCGGCCAGTTGAACGAGAAGAAGGCGCTCATCTACTTCGCCGGCGGTCTTCGCCTCAACGGCATCGATAATCAGGCCCAGCTTCACGCTACCGTTGACGCCGCAATCAAAGCGGGTGTAGCTTTTTGGCCCATCGACGCGCGCGGCCTGGTGGCAGGGGCCCCACTGGGCGACGCGACACAGGGCTCGCCGGGCAACTCAGGCATTTACACCGGCTCCGCCGCGCTCGCCGACACCGCCAACTTCAAGGCGTCGCAAGACACGCTGTACGCGCTGGCCGGCGACACGGGCGGCAAGGCTCTCTTCGATAACAACGACCTGGATCACGGCATTGTGCTGGCACAGGATGCCATCTCCGACTACTATCTCCTCGGCTACTACGCCACCAACACTGCCAAAAACGGTCACTATCGCCGCGTCAAGATCTCGCTCGCTCGGAATCTGGATGCTAAGCTCAGCTATCGCGAGGGCTACTACGCGGATAAGGAGTTCAACCGCTTCACAGCGGTCGACAAGGAGCGCCAGCTTGAAGATGCGCTAATGCTCGAAGACCCAATCACTGAGCTCTCCATCGCCATGGAGATCGATCACTTCCAGCTCAACCGCGCCGAGTACTTTGTTCCCATCATCGTCAAGATTCCCGGCCGCGAGCTGGCCTTGGCCAAACGCGGCGGCGCGGAGCATACGCTGATCGACTTTGTCGGCGAGATCAAGGACCTGGTCGGCGGCAGCACGGTTACCAACGTCCGCGACAACGTCAACATCAAGCTCTCCGATGCCACGGCTGCCGAACTCGCCCACCGTCCGATCGAATACGACACCGGCTTCACTCTGTTGCCCGGCAAGTACATGATCAAGTTTCTGGCGCGCGACGATGAGACAGGCAGGATCGGGACTTATGAGACCACCTTCACCATCCCTAATCTGAACAAGGAAGAAAGGCGCATCCCCATCAGCTCTGTCGTGCTCAGCAGCCAGCGCATCGAAATGAACCAGGCGCTGTACGACGCCGCCAAGGCCAAGGACAGGCTGAAGGAAGATTCCGTCAACCCGCTCGTTCAGGATGGAAGGAAGCTTATTCCCAGCGTTACCCGCGTCTTCAGTACCACACGCGAGGTTTACGTATACTTTCAGGCCTATAAGCAGCCCTCGCCAGATGAGCCGCCGGCAAACAAACCGGCCGGCAAACCTCTGTTTGCATTCGTCACGCTGTACCACGAGGGCCAACAAGCATTCGAGACTCAACCCACGGCGATCGTACCTAATCCTGCGAGCCGGCTTGGCACCACGCCGCTCAGCTTCAGCCTAGGCGTGAATGGTCTGCCGCCTGGAGAGTACAACTGCCAAGTCACTATTCTCGACCCGGCAACAAAGAAAGCGAACTTCTGGCGGGCGCCAATCCTGCTTGTTCCTTAGTTGAAAGCGATGAAATCAGAAATGGAGTCGTCCCATTGTCTCAGGCCTCATCGCAGTTACGGTTCTTGACTGCAAGCGACATCTCAAAGGTACGGAACTCGGATCGGGGACAGGATCATTTCCGACTGTTCACCACCATCGAGTCACCCTTCCGGGTAAAGTGTTGACCGAAATCGCGAGTTCCAGTCGCGTGGTCGGCAAATGGGAAGTGACCCCATTTTTTGCCCAATCTCCGGATTGCCGGTTTTACGTCCAGGTGGACTGGATTTGTAAACACTTGCCGACTAGTCAGGACTAATCCGCCGTCGATGAGCGACTTTGCGATTATGCACATATCGAGAATCTGCGAGCCAGCAGCCGGATACTCGAAGGAAATCGTGGTTTGCAGTAATGATCCTCTGAACGGGACCCAACCCATCCCATCGGCGAGTCGGCGCCTGGGGCGTGCATGGATGACCAGAGATTTGTCACCGGATGCGCATGAGCGCACACCCGGTGCCGCTATAATCTGGAAACTGGCGAGCAATGTAGTGAAGCACGAGCACGCTCCCCATCACTGAGGTCTGACATGGCGAAATCCGGTAACGCAGCGAAGGATAGCAAAGATAGCTTAGATCGAAGCAATGCGGCTTCAGGACTGAGCCGCAGAGCATGGCTCAAGCTCGCTGCATCGGCGGGCGTCATGGCTCTTTCCGCCGATCCCATCGACAGTCTGGCATGGTCCGCAACACCTCCTACCGCCGCCGCCAAATACCCGACTCCTTCGGAATGGACCGGCCATAACCGGAAACTGGGCGAATATTTCCTCGCTCAGGGCTATCCCGCCTATGAGCCCCATCCGCGTTACCTGGGTGAACTACACGGTTCCTGGTCTCAAATCGGCAGGCAATATGGCGAACGGGCAGGCGACCTTATCCGCCTGGTGTACGAGGGATGGTACCGGGAGCTTCTGCCGATTCAGGGGAGCAGCGAAATCATAACTGCCTATTTAATTCAGCAGGAACGGTACTATGAACTCCTCTTACCTGAAGCGCTCGAAATGATGCACGGGATCGCCGACGGCGCGGCGACCGAACTTTCCGCTTCAGCCTTTCCGAGAGAGTTGAGCCATTTCCACAAAATCCTGATGATCAATAGTTATTACGGCCTGAAGGGGAAACCGCCGGTCTCTTCCACCGCGGAGCTGGCATCGACTGACGATGTCATCCACTGCTGCAGCGGCGCCGTGATCCTCGGTCCCGCCACCCGCGACGGCAAGGCAATTCATGTCAGCTCAGAGGACCAGCATTTTTCCCCGCAGGAATATCTTGTCACCTTCATTGTCAACCCGACAGATCGCCGGGCGGTTCGCTATACAGTCATGGACTCCGCGGGCGAGATCGGGAGCGAGCATGCACAGAATGATCGCGGTTTGACCGTGAGCGGGTATGCAGGCGGGAGTTTGGGCATCCTCGGGCCGACACTCGATGCCCCGTTCACCGGGTATCGCAGGCCGGGTCTGGACTGGCAGTTGGGAAACTTCTACGCGGCAGCCTTCGCCCATTCGGCCCGGCAGGCTGTCGAGCTTCTCACGGTTGGCCGCGCGGAATACCGGGCCAAATCGGGACACGGGATCGTGATCGGGAAATGCACACGCGGCGTGAACTGGGTCGTTTCCGACCGTCACGAGGCATTTGTGGTAGAGAGCATTCCAGCAGATGAAAAGGGCGTAGCGCGTTATGCGATTCGCGTCCCGGGCGCAATGGGGGAGACAGGCAGTCACTACGTGGTCTCCACGAACAATGTCGAAGCTAAGGACAGCTACAACGAAGACAACCTTCACGACCCCGGCCATCCGATGAACCAGCATGGAAACGGCGCACAAAACCCAACCCATTTCGGGCTCAATGGCACCGGCACGCGCTTTTGGACTCTCGTGTGGCTCATCCAGAGGAATTACGGCCAGATCACCGTGGAGATGGTGCAGGAGTGGCGCAGAACGCATTTCGTCTTCGACGCGTCGGGTACCCGTCACGACTACGTCGAAGATGGCGGCAATCGAATTCCGGTCCACTTGGTTCCCGATACCGCAAACCTGTGCCGGCACAGCTCCGGGCCAGTTGGGGTGGACACCAACGTCGGAATCAATACCTACGTCAGCCTATCGGTGGCGGACGACCTTACATCTTTCCGGACCAAGGGCAGACCCTGTGAGTGGGACGGCCCCTGGGATCGTCTGTCGCTGCACACTCCGCCACGCGCTACTTAGGGGCACTGATCTGCTTCTTGATCGAACCGAGGTCGCAGAGGCATAGGTCGCAATGGCCGTTTCAATTACTTGATATGCGCGATCTGAGTCTCTCACCCGGCCAGCCAGCGCCCACTCGATCTGGCTACATTCGATCAACACCGCGACAGTCTGGAGTGGTGCGAGCAGGCGAATGCGCTCATCGACACCAATCTGCCGCCGGTGGGCTGGTGCCGGATCGGTCCCGGCAAAAGCACCCCAGCTCCGGGAGCCTCCTCGACTCCAGCCCGACGGGTGGTGCGAGATTCCAGTCGCAATGCCGACTTTTCATTAGTAATCACAACTACGCCGCCCTAAATAAACAGTCTCCCGGCAGTTTCCTGACAGCTCTTCTGGACTTGACGTCGAAAGATCGTGCAAAATTTCCTGTTGCTTTCCAAAAGGAACTATGCCATCATTCCTGTAGGAAACCTAAAGGTTGGTCCCTTCATGAAGGAAAAGGCAGACGTTTTGCAAGGAACGCTTGCGCTTATGGTTCTCAAGACCCTTGATGTTCTGGGCCCGCAGCACGGCTACGGCATCGCCCGACGCATTGAGCAGATCAGCGGAGACATTCTGGCCCTCAACCAGGGCACGCTCTATCCCTTGCTGCTGAAGCTGGAGAACGAAGGCTCGATTGCCTCGCAATGGGGCGCATCGGAAAACAACCGCCGCGCTCGCTTCTATCGCCTCACCACGAGCGGCCGCAAACAGTTGCAGTCAGAGACCTACGATTGGAATCAGACCGCGGCTATCATCGCGCGCTTCTTTGAGGTCAAAGCCGAGGACCTGCCATGAGATTCCTGCGCCGCTTTTTCATTCGCCTCTCGAACTTCGCCACCGGAAGGCGCGCCGACCAGCGTGTTCGTGAAGAGATGGCCGAGCATCTTGCCTTGCAGACAGAGGAGAATTTGCGCGCCGGCATGTCGCCTGCCGAGGCGCGCAGGCAGGCCGCGCTGAAGCTTGGCGCGGCGCAGGCCATACGCGAGCAACACAACGCCGAGCAGGGTCTTCCGCTTGCTGAGAATTTTCTCTTTGATCTCCGCTACGCTTTTCGAATGCTGTACCGGTCTCCCGGATTTTCCCTGATTGCTATCGCCACCATGGCCCTCGGCGTCGGAGCCACCACCGCCATCTACAGCGTCATCGACGCAACCCTGCTGCATCCTTTGCCCTACCCCCACCCCAGCGAACTGGTGCGCATTGAAGCCAACCTTCCCGGCGTGGGCGCGCACGACGTCGGCCTCTCCATCCCTGAGTTGAGAGACCTGCAGAACTCGGGAATCTTCCAATATGTGTCCTTTTGCTTTTTCGGCTCCGACACTCTTACCGGCAACGGCCAGCCCACGCGCATCGCCGGAGCGACGGTCTCACCGAGCTACTTCGCGGTGCTCGGCGTCGACGCGCAGTTGGGCCGCACCTTCGATCCGCACGACGCCTCACCCGGCTCCAACGGCGAAGTCGTCATCAGCGATGGGCTCTGGAAGCGCGCATTTGGCGCCGACCCGCACATTCTCAGTAAAAGTATCCGCATTGACAACGATCTCTTTCATGTTGTCGGCGTCATGCCCGCCGGCTTTCGCGACCAGGGCCAAACCGGCGAGCAGGTCAGTACCGAATTGTGGGCGGCGGATGGATTTTCCGACCGCACGCCGCCGATGCGCGGCACGCGTTTGGTCTACGAGACCATCGCGCGCCTTCAGCCCGGTCTTTCGCCTGAGGCCGCGCAGGGGCGCCTCGATGCCCTGGTTGCATCGTTGAAGAAGCAATATCCGGCGGATTATCCGCCCCAGGCCGAATGGACTTTCCACCTCACTCCCCTGGCCGAGACTCTTGTCGGCAACGTTCGCCAATCGCTCATCCTGCTGTTCGGCGCGGTCGGCCTGGTCCTGCTCATCAGCTGCGTCAACGTCGCCAATCTGCTGCTTGCTCGCGCCAGCGCGCGAGGACGCGAGATGGCGGTTCGCCAGGCATTGGGAGCCGCAAGAATGCGCCTCATTCGTCAGCTCTTCACCGAGAGCTTGTTACTCTTCGTGCTTGGCGGCATCACCGGTTTCGCGGTTCTCTTCTGCGCCCGGAAATTCCTGCTGCAATTTGTTCCCGAAAGCCTGCCGCGCCTCAATGACATATCCATCAGCTGGGGCGTGCTGGCGTTTGCCATCGTCGTCTCTGTCGCCGCCGGAACCATCTTCGGCCTTGCCCCCGCGTGGCTCACAAGCCGCCTTGATTTGACGGCGACGCTCCGGCAGGAAGGTCGTGGCTCCAACGGTTCCCGGCGACGCTCGCGCTTGCGCCATGTTCTGGTGATTGGTGAATTAGCCCTCTCACTGGTGCTGATGGTCGCCGCCGGCCTTCTGCTGCGCAGCTTCTGGGACTTGTTCCAGGTGCAACTCGGCTTCAATCCCACTCGAGTCATGGCAATCGAGACCTCGCTGCCGAATCCTAACGATCCCAACACCGACATTTACCGCACCGCCACCCAGGAAGCCGTGTTGCTGCGCGAAGTTCTGCGTCGCAACCGGACGATTCCGGGCGTGGAAGAAACCGCCGTCAGTGATCGGACGGCCATTCCCCTTGGCCATGGCCAGAACGATCGCAGAATAATTCCATTGCTTCGCGAAGGCCCGGAAGTGCAAAGCAGCCAGCCTCCGCTGATCGATACATCGATCGTCTCACCGGAATATTTCCACGTGCTCGGCATGACTCTCTTGCGTGGACGCCTCTTCGTCGACCAGGACCTTGAAGCTACGCCCTTGGTCGCAGTCATCAACCAGGCCGCGGCCCGTACCTACTGGCCCAACCAGGATCCGGTCGGCAAGCGAGTCCGTATGTTGGGCCGTTTGGGCCGTGCCAGGCCGGACTGGACCACCATCGTCGGCGTCATTGCCGATGCACGCACAGAATCACTTGCGGATGCCGGCATTCCGCAGATCTACCTCGACATCTACCAGCGCCCCGCCAAGTTTCTTGCGCTCTACCTGCGTGGACAGGTCGATCCCGCCGCCATCTCCGCGCAGGTGCGCACACAAGTCCAGGCCGTCGATCCGGAGCTTCCCGTCTTCCACGCCGAGACCTTGAACGACGTTCTCTCCTCTTCGCTTTCTGTGCGACGGTTCTCCATGGAAATGGTGGCGCTGTTTGCCGCAACTGCCCTGCTGCTCGCGGGCCTGGGAATCTATGGAACCATCTCCTTCCTGGTCAATGAGCAATCGCGCGAGATCGCCATTCGCCTCGCGCTGGGCGCGCAAAGGCGCGATATCCTCAAGATGGTTTTACGCCAGGGCCTCACTCTGGCCGCCGCCGGCGCCGGCGTAGGCCTGGTTGGCGCGCCTATTGTTTCTCATCTCATGGCCGGCCTGCTTTACGGTGTCTCGCCCTACGATCTCTCCACCTTCGCCGGCGTAACCGCCGTGCTCACCGCCGTCGCCATCGCCGCCAGTTACGTCCCTGCGCTGCGCGCCATGCGCCTCGATCCGATCACTACACTGCACGCCGAATGACCTTTGGCACTGCTCGAGACTTGTCTTTACAAGTTGTTGCCATGCCAATGACCTCCTTCGGGATGCGGATGAATTCACCCGACAGCGAGTTCCGGAGGATTAGTCCCCAAAAACGCCCCTCAATCCCGTGAGCGATACAAACCATCAACGCACTTGCGCTGCGAACAAGGCGTGATGCGCAAGAATAAACAGCGTTCGGTGGCCGGGTCCTCCGAAGATCAATTGCAGAGGCCGCTCCGGCACGTCGATTTCTGCGATCTGCTGCCGGTCGTTGGCGTACACGAAAACCTGCCCGTTGGCCACATACACGTTCCCCTGCGCATCCACGGCAACGCTCTCGCCTCCTCGTTGCGCGAAGGGCTTCAGTTCCGTAAGAGCCCCGTCCGGTTTCACCCTGGCCCTGTAGGTAATGTCCTCGGACTCGCTGCTGACATACACCTGCTGTCCCGGCTCTGCGACGATGAACCCATAGGCATCGAGGTTGTCGCTGAATCGCCAGCCCGACGTGTCATTTGCGGGACCTTGCTGGAACACCCGGCCGGCAGGCACATACACGCTGCCATCCTGCGAGAGATATTCATGGTTTTTCGGCGTGCCCGCATCCGCGGCAAACATCTCCGCCAGCGTCGTAAAACGCATCGTATCCAGGTCCAGCTGGTCTTTGAACTCCCCATTGTTCCACCAGTTCACCGGCAGAATCGCCGCGGCCTTGCCTTGAGCCTGGCCATCTTGCGGTGTCAGTACTGTGAGTTCTTCCGCGGAGGTTCCCGGCCGGAACGTGTACACGGTGCTCTCCGGGCCAGCCGACGAAATCGCAATCAGGTTGCCTGATTTGTCGACTGCCAGATTCACCGGATCGAGCGGATTGTCGCGTTCGACTGTGAGTCCCTCTTCTTCGCTCCATCCGTAGATTCGCTGATTGTGGTGGTCCACAAAATAGAGCTTGCCGGCCGCATCCACCGCTGCCCCTGAAATTGAGAAGAAGCCGTCCTCCAGATTTCTCACCATTGTTCCTTTGTTCAGCACGACGGAGGCATCGTTCGGTTGCGGCTTCTGTGGATCGGCCGGAATCTCCAGCGCTGCGAACTCGCGTTCGCGTACCTCGAGATGGTGCGTCAAATCCTCGATTGCGTTCTCGTAAGGGAACTTGCTCAGGCGCAGGAATGTACCGCAGCCATTCCCATCGCAAATGCCATACCCGCTCTCCGCGTTCACATGCACATTGCGGAAATGAATCTCCGAAGACCGGTAGATGCGCACCGCCGCCGGAAACGGCGCACGCGAACGCGTCACGCGATAGGCGTGATAATTTGCAATCGTGAGATTGCGGCAATCGTCGATCTCCAGCGAAAGTGCTTCGGGACTCTCGCCTGCCTCCTCTTCGGTCTGCGGCGCGTTGATGTCCCAGTTCTCCACGTGATCGAACTTGATCTCGTTGCGCAGGTGATGCTCATTCGACAGCTCATAGACATGCCCGGGCGTTGTGGTGTTCGATACAAGAAAACCCGCCTGCGCAAACGTGTTCGGCGTCCAGATGTCTGCGAATGTTCCTCCGCCTCCATCCGCAACCCACAGGCTGGGATACTGACCGTCCCAGCGCTTGTGCAGGTCGGAGTCAGCAGTTTGGTTGTTGTTGTAAGGATTGCTGCCGCTGCCGTGCCCCCCGAGAAAGCGCACATCGTCCATCAGCGAGTGCTCGCCCGCCTTCCAAAGCACCGCTACCGCACGTGGGTTGATACCGCCCGCGAACACCCCGATCCCAGTGACGATATTCTCCCCGCCCGGCGGCGCAAGAAGCACGGCCTTCGGCGCGCCCACCCCTTGATATCCCGGTGTCTCATCCAGCAGGTCGATCTGCGTGAGCGTCGGATGCAGCCCGATGAGCACGGTGTCCGGCGTGAGTCTGAGCGTGTCGCGCACCACGTAGTGCCCACCGGGAAGATAAAGTACGCGATGCGTGTTGATGGCTTGCTGCAACGCCGCAGTATCATCGGTCGTCCCGTCGCCCTTCACTCCCAGTGCTTGCACATTCTCCCATTCGCTGCTGGGCGGCAGTGCTCGAATCGCCGCCGGAAGTGCTGCGGGCAACGAGGCGAGCGGCGCAGCCTCGTACTGCATGCCGACGGATCCCATCCGCCCTTCGCCCGGTACGATTAGCCCGTAACTGAAATTCTTCACTTCGTACAGTGCGCCTTTCCCTGCAACCGTCTTGCCGCTTTCCCGCAGCTTTGCGAACACCGGGGCGTTGCGGAGAACGGCGTTTTCAAATCCAACCTCGGTCAGCGGGCTATTCTCCAGACTGATCGTCACCACTGGCCCACCGATATTCTCAAAGCGCGAGTCCTTCACCCAAAGTTGGTCCGGATACCCATCGTCGATATCGATCCCCTTCGGCACATCGCGAAACCTGTCCCGGATCAGCGTCAATCCAGCTTCATGCTCGCGGATGGCGGCCTCCGATTGCCCCTCGAACACTGAGTCAATCAGTGTGAACTGCCACGCCGGCGAGGTCTTCTCGGTCAGAATTCCGTAGCGTCCTCCATAGAAGTGCAGGTCCTCCGCCTCATTGCCGGCCTGGTAGACCCCGGCCAGCGCTGAGCCCAGGTGAAAATCCATGTGCGTGAGAAACGAATGCTGCGCCACATGAAAGCGCACCGCCACCGCCGCGGGATTACCCTCCCCGATCTCGAAATCAATGTTGCTCATCGCCGAATAGAACGTGTTCGGATTGGCATCGGCCATATCGTGATTCGGCGGTACCGATCCTGGTGGAGGAAACGCAATGCGGTTCCCGGCCCGCGGATGCTCGTGAAGTGTTAGGCCCGTGAAGATCACCATCACGCCCATTCCCTTTTGGAACCCCGGCGTATTCGGCGGTAGCACGAGCACCGGGCGCGTGGCGCCAAAGCCAATCAGCCGCACGCCCGGCCAGAGAAACACGGAGCGCGTCAAGGTATACCGGCCCGCCGGGACAAACACGATCCCCTCGCGCCCCGTGCCGGAAGCCTGATCGATGGCGGCTTGCAACGCTGCGGAACTGTCCCCGGTGGTTGCCGGAGCGTCCATGTAAATGGCCTTGGAATCCTCGACACGGGTTGTGATCGTGGATGCGGCGAAGGACACCGGGCAAATGCACAGCATGACAACGGCCAGGACAGGTTTCTTCATGGCGCCCCCGGGGAGGTGAGATCTCGAGCTGAACTGCGGAATCCAGCATACCGGAACGGTTCGACAGCCTGGGATCGAATCGCTGCTACGTGCGTGCTACCATGCATTCATCCGGCTCGCCGACTGGCATGAGCCTCGGAGGTCCAGATGAGTCCATTCACACGGCGTAGTTTCCTCAAAACAGGTTTGGCCGCCGGAGCCATGGCGACCGTAGGAACTCTTCCCCTTGCCGGCGTCCGGCCCACCGCGACCGATGCCGTGGTGCTGGGCCGCTCCAAGGTTGAAGTGTCACGCCTGGCCTTCGGAACCGGAACCGACGGCGGCGCGGTTCAGGCGGCCCTCGGGCAGCAGGAGTTCACACGCCTGGTGCGCTATGCGCACGACCGCGGCATCCGCTTCTTCGAGACGGCTGAGGCTTACCAGACCCCGGCAATGCTGGGCGAGGCGTTGAAGGGCCTGCCGCGCGACAGCTATCAACTCATGAACAAGGTCACCACGTTTCATGAGGGCATCAGTCCACAGGTCAAGTTTGACGAGCTGCGGCGAACCTCGCAGGCCGAGTATTTTGACATCATGCTGCTGCACTGGCAGCACACGCCCGACTGGCCGGAAACCACGAAACGCTGGCAGGATGGCATCCTCGAAGCTCAGCAGAGAAAGATCATCCGCACCCATGGCGCCTCGGTGCATGGACTGCCGGCATTGCGGCAAATGCCGGGCACCAATTGGCTCGACGTGGGATTGATCCGCATCAACCACAACGGCGCGCGCATGGACGGCCCGACCTCTGAGGACACCAACCACCCCGCCAACGTGAGCGAAGTGGTCGATCACATCCACCAGCTGAAGAAAGAAGGGCTCGGTGTGATCGGGATGAAGCTGTGCGGCGGGCAGCTATTTGCGCCGTGCCACGGCGGCCCACAGCAAGAGAAGCGCTACCACTGCAAGTACCGATACTGTGGCCGTGGTTCCGATATTCGATTCTAACAAAGCGGGGCGAAGTCACACTGCGGACGTGGGTGAGTAACCTCGTGAAATGGATTCTGTCAGCACTTGTTTTACGGTATCGACGATCGCTTGTATCTCATCGCCTTGGGCGACGGGGCCGTGGCCGGGGACGACGATGGCGGGGTTGAGCGAGACGATTCTAGAGATCGAATCGAGCCACAACTGCCAATCGGCCGGGGTTCCTGCGTCGAGGTTGGGAAGATACTCACTGATCAGGCAATCGCCAGTGAATAGGAGGCGGTCGCCGGGCACCCAGACCGAGAGATTGGTTGCAGTGTGACCGGGCGTGAGCAGGATCTCGACAGCGCAGCCGCCGAGGTCGAAGCGAGTGTCGCTATCGATCTGGCGATTCGGGTTTGTCAGCCGCGTCGCATGAAAGAAAGCCCGCGCTTCGCCGCGCTCACGGCGGGCCGGG
>Ga0209517_10007001_pt1 | contig 13685 bp, 14 predicted proteins | sample PeaSoiMetSII2010_FD_187695 | JGI IMG/M metagenome (GOLD analysis project Ga0209517, IMG submission 187695) | Peat soil microbial communities from Weissenstadt, Germany - SII-2010 (SPAdes) (version 2) | ecosystem: Environmental > Terrestrial > Soil > Wetlands > Peat | place: Germany...
CAATGCCAATGGTGCCGCGCTCGGGGTCGGAGCTTTCGATGGTGATCGGAATGCGTTCGCCCTGCTCGTACAGCCGCAGGATTACGAACTGTCCCGGCTTCTGCTTATGTGCAATGCGTGGCGCCTCGATCACAAACCGCTTGATGCCCGGCGCAAGAAATTCAGCGTGCTGGATTCTGAACATGTGCCCCCAGCCCTACCCAGATATTGTCCAGAATGCGCAGCCTAGTGGCTGTGACATGAGTCACTGACAGGTGCGAGCGAGATCACACGGGGGCTTGCACCCGGCGAAGTTTATTGATCACACCCAGTAGTGACCACCATCATTGTAGGACTAGAGTCGACGCCGTACGCTTGGAGCGACCAGGCAGAGCCGAACCAGACAATCCTGGAATTTTGTCTCAAACGAAAAAGGAGCACCTTATGAATTCACGTCAATGTCAAGGCTCAATTTCTGGGGCACGTCTATCACAAGTGCGTGGACGTGCGGAATCATTTTCGCATTAGCAATGGCAATCGCTGGAATTGCACAGGCGCAGACTTATCAAATTCTCTACTCGTTCAAGGGCGCGAAGGATGGAGCTAATCCTGAGTCAGCCACTCTGATTCACGACTCGCACGGCAACCTCTACGGGACCACACAAAATAGAGGCGCTTTCGGTTATGGCACCGCCTTCAGGCTGAGTGTGACAGGCAAGCTCACCGTGCTCCATCAATTCGCCGGAGGCGAGGACGGGGCATATCCTGACGGCGGGCTGATTCTCAAGGCTGGGACCTTCTATGGAACTACCCAGTCGGGAGGCGCTTTTAACCAGGGAACAGTGTTCAAACTCTACAAAGGGCAAGAGACCATTCTGCACAGCTTCGCTGGCTCCCCAAACGATGGATCCGACTCTTATGCGGACCTCATATCGGATCAAACGGGCAATCTTTACGGCGTCACTCCCTATGGGGGCTCGAACAGTTGTGGAACAGTTTTCAAAATCGACCCGACCGACACTGAGACCATCCTACACAACTTTACTGGCGGGGATGGTTGTGTTCCCACCTGGACCTTGTTCTTGGACGCCAAAAGTGGCAATTTCTACGGTACAACCATATTCGGCGGCTCCTCGGGTAGCGGAACAGTCTTCAAACTCGACCCGAGCGGCACGGAAACCGTCTTGTATAACTTCGCGTCGTTCGCCGGAGATGGAGACAATCCCAACGGGGGGGTGGTTCGCGACTGGAGGGGGAACCTGTACGGCAGTACTTGGAACGGAGGCAGCTCTGGTAATGGGACGGCATTCAGGCTATCGACGACCGGCAAGGAAACTATCCTGCACAACTTCACCGGAGGAGACGATGGGGGGCAGGCGATGTCACGCTTAGTGCGAGACTTCATGGGCAACGTTTACGGCACCACAAACGCCGGTGGCACATCCGGTTGCGGCACCGTTTACAAACTGGCAATGAAAACTGGCCAGTTAACCGTGCTGCACGAATTCACCTGCGCGGACGGGGCAAACCCAGACGCCGGGATGTTAAGAGACAAGGCCGGCAACCTGTACGGCACGACTTATAACGGCGGGGCGCACGGAAGGGGAGTAATTTTTCAGATTACCCCCTAGCGCCAGCCCAGGTGGCTGGCCCACCTTTGCGGTTTTGGCAAAGGTGGGGACTCATGCTGCCGGCGTCTGAAGTTTTGATAGTCGCCACTCTGACTGATTAGCGCCGGGTGCCCCGCTCCTTGCCGCTTTCTGGCAAGGGGCGGGCGACGGTCACGGGAATCCGAGTAATCGTCTGTGGGATCCGGTACTACTGTTATGAAGAGACGATCCTGAAGGCTCCAGTGTGGGCCTATATCCTCAGCCATCACCGGTCAACGATTATCAGACTGTGATGCCAATCACAGCCATTGTCAGCAAAAAAGATCATACTCGCCATGCTTAAAGGAGGACATAAATCATGATTCAGAAACTCGTATGGATGGTACTGGTCTTAGGCCTCAGCACAACTTTGCTGTATGGCGCGCCGCAAATGGGGAACGATAAAGATTCCGCTACGCAAACCATAACCGGCTGCCTTCAGAAAGGTGTTGAACCGGCAGGCTTTTTCCTCATCAGCACAGAGGCGAAGCATTGGGAGCTTTATCCCAACACCGGCGTCTCGCTTGCCGAACACGTGAACCATACCGTTACTTTAACCGGCACGGTGGCCCACAGATCGAAAACCCAAGAGGAAAAAAGCCAACCGAACGAAAAGAAAGAAATCGGTGAAAGGCAACACGCCGACTTGCAGGTTTCTGGCGTGAAGATGGTCAGTGCGACTTGCAGCAAATAAAATTTGAGGCTCCGCTTAAAGCAATACAGGCCACGGGCGTCGAGATCTGCCGGGTGCCCCGCCCCTTGCGCCGCAAGGAGCGGGGCACCCAATACTAATTTTCACCTGCTGAGGTCCGGGGCACGCGCTTTTTGCTTTGAACGTACGAAGAACTGCAGATCCCTCGCTTCGCTCGGGATGACAACAAGTGATTTTGTCGGGCACGATGACAACCACTGAACTTTGTCAGCGGTGTGGGTTAGTCCTCTTCTTCTTCGCCTTTGTGCAGTTGTTGCGCCAGGTAGTTCTCCATGCCCATCTCGCCGATGGCGTGGAGTTGGCCTTCCAGCCAGTCGACGTGGTGTTCTTCGTCTTTCAGGATCTTTTCCAGCAGTTCGCGCGAGCCGTTGTCCCCGGCCTTCACGCAGGTTTCGATTCCGCCGTTCAGGCGCTTGACCGCGTCGTACTCCAGTTGGAGGTCGTTCTTCAGTTGATCCCCTACCGTCTGGCCGATGTTGATCTTGAAATAATCGCTCATGTTGGGAGTGCCGTCGAGCAGAAGAATCCGCTCCATCAGCTTCTCCGCATGGGTCATCTCCTCGATGGACTCGGCGCGGGTGTGCTTGGCCATGCGCTCGTAGCCCCAGTTCTCACACATCTCCGCGTGCAGGAAGTATTGGTTAATCGCCGTCAGTTCCGCCTTTAATGCCTGGTTGAGTATTGCAATGACGTTTGCGTCGCCTTTCATGATTGCCCTTTCCCGAGCCAAGGGCTTTTTTCCTGATAGGCCCTGGCAAACCGATAATAATACACCTAGCTTCCAAGTACAGCCCGGGAAAGCACCTCGTCGCCGCGCGCTCCTCACAGCGCCTTGTGATCGTCATCACAGCGCGATGCGTGAAAGAGGGCCACACTTAGATTAGAAAGTTGGGTGTCAGCAGGAGGTGGCTCATGAAAACCTCACACATCATCATTCTGATTCTTGCGGTGGTTGCGCTGGCCCTGGTCATAACCCCGGCGGCTGCGGGGCAGAAGTCCGGACCAGGCGTGGCAGTCCCGAAGTATGATCCGGCGGCCGAAGCCACGTTCAAAGGAACGGTGGAAGAGGTACGAGACCGGCAGTGCCCGGTGAGCGGTGGCATGGGCTCGCACCTGATCTTGAGGCTGTCCGAGAGCCAGACCATTGAGGTCCACCTCGCAACCACGAAGTTTGTAAAGGCCTACGATCTGGTTTTCAGCAAGGGCGATGTGGTCACGGTGGTTGGCACCAAGGTGCAGTTTGAAGGCGTGGAAACAATCTTTGCCCGCGAAGTCACCCGCGGCAGCGAAACCTTCGTCTTTCGCGACAAAGACGGCAAGCCCGTCTGGTAGGTGCCTGCGGCGCGACGCACTGAACGGTCCGGTCAGTGCGTCCGCGCCAGCGGCTATCCTGGCAAGTCGTTTCTCCGGGCAACAATTCATCCTCTGAATTCAATCCTGCGACAGCCGACGTAACCCCGTGCGACAAAACATCAGTTGTGAAATCAACGCGTCTTGACCCCGATGTCACGGCCCGCCCGAGGGCGGCTGCAGCGTGCGCAGGAAGAGCACCAACTGCCACCGCTCCAGCTCAGGAAGTTTGCTGAATGAGGGCATGCCCCGGTCTGGATTCCCGTTGGTGATTTTCCAAAACAGTGCACCATCGCTCTGCGCTTGCACGACCGCGAGCTGCAAGTCGGCCGAATGTTTCTTGAGGATGCCGCTGCCATCCTGGTTGTGGCACTCGGCGCAGTTTCTCAGAAAAAGCTTCTTCCCTCCAGCCACAGCTTGGGATTTGTGGGCGAGGGGATTGGTCTTGCGGGCAGCTTCCTCGGATGGCCGCCAGTCCGGGTCAAGCTGGTAGCTTGGGTTTTGCCCGACGACGGTGCTGAGAAAGGTCAGTACGACTGTGAGCTCCGCAATTCTCAGGCGGCTCATGGCTTCCCTCCAAAGAGATGCGACAGCTTGCTACCGAATCCCTGAATTTCGTAGCTGTAACCGAACCGAAAAAGCACCGGACTGCTTTCGTGCGTCAGACCGACCCCCGGAGAAAAACGAAGGGTGGCATTATCGCTGACCAACCAGGCAAAAACCGGCGCCACGTAGTGAGCGGTGTCATGCAAACCAAAGCCGTGGGTGCTGCCCAGTCCGCCATAGATCTCCATCCCGGCGGAAAAGTTCTCTCGACAAAAACGGCAGTTTGATCCCGAGGCCATGGTTGCCAGCGGCCGTGAGACGCCGAACGAATATCCGAATTCAACCCCTTCGCTCTGCGAAAAATTTTTGGCCACAATGAAGTTGCCGGCCAGGTTCCAATCGTGGACATCGCTCGAAAGAATCAACTTGGTTTCTAGTTCGCGGTCTTTAATAGAGCGCAGCACGGAATTGGGCGAACTGACATCCGGCGCCCCGCCTTCGAGCTCTTTTTGAATGCGGTCGGCCTCGTTGATGTTTTCATATTCCAGATAGAGAACGGGGTTGACCCAATGCTCGCGCTTCAGCGGCCGGAACCGGTTTTCCAGTCTCCAGCCGGTAAAGATCGTGCTGTCGTCCCAAGTGGACTGTCCTTCGAGATAGAGTTCCGCAGTCCACCGGGCCGTTACGCCGTACTCAAACTCGGTCCACGGAGCGAAATAGAATCTTTGTCCCGAGCGCGGGACATCGGTTGTGCTTGAGACCTCAATCTCCAGGTTGCCCGGCTCCTCCATGTGATGATCGTAGGTGATGAAATAGGGGCTCTCCTGGGCGGAGCCAGCCAGCACGCCGAACCGTGCAAACAGGCAGAGGGCAACGATCCATTTTATGGATGTCATCGTTAGTTGCAACTGAGTTGCATATATTGAAGCAAGACAATCGTAAAGTGCCGGGGTTATCCGGTCAAGTTTCCGGTCAAGTTTCTGTTTCAGAATTGTTGCAACCAGTTGCAACGAGTGGAAAATCTCAGGCGGGTGAAGCCGTGCGGCACTTCGCGCAGTACCCTCCGATTTCGAGCCGGCTCACCACGATGTGGAACTGACAATCCCGCTGGATTTGTCCCTTGAGCCGTTCGAACAGATCGCTCTCGAATTCCATAATCTTGCCGCATCGCAGGCAGGCCATGTGGATGTGGTCGCGCTGCGGACGACGCTCGTAATAATGCTTCTCTCCTTCCATGTGCATGAGATCAAGTTCATCCACCAAGCCATGTCTCTTGAGCAAGCCGAGGGTGCGGTAGACGGTTACGCGGTCAATGTGCGGATCAAGCCGCTGGGCGTGCCGCAAGATCTGGCTGGCATCGAGATGCTGTTTGGCGGTCTCGACTACGCTAAGAATCGTGCGGCGCTGCCGGGTCATGCGCAGGCCGCGCGACATGAGTTCGGCTTGCAAGCGTCCCGGAGCTTCGGTTTGTGGCAGAGGCATAGGAGAACTAATTGTTGATACCGAGTTGCAATTATAGCGTGAGTAACGGCTTGTGTGGAGTGGACACTCTTGTTCACTTTTCGCACTGGATTCTCAAAATAGGAGCAATCAAGAGACCAATACCATCGATCCAAGGTGGCGGACAGGAGTGTCCGCCCCACACGGCAAGGTCAATTCGCTTTCATCTTCTCTTTGACGCTGTGCGCCAGCTTTTCGATCTCTTCCGCCTTTTTGACGACGTCCAGTGACAGAGTATTTTCATTGGACTTGTCCACATACTGCTTCAGTTGGGTAGCCAGTTTGAGCAAGTTGTCAGCATCGCGCTGCAGTTGAGCCTGGCGCTCCCGGTTCGCCCTCTTGGCCATATCTCTTTCCATCTTGGCGCGCTGCTCATCCTGGCGATCGTCGGGAGTTAGGCCTGGGCTCGGCCCCAGGCCCGGAAGCTGGGCGGGACCTTGGCCGGAATTCTGACCGAACGAGGTCATCGATAACGGGGACGTGATCAGCAAAAGCAAGACAGCCAGCGCGCAGAGCTTGGATCGCACAATCACCTCGTCAACACCGCAACCAGGAAATTATACGAGTTCCATGAATTCGGAAACCAGTTGGCGGTGGATGTGATCGCCTTGAGTGGCTGCAAAGAAGCGTCGACACAGAAGAACGTAGGGTGCCGCGCGGTTTATGCCCGGACCGCCAGCCGAAGCTGTGCAGTCTCGCTTTCGAAAGGAATCTTCTCTTTGGCTTTCTTCAATCCCTCGATGTAGCAGCGGATCGCGTCCTGTGCCATCCGCCGGGCATCTTCTAGATTCTTCCCTTCCGTTACGAGCCCCGGCAGGGCAGGCACGGTCACGGTGTAGCCGCCGTGTTCGTTGGCTTGGAAAAACGTCGTGTATTCGTAGATCTTGCCTTTCCCGTTCCTCATGGTTACAAATCTCCCGGGCCGCTAGCCTATTTTCCGAGCAAGGCAGCAAACTGTTCAACCGTCATCTCACACTGAGCGATGATGGACTTGATTGTCTTAGGCGCCAGATCGCCAATGGCGCGGCACGACCACGTGCAGATGTGTCTTGTTGTTGTGCCGCAAATTGACATGGCTCCCCGTCTGGTGATGAACGTAAAAGCCCTGCCCGCAAAAGCACCTGTAGGAGCTTTCGGGAAGTTATGCGCGGCAGCTTTGGCATTGCCGCCCTACAGCGAGCTCATATTCGCCAGGAACTCGCCATTCGACTTGGCCTTGTTCAGTTTGTCGATAAGCAGTTCCATGGCTTCTACGGGCGACAGCGGATTCAGCACCCGGCGCAGCACCCAGATGCGGGTCAAGTCTTCTTTCGGGATCAGCAACTCTTCCTTACGCGTGCCGGAGCGCTGGATGTCGATGGCCGGGAAGGTACGTTTATCCACCAGCTTGCGGTCGAGGATGATTTCGGAATTGCCGGTGCCTTTGAATTCTTCGAAGATCACGTCGTCCATGCGGGAACCGGTGTCGATCAAAGCCGTGGCGATGATGGTCAGCGATCCACCTTCTTCAATGTTGCGAGCCGCGCCGAAGAAGCGCTTCGGACGCTGCAATGCATTCGAGTCAACGCCGCCCGAAAGCACTTTGCCGCTAGGCGGCACAATAGTGTTGTAGGCGCGCGCGAGACGAGTGATCGAGTCCAGCAGAATGACTACGTCACGCTTGTGTTCGACCAGGCGCTTGGCCTTCTCGATTACCATTTCCGCCACTTGCACGTGGCGAGCAGCGGGTTCGTCGAAGGTCGAGGAGATCACTTCGCCCTTTACCGAGCGCTGCATGTCAGTGACTTCTTCCGGACGCTCATCGATCAGCAGGACCATGAGCACCACTTCCGGATGATTCGTGGTGATGGAATTGGCGACGTTCTGCAGCAGCATGGTCTTGCCGGCGCGAGGCGGCGAAACGATCAGGCCACGCTGTCCCTTACCCAGGGGCGTGAGCAGATCCATGACGCGGGCGCTGACATTCTCGCGGGTGGTTTCGAGCTTGATGCGTTCCTGCGGATAAAGCGGCGTCAGGTTGTCGAACAGAATCTTGTTGCGCGCTTCGTCCGGCGACTCGAAGTTGACCGCCTCAATCTTGACCAGCGCGAAATACTTTTCGCCCTCGTGCGGCGGACGAACCTGTCCGCTGATGGTGTCGCCGGTCTTGAGATCGAACTTGCGGATTTGCGACGGCGAAACGTAAATGTCGTCAGGGCCGGGCAAGTAGTTGTAGTCGGGCGAGCGCAGAAAGCCGTAGCCGTCGGGCAGGATTTCCAGCACGCCCTCGGCAAAGATGTGGCCTTCTTTTTCGCTCTGAGCCTGAAGGATTTTGAAGATCAGGTCTTGCTTGCGCAGTCCGCTGGCGCCGGGCAGATCCAAGGATCGGGCGATCTTGGTCAGCTCTGTAATATTTTTTTCTTTCAATTCTGCGATGGTCATTATGCAATTCACCTGCGAAGGGAAATTTTCAAAGGGGGGTTACTCAGGAAAGACTTGGCCAATCGCGGGCAGGCGGCGGGGCTGGTTTTAAGCAGCCCGCCGTTGTGCCTCGGCGAAGTTTTCCGGTTCCGACAAAACCGTCTGCCGTTCCGAGCTTGCAATCTTATCCAGAACCTCGTTCATGGTTTCCTGGATTCTGGTGTTGGGCTTATGAAACTTCCGGGTAGCCTTGGACGCAAGCTGGCAAAGCATATAACGATTCCGCAACGTATGTAAAGCATCAAAAACGCGATCAGACCGCATGATAGGTCACTCTCCTATATCCGAGCCAACTCCCCGCACGCCCTTCTCCTGGCAAGACAACACCCGACCAGAGTGTCCAAGTTACTCAATTCAGATGGGTTGTACGGGAAATCTCTGGTTACTCGTATAGATGCTCCGTCGGGCCCGAAAGTTTCTCGGTTTCTGGATTATGTCCGGTCGCCGGCAGAGATTCGTCAGACCAATTGAATGTGTACGCCTTCGGAACCATACACCCTACGTGAGAATGAACGAAACGTCAAGTGTTTCTTGCGGCTCCTGCTAAACCCCTGACAGCATGGGGCAAAACCGCCATGATGCCGCCCGGGTGCCAGGCACCGACAGGCACCATCCACTGAAGTACTTCGGGTGCCGAGATATTCCCAACATGCCCTAAAGCTTCTGCTTCGCCCGACGATAGCTAGCGGGGCCAAAGATCAGTTGCAACCCGGACTCGAGTCGCCCTTCCCGCCTCATCTCCGCCACTCTCAGGCCCAGAACGTCCGGTCCAGCGTGCGGTATTGAATCGCCTCGGCGATGTGTTTGGGCTCGATTGCTTTTCCTCCTTCTAGATCGGCAATGGTTCTAGCGACTTTGAGAATGCGATCGTGGGCACGAGCGGTCAGCCCTTGCTGGGCCATGGCCCGCTCCAGCAGCCGCTCGCAATCCGCCGAGAGTTCGCAGAAAGCCCGAATGTGCCGCGGTCCCATCTGGGCGTTGCAGTAAAGCTTCTCTCGCGGCGAAGACGAGAATCTTTCTAACTGCGCTCCGCGGGCGCGCATCACCCGTTCGCGAATCTTGGCCGAGCTTTCCGGTTCGACGCCCGAGCGCATCTCCTTATAGTTCACCGCAGGCACATCAATATGGATATCGATCCGATCCAGCAACGGCCCCGAAATTTTGGACATATAGCGCTGAATCAAGGGCGGCGTGCAATGGCACTCGCGCGAACGATCGTTGAAGTAGCCGCAGGGACATGGATTCATCGCCGCCGCGAGCATAAAGCGCGCGGGAAAAGTCAGCGACATGGAAGCGCGAGCAATGCAGACGGTTCCGTCCTCAAGAGGCTGGCGCATGACCTCCAGAACATTGCGCGGAAACTCAGGCAATTCGTCCAAAAACAAGACACCGTTATGCGCCAGCGATACTTCGCCGGGACGGGGAACAGCTCCGCCTCCGATCAACCCAGCGTCGGAGATGGTGTGGTGGGGCGAGCGAAAAGGCCGCACCCCGACCAATCCGGCGCCAGGATCGAGCACGCCGGCGACGCTGTGGATCTTGGTGGTCTCAAGCGCTTCCTCAAAAGTGAAAGGCGGCAGGATCGTGGGCATGCGCTTGGCCAACATGGTTTTGCCCGAGCCAGGAGGGCCGATCATCAGGATGTTGTGACCGCCGGCGCAGGCAACCTCCAGGGCGCGCTTCGCAGAATGCTGACCACGCACGTCTTTGAAGTCCACTAGAAATTGCTGCGCTTCGCAAAGTAACGCCTCGCTGTCCACTTTGAGTGGCAGGATGCCGTTGCCTGTGTTCACGAAGCGGATCACATCCAGCAGCGATTTCACCGGATAGATTTCAACTCCGCCGACCATCGCCGCTTCTTTGGCGTTAAGCTCAGGCACAACCAGGCGCGCGATCTTTCTTCCCCGTGCCTCAATCGCAATGGGAAGCGCTCCGCGAACTCCGCGAACCCCGCCGTCGAGTGACAGTTCTCCCACGAAAAGGCAATCCGGCACCTCCTTCTTATTTAGGCCACCGTAAGCGCCCAGGATTCCCAAAGCCATGGGCAGGTCGAAGCCCGAGCCCTCCTTGCGAATATCCGCAGGGGCGAGATTGATCGTGATGTGGGTGGGAGGAATGTCGTATCCACAGTTCTTCAGCGCCGCCCGCACCCGATCGCGGCTCTCACGGACGGCGGCGTCGGGCAGGCCGACGGTGTGGAAGTGATCCTCCATTGTCTTAATTCCAGACACATCCACCTCGACCTCGATGATGCTGGCATCGATGCCGAATACTGCGGCGCTCAGGGTCTTATAGAGCATGGGCGTTTTACTGGACTTGCGCTTCAGACGAACAGATTGATTCGGACTCGTCGTGACGAGGGAAGGCCCAGCGACAAGTCGGCCTGAATCTCCACCCTACGCCCTGCGGCCCTGAATCGTTGGTGACTGATGTCACAGTGAATGTGTGATGAGTGAACAACCAACCAACGTTTTGTCTGTGAACCAAATTACCCAACACACTTTCGGTTGTCTGCATCCGCCTCGTGGAATAGGATTCGCGTAGGCCCGCGCTCGTCAACATGCAGAGTATGCTGGCAAGTGTGGGTCGTTGCCTATGGCGGAACCAGAAAAGCCGACGCGTCCTGCAGGTACGCCAACCAACTTGGAGCAAGAAGAAGCCTGGTTGTGGCGTATTGCGCTTTTGTTTGTGATTCTGCTGGCCACGGGATTAGCCGCGGAGTCTTGGGAGCGGCTGCAAAATCTTCCCTATCATCTCGGACTGCTTTCCATCGCCGTGTTCTGTGTTGCCATGGCGTTTGTGGGTTTCGTCTACGGAAGAAGAAAGCGGGTCACAGAATTAAGGGATCTGGTCCGCGGATTTCAGGAGCGCTCAGCCACACCCACGGATGAGCAACTCGATCAACTGGGAGAGCTCATTGCGCGCTCGCAACGCAGTTTCAAAGAACTGATCGATTCCTTCGATGACATCGCGTTTGCCACGTCCCTCGACGGGAAGATCAAGACCGTAAACCGGCGCGTCACTGAATTGCTCGGCATTCCCTACACCCAGGTGATAGGTCATCGGCTAGACGAATTTCTCGACGAACCGAAACACGAAGATGTGGATCGCGGCTTAGCCCGCTTTCTCGAAAAGCGCCGCTGGTCCGGTCTGGTTCGTGTTCGGGTGAAAGCCAGCGCCCGCACTCTCTACTTTGATTGCGCGCTCAATGCGATTGTGAAGGCGGACGAAGTCGTGGGCGTGAGCGCCCTGGCCCGTGACGTCACGGAAGAACGCGAGAAGGAGCGGCGGTTTACTGAGCTGTTCGAAACCCTTCAGGAAGGGGTTTACTTCAGCACGCCCGAAGGCAAGTTACTCGACGGCAACGCCGCTCTGGTGCAGGTTCTGGGATACGAAAGCAAGGAAGAATTGCTCTCTCTTGATCCCACAGTGTTGAATTCCGATCCCAATCAAAGTCCGGTGCTGGGCAGGACCGCGGATGATCAGGGCGGCGTCCGCACCCGCGAAATCACATTGCGCCGCAAGGACGGCGCGCTTGGCGTGTACCTCGACACTTCCCGCGCCGTTTGGGATGCAGGGGGCAAGATCGTCCGCTACCAAGGAACCCTGGTGGACGTAACCGAGCGCCGGGAGATGGAAAGGGCGTTGCGTCGGCAGGAGGAGTTCCAGCGCTACCTTTTAGAAAGCTTCCCCGACTTGATCCTGGTGATCGATCTGAACGGACGCTACAGCTTTGTGAGTTCACGCATCCACGACCTGCGTGGCTACAGGCCAGAAGACCTGGTGGGGAAGAAAGTTGAAGAAGAACAAGATCACTCATCCGAACTGCTTGCGTTGTATCACGACCTGATTGCGGGCCGGAAGATGTTTGGGACATGCGACTACAACGCGCGGCACCGCGACGGCAGCTGGCGCACCATGCGAGCCTCCGCTAGCCCGCTGTTCGATGCGGAAAACAAGCTGAGCGGCGCCATCGTCTCGGTGCGCGACATTACGGTGGAGAAAAAGCTGGAACAGCAGATCATCCAGAGCGAGCGCCTCGCGGCCATGGGACAGATGATCGGCGGATTTGCTCACGAACTAAACAATCCCCTCACCAGCATTCTGGGCATGTCCGAATTGCTGCAGGAGGGCGAAGCCCCCGAGTCCGTCCGCAAACAAATGGTGGTGCTGCAGCAGCAGGCTCGGCGCGCCGCGGAAATTGTCCAGAATCTGATGTACTTCTCCCGGCCTCCAGCCCCGGGCAAGAGCCCTATCGACCTCGGCGAACTGGTACAAAGAACCTTGCACCTGCACGCGTATTCCTTGCGCAAGAACAGCATCACAGTAGATTTCTTGAAGGAGACAATCCCTGCGGTGAGCGGAGATGCGCACCAGCTGATGCAAGTGTTTTTAAACCTGATCTTGAACTCGGAGCAGGCGATGCGGGAGGTACGCGATCGCGGCACCTTGCGCATCCGCATGGAGAAGCAGGAAACGTCGGTCTCCGTTATTTTTCAGGACGATGGGCCCGGGATCTCGCCCGACATCCTGCCTAATATCTTCGATCCCTTCTACACCACCAAGCGGCCGGGCCGCGGGACCGGCCTCGGGCTGAGCATCTGCAAAGCCATTCTGCGCGAACACAGCGGAAACGTCGAGGCGGCTTCGGGGCCCGGCGGCGGCGCCGTGTTCACGGTCACATTGCCGGTGGCTGTGGCGGGCACGCCCGCATCCTAGGGTGGCCCACTCTTTCGTGGTGGTCACGACTTCTTCTTCGTGGGCTTGGGCCTCAATGTCTTGGCATATTCATAGCTCCATTCCAGATACTTCTGCAGCTCTTTCGTGTTCGTCAACAGCGTGTCAGGGACTGCCACATATTCTGGCATGGTCGTGCCGTACGCCTGAAACAGCGTAGTCTTATACTTCTTCAAAAACTGCTCTCGCTTATCCTCAGGAAGCCGGATGGCCAAGGAGCGCGACTGATGCAGCAGCGTGAACATGTTGCCGTTCAGGGAAGTGTATGGATTGGCGGCGCCCTTGCGTTTGATCTCGGGAATGGTTGCAATCAGCTTGTCGTACAGCGCCACTTTGTCGGGAATAGCTGTCTTTTTCGATGCGCCCACGGTTACTCCTCCATTGCGAAATCGAGCGTACAAACGTTTGAGGATACATCATCCGCGAAGGGAGGCGGGTGCCCCATTTTTCTAGTTGCTAAGAGAGCTTGAGTGTAGGACGCTCGCGCCTACAGGATGTGTTTTTTCTCCGCGCCCGGTGATGAATCGTCTTTTACTTTTCTGTTGGGCGCGGCTCTCTGGCAAATCGGACGCTTTAATGGTGTGAGGCCGACGGTGTTGAAGACGGTGCGGAGGTCGCGCCAGTTGCCGCGCATGGCGCCTTCGATGGAGGCTTCCAGTTTTTTGATTTCGTTCCAGCGTTCGGACTGACGGGTGGTCAGTGGCGGGACGTTTTCGCCCCAGGCTTTTTCGCGGTTTGCTTGTGGCGGATGG
>Ga0209517_10007002_pt1 | contig 13684 bp, 8 predicted proteins | sample PeaSoiMetSII2010_FD_187695 | JGI IMG/M metagenome (GOLD analysis project Ga0209517, IMG submission 187695) | Peat soil microbial communities from Weissenstadt, Germany - SII-2010 (SPAdes) (version 2) | ecosystem: Environmental > Terrestrial > Soil > Wetlands > Peat | place: Germany: Weissenstadt...
GGGACGTGCTCCTGCACGTATCCGCGCAGGCCAGTCCAACTTTCGCTTCCGCGGCTCAGCGTCGGCTGGTAGTGAAAGTTGGGATGTTCAGCGGCTAAGCGCAGGAACTCGTCGTGATAATAAATGTCTTTCTCAGTGCGATTCCCGAAGACCAGCCAGAGGTGCTTTTCCTGATGACGCGTTTCGTCGGCCAGCAGCCAGTGCAGCATCGATCGGAACGGCGCAATGCCGGTGCCGGTGGCGATGAAGATCGTATCGCGCATCGGCGGACGCAGGATGAAATCGCCGAACGGCCCCTGACAGGAGATTTCGTCGCCCGCTTTCATGTCGCAAAGAAAGTTGGACATGTAGCCGTCCTGGACGCGGTTGAGGCAGAGCGCGAAGCGGTTGTCGTCGCCGGGCGGCGATGCGATGGAATAGGCGCGGGTGATCTCTTCATCGTTTGGCTCATTCGTCTTGAACGACAGCCACTGTCCGGCGACAAAGCCGAATCGAGGGATACGGCTCATCTCGAATTCGAGGTGTTTGGTGAGTTCTGAGAGCGCGGTCGAACGGGTGAGGCGTGCAGTAAAAGTTTGGAAGGCTGTCATCAGTTACCTAGATGACGCACAACGCCGTTTCGATCTTCTGTTCGCCGACAAACGGCTGAATGCTGACGGCTGAATGCCAAGTGCCAAATGCTGAATTCCTACTCCACCGTGACCGACTTGGCCAGATTCCTCGGCTGGTCCACGTCGCAGCCGCGGCGGACGGCGATGTGATACGCCAGCAACTGTAGCGGGACGATTTCGAGAATCGGCGCCAGCTCTTCCGGCGCGGGAGGAATGTAGAGCACGTGGTCGGCGGCTTCCTTGATTTCCTCGTCACCCTCAGTAGCCAGGGCGATGACCACCCCGGAGCGGGCTTTGACTTCCTTCAAGTTTGAGATGGTCTTTTCGTAGCGGATGCGCGAGAGTTCGTCGTTGGCATCGCGCGTGGCAAGAATGACCACGGGGAGGTTCTCGTCGATCAGCGCGTTGGGGCCGTGTTTCATTTCGCCGGCGGGATAGCCTTCGGCGTGGATGTAGGAAATTTCCTTGAGTTTGAGGGCGCCTTCGAGCGCGATGGGATAGTGGATGCCGCGGCCGAGGAACAGGAAATCCTGGGCACGGACATAGAGTTTGGCCAGGGCTTCGCATTCTTCGTCGCGCGTAAGCAAGTGTTCGAGTTTGGCAGGAATACGCAGCAATTCCTGGATTGAAGTTTTGGCTTGCTCGGCGCTCATGGCTTCTCGCATTTGCGCTACGTAGAGCGCGAAAAGATAAAGCGCGGTGAGCTGGGCGGTGAAGGCTTTGGTGGAGGCGACGCCAATCTCCGGACCGGCGTGGGTGTAAATTGTGCCGGCGGCTTCGCGGGTGATCATCGAACCGACCACATTGCAGATAGCGATGGTCTTCGAGCCTTTGGACTTAGCTTCGCGCTGGGCAGCGATGGTATCAGCAGTTTCGCCGGATTGCGAAATCAGCATGGTCAGCGTGTCGGGCGGGATGATGGGATCGCGATAGCGCCATTCGCTGGCGTAGTCAACCTCGACGGGGATCCGTGCCAGACGCTCGATCATGAACTTTCCGGCCTGCGCGGCGTGCCAACTGGTGCCGCAGGCGGCGATGTTGATCTTCTTTGCGGCTTTGAACTCGGCCTCGGTGACCTGCATTTCATCGAGAAAGATGTGGCCAGTTTCCTGCGAGATCCGGCCCAGCGTGGTGTCGCGGACCGCGCGGGGCTGCTCGTAGATTTCCTTGAGCATGAAATGCTTGAATCCGCCCTTTTCAGCAGCTATGGGATCCCATGTGACGTGCTGAATCTGCGGAACTCTGGGGTTGCCGAGGAAGTCGGTGAGCTTCACGCCTTCGGGAGTGATGGTGGCGAGGTCGCCATCGGAAAGAAAGAAGAGATCGCGAGTGTGATAGAGGATAGCGGGGACGTCGGAGGCGATGAAGTATTCGTCCTTGCCCAAGCCAATGACGGCGGGCGGGCCGTTGCGGGCGGCGACGATCTTGTCGGGAGCGTCCGACGAAAGCACGCCCAGAGCGAAAACGCCGGTGAGTTCGGCGACGGTCTTGCGAACCGCCTCTTCGAGGGAGGGCCGATGACCGTTCCCGGCTTTGTAGTAGTACTTCTCGACCAGATGAGCGATGACTTCGGTGTCGGTTTCGGTAGTGAAGCGGTGACTTTCTTCGATCAACTTCTTTTTTAAGGTGACATAGTTCTCGATGATGCCGTTGTGCACTACGACGATCTTGCCGGTGCAGTCGCGATGGGGATGGGCATTTTCTTCGGTGGGGCGGCCGTGGGTGGCCCAGCGAGTATGGCCGATGCCGTAGGTGCCATCGAGCGGCTTGAGGCGGATGACTTCTTCGAGATTGCGCAGCTTGCCCTCGGCGCGCCGTACTTGCAGGCCTTCGCCATTTCCGCAGACGGCGATGCCGGCAGAATCGTAACCGCGATATTCCAGACGCCGGAGCCCCTCAATAATGACGGGGACGACTGGCTTTTTGCCGACATATCCCACGATGCCACACATATTTGTTCACTCCTGCTTTCGGCGGGGGCAGCGAGTTAAGTCCACGCTGCGCTCACCACTCCAGCCTACGGCAACCTACGCCAGCCGAGTCATGAAAGATTTCTATCGGTGACAGAAGTACTTCTTATTTCGTTTCCGCAGGCAATGGTCCGCCTGCCGAGCTCGGGGTCAGAGAGCCTACTCTTCGAGGGAATAACGAAATTCTTCAATGACCGGGTTGGTCAGGACCTCGCGAGCGATGCGCGCGACTTCGGCGTCCGCTTCGGTCCGGGCAAGCCCGCCATCCAACGTGAGCTCGAAATACTTTCCCTGGCGGACTTCGTCCAACCCCTTGAATCCCATCTTCTTAAGTGCGCCGTGAATGGTTTTGCCCTGGGGATCCAGAACGCTCTTCTTCAACGAGACATACACATAGGCTTTCATGGGGGATGGGACCATTATACGACAGGGCAACGCAAAAGACGGCGCACGACCGGCTTAGACCAACTGCGCAAGCTGGGCGTCGAGCGCAGCTAAGGCCAGTTCGAGCAGTTGGCGGTGTTGGGGGTTCTGGGCAGCTTCAAGCTGCTGCCTCACACGGGCGCGGGACAAGAGTAAGCCCTGGCGCTGGCGTTGGCGTGCGAGTTGCTCGGGAGTGGGGCGAGGACCGGACTTCGGTTCGGAAGAGCCGGCTTGAGATTGCTGCTCTTCGACCGATTTGCTTTCCCAGCCGCGGGCCATGGAGAGATTATATTCCGGCGGCAGCAATCACCCTGCTTCCGTCGCCCATGCCGGACCTGTCAGCGGCGGGCTGACTTGGTTGCAGTTGCCTCGAAGGCCAAAACGTCTTGCGCCGCTTTGAACAGGACCTGAATGAAGGCGTCGTCGAGGGGAGCAAACACCGTGCGATAAAACTTCGCTTTGGCCCCCAGCACGCGGCGTGTGACAGTCTTTCCTTTGGCAGTCAGACGCACAAATTGTTCCCGCCGATTTTCCGGGTTGCGGACGCGCCGGACGTGGCTGCTTTTCTCCAGACGGTCGAGCAGCAGCACTAGAACGTTCTCATTCAGCGCGAGGTGCTTCGCGATTTGTTTCTGGGTTACCGGTTTTCCGTTGCGGGCGGCCAGTAATATCCAAATTTCTCTGGCGCTTAGGCTGAACTGCCGGGCAGCTTCTTGGGCTACGCGTTGGCTGATGATGAGGGCGCACTTGGTTAACTGCAAGAAGCCGGCGACGGCTAGAGCCGACTCGAGTTCCTTTTCTGCGGGTTCGGAGCGAGGCATTTTTAGGGTGCCGATATTTCGGCATATGCACCTTAACATATAGGAGCATAAGATGTTAACAAGAAATTCTTGCAGGAATTTGCGCAGCAACTAGCATGTCAGGTAATTATATGCAGACGATATTATTACCAGTTCCGAATGGTTATGGGCTCTGCCGCGATGGGATCGTGATGCCGCGGAAAGGGCCATAACAGCAAGAAACTTCTTGATTCCCGCCGTGGTTTGTCTATTATTGTTCGTCAACAGTTGCTATGCCGGTGTTTGGAAAGGTTTGCACGAGGGGGACCACACCGTGGGCTCGCGCAAATGGTTCCTGCTGGCCACTTCGTTTCGTGCACTGGCCTCTGGCGCGGAAGAATAGTTCCGCCGTCACAGGGAGTAGTGTGTTCCAGTGCTCTCACCCCGACTGACTTGTACGTTGGTTCGCGCCTAAGCTACCTCCACCCGGTTTCGATCGGCAGATCCCCTCCCCTGCTTCGCATTTGCGTTCCGCCGAGGTCGAAGCCCCCCCAACTTACCGCGGAATTCATGGAGCCCTGATGCAGTTTGATGAGGTAATCGCAAAGTCGGAAAACGGCAAGGAATGTTCCGAGCCTGCTGGTGCGCCGGAAACACAGAATCAGTGGGCCAATTTTTTCGATGCGCCCAACGTGGGGTTTGTAATCTGCGATGAAAATCTCCGTTACGTAAAGGTGAATGATGCGTTGGCACGAATGAATGGGATCCCAGCCGATGCGCACCTGGGCAAGACCGTCTATGACGTGCTGGGCGAAGCTGCCGCCACGGTAGAGCCAGCCTACCATCAGGTATTCGCCACCGGGGAGCCTGTGTCAAATGTGGAGTTTGTGGCGAAGGTGCCCACGCGGGCGGAACCGAGCCGCCGGATTGGGAACCTTTTCCCAGTCAAGGACCGTGAAGGACGGGTGCGGCAGGTGGGTGCGGTCGTGGTTGAGGTCCAGGAAACGAGAAGGCGAGAGGAGGATCCGCAAGCCAAGGCCTGGCTTCAGATGCAGCGACTGGAAGCCTTAGCGGAGTTTGGCACCCTGCTGACCTCGAAGTTTGGCGACCAGGAGTTATTTTTTGCCATCGCCGATTTCCTGCGGAAGACGGTGCAGCCAGATTTCGCCGGCATTGCCCTCTACGATGAAAGCATAAGTCAAATGCGGGTTTACGCGCTGGATTTCGAAATTGCCCGGCGAGTGGTGGGCTCCGAAGTCAGAGTACCGGTGACCGAAGAGGCGTGGGGTTCCGCGTTTCTGAACGCCGACACGATTGTCTACGATCGCGAAAGACTGTCAGCCAGTCAATCTTCCTACCTGATGCAGTTGCTGCAATCCGGTATTGAGTCTCTGGGTTGCTTTCCGCTTACAACTCCCAAGGGGACGCTGGGGACGTTCAATTTGGGATGGAGACGAACCAGCGCATTTCTGGCGGACGAAATCGCCTTCTTGAAACATTTCGCGTCCCGGATCGCCAGTGTGTTGGACAGCGTTGGAGCATACCGCGAGATCGCCAGGCTGTCGGACAAGCTGCGCGGAAAGAAGGTCAGCCTGGAGAGCGAGATCCAATCCACGCAGAGTTTTGAGGAAGTCATCGGGGACAGCCCGGCGCTCAAACGGGTTCTGGCGCAGGTGCAGACGGTCGCCCCCAGCGAGGCCACGGTGCTGATCCTGGGCGAGACCGGCACCGGGAAGGAACTGATCGCGCGAGCCATTCACCGCATGAGTTCAAGAAAGGGTGCCCCCTTTATCAAGCTGAATTGTGCAGCTATCCCCACCGGGCTGCTGGAGAGCGAATTGTTTGGACACGAAAAAGGAGCTTTTACGGGAGCGGTCCGGCAGAAGATCGGGCGGGTGGAACTAGCCAATGGCGGTACGTTATTTTTGGACGAGGTGGGAGAGATTCCGCTGGAACTCCAACCCAAGCTGCTGCGGGTGCTGGAGGACCAGGAGTTTGAACATCTGGGGGGTACGCGCACCATCAAGGTAAACGTCCGCTTATTGGCCGCGACCAATCGTGAACTTGCGCAAAGCGTAGCGACCCGGGAATTCCGCAGCGATCTTTACTACCGGCTGAATGTGTTTCCCATCCACTTGCCGGCGCTGCGGGAGCGGGACAAGGACATCGCTTTGCTAGTGCGCTACTTCGTTCAGAAGTTTGCCCGCAGTATGAACAAGAAGATTGAGAATATCCCGGTGGAGGCGATGAATGCGCTGGCCAATTGGCATTGGCCGGGAAACGTAAGAGAGTTGGAGAACTTCATTGAGCGATCCGTCATCCTGTCCGAAGGAACCACCCTGGGAGCTCCGTTGGCGGAGTTGCTGCCCCACGCCCTGCCCCGTTCCAATGTGACTTTGGAGGACATGGAGCGCGAGCACATTCTGCATGTCTTGCGCGAGAGCGGAGGAGTCATCGCCGGAGTTCGGGGAGCGGCTGCCCGATTGGGGATGAAGCGAACCACCCTTCAGTCCCGGATGCAGAAGCTGGGAATCACCCGTGAGGAATATCAGGGTTGAAGGGTCTTGGGTTTGGGGCAGCCGTTGCTCCGCCTCCGAAGTGCCGTGGCTTCGGCATTCTGCCGGACGGTCGTCAGCTACATTCGTCGCAAGGGCGCTTTCCGTGGTGACCGCGAGGCAGCAAGGTTGGCTTCTTGGGACTTAGCGTGAGGTTCCAGTTTGGCACTGTGGGTGCCAGTGAAATCGTCACGCGGTATGCCGTGCTTAACAGCCACGGTCGGAGACGGTCCGGACGGGCACCGGCGGTTATCCGGGGAGGAAAACGATGTATACGTCGCACGGAAATCATGGGGAGAGTCGCAGTCTCGGCGGTCTTCAGGCGGGCGCGCCGTGGCCACCCTTGCCCCTGACTGAGCGGGGCTGCACGGGCACAGCAAACGGTGGTTACCGGCTGCACCAGGATGCACCTGCGGATCCTCTGTACTTGATGGGTTGCGGTTTGAGGTGGCACCGGGAAAGAGACGCGCCGGCGGGGTGGGAGCTGATTCAATTCTTACGCTCGACCGACCACAACGCGCGCGCGCTGGCAGCGGACTTACTGGCAAAGACCAAGTACACGCGCCTGTTAGTGCGGCAGTTACGTCGCGCCAAGGCCAAGCTGAATCAGATGACCACCAACCATACTCCTGTACTCGAGGGGAGCGGACTCAAGAAAGCGGCGGAAATGAACACTCCGTACGGATTGGAAATCATCGAGAGTTGCCTCACCTGCAAATTGCGCAGGGACAACTGGTTTTGCGGCCTTTCTCGTGACGGGCTAAAGTCACTCGCCGAAGCCAGTCACCTGACCACGTTTCCGGGGGGAGCGTTGTTATTTGTGGAAGGGCAAATCCCGCGCGGCGCCTATGTGCTGTGTTCAGGAAAAGTGAAGCTCTCCACCACTTCGCGGGATGGCAAAGTGCTGATCCTGAAGATTGCCGAAGCGGGTGAAGTATTGGGTCTGAGCGCGGTGATTTCAGGTCAGCCGTTTCAGCTGACTGCGGAAACCGCGGGGCCGTGCCAGGTGAACTTCATCGAACGGGAAGCCCTGATCCAACGAATCGAAAAAAGCGGTGAATTGGGGCTGCATGCGTCCCAAGCCCTGAGCCGGGAGTTTCAATCGGCCTATCAGGACATTCATGATCTGATATTGGCGCGTTCGTCGGCGGGCAAGCTGGCGAAGCTGTTGTTGTCCGGGGCGCCCAGCCGGGAGAAGCCTGAGTCCAACGAGATCCGTATTCGTCCCACCCTGACCCACGAAGAGATGGCACAGATGATCGGGTCATCACGGGAAACTGTGACCCGGCTGCTGGGCGACTTGAAAAAGAAAGAACTGATCCGGCTTGAGGGTTCAACGCTGGTCATCCGAAATCGGACGGCGCTGGAAGCGCTGGCCGCATAGCGGATGCATGCTTTCCAACGAAAAAGCCCGCTCCTTTTGGGAGCGGGCTTGCAAGGTTGGTCGCGGACAATCAACCGTGCACAGGTCCGCTCTGTAGGTTATTGATCATCATCCAGGGCAATACCGTTGCCCGCCTTCGGACTACCCCAGCCGCTCGCCAAATCATAGCCGACGGTTGCGGAATAGCCATTGCTGCCGCTGACGATGTCGTTGAAATACTTGTCATACGACGTGCCCAAACCAATGAAGTAGAGATTCGGATTGATGAAGCCGATGGGTTTCTGGCCCTTAGCGGCCCGTTGTTGATTGAGGAGAGCCAGGTAGCCGGCCCACATGGGCGCCGCAAAGCTGGTCCCACCATACAGGTTGGCTGTGCAGGTTTTTTGGTCGGCACAGACGTAAAAGCTCCAATTCGAGTTTGCCGACACGTCGGGGCCGTTGCGAAGGGTTGTGGAACATTCGGAGCAGCCGCTGGCGGTTTTCTTCTGCCAGGCGGGAATAGCAAACTTGTTCGGCGAAATGCCGCCGCCACCGTCGGGCCAAACGGTTTCCGATTTCCAGGAACCGCCCGGGCTGTTTGTCTCCAAGTCGGTTCCGCCGACGGAGGTGACATACACATCATCCGCCGGGAAAATCTCGGAACCTGAGGTCCAGGCCCGACTGTCACCGGCTGCTTGAAACAAATTCTGCCCTTGCGCCGCGAACTCCTTGAAGTACGGGTTGTCGGTGTTGGGGTCCGCCGGGTACCAGGTCCACGAAGAGCTCAGTTGCGCGTTAAGCGGTTTGGCCGTGGCCATTGCGTTAAAAATGGCGGTATCGCTAGATCCCACATACATCACCAGGCCAGCCATGCCCGGCGCCATGCCGAGCGCCTGAGTCATGTCGATGGTCGGTTCCGTGTCGTCACAGGGATAGAAGCAGGTCGTGGGAGTCCCGTCGGTGGACAGCAGAGTGATCGGGACATTGTTCGTTTGATTCGCGTTTGTGTAGTAGGTGTTCAGGTCGGCCAAGTCGGTACCCTCATACTCCAGCAAGCCGAGCGACTGGCCGGCGCCGGTGAGAGTTGTTTCCCCGTAGTATGCCGCCCGCATGTCGCTTCCGCAAAAAGACCCCGAAGGGCAGGAGCCAATCTGGGCGTTGGACCTGACCCTGAGGTCTCTATGCACGAGCAAGGGGCGCGGTATCGAATAGTTGTCCAGGCCTGAGATGTGCCATAGCTGGACCGCCAGGTCGGGCGTAGGCTCCCGGTCGGGAGCGTAGAAGTTGCGGTTTTCGGTGGGGTGCTGGTAAACGCCCATGGTCACGTGGAAGGCTTGCTCAATGCTCGCTACCGACCCCTTGACAGCCACGTTCATGCGATTGCGGGACGTGCCCACAACCGTAAAACCGTTTGCTTCCGCGAAACGAATCACGGCGTCATAATCTTCCTGACCAGGGCCGAACTGCGCGGTGAACTCTTCCACCGTGAGGAACTGACGGTACGAAGGGCTGGAAGGATCGTAGAGTTCCGCCAAAAAATTATCTAAGGCTACTTGGTTGCGAAGCGGCAGAACCAGGACAAGACGCAGGGTCTGGGTGGCCGGGAGAAGCCCGACGTACCGCGCTTGCCCGTTGAGAGTCACTTCCCGCACATGACGCGTCAATGGGGGTAGTGACTCCGCCTGGCAAACGATACTTACGATCGACACAAGCGTGACAATGGCCAGGAAGGACGCACTTAATTTTCGAATCATGATTTCTCCTTTTGTCCGCTACGCGGAATTTGTGTTTTCATCAAGATCAGCTGCACGTGCCGTCTCCGCGAGGTCGATTTCGCAGAGACACTAGGGCATCATCGCCCGACACAATTCAACGATGACGGCCGAGGTGGTCGCCGTGGCGGCTAACGTAGCTGGCCGGGCGACTACTTGTCAGTGATCTGTGCTACAGACCAATGTGAGCACTGAGCAGTCGCGGGCAATCACATGCTGAGAGTGAGATGAGCATCATGGACAAAATCGCGTTGATAGCCCACCCTTTGCGGCAGGCCCAAAGTAAAGATGAGAAAACGCCTCAGGGACCCGCATTGGACTTTAGTAGAACGGCTTCTCCTGAGGCGCTGCCAATCATCTAAAAATGGAAGCCGATCTCCGCGGTTAGCGCGCGCGGGGTTACGTAATGGGTCCCGCTGAAGGTAGACAGGAAGTTGTAGAGCGCGAACTTGTTGGTGAGATTGACGGCCGTCAAGCGCGCACTCCATTTGTAGCGATCGCCGTGGAAAAGATTGTCGTGGCCAAGGGAGAGATCGAAGAGGTTGCGGGAGGCGATGCGCGGCGGATTGTGGTCGTCGTTCTCGGTGTTCGGCGCAGGTACCTTTATGAGTGAGGAGCCGAAGCCCGATGCGGGACAATTGAAAGGCAGGGGCGTGGTCGGGGTTGCACGTACACCGTTGCAGGTGAAACCGGCCTCGGACTCTTGATCGGCAGAAAGGGGAATCTCGCCCACGTTGGCGGCGCCCATGCTGACGTTATTCACGCCACCGATGGCGACCGATCCTGGGCAATTGTTGAACGCATTCGCCCCGAAGCACGGCGTTGCTCCCGCGACGAGTCCGCTGTCATACCGCCAGTTAAAGCCAAGCCATGGGCCACGCCTCCAAGGCTGGTATTGCAAGTGGGTGGTCTGGTTGAACTTCTCGTCGTGGTCAATGCGGAAGGGGAGCCCGGCAGCGGTGGCCACGGTCGCGCCGGCTCCACCGATCTGGGGCTGGAAAAAGCGCGCGGCCACGCTGGAGAAGACCATGAGCGCCGAGAAGCCATGGAGATCAGGCACGCTCACCCGCCCCGCGTATCCAGGGATCTTGGAGTTGTGCCATTCAATGGGGAAAGTGATGGGAGTGTTGCCAAGTACGCTGAAGTCGTAGCCATTGTGCGTGTACTTGGAGATCCACTCGCCAGAAAAGACCAAGTACTTCCCGAACGCCTGCTCGAGCCCGGCGTGGAATTCATTGCGAAAGCCAGGACTCAACGGATTTGATAGCGGCGAGGAGCAGAGAAGAAGCGGGTTCAAGACAGCATTGCTGCATCCGATGCTGGAGAGTATCAGATTCTCGTTGAAGGGAGATTCCAGGGTGCGCGCATAAGAAACGCGAAGTATGGTATTCGTCCGCTTGATGTGGTAAGCGACTCCGACACGAGGTTCGGCCTGCCGCGCGGTGGAGAGACCGTTGTAGAAGTCACCGCGCAAGCCGAGATTCAAAGACCAGTTTCCTTTGGTGATGTTGTCGCGCACATACAGGGCAAGTTCCTTCACGTCGGTGTGGCCATGGAAGGTGAACGGGCTTCCGCCACGGGTCAAGTCGTAAGGGGCCAGGGTCGGATTGAAAAGAGGGTAAAGAGGGGAGTTGGGCGCGTTCGGGTTGGAAGCGTTGTTTTGCTGGAAGGCGCCGAGGTTGGAGGGGCAGTCCGCGGCCGTGAGTCCGGGCGCTGCGACAAATGGGAACGGGTTCACGGAACTGGTGGCCATGGAAGTTATGCAGGGTGCGTTGAAAGTTGGATCGACGATACCGAGAGTGTCATTTTCATTGAGGAATGTTTGTTCGTAGGTAAGTCCTGCCTTAATTTGGTTAATCCCTTTGACATAGGAGAGATCGGACCGAAGCCCGGCATTGGTGAGCGAGCGGTTCTGACCCACGGACTGTCTCTGAAGACTGGGCGGCCCGAGGTCCGCGAAAGCGTCTTTACTGGGGTAGTAGTTGTAATCGTCGCGGCGTACGAACGCGCCCACCGTAATTACGGTGTACGTATTTAGCACGTGCGTCCACGAAGGAGCGATGTTGAACGTCCCGATCTTGGAGCGTTGATCGGTTGGGCCGACGATATTTCCGTTCGGGTCTTTGCCGTTGAAGGCCGCCATTTGCGGTTCCACCCCGGCGAGCCCACTCCACGGAGTAGCGTTTTCGGCGTCGAGTGAATTCGGGGTTTGGAACCAACTTCGGCTATAGCCGATGTTCAGGTGAATCGAGTCGGAGGGGGTGAGTTGGTAGTCCACGCGGTCGAACAGGTTCTGCTCATTGCCCTTGTCGTGCAGGACCGTGAATTCTGGCGGATCCAGGAACCGGCCAGTGTTCAAGCCGCCTACCGAGATGAAGTTGCCCCAGTTCTGACCGCCGTACGCGAGATCGGCAGACAGGTTGGATGTTCCAAACGACCCATACGAAGTGGTTATGCTGCCGTGGGGTGTGGTTACGCCCTGGCCCGAGCGTGTGGTCGCAACAATCACAACGCTGGTCTTGCCTCCGTATTCGGCTGGCGGCGCACCCGAAATCACTTCCATGGATTCAATCGAGTCGAGGGGAATCTGGTTCGAGAAGACCTTGCTTTGCTGGTCAGTAATCGGCTGGCCGTCGACGGAAAACGAATTCTCGGCGTGATCTCCCAAGCCGTGGAAGAGGCCATTGGAGTCGGCGGCGATGCCGGGAGTTGAGAGAGTCACCAGGGAACTGAGGGAGGAAGATGAACTTTCCAAGGGAATCTTGTCAAAGAGCGCTTTATCCACGTCGGTATGAAAGGTCGGATCGTTTTCCAGCAGGTCTCCTCCCTCTTCGTTGACGGTAACGGTTTCAGACGAAACCTTTACGCTCAGATTGATGCTGAGGCTCAGGGGAACGACAGATCGAACATCGATGTCCTGCGAATAGGGAGTAAACCCGCGTCCTATCACGGTGAGGTGATAGGGATTGAAGGGCACATTCGGGATGGCAAACCGGCCGGCACTGTCGGTAGCCGTGGTTCGGTCAAAGGCGCTGACTGGGTTGTGAATTTCTACGCTCGCAAACGGAACGACTGCACCGGAGGGGTCCAGGACCGTACCTGTTACCGAGGTTGAGTTTCCGCCCGATTGCGCGTAGGCGTTGAGGCAAAATCCAACATAGACAGCAAGCATTAAAGTCGCGCGAAGCGACTTCGCATAAGAAGCCAGCATGATTCCTCCTGAAAAGTTGGTCTAAGACGTCACAGCCGCGGTTTACGTGTACACGAACCGATGTACGCGGAACTGAAATAATGTCTAGACGCTAGGAGGGGGGCGGACCAACAGGGCGAAGGATATCAGGCGTTGTTTGGCAGCAGTTGGCTGCGGCCGGAGTGCTAGGATTCTCGCAAATTCCGTCTTCGGTGGGAGGGGAGCGATTGCCGGCACGGTCGAATGCGCTGCGACGCACACCCGGCAGGCGGCAGACTGTTCCTGACTCGAATGGCGATGCGTAACCAATTCTACTGCCGACAAGAATGTCAGCAGCAGACACAGCCAAGCAATGCCCTTGGAGAACGAACGCATGCCGATTACCCCATGAATGGGTTCCTCGAATCTACACCGAAACAAGGGCCGAATGCAATGAGGGCACCTAGTAAGGCAACCCATGAAACACGCTTACCACGGCTGGTGGCCGACTTGCGATGAGTCGCCGTTTTCAACAGCAGTGGCAGGGTTTGCCTCGCATTGCCTCCCAGCCTTCGCGCAGAACGAGCGGGATTATGAGCAGAGCCGCAACGGGATCAGCCCACACGATGTGCCAAATTGCATTAACCGCCAATCCCACTAAGGCGATGAACGAGAGATAAGTACATAATGCCGACTGTGCGGCGTCGGCCCTTAACGCAGCACTACCTGTGGCTGCTGACAGACTGCGCTTCTCCTTCGCAAGCCATGGCATGACCGCAAGGGCGGCGACCAGAATGACTATCCCCACTGGTGCGGGCCCGGGCTCACTGTAGCTCAGCAGACTTAGGGCTGAACTAACTGCGACATAGGCAGCGAGTGCGAACAGCAGGGCTCCCGCGAGACGGGCTGCTCTCCTTTCCACCTGCTCGTGAGGAGCAGCGGCGCGGAACCTCCACAGCACGACCGTCGCTGAGAAGAGTTCGATGGCACTGTCCCCACCGAATGCGAACAGGGCTGGGCTGCGGGCCTTCCATGCTGCAAA
>Ga0209517_10007004_pt1 | contig 13680 bp, 12 predicted proteins | sample PeaSoiMetSII2010_FD_187695 | JGI IMG/M metagenome (GOLD analysis project Ga0209517, IMG submission 187695) | Peat soil microbial communities from Weissenstadt, Germany - SII-2010 (SPAdes) (version 2) | ecosystem: Environmental > Terrestrial > Soil > Wetlands > Peat | place: Germany...
CCGAATAGCTCTGTCCCTGCCGCCAGGCCATCGCTGTCCCCCACATCTTGCGGTCGGACCAGCGAATCACACTTTACCTGGTCTAGAAACCCCTTTCAGCGATTCCAGCCAATGCGGCTATGCTCTAGCTGATCGCGATTAAAGCGTAGAAGCCCTATTTCGGTTCGGTTACTGTATAGGTCTGCGACGTGAGCGCATGTCAGAATTCCGTAGGCATTGCCTACGGCGACCAATACCCCGCTTCCGAGGACTCGTGGTGTGGGACTGTCGGGGAAGATAAATCCGACGGTGTAGTGCCGGATGTGTGGGATCAGGATCTCGCTGGCATCTTTGGGCATAGGATGACCAAGGCACGGTGGACGAGGCTATGGGGTCAAGCTACCCCTGCCGAACGAGGTTGATCGACAAGTCTCGCGTCATTCTACGAAAAAGCGTATCCGCTCGCCAACCTCAGCCGTGATCTGGCGTCGGCTGTGGGGCATGACCAGACGAAATCGTTCGCCGCATCGAACGGCTGTTGTGGGTCGAGGGCAGACGTAGCCAGCGTACGGCGGAAAAGCAGAGGGCCTTCCATTGCGCACCACCCCGGCCCACGGGTCCGGCCCCTGGCCGGCCCGAGGATAAACTCCGGCCGGGGCCTATCTTTCAGCAGCACCAGAAGCGGAGAAATGGGTCCCGGCCTACCCCACGGATCAAGTCCGTGGGCTAAAGGCCCACGGGATGCGATTTTGATCGCAAGCAAGCGTAGGGCGCCATACGACCCCGGCCGGGTTCCGCCACCTCACCGCCCGGTCGTGGTATTATCGGACGTGCTTTATCCGATGAGGCGGAGGCTCGCATGTCGCGACTTACCATTTTTCTCGCGCGGTTTATCGGCCTTTTCACTGTCTTGATCGTGATCGCTTTTTTCCTGCGCGGAAGCGCGATGATCGCAGCCACGGTCGCCGACGGACCCGTCATGCTCACCTACGCCATTATCAGCCTCGCAACGGGTCTCGCGATGGTCGTTGGGCACAATGTCTGGTCCGGCGGTGCGTTGCCAGTCGTCGTCACCCTCGTCGGGTGGTTGATCCTCGCCAAGGGCTTGCTGCTTTTGCTTTTACCGCCCGAAGCGCTGACCGGGGTCTTCGCGCGGATGCAGTATGGCGAGCATATTTACCTGTACCTCGCGCCTTCGCTGGCGATCGGCCTTTATCTGACCTGGGCCGGCTTTACCGCACCGACGCAGCGGGTCCCACGAGCGGGCTAAAGGCGTCGTCGGTATTTCTCAGAAAGACGGGCCGGCCCACGGATCAAGTCCGTGGGCTGCCCATGCGATGCGGCCTACTCGGCGGCGGCGAGGTTTGGCGTAAACTCCAGCGGCAGCCCCGGATGGCCGGTCAGCCGCTCGCCTTCCTTCCACATCTCGAGCGCCCGCTTCTTCATTTTCGGGAAGACCGCGGCGATCTTGCCGGCGTCGAGGTCGGCGGCGATGCCGGGATAGCCAGCCCGCTCGATCATCGCCTTCAGCTTGCCGGTCTCGAACTGCTCGAGGGTCCAGGCCAGCGGATCCTCGACCAGGGCGCGATCCCAGTAGATGCGGTGGTTCTTATTGCGCGGGCCGTAATGATAATGCGCGCCGTTCCAGAAATGGTCGAAGGCCAGGAGCTCGGTTTCTTCGGTGTATTTCTTGCCGGGGGTGCCGCCGATATCGGCGAGGACGTGGATCGCCAGACCGCCATCGCCCATCGGCAGCCGCCGCATCTCAAGCCCGAAGCGGATGTTGCCGGCCTCGAAGATGTCGGTGCCGCGGTTGTGCTTCACGGTGTTGCGCTTGGTCGCGTAGAGCTCGCGGGCGCAGGCTTCGACCTCGGGCAGGACCTTGCGCACCTTGGCGACATCGGCGCTCTTGGCGATCGCCGGATAGCCGGCCCGGTCCAGCATCCGGTCAAGCTTCGATCCAAGGGTCTTGACGGTCCAGCCGATCGGGTTGCCGCAGGCGATCGGGTCCATCCGGTAGAGGTTGGTCAAATCCGCGCCGCCCAGCATCTCGGGCCCGGCGACCTTCAGATCGCGATTTTCCGGCCCGTAGACATAGCTCTTCTCGATGTCGAAGCAGTTGAACTTCAACAAGGTCGTGTCCTTGCCAGCGACCTGCGCCTTGACCGAGATGACGACACCCTGGTCGGCATGGTCCTGGATGTTCTCGTCCCACAACTCGTGCTTGACGACGAAGGTCAAGGGCCCGGCGGTAAAGCTCGTCTTCTGTGCTTGCATCATCTCTGGACACCCCTCCGTGGTGTAACTCGTCATTCAACCAGTTGCCGAGTATTTCACCCTTGATCTGGATCAAAGACAAGAGGGTGGGATCGCAAAAGTTAATCCGCCTGCCCCGTCGGGGTGAACTCGAAATCCTCCAGCGGCGCCCGGTCGAAGAATTCCTTGTGCTCGCTCTGCGGGAAGGGCCAGAGAACCGGGGTGGGCTGGGCGCTGGTGTACCAGTTCTTGCAGCCGCCGACCCACACGGTGCCGGGGAAGGCGGCGCCGAGGCGGGCGAGGAATTTCTCGGTCGCGGCGACGGTCGGCGCGGCGGCGGCGCGGCGGGCGCGGACCTTGCCGATCAAGCGCATGATGAGGCCGATCTCCTGGTCGAGGCCCAAGGGCACCGGCACGTTGTTCACCGGGCTAAAGGGCCCATAGAGCATGAACAGGTTCGGGAAACCGGGCAGCGCGATGCCGCCATAGGAATAGATTTTCTCCTTCCACGCCTCGTCGATGGTCATGCCGTTGAGGCCGGTGACATTCATCGGGCGCATATAGGCGTGTGGGTCGAAGCCGGTGGCGTAGACCAGCACGTCGAGCTCGACGCGGGTGCCGTCTTTCATCACGACGCCGCCAGGCTCGATGCGGTCGATATGGCCCTTGACGATATGCGCGTTGAGGAGCTGCACCGCCTGGTAATAATTGCGGTCGGATTTGGGGATGCGGGTACAGCCGAGATTGTAGTCCGGGGTGAGCTTCTGCCGGAGCTCGGGGTCCTTGATGGTGTCGAGGAACGACCAGTATTCGCGTTCCATCGCCTCGCGCTGCGGCCCGGGATAGAGGCGCCAGGCATCGCCTTCGTTGATCATTTGCCAGAGGCGGCGCTGCTCGCGGGCGTAGCCGCCGGGGAGCCTGAGTTTGAGGCGCTCGCGCCAGGTCGAATGCGGGTTGTCGCGGATGTGCACCCATTGCGCGCGGCGGATGAACTGGGTGACATCGCACCCGGCCCAGGCCAACGCCTCGGTGATCTGCACCCCACTGGCGCCGCTGCCGATGACGCCCCAGCGCTTGCCCTCATAGGGGACGCTGTGGTCCCAGCGGGCCGAATGGAACGACGGCCCGGCGAAGCTGTCGCGGCCGGGGATGTCGGGCAGGAGCGGCTTGTGCAGAAAGCCGGTGGCGCAGATGAAGACATCGGCGGTGTCGGTGTTGCCGCGAGCGGTTTCGATCTGCCAACGGCCACCGGTGAAGCGCGCGGCGGTCACCTCCTCGTTGAAGCGGATGAATTTGGTGAGGCCGCGGTCGTGGGCGACCTTCTTGATGTAGGCCCAAATCTCGGTGGCCGGCGCGTATTTGCGCGACCAGTTGTAGTTGGGCTGGAATGGGAATTCGTACTGGCGCGATAGCACGTCGACAAAGAGACCGGGAAAGGTGTTGTCGCGCCAGGTGCCGCCGACCTCGCCAGCCTTTTCGTAGACGGTGAAATCGATGCCGGCGCGCTTCAGCGTCTCGGCCATGAAGAGGCCGGCGACCCCAGCGCCAGCGACGACAACGCGAAATTCCCGATCGGCCATTGCGTCCTCGCAAGCGGCTTCTGCCGCGCTTCGATCCGAGCTTATCACGGCGTCGACCGGTCATGGAGAGAGCCGTGTCCACGCGCCTCGACGCTTAAGAGCCACTTAACCTTAATCGGGCAAGCTTAAAGACAAATCGAAAATCGCCGGCTGATCCCCAACGCCGACGCGAAACGAGATCGACCGGTAATGAGCGCACAGGGAAAGGCGACGCACCACTTCCGTTCGAGCCGCGCCCTGGTCCTTGGCGGTTGCCTCTTTATCGTGATCACCATCATCGCCGCCGGCCTCGCCATCTGGGACCTGCGGGAAGACCGGATCACGGATGAGATGAAGGACACGCAAAGCCTTGGCGTCGTCCTCGCGGAACAAACGGCGCGGACATTTCAAGCGGTTGACCTAGTGGTCCAGGAAACCCAGGCGATGGTCCTAGCCGGGGGTGTCCAAAAGCCAGACGAATTCAGACTGCGAACGGGCACCGAGGGAGCGCACAATTTCCTCGTGGACCTATTGAAAAACCTGCCGCAGGCCGACGCGCTTGCACTGATCGACGACGCCGGAAGGGTCACCAACTTTTCTTGGAGCTGGCCCGCCCCGGTCATCGACACCTCCGATCGGGAGTATTTCCGCTACTTGCACGACCATGACGCTCCCGAAGCGTTCATCGGGCCGCCGATCCGGAGCAAGGTCAACGGAGAGTGGACGATCGCGATCGCGCGCCGCGTAAACGGGCCGAACGGCGAGTTTCTCGGCATCGTCGCCGGCTATGTTGAAGCCCAATATTTCGGGGAGTTTTACAAAGCGATCAGCACCGACGATGGCGAGTCGGTCAGCTTGTTCCGTCGCGATGGCACATTGATCAGCCGGTATCCAGACCTCGACGCGAAAATTGGCGAGAAACTCTCGACCGCCTCGCCGTGGTACAAAAACCTCGCGGCCGGTGGCGGCACCTACCGCTCGCAAGGCTACATCGGCGGCGTCCCGCGCATCATCTCGGTCCAACCGGTCCACGGATATCCACTGGCCGTCACCGTCGGCGTTTCCGAAGACGTGGCTCTCGCCCCGTGGCGCCGGCAGTCGACGATCGTTGCGATTAGCGCCGTCGGCGCGGTCGTGGGCTTCGGCATCCTTTTTCGCGCGCTGTCGGTCCAGTTCGGAAGGCTCGCGCTAAGCGAAGCACGGTTTCGCGACTTCGCACAGAGCTCCTCAGACTGGCTTTGGGAAACCGATCGACATCATCGCTTCAGTTACTTATCTGAAGGAGTTAATACCTTCGGGTTTCCCACCGGGCCAGGCAGCGCCGTCGGTCGCACTCGCCGGGAGATGGCGGGCGACGCTGAAGGCGACCCAGCCAAGTGGGAAGAGCACTATGCCGCCTTGGAGCGCCACGAGCCCGTGCGCGCTTTCATCTACACGTGGAAGAACCCAGGTGGACTCGAAGGCATCGCGTCGATTAGCGGCAATCCGTTCTTCGATCCCAGAGGTCGCTTCTTGGGTTATCGCGGCACGGGGCGCGATATTACCGAGGCCGTCCGCGCGGACCGCAGTTTGCGCGAGGCGAAGGAAGCCGCGGAAGCAGCCAACCTAGCCAAGTCGCAATTCCTCGCGAACGTTAGCCATGAACTACGCACCCCGCTCAACGCGATCATCGGCTTCTCGGAAATGTTGGAACGCGGCATGGCCGGGCCGATGCGACCAAAACAACGGGAATATGCCGGGCTCGTTCACGAAAGCGGGCGACACCTGCTCAATGTCATCAACGACATCCTCGACCTTGCGCATGTCGATTCCGGAAAATTTGAACTCCACGAAGAAATCGACGTTGATCTGCGGCAAATCGTCGACACTTGCGTTTCCCTGATGAGGGACCGTGCAAAGGAGGGGAATCTTCGGCTATCGACAGAAACCGAAGATCGATTCCCGCTTCTTGTGGCCGATCCCACGCGGCTGAAGCAAATCCTCCTGAACCTGATATCGAACGCCATCAAGTTCACCGAACCTGGGGGCTCGATCGTCGTCGCGACACGCCGCGGCGCAGACGGCGGTGTTACACTCGAAGTACGCGATACCGGGTTGGGGATGACACCGGACGAGGTTGACATCTCCCTCGAACCCTTTGGCCAGGTGGATGCCGGCCACACCCGCCGGCGTGAGGGAACCGGCCTCGGCTTGCCGCTCGCACTGCGGCTAACGGAACTCCACGGTGGCTCGCTTCACGTCGCCAGCGAGAAGGGACGCGGCACGACGGTCACCGTCGTGCTGCCGGCGTCACGGGTCATCGCCGGCACGGTTAGCAGGCTCGATCAGACGGCAGGTGCGGCTTAAGCGCTGGCTCTCGTCAGACCCGCGGACGAAAGGACCTGTTCTACCGGCTTTGCGCTTGCTGCCGTATTCCGATCCGCGCTTATGATGCCGCCAGCAGGTCATAGAGGGAGCGGAATGATGGCGGACAAGCGGATTGTCGTGTTCGGCGCCGGAGCGATCGGCGGGTATACCGGCGGGAATTTGTCGCATAACGGGTTCGATGTGACGCTGATCGACCCGTGGCCGGAGCATATCGAGGCGATCCGCAAGAATGGCTTGGCGCTCGAAGGGGTGGTCGAGAGCGAGTCGGTGGTCGCGCACCCCAAGACGATGCACCTCACCGAGGCGCAGAACCTCGCCAAGGAGAAGCCGATCGACATCTGCTTTATCTCGATGAAGTCGTACGACACCGAATGGGCGGCGACGATGATGCGCCAGTACCTGGCGCCGGGCGGCTACATGGTGTCGTTGCAGAACTGCATCAACGAGGAACGCATCGCCGGCGTCGTTGGCTGGGGCAAGACGGTCGGCGCGATCGCCGCGCTCTTGTCGGCCGAGCTTTACGCGCCGGGCAAGATCCGCCGCACCGGGGCGAAGAACCCGCCGGGGCACGAGGTCTACCGGGTCGGTGAGGTGCACGGGCGGATGACCAAGCGGATCGAGGAGCTGGGCGACCTGATCCGCACGGTCGACAGCTGCAAAGTCACCGACAACCTCTGGGGCGAACGGTGGTCGAAGCTGTGCGTCAACGGCATGCATAACGGTGTCTCGGCCGCGTCGGGGCTGTCCGGCAACGCGATGCGGCAGGACGACCGCATTCGCGGCCTCATCATCAAACTGGGCGGCGAGGCGGTGCGGATCGGTCAGGCGCAGGGCTACCGGCTTGAGGACATCGCCGGCCAGGACGCCGAAAAACTGGCGCGCGCGTCGGAAGGCGACAAGGGCGCGCTGGAAGAAGTGGAGGCGCTGATGCTGGCGCTCAGGAACTCGCAAGGGCGCAGCGAGGCGCAGCGGCCGTCTATGGGCCAGGACATGCAAAAGGGGCGGCGCACGGAGATCGACTTCATCAACGGCGTCATCGTTGAACGCGGCAAGGCGATCGGCAAGGCGGCGCCAACCCACGAAAAGCTGATCGCGGCGGTGAAACAGGTCGAATTGGGCAAGGCGAAGCCAAGCCCCGAGCTGCTCTACGCGATAAATTAGAAACTGTTTCGGCGAAGCCGCGCTGTTCCTGCCAGCCCCTCACCCGCCGCCCCCGAACAAGCCGGGGGTCGGCACCCTCTCCCCGCGTTCGCGGGGCGAGGGAAATAACGGCCTTATCTAACAAACACACCCGCGTTGCTCTTAGGCCGCTTCACGCGACCACACTTGGCGTTCAGCAACCATCGGTAGATACTCCCGTGGCACCTGTTCCACGTGCCACGGGGCAATTCAATGCTCGATTTGAATTGGGTTCTCGTCGGTATAGGCATCGTACAGCTAGTTTACATCATCCTAGCCTTCCACCGCCGCCCAGTGGCGGAGGGTAATGTGGTAGTAACCCGTCGTCCTGGCACAATAATTATTGCCGTTTTAATGCTATTAACATGGGGTGCCGTGGGAGTAGATATCTATGATCGTCATTTTAATCAGCCAGATGTACCAATTGATTTGATTGCAAACTATGGTCACTCTCCTCCACGCACATTCTTTATGGATGTCAACGCTAAACCATTGGGAACTATCAGGTTGACGTACCACGGCTGATCCACTAGGATACCTCTCAGTTGAGAGGATTTCAGCCATGCCGACTACCAAATTTGATCTTCGCCGCCCGATGTTCCACGATGACAACGTGGCACGCGAGCACCTTGAGACGGTGCTTTGGCCGCAGGGGCCAGTGTGTCCGCGCTGCGGTGTAATGGGCGACAGGATCACGAAGCTGGCCGGCAAGAGCACTCGCCCTGGCGTCTATAAGTGCAAGGATTGCCGTAAGCCGTTCTCCGTCACGGTCGGCACCGTCATGGATCGCTCACATATCCCGCTGTCCAAATGGGTGATGGCCGCGCACCTGATGTCGGCGAGCAAGAAAGGCATGTCCGCGCTTCAACTGCACCGGATGATGGGCGTGAGCTATGAGGCGGCATGGTTCCTGTTCCATCGCCTTCGCGCTGCGGCAGGTGATCCCTTTCCCGCGCCCCTCGGCGGCGAGGGCAAGGTAGTCGAGGCCGACGAAACCTACATCGGCGGCAAGGAAGCCAATAAGCACGCCAGCAAGCGGCGGCACGCGGGGCGTGGCCCGGTCGGCAAAATGGCCGTGTTCTCGCTGGTCGAACGCGATGGCGAAACACGAAGCTTTCACGTTGCCAACGTCACAGCAAAGACGCTGCGCCCGATCATGGTCACGCATGCTTTCCGTAGTTCCTACCTGATGACTGACGAAGCGCTGGTCTACCCGACTGTCGGGCGCGAGTTCGCTGGACACGGTTCGGTCAATCACAGCGCAGGCGAGTACGTTCGGACGGGCGGTTTCCATCATACGAATACAGTCGAAAGCCATTTCGCGCTGTTAAAGCGGGGCATCTTCGGAACTTTCCACAACGTTTCCGAGGCTCATTTGCACCTGTACTTGAATGAGTTCGATTTCAGGGCAAACACGCGCGAAATGACCGACGCGGAACGGGCTGGTGCGTTGCTCGCTGGCGCACGCGGCAAGCGGCTCCTCTACCGACAGCCTGACTAAACCACGGACGGCTAAACAGCGGGCGCAGGTTTTCCTGCGCTGGCGCGCGAAGCGCGAGTCCGAGTAGGCTTCCCCTTCGCGCGGCGAACCGCTTCGGCGAGTTCCTCGCGCGATTGGGGAGGCGTTTTCAAGAGCCGCAGTAGCAGCGCATCGCGGCGCTGGTCTTGCTCGCTTCCTCGCTTACTCATGCCGGGGAGGATAGCATGACCACATCACCGGCAAAACGACTGCAAAAACTTGCGGACCAGATTCCAGAGGATACGGTTGTTTGGGATGCGCTCCAAGGACTCGTGGAGGATCGCAGTCCTTGGGCGGACCACGCCATCGCGCTGATCGGGTCGTCGTATGTTGAGAAGGCATTGGAAGTCGGCATCAAGGCGCGCCTTAGCCGGTTAACGGTTCCTGAGTATGAGGCGCTGTTCAGCTACGAAAAGCGTGACCCGTTAGCCGACCTTTCAAGTCGGATCAAGATCGCATACGCAATCAGAACCATCGGCCCACGCACAAGAGATGATCTAGAGCATATTCGAAGAATTCGAAATGCGTTTGCTCACGCGGTCGTCCCCATTGGCTTTGAAATAGAACAAGTGGCGGATATATGCGATCTACTTTTCACTCATAATGACTTGAGTCTGCTGGGTCGTTGGGCGCTTGGCGATTCAGGGCGCGCGCGTTACATCAATACAACTCTCTCAATTGCGACGCGTCTCAAGGATAAACTTAAAGTCGCCCAAGGCACTGTCATGGCAATGCATGCTGGTCGGGCGTTTCCAATTCCATTTTTGCCCTAACTGCTTCCATCGCACGGTAGATATCTACCACCCAAGTATCCGCGCCTTCGTTAGCCGACTCGAAATCTATCAGGTCGAATTCCGCCACACCCGCCTCGATCATCGCGGGCGTCACCTTAGTCTCGTCAGTTGAGATTTCCTCGTCTTTCCGTCCCATCTTTTCTTTCCTTCCGAATTGAAGGAAAGGGAACCATCAAAAGCCGCGTTCGCAATGCGGATCAAAGGTATGGCCGCATCGTTGGTACGTCAACCTGATAGTTCCCAAACCATTGATTAAATATGGCAACAAATATAAGTTGATGATGATTATTCGTGCCGCGTATTCAGATGTTGATCGCATGGCGGACAAAAATATTGAGAAAAGTATAACATATACAATAATCGATGGCGGTCTTGCGATGGCATTGATAAGCACCAATAAACTTAGGCTGGCGGCGCTCCAACCCAATCTCGTGGAATACATATTAGTTCTAATACCAGCTGATGTTGAATTAAACAAAATAGATAAATTATCCGATATTGGCCTTTTTGGCGGCAGAATCCTGGGAATTCACGCGCAAACCGTTATCGGGGGTCCGCCAGAGCCGTCTTCCCAGTAGGGTCATCGCTAAAACTGCAACGTTACCGCTCCGCCTCCCAAAGTATGAACTGTCCCGGCCCGTTGGCCGAGCGCACGACGCCATTGGAAAATAATTGCGGCTCGCCCCCTCGCCCCGTTTACGGGGAGAGGGTTGGGGAGAAGGTCATACATCGCAATTTGGCCGGCGGCGCTGCTACCAGGTCAGGGTGAGGACCCCGTCGCGCATCTGGTAGCTATCGAGGCGGCTCAAGAACGTTTGGCCGAGTAACGAGACGGTGAGGTTGGGCATGACGACAGCCTTCACGTCGTCGATCTCAAGCTGGCCGATGCGGACCTCGCGCAAGGTCACCAGCGCGCCATAGGAGCGGCCGTTGGCGGTGGCGAAAGGCATCGTGTAGTTGAGGCTGCCGGCAATGCCGATCCGGGCCGCGTCGGCCTGGGTCAGCGACACCATCGCGGCGCCCGTGTCGAAGGCCATGCGCAGGGACGTGCCGTTGATCGAGGCATCGACAAAGACGTAGCCGTCGCGCGCGGCATGGAGGATCAGGGAATTGGTCAGCGAGGCCGAGGGCTTCTCGCCAGCGGCGACAGGCGCGGCCGGGGTCGCGGCGCTATCTGGATGCGGCGTCAACAAGCCACGATTGGCGACGATCAGATAGACCGCCAGCCCGCCGACCAGCCAAAACATCAGCTGGCGCCACGCCCAACCCATGACGCCGCCACGGTGTTCCGGCTCAAAGAAATCCCCGCGCATGGGGAAAGCTTGCGCCGCGGCGATTAACGGCCGGTAAAGCCGGTTGATGCAGGGAGGGCTAGAGCAGTGGAGGGAGATAGCCGAGGCTGACGCCAACCCACACGGTGACGATCACCCCAAGCATGACGCACCAAAGGATGGCTCGGCTGCGCCGCGGGACCGGGATCAAGATCGCCGCCAGCATCAAAAACCCAGTCACAATAAGAACGGTTTTTTCGTGCATGGTTCGCCGCCGGTCCAGCTCAGGCCCGATGGTAGCCTGGGGGAAGTCGCGTAAAGATTTGGTGAAGGCCGGGTGGGCCGCGATCGGGAACCCGGTGGCGAGAGTTGGCAAATGTGGCGCATTCGACCCCCGTAAAGGGGTCATGCATGTCACCAATTGGGTGGTGCTACCGGTAGGGATTAAACTTTCGACCCCAAATGAAGGTTCCTACCGATTGCACTCAGACGCCTTGATCTTGCACTGGCCGGTGAACCGTTTCTGGCAGTTCTCCAACGCGGCGAGCTCGGCGGCATCACGCGTGTCGCGCTTGGCGCCGCCCCAGACTTTGCCGTCGTCGCCAAAGGCGATTGCCCCGCATTCCTTCGGTCCGGTACGGAAAACGACCTTGCACTTATCGGTCCCGCAGCCCTTTAGCGCGGCTTGATCGGCCGCCGCGGCAGTTTGCTCGTTCCAGCTATCACCGTATTTGTGAGCATCGTCGTCGTAGGCGAAGGCGCCATAGGTGGCCAGGGCCGGCGCGGCGGTCATTCCGAGAGCGATGGCAACCAAAAACCCGGCGATCAGGTTCTTCCGGTTCATTGAGAGGCCTCCTGGCAGCCCGATCTCGCTAAAATTACTTCGTTGCGAAGTATGGTGCTGCCGGAAAGGATTGAACTTTCGACCTCCCCCTTACCAAGGCAGCAGGTTCTATTGCGTTACTGTCCTTGATTTATCTTGATTTTCGCCGACTCCCAGAGCTGTCGCTCCACCGGTTTCACCCGATTGGGCAGCTTATCCACGGCCCGGATCAATTCCTCGCGCGGGACATGCGAATAGCGCCGGCCCATGTTTGTCGAGGCGTGTCCCATGATCTCGTCGCGGACCTGCTCATGCACACCGGCCATTGTTAGCCACGTCGAAAATGTGTGACGCAGGTCATGAGGACGAAGATCGTCGCCTATACCTGCACGGCGCAATGTCGCCTGCCATGCGGTCTTGATCTGGCCGCCGCCATGGCGCTCGGCGTAGGGTCGGCCTCGATTGGTCAGGAAGACGTACCCCGTTCGCTGGCGCAGATTGGCGAGCATTGCGACGATCTGCGGATGGAGTGGGACCCCCCGATCCTTGGTGTTCTTCGTGTCGCGGAACACAGCCCAGCGCTCGGCTAGACTTATATCGCGCCAATCGAGCCCGAGCGCCTCTGACATCCTGGCACCGGTCAGCATCAGGAAGAGAGTGAGCCGATAGACATGCGGCGGTCGACCGCTGTCTGGTCAATGGCGCTCACCAACGCCCCGCCGAAATCATCGACGAGGTTGCGCGAAACCGTCCCGTCCTTGCGGACATGACCGATAATCGCATCTTGTTGCGTGCGCCCCGGTTTAACCGTCTCGACATAGGTTACGGCATCTTCCAAAAAGCGACGACTAACGCGCGGGCCGAAGATGCTCTCGTTGAGAATCTGCCCTTCTCGCCTTATCTTGATCGCTTCGGCGAGTTCCCGGTTCGCAACGCCTGTAGTCTCGTCGATATGGATCCCTCGGAGGGTGCCTCGGATACGCCAGTGGAGGGATCTGCCCTTACGCGGCGGGACGAGCGTGAGCGGCATTTGCGGCGAGCCTCCCGGATCTCAATGTAGCCGGCTTCAGTAAATAGCAAGGTGTCCCCACCCTGGATGGCGGCAAAGCGGATGCGGCCCAGAAAGCGCCGCAGCGTGACCGCCTTCATACGAAGCCGTCTCGCGACCTCGTCAAGCGTTAGTTCAGCATGATCCGCTGTTGCAGCAGCGATGTTGTGATAGCGCGGCTTGGGGATCTGGTTAAAGCGCCGGCCTAGCTCCCAATGCTCTGGCTCCGGGCCAACAAGCTCGTAATCCTGAACCCGACCTGCCCAAGCAGCTTCGCTGAGGTTGAATGCCTCGCCGATCGCATCAAGCAATGGTTCGCCCTGCATAAGTGCGCTCCTCATAAGTGGTTCTAAGCAGAACGGTGCGTTTGTCGTCAAGGCAGTCAGCGGAACCGCGAACCGTGCGTCAACGTACAAACGCGAGGGCCTTGTTAAAATCGACCAGGTGCAGCTACCCGGCCGTTCAAAAGGGGACGACCGTCGCCAAGGCGCTCAACCGTCAAGGCGCTGGGGGGATCCTCGCTCTTGCCGAAGGCCAGCCGGATCTGTATCGACGGCGCTGACGGTCACGTGGGACCGGAAACGGTCCGCCGAGGGTCTCTTGGCCCAAGATGCTCCTAGGTCCGCTTCTCTATCGCGGCCAGTGTCAAGCCTCGCCCTGGTTACCTCACGCTGTCCCCCATTTACGTTTCGGCTGATGATGCCACACGGGGCTCTGGCTTCTCTTCGAGGTCGGCACCAAGCCGCCTCATGATGGGATGAGAAGGATGGGGCGGTACAATCTGTCAGGCGCCCTTGCCGCTGAGATCGGCGACAGGATCGGCGGACCTAGCGAACTCACCCCACCCGTCGTCCCCCGTGAGGGCATTTTTCTGCCGGAGCAGAA
>Ga0209517_10007005_pt1 | contig 13679 bp, 16 predicted proteins | sample PeaSoiMetSII2010_FD_187695 | JGI IMG/M metagenome (GOLD analysis project Ga0209517, IMG submission 187695) | Peat soil microbial communities from Weissenstadt, Germany - SII-2010 (SPAdes) (version 2) | ecosystem: Environmental > Terrestrial > Soil > Wetlands > Peat | place: Germany...
CTGAAAGCCACGGCGAGATACTCCGGAGTATCTCGCCGTGGCTTTCAGCCTCCTGGCGAACGTGTTGCGTTATTCCGGAGATCTTGACGGGGCGCTGCAGTCCGTCAGTGAAGCGCGGAGCCTCGCCGAGAGCATTCGATTCCCCGACGAGCCGCAACAAGCGTTAACGCTGTATCCGATCCTCCTGCGGCAGGGCTGGATTCTGGGTGAGGATGAAGACTCCATCGGGCTGGGCCGCCCCGCCGAGGCGGTCGAGCCGCTGCGGAAGGCTTTCGATATGGTGGATCGTCAGGCCGCCAAGGACCCGGACGATGCCGCCATGCGCGACCGCGTGTCAACCGTGGGACGCCTTTTAGGCGATAATTTGCGCTATCTGGATCCCGCGCAGGCGCTGGCCGTTTACGATCGGGCGTTGGGGCGGGTCCGCGAGGTGAAGGATAACGTCAGAGCGCGTAGGGAAGAGGCGCTATTGCTGGCGCGCTCTTCATATGTCCTCGATAGTCTCCGCCGCGGCGGGGAAGCCGGCGCCCGCATCGACTCCGCACTGGATTTGCTCCGCGCCACCGGCGACTACCCGGCCGCGAAGATCGAGCTTGGAGAATCAACCGACGCCGTGATCCGCGCGCTGGGGGATCATGCAGCGGAAGCGGGCCGGCCGGAGCGCGCCATGGAGGTCTACCGCGATCTTCTGGAGAAAGCGATGGCCTCCAAGCCGAATCCCGGCGCCGATCTTCGCCAGGCCAATGACCTGTCCCAGATCTACCGCGCGCTGGCCCGACTCTACCGAAAAGCTGGAGAGCGCGGCGCGGCAGAGAGTCTGGACGCCCGCCGGGTGGAGTTGTGGCGCGGCTGGAACGTCAGGCTGCCCGGCAATCCGCTTGTGCAGCGGCGGCTTTCCGCCAGTCTCGGCGAATCCCGATAAAAAAACTTCGCTAATTTTCCCGCGCGTTTCCGCTATACGAAATAGAAGGCCGATTGGCGTAACCGGTCGCGCCCGGCTTGGAAAATGGGGGGGCCGACGCAACATCGCGATCGATTACCCTGGCAGGCTTTTCAAATCGTTGTAGCCGCGGTCCGTGCAGCTTCGGCCCGGCTATACGGGTGGAACAGAGATGAGTATCTATATCTTGAGGAAATGAATCGGTTCGAAGAGAGGAGCTAACGAAGATGACACACCGGAAGAAGATCGCGTTTACCACGCTTTCTGGGGGCGGCGTCGTCCTATCGCTGCTCTGGCTGCCGTCTGGGGCGAAAGGGGCGGGCCACTTCTGCATGCCGCTCGCCGGTACGGCGAGCCTGGGGCAGTCGCCCGTGAGGAGGCTGAAGTGAGCTTCCCGACACTGCCAGCCACGAGGAAACTCATCGATCCCTGGGGGCGGAAGCCCGGGTACGTTTGGATCCGAGTGTTTCCCTTTTTTGCGGCGAACACGCGACTGGCACAGAGCCACGATATCGCGCAGTTCTACCTCGAAGGTGGGGAGACACGCGTTCGCGGCTACCTGAAAGAGGATGTTGGGGAAGGAGTGGTCGGTTTTCGTGTCGGTGTCCACTATAGCTTTCCTAAAGAGAAGTCGAGCGGTTGGTTGCTCAAGGACATATCTGACGCCGTTTCGCTGCCCGGTTCGGATCGCTTTGACATCTTTACCGTTGCATGGGAATACGAAACTTCGGACGATTACACACTAACCCTTGGAAACCCTTGGGTGAAAAGGGAGTTTACTACATCGCGTTTGTCTTACGACGCCAGAGTCTCTGCGACAACCAGCCCGAAAGCGCGGGTCACGTTACAGGTGGTAGTCACTGGGCCATCGATCACGGCGTCGAGCAGCGACGGCGGAGGCTTCGACCTCAAAGTCGTAAACACGAGCGACTCGACAACTGTTCAGGACTCTCCGGATGTTAACACGCTCGATACAGATCCGCTGGAAATCGAATTGCCCCTCCCGTTAGCAGGGGATTATGATTTGCATCGCCTGATTGATGAAGATCTGTTTCGCTATACGGTGGAATTTGATACAGGTCGCAATGTACCGCCCGTGAAAAAGCAACCGTTGTTCGACGACTGGTTACGAAAGGTCAAGGCGGACCCAGTACTTGGGAAGTTTGTAGAGCCGTTACCAGACTCGAAAGATCCGCCGCTGCTGAACTTCGGAGTGGAAGGGCGCGCCAGCGAACTGGGGACCTACCAAGGAAACGTCCTCCTCTCAACCCAACGCCGGGACTGGGCCGTGAAACGCATTAGGGATTTTGTTTCGAGCAAGCAAGATCCGAACGGCAGCGCCATTGGGGTGCCTCCTGGAGCGAAAAAAGGAGCCAACCAGGCAGACCAAGTTGCCATCGTCACGCTTGACCAGCAAAGGGCCTATCAGCTTCAGGAGGCCGCGAAACCCAAGCGTGCCAAGCGCCGGTGACGGCCACAACCAGATCCGCCACGCCTGGTTGAGCAGTGCGGGGCCAAACGCCCGAATGACCACGCCTGTCGCGAGCCGTATGGACGACGCGGATCGCCGGGCCTTGCGGGTTCCCTGGGCGTCCCGGTCACCCGCCCTCCAATGTTCTCAACCTCACTCTGAGTGAGCCACAACCATGACCTACCGATACATCGGTTTTGAACACTTCCGGAACCAGCGGCTGTATAAGTTTGAGCGTCAGGCCGCCGGTCATCCCGCAACCGTTATCGTCAGCGCCGACCTGAGCCTGTTCTCGGTCCACCGGGTCAACATTCAGGACGGGCCCGCACTGTGCACCCAAAGGCTCGCCGCCGGCCCCGTCGACGCGCGCGAACCGCGAATCGAGCTGACCGACCACGATTTTCGCGCCCATGCGGCCCGGCAGGCCCTCGCCGAACAACAAAAGGCCGAGCTGCGAAAACGCCTGCATAACCGTCTTCCTGCGCGCCGCCCGCGATCTCTCGTCAGCGGCCACTGGGGGTAGGTTCAGCTTGACACGCCTGCCAGTTTGCGCCGCAGCCACGCGTGGCCAAAGCGCAGTTCGTGGCGCACGACGTGCACCGATCGCCCCACCGCTGCGGAAGTCTCTTCCGCCGTCATGCCGCCGAAATACCGCATCTCGATCACCTGTGCGGGCTCTGGATTTTCTCCGGCCAAGGCCTCGATCGCCCGGTCCAGATCCAACAACTGCACCAGCGCGTCCGCGCCCTCGATGGCCACCTCAAGGTCGGTGTCCGCCGCGATCTGCCGGGCGTCCCCGCCGCGCTTTTCGGCAGCGCGGGTACGGGCATGATCCACTAGGATGCGGCGCATGATTTGCGACGCGAAAGCCATGAAATGCGACCGGTCGGCGAACTCGGCATCGGAGTGCCCAAAAATCCTGAGGTAGGCTTCGTTTACCAGGGCGGTCGGTTGTAAGGTATGGTCTCGCCGCTCCTTGCGGAAGTGCCTTTCGGCGATGCGGTGCAGTTCCGCGTATACCAGCGGCATCAGCTCCTGGGAGGCGGAGGAATCACCCGAGCTCACTTTCCGGAGCAGTTGCGTGATTTGCGAGGCCAATGCGCAGGACCTCTTCTCGTCGCATTATCATACGTTTCGGCTCCTTGCGCCAGATGGAGCTATCCCGCGAAGTGCATCTTCTCGATCAGCGAATCGAACCGGGGAGAAGTGTGCCCCTTGGAGAGCTTGGCATCCCGCAGAAAAATCATACCGGCGGAGCGCTGGCGGAAGGCTTCCTCCAGGAAATCCACGGCACGTTTTTCGTCGCCCAATACCAGGGAAACGGTGCCCAGATCGAAAGGCGACACGTAACGCTGCGTCGCGAGATCTTCCAACTGGTGGAGAAGGCGAACGCCCTCTTCGCGCATGCCTTGACGCGCGTACGCGCGGGCCAGCACAGCCAAGGCGTGGGGGTCGTCTTTGGAGAACTGCAGACCGCGGGCGAGCGCCGCCTCGGCCTCCGCGGTTTGGGACTGGGCAACATAGACGTGGGCCAAGATGACTTCCGCCGAGACGAGGTCCGGGGCGACTTCCGCGGCGTGGCGCGCCTGTTCCAAGGCCGCGCCATAGTTGCCGGCCATCATGTAAGCGTCTGCGAGGTTGAGGCTGGTCAATACGGAAAACGGCTCCAGTTGCGCGGCTCGGCGCAACTCGGGCAGGGCCTCCTGAAGCCGGCCCTGGTCGCGCAGAAACATCCCGTACCACAGGTGCGCCGCGGGCAGCCCTGGGTTTAATTCCAGGGCGCGCCTGTACTCGCGCTCCGCCGCGGACCAGTTCCAGTCGTAGGCTTCGATCACGGCCGCCAGGGACACGTGTCCCTCGGCCAGGGCGGGGTCGATGGCCAGCGCTCGTTCGGCCGCGCGCCGCGCCTCCTCCATCCCCTCGCGCGGCGCGATGTAACCGTGCTGCGCCAGGACGTTGTGAGCATCGGCCAGGCCGGCATAGGCGGAGGCGAACTGCGGATCGCGTTCGACCGCCCGCCGGAAGCAGTCGATGCTCTCGTTGAGGGCGCGCTCGGTCAACCGGTCCATCAGGTAGCGGCCGCGAATGTAGAGGTCCTGAGCGGCGGGGTCGGGCTCGTGAACGGCTTTCGCCGGCGTGCCATGGGAGCGGGCTTGCCAGACCTCGGCGGTGCATGCAAGCAAAATCAACAGGGCCAGGATGCTCATCCACACAGGACGGCGCCAGGCCCCTTTCGCCGGGACGTTCGCGGCGGCAATCACGACTCCGGTGGTAACGATAAGCGTTTGGGCAGGGGCAACCGCCTCGGGCTCCGCCTTCTCTTCCACGCGGGCGCGGAAGATCGGCACGTAAGTCCGTTTGGGCAATTCGATGACAATCGGGTCGTTGGCGCCGGCGGCGACATAGTACCGGCCCAGCCGGACTCGCAGATTGCGCGCCTGCACACGCACGATGGGGTCCAGGCGCGGGTCGAAGTCCTCTCCGCGCTCGAATGCCACCACGCCCAGCGAGTACTCCTTAAGAGAACCGCTGTGGCCGGCCAAGGTTTCCTCCACCACGTACCGCAGGAAGCGGCACAAGCTGGGTGACGATTCGAGGGGCGGGCTGGTCAGAATCCGCTCCAACTGCGCCGTCACTAACTCGGGTGTGCAGGTGTCCGGCAAGTCGGTGTCCTCAAGCTGCGGCTGATTATCAGTGACGCTCCGGGAGACGATTGGTAACGCGAAACAAGTGCAAGATCTTACGGGCTGCCGGCCGGGGGCGCGGCATGATAGCGTAAAGCTGATGAATTCCAAAGAGATTCTTGCCTTCATTACGGAGGTTGGTATCGTTCCGGTGGTGCGCACGTCGAGCGCGGAATCCGCCGTCCAGGCCGTGGAAGCCCTGTACAACGGCGGCGTGCGCGCCGCCGAGATCACCATGACGGTCCCGGGAGCCGTCGGCGCGTTGGAAAAGGTCGCCGGCCGATTCAGCGGGAAGATCATTCTCGGTGCGGGCACGGTGCTCGATCCGGAGACGGCGCGCATCTGCATGCTGGCGGGCGCCGAGTTCTTCGTGACGCCCAGCTTGCGCCTTTCCACCATCGAGATGGTGAAACGCTATTCCAAAGTGATTTGCCCCGGCGCGCTGACTCCCACGGAAGTGCTCACCGCTTGGGAGGCCGGTGCGGATGTGGTGAAGATCTTCCCGTGCGGCAACGTCGGAGGACCGAAATATATCAAAGCGTTGAAAGGCCCGTTCCCGCAGATCGAGATGATTCCCACGGGCGGTGTCAATCTGGAGACTGCCGGCGAGTTTCTCAAGGCGGGCGCCTGTGCGATCGCGGTGGGCGGCGAGCTGGTGGACGCCAAGTCGATTGCCGAGGGCCGTTTCGATGTGATCGAGGAGCGCGCGCGCCAGTACCTGGCCGCGGTGGCCAAGGCGCGGTCGGAGATGAAGGCCAAGGGGTGAAGGGGTCGGTCTTACGTGTCACTCGATTTGCGAAGGCCGATCCTGCGAAAACGAAGCCTGTTTTCACGATCAGGTTTCACATGAAGAGCGTGCGCCGCCGGACGATGTTCAGCAATCCGATGTTCCGTTCGCCCCGCTCGACGCCCCCAATGTAGTTTCGATGCAAGCTCAGGCCCGGCGCGGCACAGGCTTTTAGCCGGCCGGCCTGGGGCCCGCCCCACGAGGTCAACTGGGCGTATTTCACCAGGCCAGGGCGTAAGCCTCGACGCGCGGGTCGGCGCCGGCGCTTAGGGCGCGGGCCTTGCGATCCACGAAAATGGCGCCGTTCGATCCCATCACCCACGGGCCGCTCACGGTCAGCTTGTGGCCGCGCTCGATGAGGGCGTCGCGGACTTCCTTGGGGATGCGATCCTCGACCGACATGGCCCCCGGACGCATCACGTGCGGGAACGGCGAGGAGGGAAAACTGGTGGTGTTGAAGCGCGGCGCTTCGATGGCCTGCTGCACGTTCATTCCGAATTCCACCACGTTGAGCAGCGTCTGCATGGTGCGCATCACCTGGTCATCTCCGCCCGGGCTCCCCAGCACCATGAGGGGCAGATTGTCCTTCATCACGAGCGTGCTTTGCAGCGTGCTGCGGGGGCGCTTGCCGGGCTCGAGCGCGTTGGCGTGGCCGGGGACAAGCGAGTAGTAGTCGCCCCGGCAGGTGAAGATGAATCCCAGGTCGCCCATCACCACGCCGGTGCCGAAGGCGCTGTGCAGGCTGGGCTCAAAGCTCACCATGTTGCGCTCCTTGTCCACCACCGCGATGTAGCTGGTATCGCCGCTGTGGTCGGCGGTGCCGCGCATCTCGACATCGTGCGGCCGCTCGGTCTGATCGGCGCCCGGCGGCCGCCCCGGCCGGAACTCCGGGGAGGCGTGCCGGGGGTCGATGAGCTTGCGGCGATCGGCTGCGTAGGCTTTCGAGAGCAGACCGGCAAAGGGGACGCGGATGAAATCGGTGTCGCCGAGGTAGGTGTCGCGGTCCGCCATTGCGAGTTTGATGGCCTCGACGGTGGTGTGGATGTAGTCGGGGGAGTTGAGTCCCATCTTCTTGAGGTCGTAGCCTTCGAGGAGATTGAGGGCGATCAGCTCGGCGGGTCCCTGGCTGGAGGATGCGTTCTTGTAGACCTGGTATCCGCGGTAGTCGATGGAAACGGGCTCTTCGACTTTGGCAGTATAAGCGGCGAAGTCCTCGTAGCGGTAGAGGCCTCCGTTCTTCTCGGAGAAGTCGCCCATGGCGTGTGCGATGTCGCCCTTATAGAAGCGGTCGCGGGCCGCGCGCAGCGCCGCGGAGCGGCCTTGGGCGGCCGCGGCCTTCTCGGCCGCGACGAGTTTGCGCAAGGTGGCGGCCAGGTCGGGATTGCGCCAGATCTCGCCGGGCTGGGGCTCGTGCTGGTCGAGGTGGAAGAGCTTGACGGTGGTGGGATACTTGCGGATCTTCTTCGACGCCCGCAGGTTTGCGGCCAGGGAATCGCTGATGGGGAAGCCGTTCTCGGCCAAGTCGATCGCGGGCGCCAGCACTTGCGCGAAGGTCATGGTGCCCCAGCGGTCGAGCACGGTGTACCAGGCGTCCACCACTCCCGGGAGCGAAGCCGAGAGCAGCGAATCGCTCGCTGGAATCTTGCCGCCGGCGTTCTGCTTGTACCACTCGATGGTGGCCAGTTTGGGCGCGGTGCCCTCGGCGTTAATCGAGTAGACCTTCCTCGACTTCGTGTCGTAGACCAGCACGACCGCGTCGGAGCCGACGCCGTTCATGGGGAAATCCACCAGGCCGAGGACGGCCTGGCCCGCGACGACGGCATCGAAGGCGTTGCCGCCCGCGCGCAGGATGCGCTCGGCCACCTGGGATGCCTGGGGCTTCATCGACACCACGGCGTACTCGGTGCCGCGAATGGCGGGGCGCGTGGTCTTGTTGGGAGGGCGGGGCGCGTCCTCGACGTTCTGGGCGAAGAGGACCGCCGTGGAGATCAAGAGCGAAGCGAACAGACCGCGTTTCATCGGGCAACTCCTTGGGTGATGCTTAATGCAAGTTTAAAGGAAATGAGTGCTGTGCGGCGAGTGCCTTAGGTAGCTTCGCTAGAGTCGCGCCCATGTCGGACGTAATCACGACGAGCACGGTAAGACATAAGACAAGGGAGGCGGTCGAGCGTTCAGGATTTCGCGTGGGGAACGAGCTTCAGGAAACTGACAACGCAGCGGGCCGATACGCTGAGCGAGTTGGACACAACGCCTGCACTTCCGGAAGCCGACGCCCTTGAAGGACTATCACAATCGGGGTTCAGTCTCGTGAAACACTTTTATACCGGCCAATCTGTTCGGCCCGCAGCTTCCAGCGTAAGCGACCTAAAATCAAACAGATTGGCCGGTATAAAGGCGTTTAACCGGTCCAATCTGTGCACGCGCCCCTAGCCTATAGAGTGTGCGGCAGTTACACCAAAGCGGGCATCGGCCTCCGTTGGTGCACAAGCGCTTGAGTTTTGTCCGGCAGGCGGGGCACCCTCTGAGGTCCGCCTGCCGACGCCGGCACTACTGCTTCAACGTCCGCACGTAGGCCACAATATCTCCAGCCTGCTTGTCACTCACTCCCGAGACCGGCTTCATCTTCCCCTGGCCCGCCGTAATGACCTTCTTCAGGTCGGCATCCGACTTCGCCTGAACTTCCTTGGACGCCAGGTTCGGCATGGTGATGTTGTACATCTTGCCGATGGCGGCCTTTCCTTCTCCGTTAGCGCCGTGGCAGGTCTGGCACTTGGTCGTGTAAAGTTCTTTGCCTTCCGTGGCGCCTGCGTATGCCAGGCCCACGGAACCGATCAGTGAAGCCGAGATCAATGTAAGAGTTGCAATTGCGATCGTTTTCATAACTCACTTTCCCGCGCCGCCGGTTACCGCGGCGCCGTTCGATTCGATCCGCCGGATTAGGCCGCGGATGGCAGTCATGGCAATGGCAATCAAGACGACCGACACGGCCAAGCCATAGCGGCGGATATCTTTTTCATGCAATGCGTCCTGGCCGGCCTTGAGAGTCTCTTTCGCGACGGCCATGCCCGCGTCGATGGGCTTGCGCATCTCGACCGGTTGCATGAGATGCAGCTCCAGGCGGGACTTCACCAGGTCTTCGCGCCCGTCGATCAGGCGGACCTGCGCTTCCGATACTTCCATCCCGTATTTTTCGGCGCTTGCCAGCACCGTCTCCGACTGCTTCAGCGCAGCTCCGAGGCCATCGATCCACCCGGCCATCTGCGCCGCGGTATTGGCCTCCGGCGAGTTTGCCTCGTGGCATCCGGAGCAGACCGCATTCGCGCCCACCAGCATCGCGGTGGACGGCTGTTGAATTCCGTGATTGGAGTGGCAGACCACACAGCCCCCGCCGCCGCCCGCACCCGAGAAGACGGCCTTGTGCACGCTCTTGTCGTACAACTCGGCAAACAGCACATGGCAGGTTCCACACACTTCCGCTACGGATTCCACCTGCGGCGGCTTGGCGCCGTGGTTGCCGTGGCACGACGCGCAGCTCGGCGCCGAGAGATCGCCCCGCTTGGTCATGGCCTCCCAGTGGACGCTGATGCGGTATTGCTCGAACTGGTTGGTGGGGATCTTGTAAGCCGCCATCTTGTGCTGGTCGGAGTGACAGCGCGAGCAGGTCTCCGCCACGCGCAGGGGATGCACCGGCGACTGGCTGTCCTTCACCGCGCGGATGTCGTGGACGCTGTGGCAATCGATGCAGGTGGCCACGTTCGTATCCCCGGCCGCCAGCCGTTTTCCATGCACGCTGGTCTGGTAAAGCTCGAACTGGTCCACGCGCTCGCGAGGCGCGAACTTGCGCATCGTGTCCGGATTGCTGTGACATCTCGCGCAGAACTTCGGGATCGCGGTGCGCGCCGGCTTGCCCAGGAATCCCTTGCCCTTGCTCATGGAGACTTCCGGATCGTCGCTGGCGCGATCGCCGCCGTGGCAGTCCGCGCAACTGAGCCCGTGGGCAATGTGCACATCGTTCTTGATGAGGGCGGCAGGGCCTTTGGCGGCGTCATCCACGGCGGAATGGCAGGTCACGCAGGAATCGGGCGCGGCGGCGCCGAGCAAACCCCAACAGAGAAAAAGCAGAATCGCAGGCGCTCTCATTTGACGTAACCCAGGAAAGTGAATACGGCCAGGTAGCAGATCAGGAAGACGGCCACACCGGTGGCGACCTTGGTGCGGTTGACTTCCCAAAACGGCAGCAGCACCCAGACCGCCGCAAGCAGGCCGAATCCCAGCAATCCGAGCAGCTCGCCCTCGATGATCCACACGTGGCTGGGAATGAGTTTCAGCGTATAGAACTCGGCCAGGAAATACCACTCTGGCCGAATGCCGGCGGGCGCCGAGGCGAACGGATCGGCCTTCTCGCCGAGCTCCCACGGGAAGATGGCCGCCAGCGTTCCGAGCACGGCCAGCACACCGTACCAGACCATCAGCTCCCGAAGGAAGAAATTCGGGAAGAACTTCATCTGCGCCAGCCGGGTGGCTGGAATCCCGCCCGGCGTGCTCATCCCGTGTTGCTGTACGAGAAGTACATGCAGCCCGATCAGCGCGAATGAGATGAGCGGCAGAATGATCACGTGGAAGTCGAAGAAGCGCGTCAGCGTGGCGGCGCCCACATCCTCGCCGCCCCGCAAGAGCCGCGCCAGTGTCGGACCGGCCACCGGCATGGTGCCCGCCATGTCTGTCCCCACCTTGGTGGCGAAGTACGAGATCTGGTTCCACGGCAGCAGGTATCCGCTGAACCCGAAGCCCAGCATCAAACCCAGCAGCGCGATGCCGCTGAGCCAGGTGAGCTCGCGCGGGCGACGATATGCGTGCGTGAAGACGACGCTGAACATGTGGATGAAGGCGCAGAAGATCAGCAGGTTCGCCGACCAGCTATGGATCGACCGGATGAGCCATCCGAACTCCACCCGCGTCATCAGAAAACGCACGCTGTCGAAGGCTTCGGCGACGGTCGGACGGTAATACAGCAGCAGCAGTATCCCCGTAAAAAGCTGCACGCCGATCAGGAACAGGGTGATGCCGCCGAAATAATACCAGGCGGTCCCCGCGTGGATTGGCACTACCTTGTGGTCCATCAGGTCGCGGACCATGCGCCAGCCGGTTCGTTCGTCTAACCAGTCGAGCGCGTTGGCTTTCCGTTCAGTCGCAGGCAAATTGGTTTCCCTTGATTACACCTTGATTACGCCTGGCGCGATATCACCACTTCGTCGCCGCGGATCTTCACCGCCAGTTCCTCCAGCGGTTTCGGCGGCGGCCCGGATGTCACCCGGCCGCTCATGTCGTAGGTGCCGTTATGGCAGGCGCACCAGATCTCCCGCCGCGCTTCCTGGTACTGCACGGTGCAGTTCAAGTGCGTGCATACGGCCGAGAACGCCTTCCACTCGGTGTCGTTGACGCGCACCAGCAGCGCGGGCTTGTTGCCGAACTTCACGATCTTTCCGGAATTCGGTTTGAGGTCTTGGACCTTGCCCGCCGACACTTCGTTGACCGATGCCTCCGACACCGGAGGCGGATTGAGGAAGCGCACCACCGGATAGAAGAAGGAGGCTAGAGAGGCGGCTACACCACCCCCGAGCAGCCATGAAACCACAGTCCGCCTGTCCCGCGAAACCGTACGCGAAGCATCTGTCGCTGGCATCCACCAATCCTTTCGACCTACAGCTATGATAATCCGAATTTGGCGTTGGCAAGTTCGGTTCCATTTCTCATCGGGTTGGCAGGCATCGTGGGGCAGGCGCCCCGGTTTGCGGGTCCGTTCCGGATTCCGCCTGCCAACCGATTTTTTATCACGTCCCGACGTGCCTACGGTTTGCTGTCCGAAAAGCAGCCGCCGTCAAATAATCGGACAGTTGCAGAGCCGGTAGAGATGAGGTGGCCCGGGATCGTCCTGGTAAGGTCTTCCGGCACGGGCTCTTTTCTGAAGTATGGCCGTTTCGTAACCGACGTCCTTAGACATTTGAAGGTGGAAGGGTGAACCCACCGCTTTGTTGAGGGACCGTCGGCCATGGCGTCAGAAACTCAAGAGGAGATTCAGGAACACCTCTCTCGGTATTTGAAGGGGGAGATGACCCTGCATGAATTTGAGGATTGGTTTGCGCCAGTCCTTTGGGATTTGGCAGACTCCGATGACGAGGCGGCGCGAGAGATCGCTGGTTCCGTGCATGTTCTCATATCCGAGCTTTCAAACGGCACGCTGGAGTTGCCGGCATTTCGAGAGCGGCTGACCCCTTTTGTTCCAACTGTGGCGGAACAATCGTAAAACAACTCATCGTGCGAATCAAGCCACGCTGACAGGCAGCGATAGGCAGCCACTCTCCAGGCAGAGGGTAGAAAAACGTCTTTGATCATGGATTTGACGGCGGTCCGCGCCGCACCAATTCTCTGACGGGAATCTGGCGGCGTCACCCGCCCGACGCCGGCCACGATACACGCTCGAACAGAAGCTGCAGCCCGCTCCGAATCGCATCGACCGTCCCCGCAGGCAGCCTCCCGATTCGTTCCACCAGGTCGTCCTTATCGACCGTCAACACCTGTGAAACATTCACCACGCTCGCCTTGGGGAGGTTCGCGTCGCCCTTCCGCAGGGACACGTTGCCCGGCGCGCTCGACCGCGCCAGGTTCGAAGTGATCAGGCAGATCACCGTGGTCGCAATCCTGGATCGGTTGAAGAGATCGCTCTGGACCACAACACACGGATGGCGGTCCGCCGGAGCCGAGCCCGCTGCCGGACCGAAGTCGATCCAGTAAACGTCGCCCTGGCGGACGTCGTTCACCAGCGGTCCTTGATCGTCGAGCGGAACCTGGCCTTCATCCTGGCCGTCGTGCGGCGCTCCGAGGCATCCGGTCCGCCCGCGTAGACCCGGTTCAGTTGCTCGGTCATTTCTTCTTGACGCCTTTGGCGGAGGTAGTCCTGGAGCGCCAGGGAGAACAAGCGGCTACGGCTGAGGCCCATCCTCCGTGCCGCCTGATCCGCCTCCTCCAGGAGTTGGCCATCGACTGAAATGGCGGTCTTCATAGTATGAGTACAGTTTATACCAATGGTAGGACTCTGAGCAATACCATCCTGGGGCACTCAGGGCACCCCCGGCCGATCACGCTCGCGTGCGCATCGGCCAGACCTTTCCCACAAGCGCCCCTGCTGCCGCGCTCACCGGAATCACCGCCGTATGCCACAGCATCACGTGCAGGACCTCGAGATTCGCACAGTGAAGCTCCAGCATGGTCACGCCGGCCAGTCCCGCCAGCGTGCCCGCCACCAATCCGGCAGCCACGGCATTCACCGCAAAACCGCGCCGGAACAGCAGCCAACTCGCAAGCGCCGCCGGAATCGCGTGGAGCAGGCCGGCGGTCAGGCACACGACCCCTTGGGACACGAAGTGGTCGGTCCGGTAGTCGCGGAACAGGACCGCAAAAACGGCAAGCAGCGCCAGGCTGCCGGCCGCCAGCAAGGACCCCGGAGCCATGCGGCGCCGGCTACCGGGGACCATCTCGCCGACGCATGCCGTGGCCGCGAGCCAAATGAAAATACCCAGCGCGGGAAAGATCAACGCGCGATCCAGGACACTCAGCTTTGGAAAGCCGTAAAATCCCGCTCGGGCCGCGCCGGCCAGAGCAACCGCCGCGCAGATCAGCACCAGCCCGCCCGCCAGCACCCACCCCGGCGGCAGCGGACGCACCGGACCGAGCGAGGACTGGAGGGAGCCGACGATCCGATCGAGCAGCGCCGGGTCCACATCATGGGGAGCCTGGGCG
>Ga0209517_10007007_pt1 | contig 13678 bp, 13 predicted proteins | sample PeaSoiMetSII2010_FD_187695 | JGI IMG/M metagenome (GOLD analysis project Ga0209517, IMG submission 187695) | Peat soil microbial communities from Weissenstadt, Germany - SII-2010 (SPAdes) (version 2) | ecosystem: Environmental > Terrestrial > Soil > Wetlands > Peat | place: Germany...
GCTCTGGAAGGCGTGCTGCAGCGCCTCGAAGCCGGTGGCGCCGGCGAAGCCATAGACCATTGACGCTCCGAACAGCAGCATGCCCGAGGCGAGCGCACCGAGGACGAAATACTTGAGGCCCGCCTCGGTCGAGCGCACGGAATCCCGGTCGAAGCTCGCGACCACGTAAAGCGCGAGGCTCTGCAGCTCGAGCCCGACGTAGAGCGATATCAGGTCGTAGGCCGAGATCATCATCATCATGCCGGCGGTGGCGAGCACGATGAGGACCGGGAACTCGAAGCGCGCGATGCCTTGGCGCTGGTTGTAATCGAGCGCCAGCAGTATGGAGAGAGCCGAGCCGACGAGCGAGATGATCTTCATGAAGGCGCCGAAGCCGTCGGTGATGAACATGCCGTTGAGAGCGACCTGGCGCGCGACGCCGAACTTCAGCACCAGGACGATCGCGATCACGATGGCGGCGACCGAGAGCCAGGACACCAGCGTCGCGCTGCGCTCTCCTCGGAACACGCCCAGCATCAGCAGCGCCAGCGCCGACGTCCCGAGAAAAATCTCGGGCAACGCGGGAAGGAAACTGGGCAAGGCGGCGACGGGCATTTCTTTTGTCTCCTGTCCCGGCCTAGCGCTCGGCCAAGTGCGGCGCCGGCGCGAGGCTCGCCGCCGCAGGCACGCGCTCGATCACGCGCTGGAGCGCCGGCTGCATCGGCTTCAGGAACGAGTTGGGATAGATGCCCATCCAGAGCACCACCGCGATCATCGGCGCGAACACCAGGATCTCGCGCCAATGCAGATCGACCATCTTGCGCACGTCCTCGCGCGTGATCTTCTCGAAGATGACGCGGCGATAGAGATAGAGCATGTAGGCGGCGCTCAGGATGATGCCGGTGGTCGCCAGAAAGACGACCCAGGTGCTGGCCCGGCTGGTCTGCCCGGCCTCGAAGGCGCCCACCAGCGCCAGGAACTCGCCGACGAAGCCGCTGGTTCCGGGGAGGCCCACCGAGGCGAGCGTGAACACCATGAAGCAAAACGCGTATTTCGGCATGTTGTGGACCAGGCCGCCGTAGCGCGCGATCTCCCGGGTGTGCAAGCGGTCGTAGACCACGCCGACGCAGAGGAAGAGCGCCGCCGAGACCACGCCGTGGCTGAGCATCTGGATCATCGCGCCCTGGAGCCCCTCCGCCGTCACCGTGAAGATTCCGAGGGTGACGATGCCCATGTGCGCCACCGACGAATAAGCGATGAGCTTCTTCATGTCGTCCTGGGCGAGCGCCACCAGGGACGTGTAGATGATCGCGACGACGCTGAGCCCGAACACCAGCGGGGCGAACGTCTCGGAAGCGTCCGGCATCATCGGCAGCGAGAAGCGGATGAAGCCGTAACCGCCCATCTTCAGGAGCACGCCCGCCAGGATGACCGAGCCCGCGGTGGGCGCCTCGACGTGGGCGTCCGGCAGCCAGGTGTGCACCGGCCACATCGGCACCTTGACCGCGAAGGAGGCGAAGAACGCAAGCCACAACCAGACCTGAACGGATGGTTGGATCTGGGAGTGGAGCGCGGTCGGGATATCGAAGCTGCCGACGACGAAGTAGATCTCCAGGATCGCCAGCAGCATCAGGACGGAGCCGAGCAGCGTATAGAGGAAGAACTTGAAGGCGGCGTAGACCCGGCGCGGCCCGCCCCAGATACCGATGATCAGGTACATCGGGATCAGCACGCCCTCGAAGAACATGTAGAACACCACGAAATCGAGCGCGCAGAACATGCCCACCATCATGGTCTCGAGGACCAGGAAGGAGATCATGTACTCCTTGACCCGCGTGGTGATCGGCGCCCAGCTCGCGATGATGCAGATCGGCGTCAGGAAGGTCGACAGCACGACGAAGAACAGCGAGATGCCGTCGACACCCATGTGGTAGCTGATGTTGTACTGCGGCAGCCAGCTCGCGTGCTCCACGAACTGGAAATCCGCGCTGGCGGGGTCGAATTGCCACCAGAGATAGACCGAGAGCAGGAAAGTCGCGAGCGAGGCCCAGAGCGCGATCCAGCGCGCGTTGTTCGCGACCTTCTCGGTCTCGCCCCGCATCGGGAGGATGAAGAGCACGCCGACGATCGGCAGGAAGGTGACGAGGCTCAGAAGCGGCAGACCGTGCATCGCGTCCTCACCGCACCCGGAAGACTTGGAAGGCGAGGTACCACGACACCAGCAGCACGACGCCGATCAGCATGGCGAAAGCGTAGTGGTAGACGTAGCCGGTCTGCAGCCGGCTCGTGCCCACCGAGGCCCGCTGCGTGGTGGCCGCGAGGCCATCGGGCCCGAGCCCATCGATGATCGCGCCGTCTCCGCCTTTCCACAGGCCGAAGCCCACCAGCATCGCGCCGCGCACGAATATGAAATCGTAGAGCTCGTCGAAGTACCACTTGTTCAGCAGGAACAGGTAGAGGCCGTGGAACCGCTGTGCCATCGCCGCGGGGATGCCGGGACGGTAGACGTAGGCGAGGTACGCCGCGGCGATGCCCGCGAGCGCCACTAGGAGCGGCAGGTAAGAAACCCAAGCGGGCACGTGATGCGCGCCCTCGAGACTGCCGTGCTCGGGGAGCACCAGGATCGACTCCCGCCAGAACTGCTCGCGACCCTCGCCCACGAAGAGGTCGAAGCCGAGGAAGCCCGCCGCAACCGCGCCCGCCGCCAGCACCACCAGCGGCAGGATCATCACCATTGGCGATTCATGGACATGGTGGAGCGTGTCGTGGTCGGCCCGGGACTCGCCGTGGAAGGTCAGGAATAGCAGCCGCCAGGAATAGAACGCCGTAAGGAACGCCGCGAAGGTGCCGAGCACGAAGCCATAGAGGCCGACGCCGGTGCCCGAGGCCCAGGCGGCTTCGAGGATGGTGTCCTTCGAGTAGTAGCCGGCGAACGGCCAGATGCCCGCGAGCGCCAGGCTGCCGATCCACATGAGCACATAGGTGATCCAGATGAGCCGCCAGAGGCCGCCCATCTTGCGCATGTCCTGCTCGCCGGACATGGCGTGGATCACCGAGCCCGCGCCCAGGAACAAAAGCGCCTTGAAGAACGCGTGCGTCGCCAAGTGGAAGATCGCCGCGGAATAGGCGGAGACGCCCGCGGCGAAGAACATGTAGCCGAGCTGGCTGCAGGTGGAATAGGCGATGACCCGCTTGATGTCGGTCTGCGTCACACCCACCGTCGCCGCGAAGAGCGCCGTGGTGCCGCCGATCACCACCACGACCGCCAGCGCCGTCGGCGCGTACTCAAAGAGCGGCGAGAACCGCGCGACCATGAACACGCCCGCGGTCACCATCGTTGCGGCATGGATGAGGGCCGAAACCGGCGTCGGACCTTCCATGGCGTCGGGCAGCCAGGTGTGCAGACCGATCTGCGCGGATTTCCCCATCGCGCCCACGAAGAGGAGGATGCAGGTGACGGTCAGCGCGGGTACCTGCCAGCCCAGGAAATTCATGGTGCCGCCGGCTTGGTTCGGCGCCTCGCGGAACACCTCGTCGAAATGCAAGGTGCCGAAGATCGAGAACACCGCGAAGATGCCCAGCGCGAAGCCGAAATCGCCGACGCGGTTCACCACGAAAGCCTTGATGGCCGCGGCGTTGGCGCTCGGGCGGTCGTACCAGAACCCGATCAACAGGTAGGAGACCAGGCCCACGCCCTCCCAGCCGAAGAACAGCTGGACGAAATTCTCCGACGTCACCAGCGCCAGCATGAAGAAGGTGAACAGGCTCAGGTAGCTCATGAAGCGGGGGATCGAGGGATCCTCCGCCATGTAGCCGACCGAGTAGATGTGGATCATGGCGGAGACCACGGTCACCATCGCCACCATGACCGCGCTCAGCGTGTCGAACTTGATCGCCCAATCGACCTGCAGCTTGCCGGCGTCGATGAAGCTGAAGAGCGGTGTCACGAACTCGCCGCCGTTGAGCGCGACCTGGACGAAGAGCACCACGCCCGCGGCGGCGGACGCCAGCATCGCCAGGCAGGTCACCAGCTGCGCGCCGCGGTCGCCGATCCAGCGGCCGAAGAAGCCGGCGACGATCGCGCCCAGAAGCGGCAGGAAGACGGCGGCGACGGACACCCTTTATCCCTTCATCAGGTTGATGTCTTCGACCTCGATGGACCCGCGGTTGCGGAAGTAGACCACCAGGATCGCCAGACCGATCGCGGCCTCGGCCGCCGCGACCGTGAGCACGAACATCGCGAACACCTGCCCAACCAGGTCGTTGAGGAACGCCGAGAACGCCACGAAATTGATGTTCACCGCGAGCAGCATCAGCTCGATCGACATCAGGATCACGATCACGTTCTTCCGGTTGAGGAAGATCCCGAAGATCCCCAGCGTGAACAGGATCGAGGCGAGCGTGAGGTAGTGCGAGAGGCCGATCTCGAGCATGAGCTAGACCCCCTGCCCCGGAGGAACCTTCACGAGCTCGACCGTCTCGCGCCGCACCCTGGCGTGCTGCACGCCGACCCGCTGCCGCCGCACGTCCTGCCTCGCGCGCAGCGTCAGCACGATGGCGCCGATCATGGCAATGAGGAGAATGACTCCGGCCGCCTGGAATACGTAGACGTAGCGGGTATAGAGCAGCGCGCCGAGCGCCGCCGTATTCGTGACATGCGTCACCGCGGGCGTCGGCGCCGTGATCGCGGAGGCGACGTCGGGCGCCGTGACCCAGGCGCCGAACACGAGCACCAGCTCGGCCAGCAAAACTAGCCCAACGAGCGTGCCGATCGGCAGATAGCGCAGGAAACCCTCGCGGAGCTCCGCGAAATTGATGTCGAGCATCATGACGACGAAGAGGAACAGCACCGCGACCGCGCCGACATAGACCACGACCAGGATCATGGCCAGGAACTCCGCCCCCAGCAGCACGAAAAGCCCCGCGGCATTGAAGAACGCCAGGATCAGGAACAGCACCGAGTGCACGGGATTGCGCGCGGTCACCACCATGGCGCCGGCCGCGACCAGGACGATCGCGAATAGCCAGAATGCCAGCGCTTGGATGATCATCGCTTCCCCCCGCCTCGCGTCTTACCGGTAAGGCGCGTCGAGGGCGAGGTTCTTGGCGATCTCCGCCTCCCAGCGGTCGCCGTTCGCGAGCAGCTTCTCCTTGTCGTAGAACAACTCCTCGCGCGTCTCGGTCGCGAACTCGAAATTCGGACCCTCGACGATCGCATCCACCGGACATGCCTCCTGGCAGAACCCGCAATAGATGCACTTGGTCATGTCGATGTCGTAGCGGGTGGTGCGCCGACTGCCGTCGGCGCGCGGCTCGGCCTCGATGGTAATGGCGAGCGCGGGACACACGGCCTCGCAGAGCTTGCAGGCGATGCAGCGCTCCTCGCCGTTGGGATACCGCCGCAGCGCGTGCTCGCCCCGGAAGCGCGGGGAGATCGGGCCCTTCTCGAAGGGATAGTTCAGGGTGACCGGACGCTTGAACATGTACGTGAAGGTGAGCCAGAGCCCCCTCACCAACTCGGTCAGCAGCAAGCCCCGCACGGCGCGATCCAGCGTTGCCATGGCTCAGCTCCTCATATCCCGAGTGAAAGCCCGCGCGCTCATTTCGGCAACCATCCCGTCGCGACCAGGACACCCGCCGTCGCCACGAGCCAGAACAGGGAGAACGGCAGGAACACTTTCCAGCCCAAGCGCATGAGCTGATCGTAGCGGTAGCGCGGGAAAGTCCCGCGCACCCAGAGGAAGCAGAAGCACATGGCCGCGATCTTGAGCGCGAACCAGGACATGGCCCAGGCGTGCCCCAGCCAGCCCGTGAAGGGCTGGATGTTGAAGGGCGCGAGCCAGCCGCCGAGGAACAGCAGGCTGGTCATCGTGGCCACCAGGATCATGTTCGCGTATTCGCCGAGGAAGAACAGCGCGAAGGCCATGGACGAATATTCGACGAAATAACCCGCCACGATCTCCGATTCGCCCTCCACCAGGTCGAAGGGCGACCGGTTGGTCTCGGCCAAGCCTGAAGCGAAGAAGATGATCGCCATGGGGAACAGCGGGATCACGAACCAGATGTGCTCCTGCGCCTCCACGATCTTCGAGAGGTTGAGCGAGCCCGCGCAGAGCAGCACGCTCACCAGCACGAAGCCGATGGAGACCTCGTAGGAGACCATTTGCGCCGCCGAGCGCAGCGCGCCCAGGAAAGCGTATCTCGAGTTGGATGCCCAGCCCGCCATCACGATGCCGTAGACGCCGAGCGAGCTGATCGCGAAGAGATAGAGGATACCGACGTTGATGTCGGCGAGCACGACGCCGAAATCGAAGGGGATCACCGCCCACGCGATCAGACTCAGAACGAAGGTGAGGATCGGCGCCGCCACGAACACGACGCGATTGGCGCCGCTGGGGACCACCGTCTCCTTCATGAAGAGCTTGAGGCCGTCGGCGATCGGCTGCAGCAAGCCGAACGGCCCCACCACGTTGGGGCCTTTGCGGAGCTGCACCCAAGCCAGCACCTTCCGCTCCCAATAGGTGAAATAGGCGACGCCCAAGAGCAGCACGACGACGATCACCAGGATCTCGATCACCATCAGCGTGAGCGGATGGGTGATGACGGTGACGAGGAGGCTCCAAAGATTAGCCATGGGTGCCGGTCTTCGTCGCTCCATCCGCCCGGGCCGCGGCCGCTTCCGCGCAGGCCGCCATGGTGGGCGAGGCCCGGCTGATGGGATCGGTGCGGTAGAAATCGCGGATCGGATAGGCGAAGGGCTGAGGATCGACAGGCCCGTCGCTGCCGAACCGGCCCCAGGCCGCGGGCGTCATGCTGTCGATTGCGGCGAAACTCGGAGCGACCGAGGCGAGGCGTTGCCGCAGCTGCCCCATCGTGTCGTAGGGGAGCTTGTGTCCGAGCACCTCGGAGAGCGCACGCAGGATCTTCCAGTCCTCGCGCGCGTCGCCCGGCGGGAACACCGCGCGCCGGCCGAGCTGAACTCGACCCTCGGTATTGACGTAGGTGCCGTCCTTCTCGGTATAGGCGGCGCCGGGCAGAACCACGTCGGCGCGCCGGGCCCCGGCGTCGCCGTGATGGCCCTGATAGATCACGAAGGCCGGGCCGAGCTTGGCCGTGTCGATCTCGTCCGCGCCGAGGAGATAGACCGCAGAAATCTCGCCCTTGGCGGCGCCCTCGAGGATGCCGCGGAGATCGCGCCCGCCCTGCGCCGGTACGAAGCCGAGGTCGAGCCCGCCCACGCGCGCCGCCGCCATGTGCAGGACGTTGAAGCCGTTCGAGCCGTCGCGGACGAAGCCATGGGTCTCGGCGAGCTTCCGCGCGCGACCGAGGATCGCGGCTCCGTCGCGCCGCCGGAGCGCTCCTTGGCCCAGGATCAGCATGGGCGCCTTGGCGGCTTTGATCGTCTCCGCCCAGGAATGCGAGCCCGAGATGAGCGCATCGAGCGCGTCGGGCCCGGTGCCCAGCGACGTCACGGGATAGGTGAGGTCAAGCGACGGCCCAATCGCGCCCAGCTTGAACTTGCCCTGCAGCCAGCGCTTGCGCAGCCGCGCGTTCACCAGCGCCGCCTCGTGGCGAGGGTTGGTGCCGATGAGCAAACAGAGATCGGCGCGGTCGATCCCCGCGATCGTCGTATTGAAGAGATATCCGGCCCTGCAGGCGGGGTCGAGCGCCGCGCCGTCCTGCCGGCACTCGAGATTGGGCGAGCCCAGCGCCGTCATCAGGTCCTTGAGCGCGAGCATCGCCTCGGCATCGACGAGGTCGCCGGCGATGGCGGCGATGCGCGGTCCCGCGACGCCCTTGAGGCGCGCCGCGATGGCCTCGAACGCCTCGCGCCACTCGACCTCGACCAGCTTGCCGTTCTGGCGAAGCAGCGGGCGGTCGAGGCGGCGCCGGGACAATCCGTCGGCGGCGAAACGGCTCTTGTCGTTGAGCCATTCCTCGTTCACGTCGTCATTGAGCCGCGGCAGGACGCGCAGCACCTGGGCGCCACGGGAGTCGACGCGGATGTTGCTGCCGACGGCGTCCAGCACATCGATGGATTCGGTCTTCGCGAGTTCCCAGGGACGTGCGATGTAGGCATAAGGCTTCGAGGTGAGCGCCCCCACCGGGCAAAGGTCGATGATGTTGGCGGAGAGCTCCGAGGAGAGCCCCTTCTCGACGTAGGTGGTGATCTCCATATGCTCGCCGCGGCTGGTCGCGCCGAGCTCTTCCACGCCCGCCACCTCCGTCATGAACCGGATGCAACGCGTGCAATGAATGCAGCGGTTCATCTCGGTCGAGACCAGAGGGCCGAAATTCTTTTCCTCGACCGCGCGCTTGTTCTCGACGTAGCGGCCGCGGTCGAAGCCGTAGGCCATCGCCTCGTCCTGCAGGTCGCATTCGCCGCCCTGATCGCAGATCGGGCAATCCAGCGGATGATTGATCAGCAGGAGCTCCATCACCCCGTGGCGCGCCTTGCGGGCGCGCTCGGACTCCGTGTGGACCACCATCCCGTCCGCCGCCGGCATGCAGCAGGACGCCACCGGCTTCGGCGATTTCTCGATGTCCACCAAGCACATCCGGCAGTTGCCCGCGATCGAGAGCCGCTGGTGGTAGCAGAAATGCGCGACCTCCACGCCGACCATCTGGCAGGCCTGGAAGACCGTGCTGCCCGGCGGAACCTCGACCGCGATGCCGTTGACCGTGAGCTTGGGCATCAGCAGGGCTCCCCGACCATGCGTCCTTCGACGCGCGGCCCGATGGGCCGCGCGTCGAAGGACGCGAGATATCGATGCAGCTGGCTCATGCTCATCTCTAAGCCGCCTTGGCCGCGGCGGCGGCCCGATAGGCGGCGATGCGCCTCTCGAGCTCCGGACGGAAATGCCGGATCAGCCCTTGCACCGGCCAGGCGGCGGCATCGCCGAGCGCGCAGATGGTGTGCCCCTCGATCTCGTAGGAGACGTCCAGCAGCATGTCGATCTCGGCCACCTCCGCCTCGCCCCGAACCATGCGCTCCATGACGCGCCAGACCCAGCCGGTGCCCTCGCGGCAGGGCGTGCACTGGCCGCAACTCTCGTGCATGTAGAACTTCGAGAGCCGCGCGATCGCCTTTACGATGTCCGTGGACTTGTCCATGACGATCACCGCCGCGGTGCCGAGACCGCTCTTCACGTCGCGCAGACTGTCGAAATCCATCAGGACGGTGTCGCAGATCGATTTCGGGATCACCGGCACCGAGGAGCCGCCGGGGATGATGCCGAGCAGATTGTCCCACCCGCCGCGCACGCCGCCCGCATGGGTCTCGATCAGCTCCTTGAGCGGAATGCCCATGGCCTCTTCGACGTTGCAGGGACGGTTCACGTGGCCGGAGATGCAGAATACCTTGGTGCCGCTGTTCTTGGGACGGCCGATGCCCGCGAACCATGCGGCGCCGCGCCGCAGGATGGTTGGGATCACCGCGATGGTCTCGACGTTGTTGACCGTGGTGGGGCAGCCGTAGAGCCCGACCGCCGCCGGGAATGGCGGCTTGTTGCGCGGCTGGCCCTTCTTGCCCTCGAGACTCTCCAAGAGCGCCGTCTCCTCGCCGCAGATGTAGGCGCCGGCGCCGCGATGGAGATAGATCTCGAAGTCGAAGCCGGAGCCGCAGGCGTTCTTGCCGACCAGGCCCGCCGCGTAGGCCTCGTCGATCGCTGCCTGTAGCCGCTTCGCCTCGTTCACGAACTCACCGCGGATATAGATGTAGCAGGCGTGGGCGCCCATGCCGACGCTCGCGAGCAGGCAGCCCTCGACCAGCTTCTGCGGGTCGTTGCGGATGATGTCGCGGTCCTTGCAGGTGCCGGGCTCGGACTCGTCGGCGTTCACCACGAGATAACAGGGCCGGTCGCTGGTCTTCGGCATGAAGGACATCTTGAGGCCGGTCGGGAATCCCGCGCCGCCGCGGCCGCGCAAGCCGGACTCCTTCACCTGCTCGACGACCCAATCGCGCCCCTTGAGGATCAGGTCCTTGGTGCCGGCCCAGTCGCCGCGCCCGCGCGCGCCGGCGAGGCGCCAATCGTACTCGCCGTAGAGATTGGTGAAGATCCTGTCCTTATCCGCGAGCATTCGGATCTCCGGAGAAGCTGAGGTGCTTGAGCGTGGTCTTGCCGCCCTCGGGCATCGAGCCCTGGCGCTTCTTGACGGAGCCGACCGGCGGCTTCTCGCCTCGCCGGAGCGCGTCCAGCAGCACCTCGGTCGAGCGGGCGTCGAGGTCCTCGTAGAAGTCGTCGTTCACCTGGATGATCGGCGCGTTGACGCAGCCGCCGACGCACTCGACCTCGGTCATGGTGAACAAGCCGTCGGGCGTGGTCTCGCGCATCTTGATGCCGAGCTTGCGCTCGCAGGCGGCGACGACCTCGTCCGAGCCCCGGAGCCAGCAGGGGGTGGTCGTGCAGATCTGCAGCAGATGCCGCCCGATCGGCTTCAGATTGAACATGGTGTAGAACGTCGCGACCTCGTAGACCCGGATCCGCGCCATCTCGAGCATGTCCGCGACCGCATCCATCGCGGCTCGCGGCAGCCAATTGTCGTGCTGGCGCTGCGCCAGGTCCAAGAGCGCCAGTACGGCGCTCGCTTGCCGTCCGGGCGGATACTTCGCGATGATCACCCGCGCCTTCGCGAGATTCTCCGCGGTGAAGGCGAAGCTCGCGGGTTGCTCGAGCTCGGTGGCGCCGGCGGCTTCGCTCATCGGTCGATGCTTCCGAACACGATATCGAGGGAACCGATGATGGCGACGACGTCCGCCAGCATGTGGCCCCGACCGAGGAAATCGATGGCCTGGAGGAAGGGGAAATCGGGCGTTCGGATCTTGCAGCGGTAGGGCTTGTTCGTACCGTCGGCAACCAGGTAGACCGCGAACTCGCCCTTGGGCGCCTCGACCGCGGCATAGGTCTCGCCCGCCGGCACATGGTAGCCCTCGGTGTAGAGCTTGAAATGATGGATCAGCGCTTCCATCGAGCTCTTCATCTCCGCGCGCGGCGGCGGCGTCACCTTGCGATCGTTCACGACCACGGGCCCGCTCGGCATCTTATCCAGGGCCTGCCGCATGATGCGGAGCGACTGTCGCATTTCCTCCATGCGAACGAGGTAGCGGTCCCAGCAGTCCCCGTTCTTGCCGATCGGCACGTCGAAATCCATCTCGGCGTAGGCTTCGTAAGGCTGCGCCTTGCGCAGGTCCCAGGGCACGCCGGAGGCGCGCAACATCGGCCCGGTCAGTCCCCAATCGAGCGCGTCGGCCGCGTCTATCTTGCCGATATTGACGGTGCGCTGCTTGAAAATGCGGTTCTCGGTCAGCAGCTCCTCGATATCGTCGATGCGCGAGGGGAACGTCTCGCAGAAGCCGCGGATGTCCTCGGCGAGCCCGGCGGGCATGTCCTGATGCACGCCGCCCGGCCGGAAATAGGCGGAATGGAAGCGCGCCCCGGAAACGCGCTCATAGAACTCGAGCAAGCGCTCGCGCTCCTCGAAGCCCCAGAGCAGCGGCGTGATCGCGCCGACGTCCAGCGCAAAGGTCGTGATATTGAGGAGATGATTGAGAATGCGGGTGATCTCGGAGAACAGCACGCGGATGTATTTCGCGCGCGGGGGCACCTCGATGCCCAACAGCTTTTCCACGCCGAGCGCGTAGGCGTGCTCCTGGCACATCGGCGAGACGTAATCGAGCCGGTCGAAATAGGGCACCGCCTGCAGATAGGTCTTGTACTCGATGAGCTTCTCGGTACCGCGATGGAGCAGGCCGATATGCGGATCGGCGCGCTCGACCACCTCGCCGTCCATTTCCAGCACGAGACGCAGCACGCCGTGGGCCGCCGGGTGCTGCGGCCCGAAGTTCACAGTGAAGGTCTTGATTCGGGTCTCGGCTGGCACGGGCCGGGGCGCCGCGACGACGTCCGTCATGGCTTGCCGCCTTCCTTCGCCTTCTCGTCGCCGGGCAGCAGATGCGTCATCCCTTCCCACGGCGACAAGAAGTCGAAGCTCCGGAATTCCTGCTTGAGCCTGACCGGCTCGTAGACCACGCGCTTCTGATCCTCGTCATAGCGCAGCTCGACGTAGCCCGTGAGCGGAAAGTCCTTCCGCAGCGGATGACCCTCGAAGCCGTAATCGGTCAGCAGGCGCCGAAGGTCCGGATGATCGGAAAAATAGATCCCGAAGAGGTCCCAGGTCTCGCGCTCGTACCAATTGGCGGAGCTGAACACGCCGGTAACCGACGGCACGGGCTCGCTCTCGTCGGTCGCCACTTTGACCCGAACGCGGCGGTTGTGCTTGAGGCTGAGGAGATTGTAGACGACCTCGAAGCGCTCGGGCCGATCCGGATAGTCGACGCCGCAGAGATCGACCAGCTGCTTGAAGAGCAGGCGCGGATCGTCCCGCAAAAAGGTGAGCACCCGCGCGATCGCCGGGCGCCCGGCCCAGAGGATCAGCTCGCCGCGCACGATCTCCGTGCGGATCACGTCGCCCGGCAACCCCGCGGCGATCTGGTCGCCCAACTCCTTAAGCGGCTCTGTCATCGATCGGTCCCGAGTCCGGCGCCTCAGCGGGCGAAAACGCGTTGACGCCTGATCTTCTTCTGGAGCTGGAGGATCCCGTAGAGCAGCGCTTCCGCGGTCGGAGGGCACCCGGGGACATAGATATCCACCGGCACGATGCGGTCGCAGCCGCGCACGACGGAATAGGAATAGTGGTAATACCCGCCGCCGTTGGCGCAGGATCCCATCGAGATCACCCAGCGCGGCTCGGACATCTGGTCGTAGACCTTGCGGAGCGCGGGCGCCATCTTGTTGCAGAGCGTGCCCGCAACGATCATGACGTCGGACTGGCGCGGGCTCGGCCGGAACACCACGCCGAAGCGGTCGAGATCGTAGCGGCTCGCGGCCGTGTGCATCATCTCGACGGCGCAGCAGGCAAGCCCGAAGGTCATCGGCCACAGAGAGCCCGTGCGCGCCCAGTTCACGACCTTGTCGATCTGGGCAACCACGAAACCCTTGTGCTGAATCTCGTCCGCGACCCGCTTGAGGACCGCATCCTGATCCGCGCCGGGCGTCAGCGCGGCGCTTTCCGCCGTCACTCCCATTCCAGCGCTCCCTTCTTCCACTCGTATATGAAACCCACGGTGAGCACCGCGAGGAAGACCATCATCGACCAGAAGCCGAACATGCCGAGCGATCCCAAGGTCACCGCCCAGGGAAACAGAAACGCCACCTCGAGATCGAAGATGATGAACAGGATCGCCACGAGGTAATAGCGGACATCGAACTTGTTGCGGGCATCGTCGAAGGGCGCGAAGCCGCATTCATAGGGCGAGAGCTTCTCGGGGTTCGGCCGCTGGCGGGCAACCAGGAACGAGGCGATCACCATCACGAGCGAGAGAGCCACGGCAATGCCGAGGAAAACCAGGATGGGCAGATATTCGCGCAGCAAACCTTCCATCGCGCCACGCTCCCTAGGCTCGCAAAACCCCCGCTTCGCGGTCGGCGCCAAGCATGCGTCGCCGCTCAGCCCCAGTCGAACGCCCCACCACACACAATATGGGAACCGATCCCCGAAGACGACAGGCCCGATCACCCGAAGATGGCGGGAGCGACGGGGCTCGAACCCGCGACCTCCGGCGTGACAGGCCGGCGCTCTAACCAACTGAGCTACGCCCCCGCAGGATGCATTCCGCGGCGGCGACTAGTACCCCGCTGCG
>Ga0209517_10007009_pt1 | contig 13672 bp, 13 predicted proteins | sample PeaSoiMetSII2010_FD_187695 | JGI IMG/M metagenome (GOLD analysis project Ga0209517, IMG submission 187695) | Peat soil microbial communities from Weissenstadt, Germany - SII-2010 (SPAdes) (version 2) | ecosystem: Environmental > Terrestrial > Soil > Wetlands > Peat | place: Germany...
CCGCCGTATCGGCGCGGCTGGTCAGCACCACCGGCACCCGCGCGCCGACGACCAGCCCCGCGATTTGGGCGTCGGCCATGAAAGCGAGGTCCTTGTAGACCATGTTGCCTGCTTCGATGTTCGGCACGACCAGCACGTCCGCCACGCCCGCCACCGGCGACGAGATGTGCTTGGTCCGCGCCGCGGCCGCGTCCACCGCTGCGTCGAGGTCGAGCGGCCCGTCGACAATGCCGCCGACGATCTGCCGCCGATCGGCCATCTTGGCCAGAATCGCCCCGTCGAGCGTGGCCGGCATCTTGGTGCTCACCGTCTCCACCGCGGCCAGCACCGCCACCTTCGGCAGCGCGATGCCGAGCGCGCGCGCGAAGCCGATCGCGTTCTGGCAGATGTCGCGCTTCTGGTCGGTGTCGGGCGCAATGTTCAGGGCAACGTCGGTGATGACGACACGGCGCGCATAGGTTGGAACCGACATCATGACGCAATGGCTCAGCAGGCGCCCGGTGCGCAGCTTCGCTTCCTTCTCCACGATCGCGTGCAGCAGCACGTCGGTGTGCAGACTGCCCTTCATCAGCGCCTGGACCTCACCGGCACCGGCGGCCATCGCTGCCTTCAGTGCCGAATCCTCAGGACTCTCGGTCGCGACGATGCGGCAGCCGGAAAGGTTGAGCTTCGCGGCCGCGGCGATCTTGCGCAGTTCCCCTTCCGGCCCGAACAGCATCGGCACAATCAGTCCGGCCTCGGCCGCCTCCACCGCGCCGGCGAGCGCCTCGGCGCTGCACGGGTGCACCACGCCGGTGAGCATCGGCTTGAGCCCGCTGCAGCGCTCCAGCAGCCCGTCCAGCCGATGCTCCGCCACCTCGCGGCGCAGCCGCGTCGTGGGTGCCACGACCTCCAGCACTGCGGTAGCCACCTGCTGCCCCGCCGGGTCAGTACATTGCCCTGCGAGGATCACGAGCCTCTCGCCCGCCCGCTTCTCCCGCACCACCACCTGCGCCGTCATGGCTTCATCGATCGGCAGGGCAGCCAGCACCTGTACCGCGGTCGAGCGGATGGACGATCCTGGGCCGGGCAGGGCAGACCCGACCAGCGCGGTCAGGATCGCAGTGACGATCCCGGCCGCACCCTGCATGTCGCCGGCCTCGGCGAGCGGGCCGACATCGCCGAAGGCGGCGGCCCAGGCACGCACATCGCGCGCCTGCAGGGTGCGCTGCACTGATGCGGTGTCGCCGAGTTTGATCTCGTCGAAGGTGCGGTTCTCGATGAAGACCATGACCGTCTCCTGCTTCAACCGACGACGTGATAGCCGGCATCGACATAGGCGATGGTTCCGGTAATCGCCTTGGCGTCGTCGCTGACCAGGAAGGCGGCATAGGCGCCAACGTCATCGAGCGTCACCAGCCTGTGCTCGGGTGCTTCGCGGACCGCTCGCTCCAGCAGCTCGTCGAAATGCTCGATCCCGGAAGCCGCGCGGGTTTTTACCGGACCCGGCGATAGGGCGTTGACGCGGATCCTCGCCCGCCCGAGTTCGAGTGCCATGTAGCGAACCGCGGCCTCCAGCGCCGCCTTCACCGGGCCCATGACGTTGTAATGCGCGATCGCTTTTTCGGCGCCGTAATAGCTCATCGCAAGCAAGCACCCTCCCGCCGTCATCAGCGGTTCGCTGAGCTTGGCCATCCGCAGGAAGGATTGCACGGACACCGCCATGGCGACGCCGAATCCTTCGGCCGAGCAGTCGGTGATGCGCCCGTGCAGATCTTCCTTGCGAGCATAAGCGATCGAGTGCTGCACGAAATCGAGGCGGCCCCAATCCTTCGCAATACGCTTGTAAACAGTCTCGAGCTGGCCCGGGACCGTGACGTCGCACGGCACGAAAATCTCGCACTGCAGCGCTGCTGCCAGCGGACGGACATAGGGCTCCGCCTTGGCGTTGAGATAGGTAATCGCCAGTTCAGCGCCCGCGGCGCGAAAGTGGCGGGCGCAGCCATGCGCAAGACTGTGCTCGTTGGCGATGCCGATGATGAGGCCCTTCTTGCCGCTGAGCGTGCTCATGACGGTCTCCTCGCGCGTAGTCGGCCCATGCCGTGGGCGCGCCGCCGCTTCGCGTCCACCGTGTTCAGAGCACGGCGTGACCGAACCGCTTCCCGCTCAGCGCGGCACCGTGGCGAGCTGGGGAGTCGCTTTGGCGGCGGAGGTTCGGCCGGACGTTGCAGGTGTCATGGGCTTCACGATCGGTGCCGCCAGCACCTGCGACAGTCGGGCCAGGCGGTCGCGCTCGGCGGCGTTCGGGGGATCGCCCGCGCCGACGATCCCGTGCACCCGCTGCAGCAGGTCCTTCCGCGCGTCCGCCTCCGGCACCAGCGACGCAAGCGCCTCCACCGCGCGCTCACGCTCGAGCTGCAGCACGAAGAACTGGTCCCGCACCAGCGCCTTGAACTCGGCGAGCGATAGGTGCATGAAGTTCTGGCGCGAGACGTTCAACGCGAGTGCGCAGCGCTGGTCGATCATCCGCTCGGCCGCGATGACGTACAGCACCGCCCGGGTCAGCGCTTCGTCGAACCCGCCGGTCCGCAGTTTCGCCGCGTATGCGTCCGCTTGGGCATGTCGTGCCGCCAGCTTCTCGGGCGAAGTGCCGGGGAACGGCCGCACCTCGGTGCCGGCATTGAGCCCGAGGAGCGCCTGCACGAATGGCGAGCCATAGAAGCCGAAGAACATCTGCTCGGCCAGTTGGTCCCGCACTACGCGATAGCCATCCAGGGCGGCAATGATCTGGTCCGAGACCTGCTTCTGCAGTGCGAGGAACGGGTTGTCGGCTGCCGCCGGCTTGCGGGAAGCGGCTACGCCCTCAGCCAGATTCTGCACGCCCTTCATCCAGGGATTGCTGTCGGCGAAGATCGTGTAGCTGAGTCTGAGCGGGTTCAGGGCTTCCGCCAGGTCCGCCATCGGCTGGTTGGCAATCGCGCGCACCAAGGGCTGCATCAAGGCGCGATATATCGAGAGGTTCAGTTCCGACAGCCGGGCCACGGCGGCGAAGGCGCGGTCGTCTTCGGGGCTGTTGCGCCCGAGCGCGCGGATGTCGTCGAGCGAGCGCGCCTCGAAGCGAGCGGTCCAGTCGCCGGTGACGAAGCCGTCCAGGGGCACGTCGGCCGGCCGCGGCGAAATGACCATCTCATAGAGACCGGGCGCCAGGCAGTCGATGACGTCCATCAACTGCACGAACTCCTCGTCCTGCTTCGCACCCACCTTGGAGGACACGAAGATGGCGAGATGTCCGACCTTGTGGCTCAGGGAGTACACGATCGTCCGGCCGGTGGCGCGGATGTCGTCGACGTCCCGATACAGGTCGAGGATCCAGCCGAGTGCCTGCGGCGGCGGACTGATGTTGTCTTCCGTCGAGGTGAACACGATGATCGGCGAGGTGATGTTGCGGAGATCGAAGGTCGTGCCATCGCGCGACTGCAGCTGGTTGCGGGTCAGCTTGTCACCGATGAAGAGATTGTCCACCAGGAACTGCAGCTCGTCGCCGTTCAGCTGGATGAAGTCGCCCCACCACTTCTCGAACTTGAGGTAGCGTTCCGCCCCGGTGTCGATGTCGGTGTAGACCTCGTACTGCTTGCCCCACAGCCAATTTGCCGGGTTCAGGCTGTCGAAGTTCAGGATCAGCCCGGTGCCGTCGATCTTCCCGTTGCCGAGGTCGCTGGTCATTGCGGTGAGCCAGCTGCCGCCGAGCAGGCCGCCGGTATAGCGCATCGGGTTCTTTCCGTGCACGCCCTGCCAATACGACATCGGCGAGCCGGCGACTAGGCAGGGCCCGAACAGGTCCGGCCGCAGCATGGCCACCATTAACGTCTGGTAGCCCGCCTGGCAGTTGCCGATGGCAAACGGACGCGGCGCGTCGGGATGGAGCTCGACCACCCGCTCGAAGAATTTCACCTGTCCCTCGACGACATCCAGGAACTGCTGGCCAGGCGCAGGCGTCGCTCCGAAGCCGATGAAGTAGACCGGATGGCCCGCAGTCAGGGCGTCGCCGATCTCGCTCTCCGCCTTGAAGCCACCGATGCCCGGCCCCTGGCCGGCCCGCGGGTCCACCACCACGACCGGCCGCTTGCGCGGGTCGATCGCGACCCCTGGCGGCGGCACGATGCGCGAAAGCGCGTAGTTGATCGGCCGTTGCAGGGACCGGCCGCTCATCAGCTCCTCGTGGCCGAAGCGCAGCACGGTCGCCAGCGGCCGCGAGGTGATCTCGATCTCTTCGTTGCCACGCTGCCGCAGCATCTCGAGGAAGAGAACGCTGCGCTGGAACGCATCGACCATGTATTCCGGCCAAGCCGTCATAATGTTGCCGGGAGCCGCCGCGACGGGGTTCGGAAAAGTGGGCAATACGAGGCCAAATGGATTCATTGCCGCCGTCGCCTTTGACATTAGCTCGTCTGTGATCTTCATGGATTTGTCCCTTCACCGTCGATCGGTCGAGGCGCAACTCCTCATCACCAACCCAACTCAATATCGATTGAGCCGCCGGAAGCCGCATTGATACGGATCAATCCCACGAGAACCGGTTTGGACCGTTGAGTGGGGTTGGCCTTGGCGGCGCACTCCTTCGGTTGCCAAAGAGTGGCTCTCAGAGCCGGACCCGGTTGTCTGAACAGCTTTTCCGCGGTGATAGGTGGAGCGTCTGCTGGGGTTAGGCTCACCGGGCCCGTTTATTTGTCCTCGGGATGGATCTTGTGCCAAGCCTCTGCCAGTTCGTGGGATGCCTCCTTGTAAGAAGTTTTGGCGCTCTCCCAGCTGTCGGCACCCGCGGTCTGCAACTCATCTGACGCAGCTTTGGCCTTGGTCCAGGCCTCGTTTAGATCATTCTCGGCCGCGTTGCCGGCCGCGTTCCCCTTGGCTTTCGCTTTCTCGCTGAAATCATGCAGCTTTTGTTGCCATTCCTGCATTTCGTCCCGCGCCTTCTGGATGTACGTGTCCCTGTCGGGCGTCGAATCGCTGCCGGCGGCCAATTGGATAGGTGTGTCGGAGGAGATCGACTGACCGGCGCCGGCGGGCAGTGCGCCGATCAGCATGAGTGGTCCAATAACGATCGCGGCGGTGAGAATCTTCATGGCTACCTCCTTTGTGTCGCGCGTCCGTCCATCCATATCGTAACCAGCTTGGCTCCACCATTCAGCGACTTGCATAGACGAGATGATCGGCCGGCTCTATTGCTTTACGCCGGTATGCACATCAAGGCGTGAGGGGATGGCCGTAGCGAGGATCGCCTTGGCGCGAGCCATTTCCTCTGCCGTGCCGTGCGCCATCACCAGAAAGCTATCGGCTTTGATGGCGGTCTCGTATTGGAGCACGCTGTCCTTCGGCACGCCGATGCTATAGAGCGCTGCGCCAAGCGCACTCAGCCCACCAACCATGACCGCGCTCTCGACGGCGGAGATCGCGACGGTGGCCAGATATCCCAGCACGATGACATGCCCCACGACGGGAACCGTCATGAACAGCCCGCCAAAGAACAAGCCCCAGAGACCGCCCCAGAACGCACCCCGTTTGCCCCAGAACTTGACCCGATCGCCGACGTTGTAGAATCCGACCACCTTTTCGTCGGTATGGTATCCCTTGCCGACAACGCTGAGTTTCTTCATGTCGAAGCCGGAAGCGGTCAGCTTTTTCACGGCTGTTTCCGCTGCGGGGTGGTCTGCGAAGACGGCAATGACTGTGTCAGTTGTTTCCATTTGATCCTCCTTGAGAGTGTGACAAGACCCGGCAGCGATGCTGTGAAGTGAGCTCGAAAACTACTCTGCCCAATCGGTAAGGGACCAGCGCTCGGCTAGCGCCGATCACTCGGCCGGACATCGCCATAGTAGCCATGGAAATGCTTCTCATAGGCCCTGTCGACCGTCGTGGTTGCATCGTATGTGGGGCTGTCTTTGACCTTCTGACGATCGACATCGAGGTTCACCAGCTTATCCATCCAATCGATCTTTCGTGCCGACCGCGGCGAGATCAGGACCTTCTTTCCGGGCCACCAGTTTTTCGTATCGATGACGAGGTAATGGATGCTCCAATCGGCATCCTCCACGAGGAAGTCCTCGACGTGACCGATTTCGCCGTCGGTGGCATGGATATGGTAGCCGGTGACCGCTTCGATGCTGCGGAGATGCGGATCGTCGTCGTCTCGCCGAGTATCGGCGATATGCTCCTCTCGCCGCTGGGACCCCAGGGAAGGTGACGCCGCCATGGCGCCGGGCATATAGCCGTAGCCGCCCATGTAAAAGCCGGTACCCCAATACGGACTCCAGCCGTAGTAGTCGTAAATGTCGGTCTCCATCTGCCGCGACACAGGCCGTTCGGTGTCGATATCCGGGCTGTCCTTGACCTGCTGCATGGTCAATCTGACCGAGAATTCACGTCGCTTTAGATCGAGGTGTCCCAACACGGAGGCGGGCAGAAGAACTTTGCGACCGGAGAGCCATTTACCGGTATCGACGACCAACCAACGAACCAACCAGCTGGCGTCGTCATAGAGAAAGTCGCTAACGGTGCCAAGCCGACCATCGTTTGCCGCAATGGCATAGCCATTGATCGCTCATGCATTCCTCAACATTGCAGGCTCCTCTTGCGTTTACGTGTCCCGCCAATCGCGGGTAAGTGAAAATGGGGTCGACCGTTGGATCAGTTGCTGCCTTTGTCCGAAAGGTGCGCCTTCCAGTAGGCATCGACCTTCTGGCTCTCCTGCTCGAATTGGCCGGGGGTCGCAAATTGGTTACGGCTTACCTGAGGAGCGCCGTCCAAGACGGCCTTGGTCGTGTCGAGCACAAGCAGGTTCACGTTCGGAGTTATCTTGAAGTCCTCCCAGGGAACCGGGACGTATTTTTCATCGATTCCGAAAATTCCGCCCCGGCCGATCACCAGATAGCCGATCTTGCCCGTCCGCGGATTCATCACGAGGTCGTAGATGCTGCCAAGAGCCATGTCCTGCGGGCTGCGGACGGGGTCGCCAAGCAACTCATCGGACCGGAACGACCTATCGTTACCTGTGACCGGCTCCGCGGCGGCGATCGCCTGATTCCGCCAGCCCGGCACGTCCACCACCGGCTCTTTCCCACTTTGCAGATCAGCCACGTAGAGTTTGTAGATCGTGCGGGTCGTGGCGAGCACCTGCTCACACGCCTGCTGTTGGCCATGTCGCGCGAGAATGTTGGCGGAGGCAATGAGCATCCGGACCTCATAGCCGGGCCGCGCGTTCAAGTAACCAGTCCCGGGCGCCGCTGCGAAGCCGCCCATCGGGTAGCGGTACCCGTAGCCGGATTCGCCCATCGGATAGCCGTACCCATAGCCGGATCCGCCCAGCCAGTGGCCATCCTTCTCCATCTGACCGTCGAAGCCGCGTAGATCGCTCAGACACTTCTCCGCGGGCTTGGTGGCGGAGACGCTCTCCTCCTTGGAAGACGGCTGGCTCGCCGCGCCGGTTACCGGAGGCTCAGCCGCGAGCAGCGGGACGGCAAGACCAAGACATATGCATGCCGCGACGGAGCCGAATAGAGTCGAGTGTTTCATGTGTTCTTTCTCCTTGTTGCCGTTCCTTGTTGCCGTATTGAGCCGACGGCGGCCTGGGTTGCGGTTGCGTGGGTAATGAGCTTGATAATAGTTGCCGCCGGATCGCGTCGGCAGAACTGGAAACTACTTAGATTCACGCCGGCCGATGAACGGGCTCGGCTTCGCCGGCGTGCTCCTTCAGTTGCGAAAGAGTGGCCTCCGTCCCGGCGTCGCGCGCTGAGCCGGCTGAGCCACCATGCTTGCTTGGCTCTGTTGTGCTTGCTGAACCGACAACGAAACCCAAAGGGTTGCTCTCGCAGCTACAGACGTCACATCGTTGAAATCATATTGCACGGCGGCGCGCCATGTCAGGCTCGGAAATTACCTAGATCGCTTGCTTTCCAGTAGTGACGCGATTGAGTAGTTTCCGATGCTACTGTGGCGGCATCGTCGGTCGGTATCCTTCGGCAAAGATCTAGTTAGAAAGCCTGCCCGATCCGTGCGGGCATACACCGGCGCTGGGACCCGAGGGCTTCGGACCCGTCGTCCCGCTGCATCGGGTGGGAGTCTCTGAAAGGAGCAACGCAATGTCCCTCTTATCGACGATCCTCATCCCCGCCGTCCTGCTCGTGGTCTTCGCCCTGATCGGCGCGAGCGTAAAGATCCTGCGCCAATATGAGCGAGCCGTGGTTTTTACCCTGGGGCGCTTTCAAGGCGTCAAAGGGCCCGGCCTCGTGCTGTTGGTTCCCTTCCTCCAGGAAATGGTGCGCGTGGATTTGCGCATCCAGGTCATCGAGATACCGACCCAGGACGTCATCTCCCGTGACAATGTGTCGATGAAGGTCGACGCAGTGCTCTACTTCAACGTCGTCAATCCCGAACGGGCCGTGATCCAGGTTCAGCGCTATCTTCCTGCTACAGTCATGCTTGCTCAGACGACCCTGCGCTCCGTGCTGGGGCAGCATGAACTCGACGAGATGCTTTCCGAGCGGAAAAAGCTGAGCACCGACGTCCAGAGCATCCTGGACACACAAACCGAAACCTGGGGGATCAAGGTTAGCAACGTCGAGATCAGAACCGTCGAGCTTACGGAAAACATGGTGCGGGCCATCGCCAAACAGGCAGAGGCCGAGCGCGACCGGCGCGCCAAGATCATCCATGCGGAAGCCGAGTTCCAGGCGTCGCAAACCCTTGTCAACGCCGCCCATATCCTCTCGAGCATTCCGGCTGCCATGCAGTTGCGCTACTTGCAGACGCTCACAGAGATCGGCGCCGAGCAGAATTCCACCATCGTCTTTCCGATGCCGATCGACATCATCAAGCCATTCCTCGAGCTTCTTGAGAAAGCCGGCAAGCCGCTTGGCCCCAACGGCGCCACGCTTGTCCCGCCCATGAAGGACGCCCCATTGAGCGTGTAAGGAAGGAACTCACAGGATGGGAATCCTTCGCATCCATCCTCGCAAACACTCATGGGCCCTCACGACCGGTCTACATCCTCGTGAACAATGCCGGGGTCAACCGCGACAGCACCCTCCACAAGATGACGAAAGAGCGATGGCGCGCGGTCATCGATGTGGATCTCGGCGGCTGTTTCAACATGTGCCGCGGTCATCGAGGGGATGCGCGAGCGGCGCTACGGCCGGATCATCAGTGTCGGCTCGATCAACGAGCTTGGCCGGACAGTTCGGCCAGACCAACTACGCTGCGGCCAAGGCGGGGATCATCGGCTTCACCAAGGCGCTAGCGCTGAAGGGCACCAAGCGTAACATCATCGCGAATGCCATCGCCCCCGGCTACACCGACACTGCCATGGTGGCCACCGTCTGCCCGGATGTGCTGAAGCAGATCCTGGCGTTGGTGCCGGCCGGCCGGCTCGGTCGCCCGGACGAGATTGCCCGGGGAGTCGTGTTTCTCGCCAGCGACGATGCCGGCTTCATCACCGGCGCCACGCTCTCGATCAATGACGGGAAGTACATGGCATAGCCCGTTGGAGGAACGAATGGACAAGCCTATGAGCCAATCGAATGTCGTGATTTCCGCTCCGGTGCGCACTGCCATCGGAACCTATGACGGCTCCCTGAAGGACGTGACCGCACCCGAGCTCGGGTGCGCCGTCATCAAGGAGACTGTGTCGCGTGCCAAGATTGATGGTGCCGCGATTGACACCGTGGTCATGGGGCATGTCATTCAGGCCGGTGCCAAGATGAATTCGGCCCGCCAAGCGGCGGTGAAAGCGGGTATCCCGGTGAACGTCCCTGCCATGACCGTCAACCGGGTCTGCGGGTCTGGCGCACAGGCGATCGCGACGGTCGCGCAAGAAATCATGCTGGGCTTCGTCCATAGTGCGGTCGCCGGCGGCATGGAGAACATGGATCAGTCGCCTTACCTTATGGCGGGCGGCCGCTGGGGCTACCGCATGGGCGACGCGCAAATCTACGACAGCATGCTGCGTGACGGCCTCAACGACGCCTTCTGCGACAAGCACTCGGGCTGGGTGACCGAAGACCTGGTCAGCAAGTTTCAAGTTACGCGCGAAGCCCAGGATCGTTGGGCGCTCCGCACGCAGCAGCGCTTCGGTGCGGCTCAAGCCGCTGGCAAGTTCGAGGCTGAGATCGCGCCGGTGGAAGTTCCAGGACGGAAGGGGCCAACCGTGTTCAAGAAGGATGAGAACAACCGGCCCGACACGACCCTGGACGCGCTCGCCAAGCTCAAGCCGGCATTCCGCAAGGACGGCACGATTACCGCAGGGAATTCACCCGGGCTGAACAGTGGTGCCGCCGCCATGATCGTGGCCGATGAGCGCTGGGCGGAGAAGAACGGCGTTCAGCCGATGGCGCGCCTTGTCTCGTTCGGCGTGGGGGCGGTCGAGCCTGGTATGTTCGGCCTTGGACCGATTCCCGCGGTCCGCCAAACTTTGGATCGCGCCGGCTGGAAGCTTGCCGACGTCGAGCGGGCGGAGATCAACGAGGCTTTCGCCGCGATCGTGCTCGTCGTCATCCGGGAGCTTGGGCTGCCGGAGGATATCGTCAATGTCGAGGGTGGTGCGATTGCGCATGGCCACCCGATCGGAGCGACCGGTGCGGTCCTTACGACGCGGCTTCTTCATGCCATGCGCCGGGATGGCATTCGCCGGGGGCTGGTGACGCTCTGCATCGGCGGCGGCCAGGGCATCGCGCTCGCGCTTGAGGCTGTGCGCTGACGCGCAAAAATCCGGCTAAACCAATGAGGACATGACGATGATTGCGAAGGACGATGCTCTCACCGCAGGCGTGGAACGGCTGAATGGTTTGCTGGGCTGGTGGGGAGTCCCGATTGCCAACGGCAACGGCATGATCAACAGTCAGATGAAGCGGCTTCAGCAATTTGCGGCGGACCTGCAGAAGACGTGCAGCGACGCCTACAGCGGCGAGATGGACGCTTTGTTCAGCAGCAACGATCGGCTCGCACGCTCGTTTCAGGACCGGTTGCAGCCACCACTTGACGGACATGGAGAACACAAAATCGTGGAGAGGTGACATGGAAGGGACAGGCTTGCATTCAGGGCTGGAAATGAGACTGACGGCTTTGGCAACACGCATCGCCGAGCTTAGGCAGAAGATGAGTCAAGCAAAGGCTCCCGAGAAGATCGAGGAATTCGCCGAGATCGAGGGCTTGGAGCGACGGTACAAGGTGCTCGAGGACCAGCTACGCAAGCTCAATGGTGAGGGGCCCGGCTTTCGGCAAGACATGAAGGCGGAAATTGAAAAGGTGGCTGATGATCTGACGGGCACGGTCGAGGAGTTCGTGACGTGGGTCGATTCTGGCTACCGGCCCGATCAGCGCCCGAAGCGACTGCACAAGTCCTAGCCACGCTCTCTTCGTATTCCTTGATCCGGAAATGGCTGAAGGCGGGCATTCTGGACGGGGGGGGTCGCGACGGTGAGCGACGCGGGAACAGGGCAGTGATCGGTGATCTCGCCGTTGCTGGCCAACGTCTACCTTCACCATGTCTTCGAGATCTGCGCCGGGCGTTGGCGGCGGCGCGAAGCGAGCGGCGACACGATCATCGTGCGATACGCCGACGATATCGTCAGTGGCTTCGAGCACGAGACCGACGCCCGACGCTTCTGGGACGCGATGCGCGTGCGGTTCGAGGAGCTCGTGCTGTCGCTGCAGCCGGAGAAGAGCTGCGCGTGAAATGGCATACTCCGACCGGTCTCAGTCTCGTGAGCGTCGCCCAGCATGCCCAAGCCCATTTCGCCCGACCGGCTGGCCCGCTGGCTCGAGGGCGCGGAACTGCGCGAGCGGCCCTGCGGCGAGGCATCGCGTAAATCGGGCGATGAGGAGATGGGACTCCTGCCCCCGCACCCTCCGGTCTGCCCCCGGTTGTTTCCCGGCCTATAGCTAGCCGGGATAGACCCTGATGCTGCTGGCGACCGAGTCCGCGACGTGTTCCTTGGTGATGACGCCGAGCACGTCGCCGGGCCGGGGCACGCCACGGGTGCGGACGACGAGCGCCATGTCCGCCTTTTTGCGCCACATGCGGTCGATCACGTCGAACACGATATCGTCCTCGCGCACGATCGTGAAATTGCGCGGTGCGACCTCGCCGAGCTTGACGCCGGTGTAAGTGCCTTCGAGCCCCTGGCGAATGCCGGTGTTGACGCGCACCGCGCCGACGAGGCGCCCGCCCTCTTTGACCAGCACGTGGCGCATCCTGCCGTGATGTTCGGGCATGCGCAGGAAGGCGTCGAAGCTCATATCCGCCGGCAGCACCATGACGTCGGTGTCCATCACGTCCTTGGCGCGGCGCACCAGAAACATGTTGGCGTGACGCGCCTTCGGGATGACGTGTCCGCGCCGAAACAGCTTCATCGTGTAGATGTTCTCGGGGCTCAGCATGCGGCGCACGCCGACGCTCAAGGCGACCGCGAGGATCATTGGCAAGACGATGTCGTAATCGCGCGTCATCTCGAAGATCATGGCGACCGCGGTCATTGCCGCCCCGGTTGCGCCGCCGACCATCGCCCCCATGCCGACCATCGCGAAAGCTGGAACGTTGATGTCGGCAGGCAGATGAAGATGCGACAACAGCGCGGCATAGGCGCCGCCGATCGTAGCCCCCATGAACAGCGACGGCGAGAAGATGCCGCCCGACGAGCCCGAGCCGAGGCTGACCGAGGTGGCGAGGGTCTTGGCGACATAAAGAAGCGCGAGCAATCCCGGCGCCGAGAGCTGTCCGAGCAGGATCGACTGGATGGTCGCGTAGCCGACGCCCTCGACATAGTAATGACCGAACCTCACCTGTAGCGCGTAGATCAGCACGCCCACCAGCAGCATGCCGAGCATGTGGCGCAGATAGCGTGGGCCGATTTTGTCGAAGAGATCCTCGAGAAAATGCAGAGCGCGGATGAACCCGGTCGCGGCGAGGCCGGTGATCACGCCGAGGAAGGCATAGAGAAGCAAGGTTAGAACCGCGGTGGGATCGACGCTCAAGGGGGGCAGCGCGGGTACGTTGAACGCTGGCTGCTGCCCGAAGAACAGACGGCCGATGAAGGTCGCCGTGCCGGTCGCAAGCGCCACCGGCAGGAAGGTCCTGACGCTGACCTCGGGCATCATCAGTTCGATCGCGAACAGCACGCCGCCGATCGGCGTATTGAAGGTGGCGGCGATGCCAGCGCCCGCACCCGCGGCGACCAGGGTGATGCGCTGGCCCGGCAGCATGCGTACGATCTGACCCAACGTGGACCCCAAGGCCGAGCCGATCTGGATGATCGGTCCCTCGCGGCCGACCGCCGAGCCCGTTCCTATCGCGAGCGCGGAGGCGAGCGACTTCACCACCGCGACTACAGGGCGGATGATGCCGTTCTTGTAATAGATGGCGTCCATAACCTCGGGCACGCCATGGCCCTTTGCCTCCGGCGCGAACTTGCTCACGAGGAACGTCACGCCCACCGCGCCGATGACGGGAACCAGGATGACAAAAGGTCCCCAGGGGCTCGGTGGCGTGAACAGATTCGCGTCGTAGCGGACCGCGAACTGGCCCAGGAACATGACGTTATGGACGATGCCGATGAGGTCCCGGAACAGGACCGCGCCGAGGCCGGTCACGATGCCGACGACGAGCGCCAGAACCGAAAGGATCAGGAGACCGATCCGGTGATCC
>Ga0209517_10007011_pt1 | contig 13670 bp, 11 predicted proteins | sample PeaSoiMetSII2010_FD_187695 | JGI IMG/M metagenome (GOLD analysis project Ga0209517, IMG submission 187695) | Peat soil microbial communities from Weissenstadt, Germany - SII-2010 (SPAdes) (version 2) | ecosystem: Environmental > Terrestrial > Soil > Wetlands > Peat | place: Germany...
CGCCAAACCGCCAAGACACCAAGGCGCATCGAATGCTTGGCAGCGCATCATGATCGATCATGTCTCAATCGCCGTGCGCGACCTCGCGGCGAGCGCGGTTATCTATGAGAGATTCCTGACGCCGCTGGGGATGAAGCGCGTGGTGGAGCGCGCGGACAGCGTGGGGTTCGGCAAGACCTATCCAGAGCTCTGGCTCAACGCACGGCCCGCGGGCCCGCGCCTGCCCGCGGACACCGGCCACCACGTCTGCCTGCGCGCGCCCGACGAGGCCGCGATCAAGGCCTTCCACAAGATCGCGCTCGAGCACGGCTGCACGGACGCCGGCGCGCCGGGCCCGCGCCAAGGCGCGATGACCGGGTATTACGGCGCCTTCATCCAGGACAAGGATGGCAACAAGATCGAGGCGGCGACGTTTCCGAGGAAAGCGTGAGCGTCCTCAGTCCACGTCGAATTCCTCGCTCCAGGCGCGGCGCACGCCGGCCTCGTTCATCTCGCTGAAGGCGCGGGCGAGCGAGCCCTCGAGGTCGATGGCGCGGCAGGCGTCCTCGACGACCACGACGTCGAAGCCCTCGCGCCGCGCGTCGAGCGCGGAGTAGTGCACGCAGTAGTCCGTGGCGAGGCCCGCCAGGAACACGCGCCGGAACTCGCGCTCGCGCAGATAGCCTGCGAGACCCGTGGGCGTGCGCTTGTCGTTCTCGTAGAAGGCGGAATAGGAGTCGATCTCCTGCCGGAACCCCTTGCGGACCACGAGTTCCACCGGCCGGAGGTCGAGACCCCGGTGGAACTCGGCGCCCGGCGTCCCCTGGACGCAGTGGTCGGGCCAGAGCGTCTGCCCACCGTAGAACACCTCGATGCGCTCGAAGGGCTTGCGCCCCTCGTGGCTGCTCGCGAAGGAGAGATGGCCCGGCGGATGCCAGTCCTGGGTCGCGAGCACGTGGGCGAAGTGGCCGGCGACGCGGTTCGCCACCGGCATGATCGCCTCGCCCTGCGGCACGCCGAGCGCGCCGCCGGAGCAGAAGTCGTTCTGCGCGTCGACGATGATGAGCACGTCGTGCCGGGAGATGTGCACGTGCATCGGCATCGGAATTGGCGCTTCCCTACTGCGCCGCCGCCGACCGGTCCTCGGCCATCAGCGCGCGCAGCTCGTCCTCGACCAAGGTTTCCTTCTCCAGCAGCAGTCGCGCGCCGCGCTCGAGGATCGGGCGACGGCTCTTGAGGATCGCCTGCGTGCGGTTGTAGGCGGCCTCCACCAGCGCCTTCACGGCCTGGTCGATCTCCCGCGCGGTGGTCTCGCTGTAGGTCCGCTCGTGCCAGCCCGCGGGCGCGGGCCCCCCGAGGAAGGTGCCGTTCTCCGCCTCGTAAGTGATGTTGCCGAGCCCCTCGACCATGCCATAACGCGTCACCATGCTCCGAGCGATGTTGGTGACCTTCTGGATGTCATCGGCGGCGCCGGTGGAGATCTCGCCGAAGATCAGCTGCTCCGCCGCGCGCCCGCCCAGCAGCACCGACATCTTGTTCTCGAGCTCGGCCCGGGTCATCAGGAAGCGATCCTCGGTCGGCCGCTGGATCGTGTAGCCGAGCGAGCCGATGCCTCTCGGGATGATCGAGACCTTGTGCACGGCGTCGGAGCCGGGCAGCGACAGCGCTACCAACGTGTGGCCCATCTCGTGATAGGCCACCACCTCGCGCTCGTGCGGCACCAGCAGGCGGTTCTTCTTCTCGAGACCCGCGACGATGCGCTCCACCGCCACGGTGAAATCCTCGAGCGTCACGGACTCGGCGCCGCGCCGGGTGGCGACCAGCGCCGCCTCGTTGACGAGGTTGGCGAGGTCGGCGCCGGTGAAGCCCGGCGTCAGCGCCGCGATCTTCTCGGGATCGACGTCGCTCGCGAGCTTCGCCTTCTTCAGATGCACTCCGAGGATCTGGATGCGGCCCACTTTGTCCGGCCGGTCCACCAGGACCTGGCGGTCGAAGCGGCCCGCGCGCAGCAGCGCGGGGTCCAGGATCTCTGGGCGATTTGTGGCGGCGAGCAACACCAGGCCCGATTTGGCATCGAAGCCGTCGAGCTCGACCAGGAGCTGGTTCAGCGTCTGCTCCTTCTCGTCGTGGCCGCCGCCCATGGGAAAGGCACCGCGCGCGCGGCCGAGCGCATCGAGCTCGTCGATGAAGATGATCGCGGGCGCTTGCTTGCGCGCCTGCTCGAAGAGGTCGCGCACGCGCGCGGCACCCACGCCCACGAACATCTCCACGAACTCCGAGCCGCTGATCGAGAAGAACGGCACGCTCGCCTCGCCCGCGACCGCGCGCGCGAGCAGCGTCTTGCCGGTGCCGGGCGGCCCCACCAGCAGAATCCCCTTGGGGACGCGTCCGCCGAGCCGCCCATAGTGCTCGGGGTCTTTCAGAAAGCCGATGACTTCCTTCAGCTCCTCCTTCGCCTCGTCGACGCCGGCGACATCCTCGAATGTCACCTTGGTGTCGGTCTCCACGTAGACCTTGGCCTTGCTACGGCCGATCGACATGAGCCCGCCGCCGCCGAAGCCTTGCTTCTCCGCAAACCGGCGGAACACGAAGAACCACACGCCCAGGAAGAGGGCCGTAGGCACGATCCAGGACAGGAGCGTGCTCAGGAAGTTGCTCTCCACCTCGCCCGCGAACTTCACGTGATACTTGTCGAGATCGGCGGCGATGTCGGAGGGCACCCGCGTGGTGACGAACAGGGTCTGGCCCTTCGCGTTCGGCTGATTGAGCGTGCCCTGGATGTACTTGTCGCTGACCCGGACCTCCGCGACCTTGCCCGCCTGCAGGTCCTGCTGGAATTCGCTATAGGGGATGACGTCGATCTTCTGGCTCTGGCTCCAGAGCTGCTGGATCAGCATGATCGCGAACATCGCCGCGATGAAGTACCAGGCGTGATACTGGGTTTTCTTGTCCATGGCTGTCTCCTGGGCCCGCCTGGCCTGGCGCCCCGTTATGACACATGGGCACGCTCGCTCAGTGCCGCAACCGAGGGTGGCTCAGGGCTTGGCGCTCGGCCCGTACCGCAGAACTTGTACTTTCTCCAATGTTACCAAGCCGCTACCGATCATGGTGTCGAGCACCGGCAGGAAGTCGGTGATCTTGGCCTCGCTGTCGACGATCTCGACAACCATCGGCAGATCCTGGGAGAGCCGCAGCACCTTGGTCGTGTGGATGCGGCTCGAATGGCCGAACCCCAACGGGCCCCGGAGCACGGTCGCGCCGGCGAGGTGGTGCTCGCGCGCCTTCATGACGATCGCCTCGTAGAGCGGCTGATGCTCGTGGCGCTCGTCCTGGCCGAGGAAGATCCGCAACAGCATGGCGTTTTCGGGCAGCTGCATGGGCCTAGGCTCCCTTGAGACCATTGAGCATGAGCGCGGCGACGTGGCCCAGCCACACCGCCAGCAGGCATAGCACCACCGAAAACACAATGTTGGCCCCCGCCCAAAGCCATTCGCCATCCTGCGCCAGGGTCAAGGTCTGCAAGCTGAACGAGGAGAAGGTGGTGTAGCCGCCGCAGATCCCGATCATGACGAACTGCCTCGCCGTGCTGCCGACCAGCAGCCGTCCGTCCGGTCCGGTGAGCGTGCCGAAGAACCCGATCACGAAGGATCCCGTCACGTTGACGATGATCGTGCCCCAGGGAAACGTCTCGCCGATCCGGTCGGCGATAAAACCCGAGAGCCAAAATCGCGCGACGCCGCCCAGTGCGCTGCCGGCGGCGATCCAGAGATAAATGAGCACTCTTGCCTCGAGCGGCTTGGACGACGATGCCTCATCCTTGAGGACTCGGGCGCGCTGGTCAATCCGGGCCTTTCCCGCGGTTCCCGCTTCCAAGCCGGCGGCGCGCCTTGTATAAGGGACCTGTTCCTCAACCATTGAAAGGAGGTGATCCAGTGTCTCATTGTCTCACGCTGCGGTCGTCAGAGGCTCGAGCCTGGATCCTCGCCGCTGTCGAGGTCCACTCCGCCTGACCTGGCGTTTATCCGGTCAGAAGCCGGAACGCGGTCCGACAATGGAAGGGCTGCTCGCGAGAGCAGCCCTTCTTGTTTCTGGCATCATTTTGGCGATAGAAGGGACGGGCTCGCGAGGTAGCGATCAGCGGAATTTCCGGCATGGCGACCGAAACCCGGACCATCACCTTCACCAATGCCGAGATCAAACAGGCGATCGTCCGCTATTGCGTGAAAACCGGCCGCATGGGCTCCGATCGCGGCGCCATCACCGGACTCATGTTCTCCAATGAAGGCGGTCTCAGCGCCAGCTTCGAGCCCGCGCCCGGCATCCCGAGGGTGACGTTCCAGGAGAGCGAGATCGCCGCCGCAATCATCCTGCACTGCAAGGACCGGGGCATCCCGATCGCCCGCCGCTCGATCAAATCCCTGCAGGTGTCCAAGGACGCGGTGTCGTTCACGCTCACGACGCCCGCCTGACGCTCCGGAGATCGACGGCGGTTTGCCGTCTCTGCGCGACGTGCTAAATCACTCGGTGTCCGCACGGACTCGATCCCCGGAGGAGGCCTCATGCCGAAGATCAGGCACATCGCGCTCGCGACCAACGACCCCGTCAAGACCGCCGAGTTCTACAAGAAAGCGTTCGGCTTCAAGGAAGTCGGCCGCGCCGGCAGCCCCGACAATCCCAAGGCGATCGCCTGGGGATTCTACCTGAGCGACGGCACGCTCAACCTCGCGATCCTGAAATTCCAGAACGTCGACCAACTCGGCCGCGGCCTCGACTACGTCGGCGTGCATCACTTCGGCATCCTCGTGGACGACATCGAGGAGTACGAGAAGAAGCTCGAGGAGATGGGCGCGCCCTGCTTCATGAAGGCGGACCCGCACACCGCGAATTCCTACTACGAGACCAAGTTCCGCGGTCCCGACGGCGTGGTGTTCGACCTCGCCGATCATCCCTGGGTGGGTGCCGCGCCCGCGGGCGTCGCCGAGGTGACGGTGCCCGAGCGCAAGGTCAAGGCGACCGAGCCCGCGAAGTAGCGCCGAGACGAGGCCGCGCCCATGGTGCGCGTCGTCGGCATCGACCATCTGGTGATCCGCGTATCCGACTTCGCGAAGTCGAAGCGGTTCTACGACGACGTCCTGGGTTTTCTGGGCTTCAAGCTCAAGTACGACTACGCCGACGCCGCCGGTTGGAGCAACGGCAAGACGCTGTTCTGGATCGGGCAGGCGGACCGCGTAGGCAAGCGCCACAAGCACCGCATCGGCAACATCGGCTTCCACCATTACGCCTTCGAGCTCGGCAAGCGCCAGGACGTGTTCGACCTCGAGGCGTTTCTGAAAAAGAAGAAGATCACCATCGTGGATCCCGCCGCCGAGTATTACTCGGGCGGCTACTACGCCGTCTTCTTCCTCGACCCCGACGGGCTCAAGCTCGAGGGCATGCACTATCCCACGCGGCCAAAGCGGAAGAAAAAGAGCTGAGGCTCAGAGGCCCGCGAGGGCGCGCTCGTAGTAGGAGAGATCGAGGTATGTCTCGGGCGGCCGGGGCGCGCCGCCGTTCGTCTCGGCGCGGAGCTTGAGCGTGTTGCGGAAGCCCTCGAGATCGAGGCGCGCGTCGACCGCGAGACCGCCGCCAGGCGCCAGCGCGCGCTCGAGCGCGGCGGCGGCCAGGTCCGGTTCGATCTTGAGATGACGCGCCAAGATCGCGGCCGCTTCCGCTCGGCTTGACGTCTCGCGCGCCCAGCGCAAGCCCTCGACCGTCGACTGCAGGTACCGGACGAGCGTGTCGGCATGGGCCGCGGCCCAGTCGCGCCGCACCCAGATGCCGGTGCCCTGATAGGGGCCGAGCACCTCAATCGCGTTGCCAAGGCTGTGAAAGCCGGCTTTCTCGGCGGCGATGTTCCAGGGCAAGTTCAGCATGGTCGCGGCGTTGGTCTGGTCCTCCTTGAGCGCCGCCAGGCGCTGCGGCATGCCGCCCTTGGGCACCACCGTGTAGTCGGCGCGCTTCACGCCGTTCAACTCCAGCATCTTGTAGAGCTGAAAGGCGAAGGCCGTGTCGGGCGCGTCGACCAGCACCGTCTTGCCTCGGAGATCCGCATAGGAACGGATCTCCGGCCGCACGATCAGTTGGGTCATGCCATCGTCGCCGCCGGCGACGATGGCTACATCGGCCTTGCCGGTGTCGACCATATAGACGGCGTTGTCGACGCCGGACGAGGCGATCTCGAAGCTGCCGTTGGCCATGCCGTCGCGCAGCGACTGGGAACTGGACGTGAAACTCACCTCGACGGCGAGCCCGCGCTGGGCATAGAAGCCCTTCTCTTGCGCCACGAACACCGCGAGGTCCTGCGGCCCCGAGAACATGTTGACGCGGAGCGGCGTGGCGTCGGCAGCGGCGGGCGAGGCAAGGCCGAGCGCCATCGCCACCAACCCAGCCGCCGCGGCCAGCGACAGAAGGATGGTTGCGAGTGCTTGAGTGAGGTCTTGCATTGCGATCCTTCCTGCCAAAGCCAAGTTCGGCAAACGCCGGGCGTCGAGCTGGATTGCGCGGGGCGCGAGCTCGACGGCGGTATTGCGGCATCGGGTGCCGCTGTCAACGCTGCCGGGCGGCTAATAGCAGTCGTCATCGACATCAGCCAGTGGCAATCCACGAGCAACAATTCAACTGAGCCTAGACCTGGCACCGTGCTTCGATTTCGCGAATGCTCGCAGTTTATGAACGCTCGCAGTAATATTTGAGCATTGGGCCGAGAAAAAGGGAGCGCATCCGCAGGCGATGTCGAGGGTCAGCGACTGGTTGGACGCCGTGGGTCTCGGTGAGCACGCCGATGCATTCGAGCACCATGCCATCGATCTAGACCAACTCGGCGACCTCACCGATAAGGATCTGCAGGAGCTTGGCCTGCCGATCGGTCACCGCAAACGCTTCCTACACGCCCGCATCGAGTCCCCTGCAACAGCTGCCGCTCAGGCGACGGGCGGCAGTCGGGAGCGACGGCACATCACGGTGATGTTTTGCGACCTCGTGGGCTCGGTTGAGCTCGGGGAACGGCTGGAAGCCGAGGATCTGCTGACAGTGCTGCGGCGATACCACGATATTTGCCGCGATGCTGTCGGCCGCTATGGCGGTTTGGTGGCCCGGTTCGTGGGCGACGGGGTCATGTCATATTTCGGCCATCCCGTTGCACACGAGAACGACGCCGAGCGGGCGGTTCGGGCGGCGCTCGAGATCCTCCGCGGCATCGGCGACCGTGTGGCGTCCCCACCGGATGCAAAGCTGCGAGCCCGCATCGGCATCGCCAGCGGGCTCGTTCTGGTGGGTGACCTCTTCGAGGCCGGCGTTGATGCACAGAACGCGATTGTCGGCACGGTGCCCAATCACGCCGCACGCATCCAGGTGCTGGCACCGCCAAATGGCGTCGTGCTGGCACACGAGACATGGCGGCTGGTGCGTCACATGTTCGATTTCCAGGACTTAGGGCTACAGCCGCTCCGCGGCATCACGGAGCCGGTCCGTCTTTGGCTGGTGACCGGCGAGCGGGCGGATAAGGATCGGCCTCCTGGCGTGCGCCCGATGGCCGTCTGGACGCCGATGGTGAACCGCAAAGCCGAACTGGGACTGCTGGACGATTTCTGGGAAACGGCGCGGCAGGGCCGCGGCCAAGCTCTGCTGCTGCGCGGCGAGGCCGGCATAGGCAAATCACGCCTTGTGGCGCAGTTTCTCGCCGATCTCAATCCGCCTGCTCGGACCGCGCAATTCTCCTGCTCGCCATTCCTGAGCTCGAGCCTCTTGGGACCGCTGGTCGGCTATCTCTCTCGCCTTGCGCACATCGAACGCGATGATCCGCTGGAGAGCAAGCAGGCCAAACTCGAACGCGTGGCTCTCGGCACGCCGAGCGAACGCAAGGCGGCCATATCGACATTCGACTGGCTGCTCTCGTTGCCCGATCCCCATGCCGACGAGGTGCAAGCAACACCGCGCCAGCGCCGCGCGCGGGCGCTCGCCGTGCTGACTCAGCAGTTAGTGCGCTCCGCCGAGACGGGCCCCTTCATTGCTGTTATGGAGGATCTGCAATGGGCTGATCCCACGACCCTTGAGCTCATCGAGCGGGTGCTGGACGAGCTTTCGGGCCGGCCGATCCTGGCGATCCTGACCAGCCGCGAGGATTTCACCGTGCCGTGGCGGGCGCGCCCCGGCCTCACCGTCACCGAGCTTGCGCGCCTGCCGCCGGATGATTGCACCTCGCTTATGCGGCAGCTCGTCGGCTCCGAGGCGCTGGGCCAGCCGATCATGCGGGAAATCCTGCGCAAGACCGACGGTATCCCGCTTTTTGTCGAAGAGTTCACGCGCTCCGCAATCGAGGCGCTGCAAACGCCGAGCGGAGCCGTCGCTGCGGAGCCGGTCCGGATCCCAGCGACGCTGTACGAATCCCTGCTGGTGCGCCTCGATCGCGCCGGACCCGGCAAGGGATTGGCCCAACTTTGCGCCGTTGTCGGGCGCTCCGCCAGCCGCGATTTCATCCAGGGTATCGCGCGGATGAGCACTGCTGACCTCGAGCGCGCCCGCGACGCGCTTACCCGTGCCGGCATCCTTTATGTCGAGGTCGATCGCAGGGGGGTAGAGAACTACGTCTTCAAGCATGCATTGGTTCAGGAAGCCGCCTATGCCAGCTTGGTACGCGAGCGGCGGCAGGAGGCGCACTGCGCGGTCGCCGACGCACTGTCGAAGGTGTCGCCTGATGTTGTCGAGCTGCATCCGGAGCTCCTGGCACATCACCTGACCGAGGGCGGGCGCGTCGAGGTGGCGATACAATTCTGGTTGAAGGCCGCCCGGCGGGGTCTGCAGCGGTCCGGCAATCTTGAGGCAACGATCCAGCTTCGCCGAGGATTGCAGCTCCTCGATCGGCCGGAGATGCCCCCGCACCCGGCGATGCGCCTGGAATTCCTAACGCTGCTGGCCTCTGCGCTGATCTCGGTAAAGGGGCCGGGCACCGCGGAAGTAGAGCGGCTCTATGCCGAGGCGATCGAGATCTGTCGGTCGATACCCGAGGCGCCCGGGCACTTTCCGGTCTATTGGGGCTGGTGGCGGATCTCGCGCGACTTCTTCGTCATGCAGCGGCGCGCCGACGATCTGCTGACGCGGGCCAAGGCACGCCGAGACGACGCGCTCCTGTTGCAGGCGCATCACTGCCAGTGGGCAAGTCACTTCAACACCGGCGACTTCGCCGCCTCTGCCGGCCATATCGATCTGGGACTTCGGATCTATGCCGCTGGCGACTACGTCAGCCACGCCTCACTCTATGGCAACCACGATGCCAAGGTCTGCGGTCACGGCGAGCTCGCGCTGATACTCTGGCTCACCGGCCACCCTAACCGCGCTTTGGAAGAGGAGCAGGTATCGCTCGGATGGGCGGAGCGAATCGCTCACGCCGGCAGCCGCAGTCACGCGCTCGATATCGCACTCACTCACGGCGTTTATCGTCGCGACGCTCGGCGCGTCCTGGAACTCGCGGAATCGACCATCCGCTTTGCCGAGGACCAGGGCTTCTCCAACTCCGAGGCCAAGGGCTTCATATACCGCGGCTGGGCCAAGGCCCTGCTGGGAGATTCCGCCGGGGGTCTGCGAGAGCTCGAGGCCGGCATCCAGCGGCAGCGCGATATCGGCACGACAGAAGATTTTCCGATCTATTACTCCATGTTAGCCGAAGCGCTGATGCTCGCTGGCCGCGTCGATGCAGCGATGGATTGCGTCCAGGGCGCGCGCAAAGACGCGGCGAATACCGGACTGGCGATCTGGATGCCGGAGCTTTGGCGCTGGTCCGGCGTGCTCGTCCGGCGTATAGGATCGGACGCGATCGCCGAGGCCGACCTGCGCCAGGCCCTCGAGATATCGCGGCAGCAAGGTGCCCGCGCCCTCGAGCTCCGCGCCGCCATCGATCTAGCGGATCTCAAGCGCGCTCAGGGCGACATTTCCGGCGCGCTCGCGCTATTGGAGCCGTTGCACCATGCCTGCGCCGAGGGCGGTGAGACCAGCGATCTTTCTCAAGTGGCGGCCCTCATCAAGGAGTTTCGTGACGCCGGCCGCCACTGATATCCCGCCGGGCCTGCGCGCAGCAGGCTCGGCCGTTAAGGTGTTCCACGCCGGGACCCATCGTATCCGCACTCCGGAGGCGACACTGGCGCACGTGCTGCCGCTGGCGACGCGCATGGGGATCACCCGCATCGGCACGCTCACCGGCCTCGACATCCTCGGCATTCCCGTCTGCATGGCCTGCCGGCCGAATTCCCGATCCCTAGCGGTCTTCCAGGGCAAAGGGCTTTCGCTGGCGGCCGCCAAGGTCTCGGCGCTGATGGAAGCCGCCGAGACCTATCATGCCGAGACCATCGAGCAGCCGCTGCGGCTCGCCGATTACGAGGAAATCCGCGCTCACGGTGCCGCGGTCGATCCGGGCCTGTTGCCACGCCAAGCGCTGGCCCAGGCGGATCCCTATGGCCGGCTGCTCTGGATCGAGGGCCGTGATCTCGCCAGCGGTGTCCCGGTCTGGGTACCCTACGAGACGGTCGGCGCCGACTACGTGCTTCCGCTGCCCCACGGCACCGATGTCTTCGCCGCTTCCACGAACGGCCTCGGCGCCGGCAATCACATCCTGGAGGCGGTGGCGCATGGCCTGTACGAGGCGATCGAGCGCGACGCGGTCGCGCTCTGGCGTCTCGGTGGTGCCACGGCTCGCGCGGCGGGCCGGCTCGATCCCGTCAGCATCACCTCGGCGCCGGCGCAGGACCTCATCACCCGCTTCGAGCGGGCGGGAATCCGTCTGGCGCTCTGGGACGCGACCAGCGATATCGAGATCCCTGTCTTCGTGTGCCTGGCCATCGACGACATCGTTGCGGGCGGCGCCGGCACCGATCCCGAGTTCGGCACCGGCTGTCACCCCGATCGCGAGGTGGCGCTGCTGCGCGCCATCACCGAGGCGGCGCAGGCGCGCACCACTTTCATAAGCGGCGCCAGGGACGATTTCGAGCCCACCGCCTATGACGGCGAGGCGCGCCGCACCCGCGCCGAGGTGGCGCGCCGCTGGTCCGCCGGACCCACAAGCCGAGACTGGCGCGCGACGCCCTCCTTCGCCGGCGAGGAGATTGAGCATGATCTGGCGGAAGTGCTGGCGCGGCTCCGCCGACGCGGCATCGATCGCGTGGTCTGGGTCGATCTCACCAAGCCGGAGCTGGGCCTGCCGGCGGCTCGGGTGGTGGTGCCCGGCCTGGAACCGCCGCATCAGATCAGCGCTGTTCCCGGCCTGCGCGCGCGCCGCGTGACCGAGGCGGCGGCGCCGCAGCGCCAGCCACTGATGCCCGACACCTCTCGCCTCGGGCGGGCCAGCCGATGAGCGGTCCGGCGGTCATCTTCCTTGGACCGAGCTTGGCGGTGGCGGAGGCGCGTCAGCAACTCGACGCCGTCTTCCTCCCGCCGGTGCGCCAGGGCGACGTCTACCGCACGGTGCAGCAGCTCAAGCCGGCGGTGATCGGCATTGTCGACGGCTATTTTCACCAGACCCCGGCAGTCTGGCATCGCGAGATCCTGTGGGCGATGACGGCGGGCGTGCATGTCCTCGGTGCCGCCAGCATGGGGGCGCTGCGCGCGGCGGAACTCGCGCCCTTCGGCATGTGTGGCGTCGGCCGCATCTTCGAGGCCTATCGCGACGGCTACTACACGCCGTTCGACGATCCCTTCGAGGATGACGACGAGGTTGCCGTCATCCATGGCCCGGCCGAGCTGGGCTTCGTCGCTGTCTCCGAGGCGATGGTGGATATTCGCGACGTGCTGGCACGCGCAGGCGAAGCCGGTGTTATCGACGCCGCGTTTCGCGACCGGCTCGCCGGAATCGGCAAGGCGATGCCCTATCGCGAGCGCACTCTTGCCCACATTCTCAAATATGCCGCGGCGGACGGCGCCGATGCCGGTGCTCTCGGGCGACTGAGAGCTTGGTTGCCGGGCCAGCGGACCTCGCGCAAGCGGCTCGATGCCGAGCTGCTGCTGCGGGAAGCGCACAAGCTGCGCCAGGATTATCCTGGTCCGATGACGGCGCAGTTCCGCTTCGAGCCCGCGGCCGTCTGGTGCAAATACGTCGCCGAGAGCGCCAGCCCGCAGCTCGATCTCTCTGATCTCGAGCAGGCCGCGCTCGACGAGCTGCGGCTGCGGCCCAGCGAATGGCAGGCACATCGCCGTCGCGCCCTGATGCGCCGTGCCGGGATCGAGCGCGGCCGCGGCGCAGGCGAGCCCGGCGATCGCGCGGTGCGCGCCAGCCTCGATCGTCTGCGCCGCGAGCGCGGCCTGACAACGCGCGCCCTGCTGGACGCCTGGATGCGGGAGAACGGACTCGACGGGCCCAACCTGTTGCGCCTCATGGCGGAGGAGGCGGCGCTCGACACGCTGCCGCGACAGCCCGGCCGCATCGCCGGCGCGGTCGCCGACGAGTTGCGCCTGACGGGACGCTTCAGCGAGCTCGCCACGCGCGGCACCGCCAAGCGACGCTGGGCCGAGGCGGCTGGCGTCGCCGGCCGGCGCCCGTCGGAGCTCGAGCTCAGCGATCTGCTGGACTGGTTCACCGCCGACCGGCTCGGCAGTCCTCTTGACAAGGCGCCGCCAGCGGCGGAGCTGGCGGTGCGGCTCGGATTTTCCGACATCGATGAATTCGCGGCCGCGCTCTGGCTCGAATGGGCTTACACTTGCCGGCCCGATGGCGCACCGCCGCCGGACGCAGCGATCAGGGTCAGGAGATGATACGGCACTGGCGCGACGGCACGCGGTTTCGGCTCTATCCGAAGGCGCATGAGGGGTTCCTCGCGCCGGAGACCGTCTGGGTGTCGCCGCTGCCTGGCACCATCGGGCCCGGCCCTACCGATTCTCGCATCCACGTGATCGACGCTTTCGGCAAGGTCGGGCCCTATGCACCGCCAGGCTGGGAGCCGCCCTATCCCGGCCCCATCGGGCCGCCGGCGGTTCCCGACCGCGAGGGTCATTTCGACAGCATCCCTATCGACGACCGCACCTTCCTCTCGGCGCATATGTATGGCTGCGTACGCCGTGTCCTCGACGTCTGGGAGGCGATGCTGAGGCGGCCGATCCTGTGGTGGCACGCCGCTCGGCATCCCTCGCTAGAGCTCATTCCGCTCGTTCAATGGGACAACGCGCAATCCGGTGATGGCTTCATCGAGATGGGTGCCCGGCGCAACGATCTCGGCGAGCTGCAGCTCTTCAGCCTCAATTTCGAGATCGTGGGCCACGAGACTGGCCATGCGATCCTCTTCTCGGAGGTGGGCGTGCCGGATCCGGACCGCCTCACGCCGCAGTATCTTGCGTTCCAGGAATCCTTCGCGGACCTCATTGCCCTCATCTCCGTTATGTTCTTTGATTCCGTGGTCGAGCGGTTTCTGGAGCAGACCCTTGGCAATCTCTATGTGCTCAATCTCATTAACCGCATCGGCGAGCTGTCGCAGACCCAGCAGATCCGTATCGCCGACAACACCACACGGATGCGCGATCTCGACGGGCTGGAGCTCGATGCGTCCGGTGAGTGGATCGATCTCACGGGCGCACATCGCAATGCCCATGATCTCGCGCAGCCCTTGACCGGAGCCATATTCGACATTCTCGTCGAGATCTATCAGGACCGGCTGGTGGCACGCGGCATCATCGCACCC
>Ga0209517_10007013_pt1 | contig 13668 bp, 11 predicted proteins | sample PeaSoiMetSII2010_FD_187695 | JGI IMG/M metagenome (GOLD analysis project Ga0209517, IMG submission 187695) | Peat soil microbial communities from Weissenstadt, Germany - SII-2010 (SPAdes) (version 2) | ecosystem: Environmental > Terrestrial > Soil > Wetlands > Peat | place: Germany...
CGGCGCCGCCGTAAGCAACGCCTCGATCGTGGGCGCCGCCGCGTCGTCGAGCCGGCCTGGCGCGCAGACCTGGTGCACGAGACCGATGCGATGCGCCGTCGCCGCATCGAACCGCTCGCCGCTCAGCGCGAAACGGCCGAGCGCGCGCGGGCCCAGGCGCCGGCCCAGCACGCCCATGATCGGCGAGGGCGTGATGCCCCAGCGCACCTCGCTCAGCGAGAAGACCGCGTCGGTGGCGGCGATCGCGATATCGCAAGCGGCCACCAGCCCGACCCCACCGCCGAAGCAGCCGCCGTGAACGAGCGCGATCGTCGGACGGTGAAAACGCCGAAGCGCGTCCACCGTCGCCACCGTCAAGCGCGAGAAGGCGAGCCCTTCCTCGAGCGACTTGCCCGCGAGCTCCCGCAAAAAAGCGAGATCGGCACCGGCTTGGAAATGCTTGCCGTTGCCGCGCAGCACGACCACCCGCACGGCCGTATTCGCCGCCAGCGCCGCGAAGGCGCGCGCCAACCCCTCGATCACCGCCGCGTTGTAGGCGTTGTTCACCGCCGGCCGGTTGAGGGTCACGGTCGCCACGCCGCGCGCGTCGACCTCGCTCAAGACCACGCTGTCACTCATGAGGCGCTCAGCCCTCCCGTACGATCAAACTGCCGTAGGCATGCACCTCGGCAGTTTGCCCCGGAAACAGCACGGTCGTCGAATCCAGCTGACGCAGGATCGCGGGCCCTTTGATCGTGACGCCGGCGCCCAGCCGGGCGCGATTGCGAGATCGAGGCAGGCGAGGACAGGTCCGCGATCGACGCCTGGTGGGGCGAGCCCGGCCTGACTGCGGCCGAGAAGGTCTACGCCTGGAACACCTTCGAGGTGCTGGCCTTCCGCACCGGCAATCCCGAGAACCCCGTCAACGCCATCCCGCCCAAGGAATGGCTTCATCGCCGCGACCCGCGGTAGGTCTTGGCATTCGGTATCGCCACTCGGTTCGCGGGACCAAGCAATAGTCGTAGGAACGCTACGAGTCAGCGAGCGCGACCGCCCCTCACCCAGCTTCGCCTAAGCTCGCTTCGCTCGCTAAGGCTTCGCAACCCTCTCCCCGTTGGGGCGAGGGGTAAAAGAAAGGCCCCTTGCCCGCGAAGCGGCAGAGGGAGCCGGAGCGCACGGGAGGGTGAGGGTCGCCGACGCCTTACACCCACACCTGCAGCACGTAGTCGTACGGTCCCTGGCCGTTCACCATGTCGACGCGCTGGAGTTTGATGCGGTAGCCGTCCTTGGTTTTGGCGAGGCGGTGGCGGTAGGTGCCGGCGAAGTGGCGCGAGGCGTCGCGGCGGAATTCCATCATGTGGAAGCGCGAGCGCACGATGAGCTCGCTGGTGCGCGGGTCCTCTTTCTCTATCGCGACGTTGGAGACCAGGTGGCTGGTGCCCCACGCGGGCGACTGCGACCAGGCGTGCGGATGCGTCACGCGCTTCATCCGGACCGTCATGAGGTTGCGGTCCTCGTAGAAGATCGAGGGCACGCCCTCGCCTGTGGTCTGCTCGGGCGAGGCCGGCATCCAATAAAGTCCGTCATTGGCGAAGAGCTCGATGAAATCGCTCCAGCGCTTCTCGTCGAGGAACTCCGCCTGCCGATAGAGGAATTGCTCGACCTGGCGCTGCGTATCGTAGGCGCCGTTCGTTTTAACGATGCGCTTGACCGGCGCTCCCTTCGCGGCAGTGGCGCGCTTCCGCCTCGGCGCGCTCTTCTTCGCCGTCCGCGCCATCAGCGCCCTCCCGCGACGTAGTGGGTCCAGGCGCGGAACTGGTTGCGCATGGGTGCCTCGCTGGTGCCCCAGCGCGACATGATCACGCCGTCCTTTTCATCGTCCTGGCCGGCGTGGCGGTGGAAGCTCACCCAGTCGCCGCCCTCGGACGCCAGGCCCTGGTGGCAGCGCCAGAAATTCTCGAGGTCGTCGGCGTTCACCATGGTCGAGGGCGAGTTGACGAGGTTGTAGTAGCCGAGCGCGCGGCGGTAGATCGCCTCGGGCGCGCCCTTCAGCCGGAAATGCCAGATCTCCGTGAGCGTGCGGTCGACCGAGAGCGGCCGCACCGCGCGCAGCTGCTGCAGCGGCGACTGCACGGAGAGGCCGGGATAGAGCAGAACGTGGTGGATGTTGACGCCGAGGATATCCTCGGTGCGCGCCGCGCCATAGTGCTTCCGCATAACCGCCTCGTACGCGAGCGTGTCCGGGTCCTGCGGACGCAAGCCCATGTAGCCCTGCAAGATGCAGTGACCGTTCGGATAGTTCACGGTCTGCACCGTGTCCCACTTGTGGAACGGCGTCGTAAAGGCCGAGAGGTAGTGGTAGTCGAGCGGCGCCTTACCGTTACGCTTCTCGATGTCATGCTCGACCTCGAGCGCGGCGCGGCCCGTGGATTCGTGCGTCACCGACGGATGCAGCGCGTCCAGCTGGTTCTCGAGGAAGATTTTCCAGTTGGAATGCTGGATGACCCGGAAGCAATTCGGAATGACTTCCACCTCGCCCGCGGGCGCGCGGTTGCACATGTCGTCGAAGGCGATCTTGGCGTCGCCGAGATACTCGAGCAGCGACGGGCCGTCCTCCGCGAGGCTCGCGAACACGAAGCCGCGATAGCTGTCGACGCGCGCCGCGCGCTTCAGGTTGAATTCGGGACTGCCGGGCGAGAGCCGCGTGCCCTCGTAGCCCTTGGGTAAAGGGATACTCTCGAGCGTGCCGTCGGTGTGGTACTGCCAGGAGTGATAGGAGCAGGTGAAGGCCTTGCCGGTATTGCCGTGAAGCGCGCCGCACACCATGGCGCCGCGGTGGGCGCAGCGGTTGTAGAGCACGTGGATGCGGCCGTCTTCGTGCCGGACCATGACCATGGGCTGGCGTCCGATCAGCAGAGTGTAATAGTCGCCGGGCTTCGGCACCTGCGTCTCGTGCCCGACATAGGTCCAGACCTTGTGGAAGATCGTCTCCATCTCCCGCTCGAAGATCGCGGGATCGGTGTAGACGCTGCGGTGGACGCGGTCGGGCTCCACGAAACGGCCGAGGTCGCGAACTGTGTCTTGCATCATGGCTAACCCCTTTATCCAGCGTTCGCACTTCCCACCCACCGCTTCATCAGCGTGTTCGACGGCTTCGTCTCGTCCAGCACTTTCTGCGCGGTCTCTCGCCCCGCCACCGGCAGCAGCTTGGGATCGAGCAGCCCGATCTGGACCAGGACCGAGGCCTGATCCCAGTAGATGTGCTCGTGATAGAGCTTGTCTCCGCGGAAATTCACCACCGCGATCAGGGGCACCTCGACGTATTTGCCCGTGGGCTTCACGCCCGGCAGCATCCAGTCGATCTCGCGGTCGTGAGTGAAGCAGAAGATCATCTCGTCCACCACGCGATCGCTCCCGATCGTGCGCGAGATCGGGATGAGCTTGGTATCCGCGGGATTCGAGTTGACGAAGTGGTGCTGGTAGAAGCGGCTCAGCTCCTTGGCGCCGACGCCGCCGGTCATGGTGGGGACGTGGTTGACGTAGGGCTCGGCCACCATGGTCCTCATGGTCGCGGGCACGTCGCGTGTGGCGAACTCGAAATAGCAATGCTGCTCCCAAAGCGCACTCAGGTCGTAATAGGGCCCCAGAACTTTCCGGAAGAGCGCGATCGAGCGCGTGTGCGCCATCATCGCCGCGGATTTGTCGTAGTGGTCGCCGCCTTTGCGCGCGAAGGCGTGGTCGGCACCGGGATAGACGTAGATCTCGACATCGCTCCGGCCCTTGAAGGTGCCGCGGATCGCCTCGACCACCTCGGGCGGCGTGAACTTGTCGAGCGCGCCCATGTGGAAGACCATCGGGCATTTCGCCTTGGCGGCGTCGCCGAGCCGCTTCTCGATGCCGACGCCGTAGTAGGAGACGGCGCAGTCGACGCCAGCGTGCGCGGCGGAGAGATAGGCCAACAAGCCGCCGAGGCAGAAGCCGAGGGCGCCGATCTTGCCCTTGCACTCCGGCAAGCCGCGCAGCGCCGAGACCGTCGCCGCGATGTCCTCGACCGCCTTCTCCATGTCGAACTTGCCGTAGAGCTCGAAGGCGCGCTCGCGATCGGCGCCGGTGAATCCCAGCTCGATGCCGGGCTCGATGCGCCAGAACAGGTCCGGCGCCAGCACGACATAGCCTTCCTCGGCGTAAGTGTCGGCGACACCGCGGATGTAGGGGTTGATCCCGAAGATCTCCTGGAGCAGCACGATGCCGGGCCCGCTGCCTTTCTCGGGCGTGGCGAGATAGGCGCGGAAACTGCCGCCGTCCTTGGCGCGCACCGTGATGTATCGACCCGCCATGGCTCGCCTCCCTGCGTTTGCCGCGACCGCCGCCTCGGCTCCGCGAGGACGGTAAGAGGCCCGGCTGGCAGGCGTCAATGCGCCTGTGCCAATGGACCAAGTTCCCTATAATGCGAGCCGCACAACAGGAGAACTCATGCCGCCCCGCATCGTCGTGCTCGCCGGAGACGGCATCGGACCCGAGATCGTGTCGGCGAGCTGTCGGGTGATGGAAGCGGCGCTGCGGCGCGCGAACGCGGCGGTCGAGCTCGTGCACAAGCCGATCGGCCTCGCGGCTCTCCAGCAGCAGGGCCGCACCATTCCCGATGAGACTCGGGCGGCGCTCGCGGCCGCGGACGGGGTGCTGCTGGGCCCGCTGACCACGCACATCTACGACATCTTCGACCCAAACACCCCGAATCCCAGCGCCTATCTCCGCAAGCATTTCGATCTCTACGCCAACGTGCGGCCGGCGCGAAGCCGCGCCGGTGTACCGTCGGTCGCGAAGGACGTCGACCTCGTGGTCATGCGCGAGAACACCGAGGGCTTCTACGCCGACCGCAACCTGCTCGACGGCAACGGCGAGCTCCGGCCCGATGCCGATACCGTACTCTCGGTGCGCGTGATCACGCGCAAGGCGTGCCTGCGCATCGCCCGCGCCGGCTTCGAGCTCGCGCGCGCCCGCAAGGGCAAGCGCCGCGTGAGCCTGGTCCACAAAGCGAATGTCCTGCGCCGGAGCGATGGCCTGTTCCTCGACTGCTGCCGCGAGATCGCTCGCGACTATCCCGAGATCGCCGTCGACGACTTCCACATCGACGCCGCCGCCATGCACCTGATCCTGAAGCCGCGGCACTTCGATGTGATCGTCACCACCAACATGTACGGCGACATCCTCTCCGACGAGGCGGCGGGCCTCGTGGGCGGGTTGGGTCTGGCCGCGGGCCTCAATGCCGGCGAGCGTCTCGCCATGGCGCAGGCGGTGCACGGATCCGCGCCGGATATCGCGGGCAAGGGGATCGCCAATCCTTCGGCGGAGATTCTGTCGGCGGCGATGCTGCTGCAGTGGCTCGGCGAGCGCCGCAATGATCCCGCGCTCGGCCGCGCCGGTGAGGCGATGCAAGCGGCGGTCGACGCGACGCTGGCGCGGGGAAAGACGCTGACGCCCGACCTCGGCGGCAAAGCCACCACCGAGCGCTTCGCCGAGGCGGTCATGGAAACACTCGAGGGACGCAGCTAAGAGGGAGATAGACGTGGCGGAATTGTGCGATCTGAGCGCGGTGGAGCTGCGCCAGCTCATCGGGCGGAAATCGATCTCGCCGGTGGAGCTGCTCGAGAGTTGCCTGCGGCGCATCGAGGCGGTGAACCCCCGCGCTCAACGCGGTCACCGCCACCTGCATCGACCGCGCCAAGGCCGAGGCCAAGGCGGCTGAGAAGGCGGTGCTCGCCGGCGACGCGCTAGGCCCGTTGCACGGGCTACCCATCGGCATCAAGGATCTCAACGAGACAGCGGGGCTCAAGACCACCTGGGGCTCGCCGATCTACAAGGACTACGTCCCCGAGAAGGACGAGCGCATGGTGGCGGCCGTGCGCCGCGGGCGCCATCGTGGTTGGCAAGACCAACGTGCCCGAGTTCGGCGCCGGCGCCAACACCAACAACCCCGTCTGGGGCCCGACCGGCAATCCCTTCGACCCCGCGCGGATCTGCGGCGGCTCGTCCGGCGGCTCGGCCGTGGCGCTCGCGACCTCGATGCTGCCGACCTGCACCGGCTCGGATACCGGCGGCAGCCTGCGCATCCCCGCGGCGTTCTGCGGCGTGGTGGGATTCCGTCCCTCGCCCGGCCTGGTCGCGACCGAGCGCCGGCCGCTCGGCTGGACGCCGATCTCGGTTCAGGGACCCATGGGACGCAGCGTCGCCGACACGCTGCTCCTCTTGCAGGCGCAGGTCTCCGACGACAGCCGCGATCCCCTCGCCTCCCCCGTCGATCCCGCGGATTTTTCCACCGTCGCGCCGGTCGACCTGTCACGGTTGCGGGTCGCCGTCACCGAGGATTTCGGCCGCATCCCGCTCGACCCACGCATCCGCGCGACCTTCCGCGAGCGGATCGACCTTATCAAGGGCGCATTCAAGTCCTGCGAGTGGCGCCATCCCGACATGACCGAGGCCGACGAGGCCTTCGGCATCGTGCGCGCGCTCAATTTCCTCGCGGCCCACAAGGAGCGCTACGAGAAGCACCGCGACAAGCTCGGCCCCAACATCGTCGCGAACTACGAGCAAGGCCTCGCCATGAGCGCCGCCGACGCCGCGCGCGGCCTCCTCATGCAGACGCGGATCTATCGCGCGTTCCAGGAATTCTTCCGCGACGTGGACCTGTTGATCTGCCCGACCGTGTCGGTGCCGCCCTTCCCGCTGGAGCAGCGTTATTGCGCGGAGATCGACGGCCAGAAGCTTCCCACCTACTACGCCTGGCTCGCGCCGACCTATTATTTGACCCTGCCGGCGCACCCCTCGATCTCGATCCCCTGCGGCCTCGAGCCCACCGGCACGCCCTTCGCCCTCCAACTCTGCGGCCCCGCGCGGAAGGACAAATTCCTGCTGGATACGGCGGCGGCTGTCGAGGCGCTGCTGCAGCGCGATCCGCGCACGGCGCGGCCGCTGCCGGATATCGAGAAGCTGAGGACGTGGCGTAAGAAATAGTCCTTCTCCGCCCCTCAGGGGTGGAGAGGGATTGCTGACGGATGGTGCGCGAGGATGCAGCGCGCTATAGTTTCGGAGCATCCGCACTGCCACGAGCGAGGCCCGCCATGAAGCTGCTCTGGTTCCATCTGATGCCGTACACGGAGCTGCCGGAGGATTTCCGGGAGAAGCATCCGTCGATCTGGGTCGACGTCCACTCTTCGTTGTTCGACCCGAAGCGCGCGCACCTCATGTACAACGACTTCATGGACGAGCTGGAGTTCGCGGCGGAATGCGGATTCGACGCCGTCTGCGTCAACGAGCACCACTCGAACGGCTATGGGCTGATGCCCTCGCCCAATCTGATCGCGACGGCGCTGGCGCGGCGCACCACGGACACCGCGATCTGCGTGATGGGCAATTCGCTCGCGCTCTACAACCCGCCGACGCGGGTCGCCGAGGAATTCGCGATGATCGACGTCATCTCCGGCGGCCGGTTGATCGCGGGCTTCCCGGTCGGCACGCCCATGGACACCTGTTACGCCTACGGCCAGAACCCCAGCATGCTGCGCGAGCGCTACCGCGAGGCGCATGACCTCGTGCTGCGCGCCTGGACCGAGCGCGATACCTTCGCTTTCAACGGCCGCTTCAATCAGCAGCGCTACGTCAACGTCTGGCCGCGGCCGGTGCAGCAACCGCATCCGCCGATCTGGATCCCCGGCGGCGGCTCGGTCGAAACCTGGCAGTGGTGCGCGGAGATGGACTACGTCTACAGCTATCTCTCCTACTACGGCTACAAGGCGGGCCGCGCCACCGTCGACGGCTTCTGGAAGGAGATGGCGCGCCTCGGCAAGGACCGGAATCCCTACCGCGCGGGCTTCCTGCAGTTCGTCGGCGTCGCCGAGAGCCGCGAGGAGGCGATGAAGCTCTACGCAGAGCCGGCGGAGTATTTCTACGCCCGCTGCCTGCACGTCGGCGCGAAATACGCGACGCCGCCGGGCTACAGCAGCGAAGCGACGCAACGCGCGGGCATTCAGAGCCAGGTGGCGCAAGCCGCCGGCGCCGCGGCGCCGCCGCGCTATCAGGACAAGTTCCAGCAGCTCGCCCAAGAGATGGCCGACCTCGTCGAGCGCGGCTATGTCATCATCGGCTCGCCCGATGAGGTGGCCGACCAACTCAAGGAGGTCGCGACCTCGCTCAACGTCGGGCACCTCATGCTGCTGCTGCAGTTCGGCAACATGAGCAAGGACCTCACGCGCTACAACACGAAGCTGTTCGCGGAGAAAGTGATGCCGCAGCTCAAGGGCCTGTTCTCGGAGTGGGAGGACCGCTGGTGGCCGCAGCCGATGGAATCGACGCTACGCGCCGCCGTTCCGGCGTTCCAGCCCCAGGCCGGCGCCGCCGTCGATTGAGCCGATAGCAATCATGACCAATCCCGGGATGACGACCGTCGAGGTCAATGGCTTCCCCTGCCGGGTCTGGCGGAAAGGTCGCGGCGCCAAGCTGGGATTTCTTGCGGGCCTGGGCGGTCTGCCCCGCTGGATTCCGTTCCTCGACAAGCTGGCCGAGCAGCGCGAGCTGATCGTGCCGTCGCTGCCGGGATTTCCGGGGGCCACGGGTCACGCCGTGCTCGACAGCCATCTCGATTGGGTGCTGGCGGTGCGGCACCTCCTGACGGAGGCAGGCCTCGCGGGCGCGGACATCGCGGGAAGCTCGGTCGGCGCGTCCTTCGCGGCCGAGGTGGCGGCGATCTGGCCGGAGACGGCGCGCCGCCTGGCGCTGATCGCGCCGCTCGGGCTCTTCGACGAGCGCGAGCCCACGACGGATCCCTGGGCTCAGCGCGCGAAGGACGTGCCAGCGCTGATGTGCGCCGATCCCGCGAATTGGGAAAAGCTCAAGGAGGCGCCCGCGGGCGCCAACTCGATCGAGTGGCCGATCGAGCAGGCGCGCGCCAACGAGGCGGCGGCCCGCGCGTTCTGGCCGCTGGGCAATACGGGCTTGGCGAAGCGCCTGCCGCTCATCCAGGTGCCGACGTTGCTGCTCTGGGGAGCGAAAGACCAGATCCTGCCGCGGAGCTACGCCGGCCGTTTCGCCGAGAAGATCTCGGGCAAGACCGAGATCCGCGTCATCGACGACGCGGGGCATCTCGCCGAGCTCGATCAACCCGACGCGGTCGCCGCGGCGATCCTCGACTGGACGCGCTGATCCCGCCATGACCGAGCTCGATCCCGGCGCGCAGCGAGTCCTCGATCTCATCCGCGAAGCGGGCCGTCCGCCCTACGAGACGCTGACGCCGCCCGAGGCGCGCGAACTCTATCGCGCGGGACGCCGCGTCCTGCAGCCCGACCCGCCCGACGTCGCCGAGGTGTGCGATCTCAAGGCGCCAGGGCCGCAGGGCGACATCTCCCTGCGCCTCTACCGTGGCATGGGCACCGAGCGCGGCACGGCGCTGCCGGCGCTGGTCTATTTCCATGGCGGCGGCTGGGTGATCGGCGACCTCGACACCCACGACGGCGTGTGCCGGCTGCTCGCCAACGGCGCCGGCTGCGCCGTCATCTCCGTGGATTATCGCCTCGCACCCGAGCACAAGTTTCCGGCCGCGGTGGACGATGCCGTGAACGCCACCGAGTGGATCGCGGCGCATGCGGCCGACCTCGGCATCGACGCGTCCCGGATCGCCGTCGGCGGCGACAGCGCCGGCGCCAACCTCGCCGCGGTCGTCTCCCTGACCGCGCGTGACCGCGGCGGGCCGCGCCTGCGCTTCCAGCTGCTCCTCTATCCCGCGACGGACTTCGTCGAGAGCGACAATCCCCAGCGGGCGCGGTTCGAGGGCTTTCCGCTCAATGTGGTCACGATGAACTGGTTCCGGGACCATTACTTGCGGGGCGTCGGAGACTACGGCGACTGGCGGGCCTCCCCGCTCCGCGCGCCCGATCTGCGCAGTTTACCGCCCGCCTACGTGCTGACTGTCGGCTTCGATCCCCTCCACGCCGAGGGTGAGAGCTACGCGCGCCGGCTCCGGGATGCCGGCGTGCCCGTGCAGCACCGCCACCTCGAGCGGCAGATGCACGGCTTTCTCACGATGGGGCAAATCATCGCCGCCGCGAAGCCCGCGACCGAGGAAGCCGCGGCGGCGGTCAAGGCCGCGCTCGCCTAACGCTCACTCCGCGACGCGATACTCCTTGATCACATCCGGATCGGGCTCACGGCCGAGGCCGGGACCCATCGGCAGAGCGAATTTACCGCGCGCGGGATCGATGGCGTCGCCATAGAGGCTGGCCCCAAGCTTCAGATAGAAGCGCTCGATCAGGCTCGGCGTGGCGCTCGCGGCGGCGAGGTGCAGCGTCGCGAGGAAGCCTGGGCCGAAATAGGGCGAGTGGGGCATGAGCGCAACACCGTGGGCCTCCGCGAGCGCGGCCACCTTGCGGAACTCGGTGATGCCGCCGACCTTGGTGACGCTGGGCTGCGCGTAGGTGACGGCACCAGCCGCGAACATCTTCTCGAACTCGAAACCCGTGCAGGCGTTCTCTCCGGCGGCGATGGCGATGCCGGTCTCGCGCCGAAGCGCGGCCAGCGAGCGGAAATCCTCCGGCGGAAAGATCGGCTCCTCGAGCCAGAAGAGGTCGTGGGGCTTGAGGCGGAGCGCATTCGCGCGCGCCTCGACGGGTGTCCACGGGCAATTCGTGTCGACCATGATCGGCACACCCGCTCCCGCGGTCTCGCGGGCAGCCCTGACCTCCGGCTCCTCGGTCTCGTGCAGCTTGATGTAGCGGTAGCCCTGCGCGAGCGCTGCGCGCGTGTGCTCGGCCACGATCTCGACGTCGTGCAGATGGAACAGGCTCGCATAGGCGTCGATCTCCGTGCGCACGGGGCCGCCGAGCAATTCCGCGAGCGGCTTCCCGGCGCGCTTCCCTGCGAGGTCCCAGAGCGCGATATCGAGGCCGCCGATCGCGAAGATCGTGATGCCGTAGCGGCCGAAGAGATGCAGCGCCTTCTGGAGTTGATGGTTGAGGCCGGCGATGTCCCGGGGATCGCGCCCGAGGGCGAACGGCGCCACCATGCGATCGAGCGCCGCCTTGACCGCGGCTTGGCAGTGGTAGGCGAAGGCGTCGCCCCAGCCGACGAGACCGTCCGAAGTCTCGACCCGCACCAGCAATGTCTCGAGCCCAGTCCAGGCGCGGCCGCGCCAGCCCGTGGATTTCCCCACGGGCTCGAAGGGTATCTTGAGCGGGATCGCCTCGACGCGTGTGATCGTCAGGGGTGCCACCACTTGCCTCCCAGTACGATGCCGCGCACCGCGAGCTTCTTGTTGCCCTTGAGCGGTTCGGCGAGCACGTCGTGATAGGTGAACTCGCCCTCCTCGATGGAGATCAGCGTGGCATCGCCCACCGCGCCCGGCTTGAAGGTTCCAAGCTCAGGCCGCTTGATCGCGGCTGCCGGCGCCGAGGTCGCCGCTCGGATCACCTGAGGCAGCGGCACGCCCAGCGCCACGAACTTGGAGAGCGTGTGCAGGAGATCGAAGGCGGGGCCCTCGATGCTGAGGCTGTGCACGTCGCTGCTGATGACGTCGGGCAGGAAGCCCGCCGCGAGCATGGCGCGCGCGGTGCCGAAGCCGAAGGAGCCTTGGCCGTGCCCGATGTCGAAGATGACGCCGCGCTCGCGCGCCGCGGCGATCTCCTCGCGCACGCCGCCCTCGGGAGCCGCGGGCGAGTTGGGGAACGGCCGGAAGCAATGCGTGAGCACGTCGCCCTTGCGGAGCCGGCTCACCACCTCGAGCCGGCTCGGCGGCGGGAAATCGAGATGGCACATGACGGGGAGCCCCACGGCCTCCGCGACCTCGAGCGCCATATCGAGCGGCGCCACGCCCGAAGCGCCGCCGGCGCCCTTGCCGACGCGCACCTTGATGCCGACCACGAGATCGCGGTTCTCCTCCGCGACCTTCCTGCATTCCCGGAGATCGAGCAGCCGGATATCGGCGCACTCGCCCACCATCACGGTCGCGCTGAAGGCGTAGATGCCGGCAAAGGAGATGTTGAGGTAGGGCAGGATGCGCACCGGCGCAGGCTCGATCACGTGCCGGCGGAAGCCGTGGAAATTGCCGGGCCCGGAGCTGCCGGCATCGACGAAGGTGGTGGTGCCGCTCGTGCGCGCGAGCGCGGGCGCATCGACGCCCAGCGACGTCCCGCCCCAGTAGACATGGGTGTGCAGGTCGATCAGGCCAGGCGTCACGATCAGGCCCTTGGCATCGCGGACCTCGGCGTCGCGGGCGTGAGGCGCATCGCGCCCGACGGCCTTCACCCGCCCGTCCGCGAAGACCACATCGGCGATCCCGTCCAGATTTTGGCTGGGATCGATCACCCGTCCGCCCTTCAGCACCAGCTCGGCCATGCGCGCTGCTCCCCTAGAAATCCGCGTTACGGGGAACCTTAGCGAGGGAGGACGGCGGGATGAAGGGAATTGCGCCTGGGCGCGCGCCTACCGCCGGCGCCTACTTGTTCAATCCCGTGAAGGCGCCGACGCTGGCTTTGGTCTTGGTGAGCAGCGTCTGCAGGGCCGTGCGGGGATTCTTCGTGTAGTCGCTATAGAGGTAGAGCGACACCAGCCGGCTGCGGACCACCGTCAAGGCCATGACGCCGGCCTGGGTGAAGGTCTCGTCGCCCGCCTGGAGCTTGGAGAGAAAGCCCAGATAGATCGAGCTGTCGTCTCGATCGAGCACGCCCACCGACGAGAACGATTGCATATCGAGGCGCGACACCGCCTCGTGCAGGCGCTGCGCCACGCCTTCCCGGACTTGGGCGGGATCGACGGCTTCGCGCGCGAGGTCATCGAGTGCTGCGCGAGTGAGCGGCTTGCCCACCATGGTCGTCGGCGTCATCACCAGGCCGAAATCCCGGATCCGCGCCCCGGACTCGGCGTGGCCGCGCAGCTGGTCGCAATCGCCGAATGCGGTGTGGACCACGTTGGCCTGGTTCGTCTGCTTGTGCACCGCCAGCACCACCGACATGAGATCGGCGGGGTACAGGCAATACCCCTCAGGCGGATCGAATTTGAGGACGATGCCGCCGGGGTTGACCTGGGCGTGCGGCGGGGGAGTCGCCAAGGCCTGCTGCTCCGGGGGAGCCGCCGTATCGTCGGTAGACGGAGGTGCCGGCGCCGGCTCCGCGGTCGCCGGTGGCGACGGCGGGCTCCGGTAACTGAACACCGCATAGGCGCCGGTCGAAGCCCCGATGATCGCGACACTAAGGGCGACCTGCACCCATGACACCGAGCCCAGCCGGCCCCGCAGCAGCCAGCGCGTGCCGAGCCATCCCAGCAGAATGAGCAGACCGATGCCCAGGCCGACCTCGGCGCCGAGCGCGAGCCGCGTCCAGTCGACGTCCATTGACGTGGGTCCCCTACCCCCAACGCACCCAAAGCATGCGCGTTCGAGATTCTGCCGGGAAGCATCCTTATTGAGGCTCGGCTTTGCAGGAGCGCGGCGAAACCGCTATAGTAAATCAATTCTTAATCGCTGAACCGCCCCGCAAATGATTGAAGTACAAAGAGTTTCGCGCGGAGTGGACACGGTGCGCAGGGCCGTGGTCCCGCGCGCGGACCTTCAGCGGGCCTTGCGGGAGTTTACGCAACCGTCGCTGTTCTGGGGCACGGCGCTGGCGGTCGCCGACCTCGCGCAATACGCCGCGGCGCTCGCCGGGGTGC
>Ga0209517_10007014_pt1 | contig 13666 bp, 13 predicted proteins | sample PeaSoiMetSII2010_FD_187695 | JGI IMG/M metagenome (GOLD analysis project Ga0209517, IMG submission 187695) | Peat soil microbial communities from Weissenstadt, Germany - SII-2010 (SPAdes) (version 2) | ecosystem: Environmental > Terrestrial > Soil > Wetlands > Peat | place: Germany...
CCCCCTGCGGATGCGCCTCCAACAACTTCCGTCGTAGATCGTCAGAATAGGCCTTCGCCATCTCTTGCTTGCAGCCGGATCGCCAGAGCTGGTCTATATTATCTCAGAAAATGGTCTAATGCCGGTGTGTTCCCGTCGCGTGTGAAAATCGCCGTCTCTCTCGGACGCCCTTCGATGGGCTCGGTAGCGAGGTCCATCGCCCGCTGCACAATTTCTTCCGAGACGCGAAAGTTAAGGTCACGACGTAATACCTGTACCAGACTTCGTAGTTCCGGTGCGCGCCCCTCTAAGTTGAGGCGCGCCAGCAACCGCAACGTTCCAACCGCCTTCCTGCCCATCCGCGCCGCGATAGTGCGAGCGCGTCTTTCGTCTCCAATGAAGTACACCGCTTGTTTTTCCTGCGCCTGGATTAGAGCCTCTGCCTCCCCTTTATGTAACTCGGCTTGGAGCAACTGCACGTTGAAGGTGTCCGCGGTAGTGCATCTGGTGAAGAATCCCGCGCGGTACAGCTTGTTCAGGCGATAGCGAAACCGCCCTTTTCTATTTAGCTCTTCCTGAACGGCGCGCGGTACGTACACTCTGTCAAAGAAGAGGGCGAGCTCGCGTGCGAGGTCCAGGTGTGTCAGGTTGATGAGGGGAGATGCATCAACCACGGCAATTCGCAAGCAGCTATTCCTTGTTCAGCGCGAAAAGGACCAGGAGACCCAGCCCAAGTGCGGCCAAGGCGCCAATTGTCTGCTGCTTGTCCTTGGTCAACCTTTGCTCTTTGAGGAATTCCACGATCTGGGTTTCGACTGTGCCGGGATTGTCCCACGGAGAGAACGTAAAGAGCCGCGGAAACCGGGCGAGAAGTGGATGGCCGGCGAGATCGGTGCGCACAATAGGAATGACGAGCTTCTGACGGTCGAGCGCGTAGCCCAGCTCATTGAGGACCATTTGGCTTGCAGCGGTCGTTATGATCGCAAGCACACAGTCGGCGCGATCCATGGCTTGTTGCACGGTCACGGCTCCCGGAGCAGCCGTGCCGGCTTCGTGCTGGGGCACGTACATCTCGATGCCATGTGCCGCGGCGAGAGTCTGCAACCTCCACGCCAACGCCATCTCTGCAGAATCGAGGCTATAGCTCAGAAACACGCGAAAGGCCATCGCGCTTACAATTCTAGCGAAGAACGCCTTTCTCGAGAATCCGATGTACCACCGGGACAAAGAACGGGTGCTTGTGGTCTCCGACTAGAAACGAAGATCGAGCAAGGCAGTGTTGTTTGCGTGAGCCTACTTCTTGTTGCCGATCACCCGGTCGGCGTAGTAGTTCGCGACCTTGGCCTCATTGCGCGCGACCTCGTAATATGCGGCCTTCAGTAACTGATCCTTGCGGTTGATCAGCGTCTCGCGAATGGTTTGCTGGACCTTGGGGTCGCCGAGATCGCGTTGACCCGCCGGTTCGCGCGTGATCAACTTCAGGATGCGGTAGCCCTCGGAGGTCGGCACCACACCCGTGTTCTCTCCGGGGCGTAGCGACAGGATGGCTTTGCGGATGTCCGCATTGGCTTTCTCCAGGCCGGATTCGGCGATGAATCCCAGGTCGCCGCCGGCTTGCGCGGAATTGGCGTCCTCGGAATAATTCTGCGCCAGCATGGCGAAATCCTCGCCTTGCTTGATGCGCAGCAGCATGCTCTCGATCTTCTTGCGCGCCTGCTTGTCGTCCTGGGCTTTGTCGTTCTTGAGATTCCGCACGTTGGGATCGGGTTGCGGCGTCACCAGGATCTGCGCCATATGGATCTGCGGCTCGGCCAGATTGAAACTGCTCTTGTTGGAGTTGTAAAAATCGGTGATGTCCTTGTCGCTGATGGTGATCTGAGAAGTGATCTCCTTGTTGAACAACTTCTGCACGCTCAGATCCCGCCGCAACTGCGCCTTCAGGTCCTCGGCCGACATCTTGCGCTCGCCCAGCTGCTTCTGAAATTCTTCCTGGGTGTAGGGCGCTTTTAACTCCGTGAACTTGGCCTCGACTTCCGAGTCGGCGGCCATGAGTCCCGTCTTTTCGGCCCGTTGCAGCATGATCTCGTTGTCGATCAGCGTGCGCAGCACTTCCAGCCGTTGGATGGACTCCTGGTCGTCGGTGGTGGAACTTTCGCCGGTCGGGGGAAACTGCGACAGGTACTGCTTGTCCAACTCCGCATAGGTGATGGAACGGCCATTCACGGTCGCCGCGACGTTCGCCGGAGCCGAGCGATTGCACCCGGCCAGCAGGAGGGCCACGGCACAGGCGGCGCCCGCGGTGAAAGCCGGCGCGCGCGCGGTGATGAGTTCGCTTCCCAAATTCATCGGCAGAGGTGGATCTGCAAGGTGGAAATTTCATTCTAGCAGGCGCGATCCGCTATCATGATTCCCGGAGGAAGATTCATGCGCAAATTGCCGTCTCCGGTGGCTCTGCTGGCGCTGGCTCCACTGGTCTTGCTGGGAGCGATCAACGACACAGTACGTCTGGATAGCGGGCCGGTCTCCGGCGCCGCGGGCAAAGATCCAGCGGTGAGCGTGTTCAAGGGCATCCCCTTCGCGGCGCCTCCGGTGGGCAACCTTCGCTGGAGTCCTCCGCAGCCAGTGGCGCATTGGGATAGCGTTCGTCCGTCCACCGAGTTCGGGAACATGTGCATGCAAGCCGCCGCCGGAGGCGGCCGGGGCAACGGCAAAGGCAAAGCCGAGAACGCCGGCCCGCGCATCGGCCCTCGTATCAGCGAGGATTGTCTGTACCTGAACGTCTGGACCGCGGCGGCATCTCCTTCCGAGCACCGCCCCGTCATGGTCTGGATTCACCCCGGCGGCTACACCAGCGGCTCCGGATCGGGGCCCGGCTACGACGGCGAGGCTCTGGCGAAAAAGGGCGTGGTGCTGGTGACCATCAATTACCGTCTGGGGATCTTCGGATTCTTTTCGCACCCCGACTTGACGCAGGAATCCGACCGCCGCGGCGCGGGCAACTTCGCGTTCATGGATCAGAAAGCGGCGCTCGAATGGGTGCAGCGCAACATCGCCCAGTTCGGTGGCGATCCCAAGCGCGTGACTGTGTTCGGCAACTCGGCCGGAGCGTCGAGCATTTCCAACCTCGTCGCGTCGCCGCAGACCAAGGGACTGTTCCAGCGCGCCGCGGCGCAGAGCGGCGCGTGGCTGGGATTGTCGGTCAACCCCATGCGCACGCTGGCGCAGGCGGAAGAGACCGGCGTGAAGACCGCCGAGTCCATTCTTGGAAAAGGGGGCGCGCATTCCATCGCCGAGCTGCGGGCCAAGCCTGCCGATGAAGTGCTCCGCGCCGGCCGCGGCGGAGGCCCGGTGATCGACGGTTGGTTCCTGCCGCAAGATCCGGCTGCCATCTTCGCCCAAGGGAAGCAGAACGACGTGCCCATGCTGCTCGGATCGAACAAGGACGAGGGCACCTTCTTCCTGCAAACCACCACCGCGCAAGCGTTCACCGAGCGCGAGCGCAAGCGCTTCGGGGATGCCGCGAACGCGTTCCTTAAGGTGTATCCGGCGGGTACCGACGAGGAGGCCGACGCGAGCCAGTTTGCGGCCTTTCGCGACGAACTGGCTTGGGTGATGCGCAATTGGGCCAATGCCCAGACCAAAACCGGCAAGTCGAAAGTGTATTTGTACTACTTCACGCATGAGCCGCCCAGCGCGGGCCCCGCTTCCGGTCAAAATTCGCGCGGTTCCGGAGCCACGCACGGTTCCGAGGCGCAATACGTATTCCAAAACCTCCTTGGCAGTCGTCAGTGGACGGTCACAGACCGCGACGTCTCGCTCACCATGTCGTCCTATTGGGTAAACTTCGCTCTCACTGGCGATCCCAATGGAAAGGGCTTGCCCAAGTGGCCCGCCTACGACGCCAAGAAGAGTAATCGCCCCATGGTGCTCGGCGACAAAGCCGAGGTTGGCCCGGAGCCCAACGCCGCGCAGATCGCATTCTTCCAGTCCTGGTACGACAAGCTGCACGGGCTCTAGTAACAGTTCGCAGCGACCTTGACTGGGCCAACGGCTATAGACAAAATAGAGCCATGCAGCGGGACCACGTCATAGGCGCTTTGAAGGCGCATGAACAGGAGCTCCGCGCCGCTGGCGTAGACAGCGTTTCTGTGTTTGGCTCGGTCGCCCGGGGAGAGAGTCCGGCGCGGGATGTGGATGTCGTGGTGCGCCTGGGGCGGAATTTTTCAGAACCCGGCCTCGACTACTTCAGTCGAATGGATCAGCTGGAAGAACGCCTTGCCGCAATTCTTGGCTGCCCGGTAGACGTTGTCGAAGAGCCGGTACGCAAAGAGCGCTTCCAACAGGAGATCGATAGGGACCGCGCCCTTGCCTTCTGAAAAGCCCGCCCGCCGCTTGGAAGACATCATCGAGAACGCGCAAGCGATCCTCGCTACACAGCGGGAATGGACCTGAAAGCCTTCGAAGAAGACCGCAAAACGTATGACGCTGTCGAGCGGTGCCTGGAGCGAATCAGCGAAGGGGCGACCAAACTGGGCGGCCAGGCCGCCGAGTTGATGCCGGATCAGCCCTGGCAGAAGATACGCTCGCTGGGTAACCGGCTGCGTCATGAATACGACGCCATCCGGGAAAACCGGCTGTGGGACGTGGTTCAAGCCGACCTTCCATCGCTCGTAACCGCCTGCGAGAATGCGCTGCGACGGCTTCGCGAAGCGCAAGGCCAGCGAGATCGGTAAGCCCGCCTAACAAAACCCAAGGAATCTGCTTATTCACGCAGCGCCGCTTCCAGATGGGCGAGCCGCAGGCGGTGCGCTTGCTGCAGCGGAGTCCGGCCCTCGCCGTTGGGGATGATTCGACTGGCTCCGTTCTTCAAGAGAGCCTGGACCAGTTCCGTGTCGCCGAAATCGATGGTGGCGGCGTACATCAGCGGGGTAAAGCCGAAATCGTCGACGACATTGATGGGCACTCCCGCTTGGACCAGCACCGGAATCATGGCCGGCCGGTCGGCGATGACCGACCAATGCAGCAGGTTGATGCCAGTACTCTCCTGCATCGAGGTGGAAGCGCCCGCCGCGATCAGTGCCCGTGTCACGTCCGGGTACCCGAACGTCACGGCAGCCGAGATGGGAGTGTTATTCCCGGCCGAAGCCGATGCGTCGGCGCCACGCGCCAACAGCAGCTTGACGTTGTCCAGGTCGCCGGTCATCGAGGCGAACACCAGCGGAGAGCTGCGAACCCGCTTGCCGTCGGGACTCTTCGCTGCTGCGCCTGCATCCAGCAACGCTTGGACCGAAGCGGCCGTGCCTCGATACGCGCAAGCAATGGTGAGCGCGTCGGCGCCGGAGTCGCTGCGGGCGTTCACGTCCGCCCTACGGGAGATCAACAGACGGACTTTACCGGCATTGGGCGCGGCCATCATGAGAAGGCTGGTACCTCGCGCCGTCTTGCTATTGACGTCCAGGCCGCCGTCCAGCAGGGCGAGAAGCTGCTCGGGCGTGCCGAAGAGTGCCGTGCGAACCCAGGCAGGGGCGCGCGGCTCCTGCGCGACGGTCGCAGCCGGAGCGTGTTCGGCTTCCGGGATGGCCGCCAGCAGCGCCATCACGGCCCAGCAACTCCCCGCATACGACAGATACTCGTCCTTCTGATAGGGAAATCCGGTGGTGAAATATTTGGGGCTCACCTCGGCCGGTGAAAGCATCCGCGTGCGCACGCGCCAGGTTCCATCGGCAGCCTGGGTCGAAATCAGGAACCTCACACCCCGAAGCCACGCACGACCGCCGGCGGCGGTTCCGGTTTCGTGCAAAGCGTACAGCGCCTCACCGGTCGAGTAGGCATCGGCAGAGTAATTCGAGGTCTGCGGCCAGCCGCCGCCCCCCGCTTGCATCGCCAGCAAATCGCGCCGGGCGGCGGCGACCTCCGCCTCGTCCGCGCCAGCCCAACGCAACCCCAGCAGTCGGAAGGCCGCGTCTTCGGTCGACAGAGGACGCGTCGCCGCCAGCCACGCCCGCGCCTCGCGGAGCGAAGCTTCCTGCTCGGCCCGCAATTCCTCGGGCATATACAACTGAATCGCGCGCACCGCGGTGGCCGTAGCCGTGAAGATGCTGCTCGAGTGCGGAGGACGAAAGTCCGATGTGATCCAATGCCCGTCGCGCTGCCATCGCACCAAACGCCGCGCGAGCACCTCCGTGGTTAAATCCTGTGGAAGGCCGGCAGCGTGACCCGCCATCAACAGAAAGCTGTCATTGGGCGTGGGGTCGTTGAGTGTGACGGCCTGTATGGCGTCATCCAGCGCGGCCGCTCCGCGCAGGGATCGGAACGTCTTGTCCTCGACCGCCTGCAGCACGGCCGCATCGACCGGCCATCCGCGATCCTGCGCCATGTGCAGCATCAGGATGGGCAGGACATTGTGATGGCACGACACGCACGCCCGCTGGGCCACGAACGACGCGGCGGAGCGCTGCAAGACGGGCAGCGCCTTCTCCACGGCTCTGCGAATGTTCCCCGCGCCCTGCCCCCAAACGGCCTGTGCCAGCAGCAGGACTGTTACCAGTAGTCGCACGCGTGCGATCATAACATTTCGGTTTGATCACGCGCATCTTTGAGACCGCCGTCGAAGCCGCGCAGGCCGCTGCGAGCGAAGCCGCCGAGGGCATCCGGTCCAGCCTTCGAGCGCAGGGCAAGGCGCGTATCGCCGCCGCGACGGGCGCCTCCCAGCTCGAATTCCTGGAGCGCCTGATCGCCGCGCCGCGCATCGACTGGAAGCGCGTGGAACTGTTCCACCTCGACGAATACATCGGCTTGGCCGCAACGCACCCCGCCAGTTTTCAGCGTTACATCCGCGAGCGCATTGTCGAGCCGACCGGCATCCTTCAAGTACACTATCTCGACGGCATGGCCGACCCGGCCCAGATGTGCGCGATCGCGAGCCAAGCTATATCCGCCGGACCCGTGGACGTTGCGTTCGTGGGTATCGGGGAAAACGGCCACCTGGCCTTCAACGATCCTCCCGCGGACTTCGAAACCGAACAGCCGTTCCTCATCGTGAATCTGGACGACCGCGCGCGCCGCCAGCAGGTGGGCGAAGGATGGTTCGCGGCGATCGACGACGTTCCGCAACGCGCCATCACGATGTCCATCCGCCAGATCCTCAAGGCACGGAGCATCGTCTGTATCGCGACGGGCCGGCGCAAGGCGGAGGCCGTCACGCTGTGTTTTGAAAACGAGATTGGCCCGTCCGCCCCGGCTTCAGCTTTGCGGCTGCACGCCAACGCGACTGTGTTTTTGGATCGTGACGCGGCTAGCCTTAGCACTCTTGACTTGTCCGGACAAACGGCTAACCTGAATACCACCAGGAAGGACAAAGACCATGCACAAGATTAAGATGCTGTTGCCCATGCTAGGGCTCGTGCCCGCACTGCTGGCCCAGAACCCGAGCTCGTCTCCTTACACGTTCATTCCGCGCGCTGTATTCGAGGCGCTGGCCAAGACCGACGGCGATCATCCGGCCCGCATGGTGGACATTGCCGCCCAGTACAACCTGGGAGCTTATCTGCTGCATCTATCGCCGCGGAAACCCGGGGCAGCCGCTCTCAACGGTTGGGCTCACCAGGACATCTCCGAACTCTACTACGTGATTCGCGGTTCGGGGACATTCCTGATCGGCGGGCAACTCGCGAATGCCAAGAAGGACGACCCCAACTCGGAATCTGTCAAGACCGTGCGGGGACCCAGCATGACCGGCGAGATCCAAGGCTACGCCAAGCAGAAGTACTCGGCCGGCGACGTCATCATCGTGCCCGCGAACGTCCCCCATCTGCCCACGTACGAGGTCCTCGAGACGGTAGACATGCTGCGGGTGGTGATCGATCCCCAGCGCGCCATGAATCTCAAATAGAGCGGCCGGGCTGCCTGATCGCTGCCCTGCGGATCGCTGCCCTGCTCGCAATCCTGCCTCAGGTGAGATAGAATCCTCTCAGTCTCCAGGAGGACTCCATGCGTCTGACCATTCCGATCCAGCTGGCGATGCTGCCCGTGCTGGCGCTCCCGTTAGCGGCCGCGTCGATTCAAACTTCGAAACCCGAAGACGTCGGTCTTTCCTTGGACCGCCTGCAACGCATCCACGAAACCATGATGCGGCACATCGACGCGCACGACATCTCCGGCGCGGTGACGCTGGTCGCGCGCAAGGGCCGCATCGCACATTTCGAAGCGCACGGCCTCATGGACATCGATTCCAAAAAGCCCATGCAGAAGGATGCGATTTTCCGCCTCGCATCCATGTCCAAACCCGTTACCGGCGTCGCCATCCTGATGCTGATGGAAGAGGGCAAGATCCGGCTGACCGATCCGGTTTCGAAATTCATTCCCGAGTTCAAGAATATGAAGGTCGCGGTGGTCCGGGAAGGCGCGGGGGGCGGGAGAGGCGGCGCTGCCGGGGCCGAACCCCAGTTCTACACCATCCCCGCGAACCGCGAAATCACCATTCGCGATCTGCTGTCGCACGTCTCCGGTCTGGTCAGCGGCCCCGTCAGCACGGCCGAGGCGGCCAAGCTGGGCCGGAAACCGACCGACGTGCTGGCCGATTACATTCCCCGTCTGGGCGCGGTGCCGCTCGAATTCCAACCGGGCTCGCGCTGGAGCTACAGCCCCGGAGCGGGGTTCGATACGCTGGGACGAATCGTGGAGATTATTTCCGGTCAGACCTTCGATCAATTCCTGCGCCAGCGCATATTCGGTCCGCTGGAGATGAGCAACACCAGCTTCTATCCCGGCCCGGACCGGGCGGCGCGCGTGGCCTCCATGTATCGTAAGAACGGCCAAAGTCTCGAAAAGCAGCCTAACGAGCCCAGTAACGTGTACTTCTCGGGCGCGGGCGGCTTGTCCGCTCCCACTGAGGACTACGCCCAGTTCGGCCAGATGCTCTCGAACGGCGGCGTCCTCAACGGCAAGCGGCTGCTGAGTCCCAAGACCGTGGAGCTGATGAGCTCGGTCCACGCCCCCGATACTCTGCAGGGGCGGCCTCCGGGGCGCAGCTTCGGGTTGAGCGTCCAGGTAGTCAACAACGCCGTGGCCGCGAACTTCCGCGTCTCCGACGGCAGCTACGGTTGGGACGGAGCGTTTGGCACGCACTTCTGGGTGGACCCGAAGGAGAAGATCGTCGGCATCGTCATGGTCCAGACCTCCAGCCAGGAGCTGATGCGCGATTTTGAGAACGCGGTGATGCAGGCCATCATCGAGTAAGCGCCACCGGGCTAGCGGCAAGCGCTGGCGCGTTCACGTAACGCCGGGGTATCGGAAGGGCGGATCGCGCGCTCAGCGGACGAGCGTCCATGGAGGCGGCAGCTGAATCGAGTCGTCCTCGGTTCCAAACTGCGGATTGAAGAACTTGTCGGGAGCGCCGATCACGTGGCTCCAGCGCGCGTGCAACAGGTCGGCCTCTTCAAACCGAACCGTCGGAATTCGCGTTCGGGATTCATCGTGAATCAAAATAGCCTCGGCTTCGAGCAAGACCCGATAGCCGCGCTCGCCGGCGCGCAGGCACAGATCGACGTCGTTATAGTTCACAGGAAATCGCACGTCGAATCCGCCCAGTTCATCCCAAACGGAACGGCGCAGCACCATGCATGCCCCAGTCACGGCCGTCACCTCCCGCGTCGTTCGGAGCCAGGGCCAATACGGCGAATCCACCCGGCCTCGGCCGATATGCGCTGGATGATGCCATCCGCCAACGGCCACGCCGGCATGCTGGATGACGCCGTTCGGGTAGAGCAGCAGAGCTCCCACAACGCCCACGTCACAGTGAACCGCTTGCGCAACCATCCTCTCAAGCCAGCCGCTCATGGTGGGATAGACATCGTCATTCAACAGACATAGAACGCTACCGGTGGACGAGGCCACGCCGAGCTCGTTCATAATACCGAAATGAAACGGCCCGTCATAGGGCACAGCGATCGCTCCATTTTTCGCTGCGATCTCTGCCAAGTCTGAGCCGCGACCCGATTGCTGGTGGGCAACGATAATAAACTCATGCCGCGGATCAACAGCGGGAGACAGCGATTGAAAGAACCTGGCCAGTTGACTCGGATTCCGGGAGCAGACAATAACCGACACACGGGCGGCATTCCTCACTTCGGGAATGTGACTAGCTCCGATGTCTGTAGCCGGCTCCGCGACTCCATCCTGCACGTGCCACAGCACGCGTGGCACCCGCCGAATGTCAGGGAAGCTGTCTGCCAGCCGCAAGGCCAAGTCGTGCGCCAGAGTCCGACCCGAGGTGTCGGAGGGCCAATCCATGGCTCGGAGCACTTGCGCTCGCACCAGATAACAGAGTCCCCAATACATTCTACGGCGGAGCAGGGCCGGTGAGAGCTCCGGCGTGAAGCACGGAGAGTGCACCTGGCTGGCCGAGTCGATATGATCCCAATCGCTGTACACCGCCGACGTTCCGGGTTCCATTGCACAGAGCCAATCGTGCAGAGCATTTGGCCCCAGGATCGCGTCGGTATCCAGCCAAGCGGCGAATTCGGACCGGCACCGATCGAGGGCCGTCTTTATCGCCTCACGAGGATTCTCGCTTGGAATGATTTCGACGTTCCGTCCGGGTGCATAGACCGGGACGCACTCGACAATCGACGGCGGAGGCGGATCACTGGTACAAATGAACAATTCCCAATTTGTGTGCTCCTGTTGCACGAGCGATTGTAGCATTCGCTTCATTCGCGAAATATCGGGTTGCCTTGCATCCAACAGGATTGTGACGCGTTGCCCTGCAATGGCTGCGAACTCTGGAGAGCCGGGCCGGAAATCGTCGGAGAAGCTCCGGGAAAGCGCTGTTTCCTGAGCCCAAAGTCGATAGCTTTCGTCGGCGGCGGCCGCAGCATTCTCGTTGCGCGGCAAACCGGCTGTGCCGGGAAGCGGCAGATGAAGGCGAATGAGCTGATTCCCGAGCCAGCGAAGGAATCTAAAAACGATACTGGACTCTATTCGTTGGATTCTTTGCTCAAGCTGCGCATAATCGCCCTGAAGACGCCGTATGCGGCCCTTCAACTCGCGGTTTTCGCGAAAGAATTGATCTTCTTCGCGAGCGAGATCATGCGCCCGGGACGCATTCCGCGTGGCCTCATTCACTTGTGACATCTTACCGCACCGCCTGCCGTGAAGGGCAGCCATAGGCAAATTCCAGAATCGAAATGTCTGGCGCCGCCGGTACATATCCAGTTGGTCTGATGCTCTGTTAGAACCGTGGCCATGCTGCCCTCCGCCTGGTACGACAAAGCGCCGTTGCTACCCCCGCGGAGAACACACGAAGGCTGCACGCCAAGGAAAGAAGTTCAGGACTTGCGCGACGCAGTGAAAGCTAGCGAACGCTTTTCGGAAGCCATCGCAGCAAACCGCCCGGAGATGGTGAGGACGTTTTGGGCGGTAGCGGGATGGCGGTCTTCGGAAGCTCTTGGGCAGGAAGGTTGGAGAGAACAGGGGTGGTGGCCGCGGCCCGCATTTGCTCAATGGAGGCTTGTAGTTTCAGCACCTCCCGCTCCCGCTCGGTCAGGAGACGCCGGGCGTCGTCTAACGTGCGCGGGCGATGTCCCATCCAGTAGGCCCATTCGTTGCGCCGCGAGTCGCCGTCCAGGATGACGTGGCGCAGCCCCTGCTTCCAAAGAATAAAGTTTATGGAAAGCTGGTCCCGCCGGCTGCCGTTCCGGAGCATGTCCCACCATTCCTCCATGGCGTGGATCACACTATCGTCCCTGTGCCGGCGGAGGATGATTCCCGACTCCACCAAACCCGCATGCCGGGGAAAATTATGCCGTCGGAAGCGCTGAACAACCCGGCGCACGCTTTCCGGAGAATCGAGCTTGGCCGCAGTAACCGCGTCCGCCTCATCGTAGGCGCAATCCCGCTCGGGATGCGGGAAGAAGGCGATGGAAGCGGAGTTGAGCGCCGCGTCGAGCGAAGTCGCCGTCAAATTTCGCAACTGAAAAGCAGCATCCACCCAAGCGGATATCTCATATGCCGCAAGGCATATATGCGGATGAATCTTAAAAAACCGGGAGGTATAGTGATTATCTCCATGCCGCTCCGAAAGCTTACAAGCAATCCACGGGTCCGGAACCAGCAACTGTTGGTCATCGGTGAACACCACATACTCAAGATCCGGATCGATGACCGCGGGGGGGCGCAAGTCATCATACAAGCCGGTAATTGCGGAATAGACCACAGCGCGTTTGTGGATGCTCCGGCCTTCGGCCCTCCCGTGCTTTACAAAATGGACCAGCGGATTCAGATCGGCCTTGACCACATCCGGGTTGTGCCGCAGGTACCAGACGCCGTCAACCCACGGGTGAGGCCGGCGGCCTTCGCCGGCTCCCCATTTCAGATAGTGCGTGGCGGGGTCCACGCCCGCGGCGGCAACGTCGGGATATCGCTCGAGATAAAATGCGGCGTCAAACAGGCCACTAGTGAGAAGAAGCTCGCGGTCCTCCCTAGTTGCCACTAACTCCCCCCTGTCCTGTCGGTGATCGGTGTGCTCGAATTGCTTCTGAAAGACGGATCTCTCAAGTCCACTATAATCCGGCGCCGCTGAGCCGCGCTCCTTGACTTCGGCAAACGCTGCTTGTAGTCTCCGGCGCTCGACGGCGCCCGGTTTTAGCACAACGGCCCTGTACGGACTTCACCCGCCGAAGCCTGCCGATCAGTCGCACACTTGGTGCGGGTTGGCTCGCCGAGCGTGGGCTGCCGATCCCTCAGTATAAACCGAAGGCTCAGATCGCAGTTACGGCTTGCGATCCGGTGAGCCATGCACCTTCTTTAGGCGGCGACCAGAAGCGGCGTCAAACCGTCGGGTTTCGCTGTCCCTTAGGGATCTTCGCCACACTCGGCACTCGGCGTTCTCCTCTTTTCCGTTGCCTTTGCGCCTTCAGAGCCTTCTTGGCGAGAACAATCGCTTCCGCAAGCCAGGCTCGAATCGTCTGCTTTTCTGCATTCAAGATCGGTTCGCCTCTCTTTGAGAGAGACGCGCGTTCGCATTCCCACGTTTCAGTGCGTGCGTTTGTTTCGAAAGGCCTTATGGAACAACGCCTGGCTGGCCAGATTCGACTAATGATGAATCCACCCTGGAACGGTCATGATCCATCCCAATCCATCCCATTGCATGTAGGCTAAAGCCAACAGGAGCGTGCTGCTTGTCGTCGTCGCAACGCTACTATTTTCTGGATCGACCGCCCTCGCGCTGCTGTGCATGCCCCGGATTCTCGCCCAGTCGCGGCGCACGTTCGACGCAGCATCGATCAGACGGAATACATCGGGGAACCGTGGTGTGAAGGTCAACCGCCCGCCCACGCTCCGGGAGGTGGTCCGCACCGGACTCAGCATGCATGATGGCCGCTTTCAGACACTGGATCAGGTGCTCGAGTTCTACAGGACGGGCGGCAAACCGGGTCCGCGCCTCGATTCCCGCGTCGCGCCTTTCTTTCTGCGTGCGCGAGCCAAGGCGAACCTGACGGAGTTCCTCCAATCGCTCAGCGGCGAGAGCGGTGGGTCAAGGCTCGCCGCGTCCACATCCACGCGCTAGTGTCCTGAGTCATTAGTTCGTCTACATAATCTGGCGATAGAGTTGAGGATGTCGTCGGCGCTCTTGGTCCAGACGAAGGGCTTGGGTTGGGCGTTATGCAGGTTCAGATACGTGCGGATG
>Ga0209517_10007015_pt1:0-12500 | contig 13666 bp, 8 predicted proteins | sample PeaSoiMetSII2010_FD_187695 | JGI IMG/M metagenome (GOLD analysis project Ga0209517, IMG submission 187695) | Peat soil microbial communities from Weissenstadt, Germany - SII-2010 (SPAdes) (version 2) | ecosystem: Environmental > Terrestrial > Soil > Wetlands > Peat | place: Germany...
ACTGAACAAACGGGATGGTCGGTCGTTTACTGGCGAGGGGTCGTATCTCTAGCTGTTGATGGGGTTTTCGATCTTTGCTCGCGGTGCAGATGCGGAAAATGCCAGCTCAATCAGTGTTAACTCGCGTGACCGAGTGCTTGCTTGGCTTGTCGAGCCTCGTGCAACCATTAGACTGGCGGGCGGAGGCCCAGCTCTGATCGCACGCATAGCTCCAAGGTGGATACAATGTGTGATCCGAGAGCGTGACGGGCTAGCCGGTGACATCACGGAGCCTGGATCACCGAGCCGCCGTTCAGGAGCCGCCGTCCCTGGTGTTCGTCGATATGGAGCTGGTCGAGCAGGCGGTGTCGCACAAGCCGCAAAACCGGGTCGACGGTCGCGGAGTCGTGATCGGGAAGAGCGATCATACCGCCCGCTCGCTTGTCGTGCCCGCCAGCGTTTCCCAGGCCGCTAAGAACCTGGCGCAAGACTTCGCCGGCGCGTCCGCCCAGGCCCCCTGCGCGCAGCGAGAGCTTGATTCCACCGTCGAACAGCCCGATCGCCAGGGCCCAGTTGACCTGGTCAAAGCGAATGAAGAAATCGGCGATCTCAGCGATGATATCGGGTTGAGAAACCTCCCCGCACCAGCTCACGATCAGGTCACGGTACAGGAAGGCATTGATCAGCGAATTCTGAAAGGTGGCAAAATGGCTTTGAGGTAGCTTGGGGTTGCGAATCCTGGCGAGCAGGTCCTTGTTGGCTCGAGGAAAAAGCCAGACGAGAGCGCCGTCGTCCAGGGTGCTAGCCTCTCGAGGATATCCCGTCGTCTCAGATTCGATTCCGTAGAGCAAGGCAGTTGCCAGTTCCGGTGAGACCAGCACCTTCTGCTCGATCAGGTACCCTGTCACCATGGTGCTCGTCGCACCCAGGTGACCTCGAATATCCTGGAAGATCACCCCGTTCAAATCACCCCCGGTCTCATGGTGGTCGATCACAACCTGCGGTACCATCTCCTCGCTGAACCGCCTCCCGGTGCAAGGCTGGCTGTCCACCATGATCACCGCGGTCTCGGCATCCACGCTCGCCGTTTCGACCGGGACCAGCGGGATGGGGATCATTTCCACCATGGCCCGATTTTCGGCCCGGGCAATCATTCCGTCCACCGTCAAGGTGACTGGTTTTCCCTGCTGGCATGACTCGATCAGGGTCTTCAGCCCCAGCATGCTCGCCAGCGAGTCAGGATCAGGATTGACGTGGGAGACGACGACCAGACGGTGAAACGGGGTCAGCGCCGTCAGAAGCCGATCCGAGCGAACGCTCCGGACGGTCTCAAACTGGCTCCCAGGCTCCTGTGTCTCGGGATCCGTCACCATCGTAAACGTGTCCGGAGACCTGTTAAACCCATGCACTCGCATGGCGACCCGTGCGGCCGGTGCCGGCACGATGCTTTGCCCGAGTTTACGTCATTTACCCTGTTGATTGCCAGACTCCGGCGCCGGCGCTGCGCTTCCGTCACTCGGACGCGATCGCTCGGGGAGCCTTCGGTCAAGCGTAGTGGCGCCGCGGTTCCGGGACAGGTCGCGAAGTTTCTTCTGCTCGTAATAGGACTCGATTTCCTTGATCATCTCGGGATCGACAGCCGGCTCCGATTTTACTGTCGAGCCAACCTGGCCGTGACGGCCGGTTCGATATCCATACTTTATCTCCACCTGCTCGATGACCTCGTCGAGCTGGGCGTCGAAACGGCCGCGGTCAGTCGGACTCAACTCCTTGATCCCCGAGGTTCGTGGAGCCGGCCGGTTCGCAAACCCGATCAGAAGTCCAACGCCAATCACCAGCACAAGGGCATTGAGGCGCACCGACCGCCTGTGGAGCTTCTTGAATCGTTCCTGGCCCTCGGCACCGGCATCCCGCGCGGCGTTGATCGCGGGGGTGAGCGAGTTGCCCTCATAGAGCATGATCAGCGTGCCGGCCAGGATCACCATCGATTGAATCGCGATGGTTCCCCCGCGGTATTCCGGATAGCAGAGCGGCACGGCCACGAAGGCCGGCAGGGCGATCGCCCCCGCGATCGCTCCCCAGGCATAATAGGTCGGAAAGAGGGCGCGTACGAACTTGCCCCCGTTCTCGGAACCGAGCACCGTGAAGATGATTGGCGCCACTCCGAACGAGAAGAACAGAATGCTTCCCACCCAGGCCGTCAGGGCAATCACATAGACCGAGTCAAAGATTCCAAGCAACAATCGCGCTGACACGAGAGCCTTTCCTCCAGCAATCGGACAGGGCAGGGCGAGGTCACCCCGGGTTCACCGTGGACACGAATGCATCCGCCTCGACCGCGAGCACCAAACATTCCACCCGCTGTATCGGCTCGTGGGCTTCGACTCAAGGTCTACCGTTGGAACGCGGGTATGCCTTCTAAGCTATGCGCCCGTCCCTGGATCCGCAATCGCATCGCTGCGGTACCGCCTCGATTCGAATTCCCGATGAATGCGTGAAGACAGCGCGAGAACCAACCGGAGTTGCTGTTTCCAGGCCGCCGGTTTTTCCGGAGCACGAGCACCCCGACCACCGCCCACACCAGCCCGGAGATTGCGGTAATGAAACCGCCCAGCGGCAAACCTGGTGGACTGTATCGAAGGATGATCGTGTGTCGTCCAGATTGTACCAGAGGAATGACGCGCTGGGCTTGGTTGCCTCGGAAGATAGGCGCCGGCCGGCCATCGACCAGGGCCGACCACCCGGGAAGCCAGGTGTCGGCCATGACCAGCAGTCCGGGGGCCTCGGTGAACACCTCGAGCATGGGGCGGTCCGGGTCGTGGGACAGCCAGGAAACTGGAATGAAGGATTGCCGACGATCGGCCGGCAACCCGGCCAGAGGGTCGTGACTCATGAGCACGGCCGACCGTGGATCACTCGATCGGAATCGCGAGAGGATCATGGCGGGCTCGTCCGCAATGACCTCGGCACGGGGAACCACGTAGGCTCGGGGCAGAGCGGCCGGATTCTGCTGGATCACGTAGTCTCTTCCACCATCCCGACCCTGCGCCAGGACCGGCCAGGGAGGGTCGGGCTCGATGCGGTCTGAAACGAGCGCAGAAACGCTCATACGGTCGAACACGCCCTGGCGGACTTGCCGCCGGTAATCCTCGACGGCCAGAGACATCGGTGTCTCGATCGGTGGCTGCGTTCGGGTCGCGACCGGATAGAGAGTCTCGTACAGCGACGCAGCGTGCTGGAGCTGAAAAACATCATTGATGTTGGTCTTATCGATCCCATAGCGTACAGCCTGCAGATCGAGAAAAAAGGCATCACGAGCGCGAATCCTCAGAGGATCTCCAACGGACCACCGAGGGTTCGTCAAGATCAAGCTCTCGCTGACCGGATCGGGTCGAAAGAAGAGATCCGCGGGCGCGACCTGGATCAGGGCGAAACCATGCCATGCCAGCTCGCCAAGCGCCAGCAGTCCGACGAGATCAGCCGTCCGGGGTCGGCCTTTCCGCGAGGCGAACAGGAAGCCTGTGGCGACTGCGGTTCCCAGCGCCGCGACCGCAATCCAGAAGGGAGGATCGTGGAGGATCCGGTCCGCGGCCTGGCAAGCACGCCAGACGTCCTGAACATACCGGGCGGGCACATAGGCCGCCGACTCTCCCCATTCCGGGCCCCCTTGACTCGCCCTGATTTCCGAGAGGCTCAAGGCAGTCGTGCCAGCAAGGCCAAGCAGTCCAACGTGCCTGCCCAGGAGCAGCAGGCCGAGGACCAATCCGGCAATCTTGCTCAGCCGAATAGCGAACCGTCTCCATCGCGCCAGCTCGCTCAGTCTGCCACGCAGCGTCTCGAGCCCGAACCCGGCAAGCATCGCCGCACCGAGAGACGAGAGGTACAGCGATCGTGCCGGGACGCGAAACCAGCTCAGCCCCGGCAGCGCCGAGTACAGCACATTGCAAAGCCCGAGTTGACGGCCCGCGGCGAACCAGACGGAAAGGACCACCAGGATGATCCAGCCCCGGACCCGGGATCGGTCGGGGGAAGACACTGCTGCCACCACGATCAACACCAGGGGGACCAGGCCGAAGGAAAGCACCGACTCCCAGAAGTTGTCCACGCCGAGGTAATCGGCGGGGCCTCCCAATGCTTCCTCTGAGAGGAGTTGCAGGCCATTGACCAGGTGAAGCTGGTGATTCCGAGGCGCTGCCGAAACGGCTTCCGGCTGAGAACCCTTCTGAACCCAGGGAAGAAGCTCGCGTGCCGGTACCAGCTCGATCGCCGCCAGGCTCAAGCCGACTCCCAGGACACTCGCCCAACGTACGACGGTCGCCGCCGCGGCCAGACGCCCTTCTTTGCCTTTGACGACCAGACCGAAGACATCGGCGCCGACCCAGAGGGAAAGCGCGATTACAAGCAAGAACCACTCTTGCGGGTGGCCGGTCAGGTAGGCCATTGCCAGGATTACGGGCATGGCGAGCAGCCCGCGCACCTGACCCTCACGCTGCTGGGCATGGGCCCAGAAGGCCCAGGGAAACCAGCACGCAGCCCAGACGTGAGGATAATGACCCTCGAACGTCTGGGCCAGCAGGTAAGGCGAAGCCTGAAAGACACCGGCCGCGACCGTGGCCGGCCACCGGCTCAATCCTTGACTTCGTGCTAGCACATAGAGCCCCAGGCCGCCCCAGAGCAGGTGCCCAACCGTCAGCCAGCCCAGCGTCGCGGGCCAGGAAAAGAACCATGCGATCCAGACCGGAGGATAGAAGACACCGCTTTGCGGATTCCCGATGATCGGCCGGCCGCCGAAACCCGTGCAGTCCCAGGCGGGCAGGTGGCCAAACTCCGCCAGGACCTTCGCCACATACAGATGATGGGGAAGAAACACGAAGGTGGCATCGTTACCGAGCGGACGGGCATCGCCATGGTTGGCGAAATCGATGCTGGGACGACCACCGTCGGCGATCAACCCCGAAGGGTCGGCGATCAGACGCGCGAAGCAGCCGATGCCCAGCGCCAGCAGGACAGCCCAGGGAACGAGTCCTGTCCCAATCCGCCGCATCAATCTTGCGGTCTCCTGACGCCGGCCAGCGGGGGCCTCGGTTCGGCCACGGCCGTTCCCGCGCGATGCGGCCGGTAAACGGGCCTGACTCCCCGCGCCTCGCGGTAGCGGCCGATCAATTCAAAGTAATTATGAATGTGCTCCGTCTCGGACCATTCTCCGATGCGCTGGGCGAAGCCGCGCGTAGCCAGCTCGGCGCGCAGCTCCTCGTCGTGGATCATCCGCCGCAGGGCCAGCAGCAGCTCCCCGTCGCTGCGGTAGCCCAGTCCCCCCCCACTCAAAACACCCGTTTCCTGGAGGGCTCCTCCCTCCTCGTGCACGACAACCGGAGTGCCCACCGCAAACGACTCCAGGACGACATATCCAAACGTCTCTGGAAAGAGCGAGGGAACCACGACGGCCCGGGCTCCGCGAAAGAGCCTGGCCAAACTTGCGCCACCCAGCAAGCCCTCGAAGAACACGTTGGGCAGTTTGGCGGCCAGCTCGCGCAGGGCCGCCTCGTGCGGGCCAGTGCCGGCGATCCGCAGATCCGCCTCCGGCAGGTAGCGCATCATGGGAATCAGGCGCTGAAACCCTTTCATCGCGACCAGCCGACCCGCCGCCGCCAGGTAGGGCCGGCCTCCCGGTTCTGGCTCTTCGTCCTCGATCCCCAACGACCAGTCGTCGGGAAGGAAGTATGGCAGATGAATCAGGGGCACTCCGTCGCCGACTCCCCGCCGCCGATGTTCCTCGAGCGCATGACGGCTGGGGAAGATGAGCCCGTCGAGATGCCGCAGGCCACGCCCGATTGCCCCCGTATAACGCCAGGCCTGGGGAGGCCGTTTCCCCACCAGGTTGCAGCGAATGCAACTCGGGCCGTCACATGGCTTGCGATCGTACTTCCAGAGCAAGTGCATCGAGCAGATCAGCCAGTGCTCATGCGCTGTCATGATCCGGACGGCCCGCCGATTGGTCCCCAGCCCGAGGACGCCCGGACCCCCGACAAGCGAGATGTTGTGAAAGTGCACGACGTCGGTGTCCGTGCTATCGAGACCGTCTCGCAATACCCGTGACTTGAATAAAGGCAGCCCTGTCGCCTGCGTCGCCAGCGGCGAGAGGATGCCATAGGGGCTTTCCAGCGGATGGAGATGCAAGCCGGGGGTCGCTGTATACTCTCTCAGAGGGTGTTTGCCGCGTACTGCGTTGAAGGCGTCGACGCAGTAGTAAACATGCACTTCGTGGCCGCGGCGACAGAGAGCCTGGCAGAGCCGGTCCACATAGGCCGCGTCACCGCCAAAGCTGTGACCGCCAAAGAACGTGGTGACCATGCAAAACTTCATCGGCGACCTCCTGTCGCGTGACGCGTCAAGCCTGCTATTCCGGCCGGCTGACCGAGGAAACGGGGGCCGCGGCCGAGAGCGGCGTCGCGGGCAATGCGGATCTCCACAACCGCGTACGATGCAATCCACCCAGGCTCGGCAACACCAGAGCATAGGTGACAGCTCCGCCCAGGACCGCGAGTAACACATGCCAGTGTTTCAGGGCCAGACAGACGGGAACCATGACCAGCGATGCCGCGAGCGGTCTTGCCAGGTGATGGTGCCACGCCGGGTGCCGACCTTCCCGGGCCAGGCTTGCATATCCCGCAACAACCAGTGCCAGGCCAATCAGGATCACGCCAGAGGCCGCTCCAGGCAGCCCGAAGTAAATTCGTAAGAGCGCAACCACCGGCCCGATGCCCAGGGCTGCCAGGACCAGAGACCGGACGCCCACTGTCTCACGATTGAGCGCGATCAGCGTGGTCTGGTAAAGGAAGGCCAGTATCAACAGGGGTGCGCGCCAGATGCCAAGGGCCAGCGAGAGACCCGCGCCCGCGTAATCCTCCGGGAGCAGCCGAACCAGGGGCTCGGCCAGGATGGTCGTCCCGATCGCAACCGGCAAAAGAGCAGTTACCAGAACCTCGACCAGCGAGTCGAGTGCCTCCCGTCCCGCCTGGGCCGTCTGCCGCCAAAGCCGCGAGAGCGTGGGAAATGCGGCCTGCTGGAAGATCAACCCGAAGGTGAGCAAAGCCGTGACCATGCGGTGCGGGGCTCCGTACCGGCCAACGTCCCACCAGGAGCTCAAGAGTCCCACGACCATCAGGTCGGCCGTGCTGATCACCGCCTGCGAGAGCTGGATCACGCAGACCGTCCGGCCACGCTGCATGATGATGGTCAGGAAGCGAAAGCCCAGCCGGGGACGGGGCGCCCGATAATTCCTCAAGTAATGCAACCAGACCAGCGCGATGCCGCTGGCCTCGCCAAAGGCTAACCAGATCGGAACCCAGACGATTTGCCGGGCGCCTCCGACCCATGCCAGCACTCCGACGGCATAAATGGAAGTGCGCAGGCAAAGCGAAATCGCCAGTAAACCCATGCACTCTGTGCCACGGTAAACAAAATCCAGCCCGCTCGCCGTGGTGAAGAGCATGAGTCCGTAGAGAGTCAACACCCACCAGTCGGTGCTGTCCCGCAGCGTCAGGGTGCCGACCAGCGTCAGCCCTGAAAAGAGCGCCAGCGAAAAAAGCCCCTTGAGCGCCAGCACGCGATCCACCAAGGGCTTGATCAGTCGCGGATGACGTGACAGCTCGCGCGCCACAATCACGTCGCTGCTATCGCGGACAAGAAGCACCAGCCAGAACACGATGTTGAACGCAAATTCGATTCGCCCGTAGCCGACTACCCCCAACCGTTTCATCAGCGAAAGGCTTACAATGACCGAGGTCGCACGGCAAATCAGCTCAGCCAGGCTCAAGAAAGCAAAATTCGAGGCGATCCTCCGGCCGGTGGCGGGCGCGAAGTGACTCGGGTGTCGAGGATACGCAAACCGCTGCGCGGAGCTATGCTGCCGGACTTCGGAGCGGCGCCGTGGCTTTCGTTGAGTGAGGCTGGACATTCGCGCGGGCACTTCCTTGTGCGAGTGGGCAAGGCAGCCCATTCGTAAGCCTTTACTGGCTCGCTCGATGACTGTCGACAGTTATCGGCGGGCTTCTCTTGTCCACCTTGCAAAGGATGACGGTGGCATCCCTGTCATTGTCCGCCTGGGCGCTGGCATAGTATGGGGGTGCCAGAACCGTGTCAATCGAAGCTTTGGCGAGCCGCGGGATTCATTTCCGGTCGCGGAGCAGGCATGGCTTGACGGCAGTCGGCTCAAACCGACCGAAACGATGATCTGGTCTCTGGCTGCCAGCTTCCAGCAGTCGACTGGTTCGCCCGATCGACGCCTTGAAGCTGCCGTTGTTTGCCTGGGGAACAGGGCCTTCTGTCGGTCTGGCGCCGACTGCTTATAGCGCTCGCCGCCGCCGGCGATCGAGGGCCACCGCCACGACGCTGATGATGCCGATGATGACGTCCTGGCTGGCGTCAGGTGTCCCCGCGTGCGTGCACCCACTGTTCAACACCCTTATGGTCAGGCAGCCGATCAATGTCCCCAGAACGGTCCCCCCGCTACCGGGCGTCGCGGAACGGGTAGTAACGGGTGCAGTAGAACAACCCCACGATCGCCATGAACGCGCCCCACCAGATGTCGGAATGCAGGTAGTAAAGGGCGACTCTTGATTCCTCCGGGGGCGGGACCGCCAAGGCGAACAACCCGGCCCCGGTGATCAGAACCCCGTAGAGGAGAAGCAGGCCGCCGATGAAGAACCAGATCGGGATTTGATGCTCGTCATGCATGTTCGCGATTTCACCAGAAGATGACGTTGATTGCCACCAGAACGACGCCGACGACCGTGGCCCAGACGTGAGGATGCTTGTACCAGGGGACCGGCCCGTCATCCGGCAGCGGTGTCAGGCCCATGACCAAGTTGTGCAACTCGCTCTCGGGCTTCGGCTCGGTGAACAGACTCACGCCGATCAGGACCGACACACAGACGACGAGTGTCCAGAAAGCGCTGTACATGTTGACGGCCATCGGCTTGGCCTTCTCGGATCGCGCAATGTACTTCGTGTGCGCCGGGTTGAATTCGGCGGGGTTGAAGGTCTGCTCTACCTCGACCGCCTCCACCTTGACCCCCGGCAGGAGGACGACAGGCACTCCCTCGACCCCGAACTTGTCCGGCTGGTTCGAGCCGGCAAGAACCACATCCGGAGCCAGCAGCCCGAAGACGGCGCTCGTTCCCTGTTGCTCCACGCGCGGCGGCAGGGTGGTCTCCCGCTCGACTGTCACTCGCGCACCCGTGCCCGCCGGCTTGCCGTCGTCGTGGATCGGAATATTGGTCGTCTGGACGGTTCCCTTCTCGACGATCACCCTGGAGATCGCCTCGCCCCCGCCAGGTGTCTTCTCGACCCGTACAACGGCTCCAGGAGCAAGAACCGCCCGGGGCTTCGGCCGGTAACCCTCCGGGAAGGTATGTACGTAGTCCCACATGCTCATTGATACGAGGATGGCCGTGAGGAATCCGACGAAGGCCCCCGTGGGCGTCGCCTTCTTCCACAGCATCCCCACGATCACCACTCCAAAGAGCGGCACAATGAAGAAGAAAATGAGCACCTGCAAGAATTCAAGGATATTTGAAAAATAAAAGAGCGCATAGGCGGTACCGATCGACATGAGCACGCCCAGGAGCGAGCACCAGCGGCCCATCTTCAGATAGTGGCTGTCGCTGGCATTGCGGTTGAAGAGCGTCCGGTAGACGTCGTACGTCCAGACGGTCGCAAAAGCGCTCACGTTGCCGGCCATCCCCGACATGAAGCCGGCGATCATGGCCGTCACCCCCAGGCCCAGCAGTCCCGGCCCGAGGTACTTGCCCATGAGCAGAGGCAAGACATCGTTGAATGTGTGGTGCGTGATGTTCGCCCGCGGGTCGTTCTCCGGGACCAGGACCAGTGGCGAACCGTCGGTATTGAGCAAAACGGCCAGGCCCAGCAGCCCGGGGATGGTGACGATGATCGGAACCAGCATCTTGAGCACCGCGCCGATGATCGTGCCGTTCTGGGCGGCGCGCAGATCCTTGGCCACGATGACGCGCTGGACCTGCAGGAAGTCGGTGCACCAGTAACCGAAGCTGACCGCCAGACCAAGGCCGAAGACCATGCCGAACCAGTCGATGCCCATCGGATTGGTATCGAATGATCCCAGGTTGCGCCAGAGGCTCGTGAAGTTGGCGTTGCCGACCGATGGATGGATCACCGGCACGTTGTGCCGGATCCTCTCCAGCATGCCGTTCCAGCCGCCCGCGTCAATCAGGCCGAGGATCGGGATCAAGAGCGACCCGAACCAGATCAGGAAGTACTGGAGTACCTCGTTGAACACGGCCGAGATCAGCCCACCCAGCGTCACGTACACCGCCACCGTCAGCGAGGCCACCCAGATGCTCACGTTCATGTTCCATCCCAGCAGCAGGTGGAGGATCTTGGCCACCGCGAACATGCTGGCACCGCTGACCAGCACCGTGAGGATCGCGAATGAGATCCCCGCCAGGGCGCTGCTGCTGGTGCCGTAACGCAGCTTGAGGTAGCCCGGAACCGAGTGAGTTTTGCAAATATAATAGAAAGGCATCATCACTATCGCCAGGAACAGGATGGCGGGAATGGCCCCGATCAGGTAGGCATGCGCGCCGAGCATCCCGTACTGGTAGGCCATCGCCGACCAGCCCATCGTCTCCAGCGAGCTGAGATTGGCCGAAATGAAGCTCAGCCCGGCAATCCAGGCCGTCATCTTGCGGCCCGCCATGAAGAAGTCCTCACCGGTACTGACATACTTCTTCAAGTAGATCCCGATCCCTAGCACCACCACGAAATAGATCGCGATGATGACGATGTCCAGGGATCCCATGGAGATCAACGGCGCATTTCCCGCCGCAAACATGAACCAGGACGGCATTGGCTGGCTCCTCACACGGGTTGTCTCAAGCGCTGTCACTCTCGGAGACGTGCCGGGCCTTGTCAACCATCGCGCGGCCGGAAATGGGCAGGTTCATCCCGAGCTGCCGGCCGCGGGGGTCGGGTCGGCGATGCAGGCGGGCCCAGGCTCAACCGCCGGTGGCGAGGTCCATCACGCTGTTCTCGGTCCACTCTGAAACCGGCCCGGCGTCGCTCAGGGTCCCCCGGGTCATGACCGCGATCCGGGCGCAGATCCCGAACAGCTCGGGCAGGTACGAGCTGACCGCTTGGTGAGATGGGTTATCTCGAGAAGCGCGGTCGTGGAGCTCAGGTCAGTGCCGCCCCGCGAGCAATCCGGCTTCTTCAAGGGCTCTCATCATTCCCACCGTACTCGTCTCGTTGGGGCAGAAGACGCCGTCGAACTGCCCCCGGTACCGCGTCACCAGGCTCTGTGACGTTTGCTGCGCCTGATCCGATGTCGTCCCCGCGTATTCCGACTCGGTCAGGAGCGTGATTCTGGGGAACTCCTTGGAGAGCGTGTCCGTGAACCCCTTCTCACGTTGCTCCGTGCTCTCCGAGCCCACCGCGTACCGCTCATCAACAAAACAGCAAGGAATCGGAAAAAAAATCCTTGGGTCATTGACCTTCGCCGTTTGATCGACTAGTATTAAAGTTACCTCATGCAAAGACGAGGTCGACCTGACACGGCCGGGGCGAGATGCCAGCAGGCAGCTTGCACCGGCCGATGGTATCGGCGGGACCCGGTGAACTAACCGTGAGGCAACGGCGTACGAATGATGACGCCGTGTCGGGCTCTTTGACAATTCGGTTGATTGCACTCGTCAGCCAGAAAACGAGAAAGCAAGCAAGAACGAGATGGATGAGGCAATCATCTGTCGCGTTGTGAGGAACCCTTGAGGGAAGCCGGCGTGCGAGCCGCCATTCCGGGGCGCCACGGTCTCCGTGGTCCGGAGGCCGCTACAGCGGCGGGATGGCCTGCACGGGACCGGCAGCAAGCGGGGGGCAGAAGAGCTGAAAGGCTCTCGGGCCGCCGGCTTGATGCGACCAGTTTTTTTTCCTCAACCTTTCGAGGTGAGGGTTGATCCGAGCTCCAGACCGCGAGGTCTCGAGCTTGAGGTCGACATCATTGTGAAGGGTTTGATCCTGGCTCAGAATGAACGTTGGCGGCGTGGATTAGGCATGCAAGTCGAACGGGCCTGGTTTTCGGATCAGGTCAGTGGCGCAAGGGTGAGTAAGGCGACGGTAACCAACCCCATGGTTGGGTATAGCCGCGGGAAACTGCGGGTAATCCCCAGCGATGTAAGATGCCGGCATCGGTGTTTTATCAAAGCTTTGGCGCCGTGGGACGGGCCGTCGTGGTATTAGGTAGTTGGCGGGGTAACGGCCCACCAAGCCGATGATGCCTACCGGGCGTGCGAGCGTGGCCCGGCACACTGGGACTGAGACACTGCCCAGACTCCTACGGGAGGCTGCAGTCGAGAATCTTCGGCAATGGGCGCAAGCCTGACCGAGCGACGCCGCGTGGAGGATGAAGGCCTTCGGGTTGTAAACTCCTGTCGAGGGGGAGGAAGGGGAAACCTTGACCGATCCCTGGAGGAAGCACGGGCTAAGTTCGT